>VFQQ010002286.1_pt1 | contig 22294 bp, 22 predicted proteins | sample 3512341 | NCBI WGS metagenome assembly VFQQ01 (sample SAMN10412373, study PRJNA504923) | tailings metagenome | isolation source: Relicate 2 Philex TSF1 revegetated site | place: Philippines: Tuba, Benguet | collected 2017-08-29 | reverse complement strand
TCGTGCTGGAAACCTACGACTGGACCGGCGGCTTCATCAAGAACAACGACAGCGCCGACGACGTGCGCGACATCGACCTCACCACCGTGCACTACCTGAGCGGCCCGGTGGGTGTGAAGGGCGCCGAGCCCGGCGACCTGCTGGTGGTCGACCTGCTCGACATCGGCGCCAAGGACGACAGCCTCTGGGGCTTCAACGGTTTCTTCAGCAAGAAGAACGGCGGCGGCTTCCTCACCGAACATTTCCCGCAGGCGCAGAAGTCCATCTGGGACTTCAAGGGCATGTTCACCGAATCGCGCCACGTGCCGGGCGTCAAGTACGCCGGCCTGATCCACCCGGGGCTGATCGGCTGCCTGCCGGACCCCAAGATGCTGGAGATGTGGAACACGCGCGAGCAGGCGCTGATCGATTCCGATCCCGCCACCAGCGGCCTGGCCAACCCGCCCTTCGCCGGCACCGCCCACATGGGCAAGCTCACGGGCGATGCGCTGGCCAAGGCTGCGGCCACCGGCGCGCGCACCGTGCCCCCGCGCGAACACGGCGGCAACTGCGACATCAAGGACCTCTCGCGCGGCTCCAAGATCTTCTTCCCGGTCTACGTGGACGGCGCCGGCCTCTCGGTGGGCGACCTGCACTTCAGCCAGGGCGACGGCGAGATCACCTTCTGCGGCGCCATCGAGATGGCCGGCTGGGTGCACATGAAGGTGTCGATCATCAAGGACGGCATGGCCAAGTACGGCATCAAGAACCCGATCTTCAAGCCCAGCCCGATCACGCCCACCTACAACGACTACGTGATCTTCGAAGGCATCAGCGTCGACGAGAGCGGCAAGCAGTACTACCTGGACGTGAACGTGGCCTACCGCCAGGCCTGCCTGAACGCCATCGAGTACCTGAAGAAGTTCGGCTACTCGGGCGCGCAGGCCTACTCGATCCTGGGCACCGCGCCGGTGCAGGGCCACATCAGCGGCGTGGTGGACGTGCCCAACGCCTGCGCCACGCTGTGGCTGCCGACGCAGATCTTCGACTTCGACATCAACCCCAACGCGAGCGGCCCCATCAAGCACCTCGACGGCTCGGTGGTCATGCCCTTGTCCCCGGATCTCTGACACCATGCCGACCTACGACTACGACTGCCCGTCCTGCGGTGGCTTCGATGCGTTCCGCTCCTTGAGCGAACGCAACGAACCGGCCGGCTGCCCGGACTGCGGCACCGCCTCGCCGCGCGTGTTCGTGAGCGCGCCGCGCCTGGCGCTCATGGACGGCGGCACGCGCACCGCCATCGGCATCAACGAGCGCGCGCGGCACGAGCCGAAGATGTCGCGCGACTACCAGCGGCTGAAACACCCGGCGGGTTGCGGCTGTTGCAGCACCGGGCGCAGCAAGGCGACGGTGACGGCGCCGAACGGCGCGAAGGCGTTCCCGAGCAAGCGGCCCTGGATGATCAGTCACTGAGCGCCTCGGGCGGGGGCGCCCGTGCGCGCCAGCGGGCCGACGGCCGCCGGCAGGTGGCGCACCGGCACGGTGACGATCACGGTGCTGTGCTGGCCGCGTGCGCGCAGGTCGCCATGGGCTTCGATGCGCAGGCCGAGCTCGCCGCCACCGTCCGCGAGGCCGCGCAACAGGTCGGCCACCGGGATGTCGCAGTCCCACGAGCCCGGGTCGCGCGGGCCGCAGGCCACGTGCGGGCGCAAGGGCGCCGGCCCGTCGGGTGTGCGGCGCACGAAGGGAAACACGTTGACCTGGTCGAGCGGGTCGGTGGCGATGAAGCTGAGCTTGAGGCGCGTCGAGGCCGTGCCCAGGCTGGTGGGCGTCACTCCGAAGACGACGAAGGGCGCATCGTTCGTCAGGTACCGGGTGACCGACGGGTATCCGTCCAGCGACGAACCCGCTCCGGCCGTTGCGGTCGCCAGCAGGAGCGCGCTCGCCAGGATCGCGTTCGCGGTTCGCATGGTGCTTGTCTCCTCCAGGACCTGTGAACAGGCCCTGTTGGTCAGGATTCTGACGCGCTGGCTGGCTACGTCAATTGACGTATACGCCAGCTTCGCAGCGCCTCCCACAATGGCTGCAACCCCTTCAATTCCCCAACGAGGTTGTATTGCCATGATGCACGGCGACATTTCAAGCAGCAAGGACACCGTCGGCGTGGCCGTGGTGAACTACAAGATGCCCCGGCTCCACACCAAGGCCGAGGTGCTGGACAACGCACGCAAGATCGCCGACATGATCGTCGGCATGAAGACTGGCCTGCCGGGCATGGACCTGGTGATCTTCCCGGAGTACAGCACGCACGGCATCATGTACGACGCCAAGGAGATGTACGACACGGCGGCCACCGTGCCGGGTGCCGAGACCGACATCTTTGCCGAGGCCTGCCGCAAGGCGAAGGTGTGGGGCGTGTTCTCGCTCACCGGCGAGCAGCACGAGGAGCACCCGTACAAGGCGCCCTACAACACGCTCATCCTGATGAACGACCAGGGCGAGATCGTTCAGAAGTACCGCAAGATCATGCCGTGGGTGCCCATCGAAGGCTGGTACCCGGGCAACTGCACCTACGTGAGCGAAGGCCCCAAGGGCCTGAAGATCAGCCTGATCATCTGCGACGACGGCAACTACCCCGAGATCTGGCGCGACTGCGCCATGAAGGGCGCCGAGCTCATCGTGCGCTGCCAGGGCTACATGTACCCCGCGAAGGACCAGCAGGTGCTCATGGCCAAGGCCATGGCCTGGGCCAACAACAGCTACGTGGCCGTGGCCAACGCGGCGGGCTTTGACGGCGTCTACAGCTACTTCGGTCACAGCGCCATCATCGGCTTCGACGGCCGCACGCTCGGCGAGTGCGGCGAGGAAGACTATGGCGTGCAGTACGCCGCGCTCTCCACCAGCCTGATCCGCGATTTCCGCAAGAACGCGCAGAGCGAGAACCACCTGTTCAAGCTGCTGCACCGCGGCTACACCGGCATGATCAATTCGCGCGAGGGCGACAAGGGCGCCGCTGCCTGCCCTTACGGTTTCTACGCCAACTGGGTCAACGACCCCGAGGGCACGCAGAAGGCGGTGGAGGCGATCACGCGGCCCATGGTGGGCACCGAGGAATGCCCGATCGAGGGCATTCCGAACCCGTCCACCGTGGGCCACCGCTGACCGTGGACCCCCTGGCCGGCTGGCGCCTCACGCAGGAACCCTTCTACCAGCCGGTGGGCCACGAGATCGCGGCCTTCGAGGCCGCGCGCGAGGCGCGCCTGCCGATGCTGCTGAAAGGGCCGACGGGCTGCGGCAAGACGCGCTTCGTCGAGCACATGGCCTGGCGGCTGAAGCTGCCGCTGGTGACCGTGGCCTGCCACGAAGACCTGACGGCGGGCGATCTCGCCGGGCGCTGGCTGCTCGACGCGCAGGGCACGCGCTGGATGGACGGCCCGCTCGCCATGGCCGCGCGCCACGGCGCCCTGTGTTACCTCGACGAGTTGCTGGAAGCGCGTTCGGACGCCACGGTGCTGCTGCACCCCCTGGCCGACACGCGCCGCGCCCTGCCGCTGGAGCGCCACGGTGAACTGCTGCAGGCGCACCCCGACTTCCAGCTCGTGGTCAGCTACAACCCCGGCTACCAGGGCCTGCACAAAAGCCTGAAACCGTCGACGCGCCAGCGCTTCGTGGCGCTGGAGTTCGGCTATCCCGAACCGGCCGCCGAGGCCGCCATCGTGGCCCGTGAAGGCGGTGTGGACGGGCCGCTCGCGCAGCGGCTGGTGCAACTGGCCGGGCGCACGCGGCGCCTGCAGGACCAGGGGCTGGAGGAGGGCGCGTCCACCCGCATGCTGGTGCACGCGGCGCTGCTGGTGCGCGCGGGCCGGCCGCCGCAGGACGCGGCGCTGCAGGCCATCGCCGATCCGCTGAGCGACGACGTGGAACTGCTTGCCGCACTGCGCGCGCTGGTGCGCGCGAGCTTCTGAGCCGTGTCCACCGGGGACCCCCACAGCCTGATCGCCAGCATCGCCCAGGCCCTGTGGGGCCAGCCGCTGCGGGTGGAAGCCATGCTGCGGCAGCGCGCCGATGTGGCCCGTGCCGTGATCACCGGTGACGACACGGCCGGGCCCGTGCTGCACCTGCCCGCGTTCGCCACCGACACGCCGGACCTCGCGCTCGCGGTGGCGGCACACGCGGCGGCGCACCTGCGGTTCGGCTCTGCGCCCCAGAGCCGCGCCGGGCTCAAGCCGGTGCAGCAGGCGCTGCGCGGCGTGCTGGAAGACGCGCGGGTGGAATGGCTCGCGCTGCAGGAACTGCCCGGCCTGCGCCGCGTCTGGTGGCCGTACCACGGCGAGCGGGCCGCCGCCGGGGGCGGCAGTTTCGAAGACCTGCTCGCCCGGCTATCGGCCTGCCTGCTCGATCCCGCGCACCACGACCCCCACCCCTGGATCGCGCGGGTGAAGGCCATGTTCTTCAAGGCCGACGGGCGCACGCTGGCCCTGCCCACCGCCGACGATGTGCGGCGCGCGGCCTCGGTGCTGGGCAACGACATCGGCCAGATGCGGCTGCCGTTCAACGCGCGGACCTACGCGGTGCACGCCGCCTGCCGCGACGACAACAGCCACCTCTGGCTGCCCGACGACAGCCTGCCGCCGTCCGACGCGGAGCTCGCGCAATCGGCCGGGTCCACCGGCGCCGGTGGTTCACCGGCGGGTGCTTCGGTGCCCACGGAGCCCGCCGGGCCGGCGGTGGATGCGCCGGTGGCGTTGTACGCCGAGTGGGACCACCGCATCCGCCGCTACCGGCCCGACTGGTGCAGCGTGCATGTACCCGCGCCGGCCGCTGGCGAACGGCTGGCGATGCCCCATGCGCTGGCGCGCCAGCTGGCCGCGCGCCTGGCCCACCTGCGGGGGCGGGCCGAACGCACCGGCGGGCGGGCACACCATGGCGAGCACCTGCACCCGGTGGCCATGGCCGACGCCTGGGCCGACCTGCGCGCCGGCCGCACGCCCGATGCCCGCGTGCACGTGCGCCAGGGCCGGGCGTGCCCGCCGCTGGCGGTGCTGATGTTGCTGGACGCCTCGGCCTCCACCGCGCGCGGCGACGCGCTGGCGCAGATGCAGCGCGCGGCGCTCACCGCCGCCCTGGCGCTGCAGCGCCAGGGCCACCGCAGCGCCCTGTGGGCGTTTTCCAGCCAGGGCCGGCATCGGGTGAACATGCCCTGCCTGAAAGACTGGAACGACACCGTCGCCTCGCTGGCGTGGCCAGTGTTGCGCGCAGAGGGTTCCACCCGCATGGGCGCCGCGCTGCGCCACGGCCTGCAACTGTCGGCCGCCGACGCACGCCAGCGCCCCGGCCTGCGCCGCGTGATCGTGCTGCTGACCGATGGCGAACTGCACGACGTGGACGTGCACGACCCCGACTACCTGCCGGCGGACCTGCGGCGCGCGGCGCACGAGGCCAGTGGCCAGGGTGTGGCGGTGCGCGCCCTGGTGTTCAGCCCGGGCGAGGCGCGTGCGCTCGATCCGGCGCTGGGCCGTGGCCATGGCGAGGGAGTGGGGGAGCCCTCTGCGCTGCCCGCCGCGCTGTTCCGCGTGCTGTCCGCGGTGTCACCCTAGGGTTTGTCGGGTGGTCTACCCCCGGAGGGTATTCTTGACAGCGTCACGGCCAAGGCCTTCAATGGAGCTTTCGTCCTTGGAGAACTTCATGCGCCTCGTTGTCCTGTGTTCCTTCGCCGTTGCCGCCCTCATGCCCATCGCTTCCTTCGCCGAGGGCCCGAGCTGCAACGCCGCCGCGGCCGAGAAGAAACTCGCCGGTGCGGCCAAGACCTCGTTCCTGAAGAAATGCGAGAAGGACGCGGCCGCCACCTGCGACACCGCCGCCGCCGAGAAGAAGCTCGCTGGCGCTGCGAAAACCAGCTTCACCAAGAAGTGCAACCGCGACGCAGTGGGCTGAACAGGGGGCTCACACCCCCGTGAGGGCGCGGTAGGCGTCGCGCGTGCCTGGCGTTACCGCTTCGAGCACCTGTTCATGCCGGGTCTGGTGGCGCCGCATCAGGCGCGCGGAGGCGACCGCGCGTGAACGGCAGAACCAGTGGCAGGTGTGCTGCATCAGGAACAGCTCGGCCGACAGCGTGAAGGCCTTGTCGCGCAGCGAACTTCCCTGGCTGGCGGCGGCTTCGGCAATGCCGCTGGCGTGCACGCGGAAGGCCTCGCGCGCGTCGAAACTCGCGCCCGGCCACCAGCGGCTCGCGCCCGGCAGGGCGAACCCCAGGGTGCTCACGCGCGCCTGCGCGGCATCGACCCGGGCGAAGTCTTTCGCGAAAAGGTTGAACTGCTCCACCAGGTTCTGCTCGGCCGTGGCCAGCATGCTCCAGATCTGCTCGCGGCGTTGCGGGTCTTCCTCGCCCAGGGCCCGCAGGTAGCCGTCCGACAGCTTTTCCATCAGGGTCTCGATCTGGTACTGGCTGAGGTGGTGGCCGAGCAGGGCGATGCGCTTCTTCTGTTCCTGCGCGTTCAGGAAGGCGATGCCGGCGAACAGCGCCAGCAGCAGGATGAGGATGTCCATGGGATACCGGGGGAGAGTGTGGGCGGAGCGCGCCAGTGTAGTCATCCCGCACCCCGGATCCGGTTCAGGGATGCGAGAATGATTTCATGCCCCACCACCTTCCCCTGATCATTGCTGCCGCCACCGGGTGGGCCGTCTGCCTCACGGGCATCGCCTTGCTGGCGTCGGTTCTCCTGGGCCGCGCACTCTCCACCTGGGAGACGGTGCTCGTCGGCGGAGCGTTGCTGGTGGTGGTCGCGCTGATCGTGCAGAGCCGCCTGCAGCGCGCGCGCCGCAAGCTACAGGACATGCGCGACTCCGCACTCTGGTGAGCGCGGAGTCGCGTTCCTTCAAGGCGGTTCCACCCGCACCTGCAGCGACGAATACCAGGTGGCCAGGTTGTCGATCTCCGCATCGGTCAGGGGCTTGGCGATCACCGCCATCACCTCGTTCGCGCGCTTGCCGCTGCGGTAGTTCCTGAGCTGCTCGGTCAGGTAGAACAGTGGCTGGCCCGCGAGGTGCGGCACGTTGGGCTGCATCGACAGACCCACCGGGCCATGGCACACCGCACAGGCCGTGGCCGCGCGGGCCTTGCCCGCTTCGAGATCGGCGGCGCTGGCGCCCGTGCCGACAAGGCACAGCATCAGCGCCGCCGGGGCAAGGTGCTTCATCAATTCGAGTACGTGACGCGGTAGATCGCGCCGACGTAGTCGTCCGAGATGAGCAGCGAGCCGTCCTTCATCGGCGCTACGTCCACAGGGCGGCCCTTGTAGACACCGTTGGCATCGAGCCAGCCTTCGGCGAACACCTCGGACTTGCCTGCGGTGCCATCGGCATTCAGCGGCACGTAGTTGATCAGCGCGCCGCTGGGCTTGGTGCGGTTCCACGAGCCGTGCGCCGCCACGAACATGCCACCGCGGTACTTCGCGGGGAACATGTTGCCGCTGTAGAACGTCATGCCCAGCTGCGCCTGGTGGGCCGGGAACTCGACCTGCGGGAAGACGGCGTTGGCCGGTTCCTTCATGTCCTTGAGATCCGGCGCGGCGGCCGAACCCGCCACCTTGAATTTGCCGTTCCAGTAGGGGTAGCCGAAGTGTTCGCCCAGCTTGGTCGATCGGTTGAGTTCGCCCGGTGGCACCTCGTCACCCAGGCCGTCGGTCTGGTTGTCGGTCCACCACACCGTCTTGTCCTTGGGGTTGATGTCCATGCCCACCGAGTTGCGCACGCCGCGCGAATACACCTCGCGGCCCGAGCCGTCGAACGGGTTCATGCGCACGATGCCGCCGATGCCGATCTGGTCGTACAGCGCCACCTTGCCGGCGGGCTGCACGTTGTGCGGCTGGCCCAGCGCGATGTAGAGCTTGCCGTCGTCGCTCACGCGGCAGACGCGCGCGCCGTGATTGAACGACTCTTCCTCCTCGGGGATCAGCTTGCCCTGGCTCACCACCTCGATCACCGCGACGTCCGGTCCTTCATAGAAGAACTCGGCGGCAGGGAAGTTGAGCACGCGGTTGTGTTCCACCACGATGAGGAAGCCGTCCTTGGTCCAGCAGACGCCGTTGGGCACCTTGAAGTTGAGCGAGGGCGCGAAGGGCTTGACCTCGTCGGCGAAGCCATCGCCGTTCCGATCGGTCACGGCCCACACGCGGGTCTTGCGGGTGCCCACGAAGAGCATGTTGGTGTTGGGTGCCACCGCCATGTGCCGCGCGTCGGGTACCACCGCATACAGCTCGATCTTGAAGCCGGGTGGCAGCTTCACCGCCTTGAGGTTCGCGCGTATCGCATCCGCGTTGCGGCCCTCCTGGGCCACCGGCGGAATGTTGAGATCCACGCCCGACACCTTCATCTGCTTGAGCGTGGCGAGGTTGTCCTTTGTCGCCTGCGCGCCCGCTCCCGTGGCGAGCCCGAGAGCCGCCAGCGCCATCCACAGTCTTGTGCTTTTCATATGTCTCCTCTGAATGGGTGAAACCCGCCGGACCATTCCGCCGGGAAAGCCATTCTGGGAGCAAGCCCCGTGGGGCGCAATGTAGGGAAAAAGTTCAGTCCGGCACGACGGCCGTGACCTCGATCTCCACCTTGGCGCGGGCCTCCATCAGGCCGCTGACTTCCACGCAGGCCATGGCCGGAAAGTTCTTGCCCATCACCTCGCGGTACACCTCGCCGAGCTCGCGCAGGCGGGCGTTGTATTCCTCGCGGTCCACCACGTACCACGTCATGCGCACCATGTGCTGCGGTGCCGCATCCGCGCAGGCCAGCACGTCGCGCACGTTCAGCAGCGTCTGCCGGGTCTGGGCGATGAAGTCGTCGCTCTCGAATTGCTGGGCGGCGTTCCAGCCGATCTGGCCGCCCACGTAGACGTGGGTGCCGCGCGCGGCGATGCCGTTGGCGTAGCCCTTTGGGGTGGCCCAGCCGGGCGGTTGCAGGTGCTTGAGCATGTCGTTCGGTTTCAGTGTTGCTGGGCTTGCTGGCGCAGCGCGAAGCGCTGCAGCTTGCCGGTTTCGGTGCGCGGGAGCTGGGTCACGAAGACCACCTCGCGCGGGTATTTGTAGGGCGCCATGTTCTGCTTGACGTGGTCCTGCAGCGCCTTCACCTGTGCCGCATCGGCCGCCTGGCCGGGCTTGAGCACCACGTAGGCCAGCACGATCTGGCCGCGTTCGTCGTCGGGCTTGGCGACCACGCCGCACTCGGCCACGGCGGGGTGCTGCAGCAGCGCGGCTTCCACCTCGGGGCCGGCCACGTTGTAGCCGGCGGTGATGATCATGTCGTCGGTGCGCGCCTGGTAGAAGAAGTAGCCGTCGGCGTCCTGGCGGAAGGCGTCGCCGGGGAAGTTCCAGCCTGCCTTGACGTACTGCGTCTGGCGCGGTTCGTCGAGGTACTTGCAGCCGGTGGGGCCGATCACCGCGAGCTTGCCCACTTCACCCAGGGGCAGCGGCTGGCCATCGTCGCCGACCACGCGCGCCTCGTAACCCGGCACCACCTGGCCGATGGCGCCCCGGCGCACCGACTCCGGCGGCGACGAGATGAAGATGTGGAACATCTCGGTCGCGCCGATGCCGTCGATCATCTCCAGCCCGGTCGCTTCCTTCCAGAGCTGGCGCGTGGCGTCGGGCAGGCCTTCGCCCGCGCTCACGCTGATGCGCAGCCGGCCGATGCCGTGCTGGCGCGCGAACGCGGCCATCTGGCGGTAGAAGGTGGGCGCGGTGTAGCAGATGGTCGCGCCGACGCGGCCGATCAGCTGCACCATGGCCTCGGGCGTGTACGGGATGGACGGGAAATACACCGAGGCGCCGGCCCACATCGGGAACACCAGCAGGCCGCCGAGGCCGAAAGTGAAGGCCAATGGCGGCGAGCCCATGACGATGTCGTCTGGCGTGGCGCGCAGCACGTGGCGCGGCCAGGTCTCGCAGGCGGCGAGCACGTCGCGGTGGGTGTGCACGGCGGCCTTGGGTGTGCCGGTGGTGCCCGAGGTGAAGGCGAGCAGCGCGATGTCGGTGGCGGCGGTGGGGCAGGGCGTGCAGTGCTCGCACTGGCGCCGCGCCATGGCTTCGAGCGATGGCGCTGCCTCGACCTCGCCGGCGTTGAACACCAGCAGCTGGATGCCCGCCGCGTCGGGGTCTGCGGCGAGCGCCACCTTGAGATCGTCCTGCAGCTTCGCGTCGCACAGCGCGACCGAGGGTCGGGCCTTCGCGATGATCGCGCCCAGTTCCTTTGCGCGCAGCAGCGGCATGGTGGCCACGGCGATCAGCCCCGCCTGCACCGTGCCCAGCCAGGCCAGCGCCATGGCCACCGAGTTGCCGCCGCGCAGCAGCACGCGGTTGCCAGGCACCAGGCCGAGTTCCACCGTGAGGGCGTTGGCGATGCGGTTCACCTCCGCCTGCGCCTGCGAGTAGCTCAGCGTGCGGTCGTCGCTGCGCAGGAAGGCGCGGTCGCCATGGCCTGCCGCGGTGGCGCGTTCGAACAGCGCCTGAACGGTGTTGACCTGCGCGGGCAGTTGCAGCTCGGGCCGGTCGAAGCGCAGCTCGGGCCACTGCTCCGGCGGCGGCAGGCGGTCGTGCACGAAGTGGTCGACCTGGGCGGAGGGGACGGCGATCTTGTTCATCTCAATGCGGCCTTGCCAAGAATCAACAACTGGACCTCGCTGGCGCCCTCGTAGATGCGCAGCGAGCGGATGTCGCGGTACAGGCTTTCCACCTTTTCACCCACCCGCACGCCGCGCCCGCCGAACATCTGCAGCGCCATGTCGATCACGCGCTGCGCGTTCTCGGTGGCGGTGAGCTTGGCGCTGGCCGCGGCCGCGGTGTAGGCGGGCGTGCCCGCGCCCTGCGTGGTGCTGCAGTCGCGCTGCCAGGCGGCGCGGTAGGTGAGCAGGGCGGCGGCGTCGATCAGCGCGCTCATCTCGCCCAGGCGGGCCTGCGTGAGCTGGAAGTCGGCCAGCGTCTGGCCGAACATCTTGCGCTGCTTCGCGTGCGCCACGGCTTCGGCAAAGGCGCGGCGCGCCATGCCGAGCGCGGCGGCGGCCACCGAGGCGCGGAAGATGTCCAGCGTCTGCATGGCGAGCTTGAAGCCGCCGTGGAGCGGGCCGACCATGGCGTCGTTGCCGATGGCGCAGTGCTGGAAGCGCAGCGTGGCCAGCGGGTGCGGTGCCATCACGTGGATGTGTTCGCTGCTGTCCAGCCCGGCCTGCCGCGCGTCGACGATGAAGGCGCTGATGCCGCGCGCGCCTGCATCGGGCTGTGTCTTGGCGAAGACGACGTAGAAGTCGGCCAGGCCACCGTTGCTGATCCAGGTCTTGCTGCCCTCCAGCGTCCAGCCGCTGGCGGTCTGCGTGGCGCGCATGGCCATGGCGGCCACGTCGGAACCGGCCTCGGCCTCGCTGAGCGCGAAGGCGGCGATCTTCTGGCCGGTGGCGACGGCGTTCAGGTAGGCCGACTGCTGCGCGGGCGTGCCCGCGAGCGTGATGGCGCCGCTGCCCAGGCCCTGCATGGCGAAGGCGAAATCGGCCAGCGGCGAGTGGAAGGCCAGCGTCTCGCGCAGGATCACGAGCGAGCGCGAGTCCAGTGCGGGCAGCGCGCCGCCGTGGGCCTGCGGCACGCAGTAGCGCAGCCAGCCGTCGCGCCCGAGGCGCGCCACCCAGTCCTTGCACGCGGCGCGGTCGTCGGCCTCGTCCACCTGCTGCAGCGCGGCCCAGCCCGCGAGGCGCGAGGCCAGTTCGCCGTGGTGGCTGTCGAAGAAGGGCAGTTCCCACTGCGCCTGGGGCGGCTGCACGTGCGGGTGTTCGAAGGCGACCACGTCAATCCCCTTCGAAGACCGGGCGCTGCTTCGCGGCGAAGGCCTCGTACGCGCGACGGAAGTCCTGCGTCTGCATGCAGATGGCCTGTGCCTGCGCCTCGGCCTCGATGGCCTGGTCCAGCGTCATGGCCCATTCCTGGTGCAGCATGGTCTTGGTCATGCCGTGCGCGAAGGTCGGGCCTTGCGCGAGTTGCGCGGCGAGCTTGTGCGCGGCCGGCAGCAGGGCGGCGCTGTCGTGCAGGGCGTTGAAGAAGCCCCAGGCGTGGCCTTCGGTGGCGTTCATGGCGCGGCCGGTGAACAGCAGCTCGCTGGCGCGGCCCTGGCCGATCATGCGCGGCAGCAGCGCGCAGGCGCCCATGTCGGCACCGGCCAGGCCCACGCGGGTGAACAGGAAGGCTGTGTTCGTCTGCGGCGTGCCCAGGCGCAGGTCGGAGGCCAGCGCCATCATCGCGCCCGCGCCGGCGCACACACCGTCGATGGCGGCCACGATCGGCTGCGGGCAGGCGCGCATGGCGCTCACCAGGGCGCCGGTCATGCGCGTGAAGGCCAGCAGCTCGGGCATCGTCATCTTCGTGAGCGGGCCGATGATCTCGTGCACGTCACCGCCCGAACAGAAGTTGTCGCCCGCGCCGGTGAGCACCACGGCGCGCACGTCGGTGGCCTTCTGCAGGCCGAGGAACCAGTCGCGCAGTTCGGCATAGGAATCGAACGTGAGCGGGTTCTTGCGCTCGGGCCGGTTGAGCGTGACGGTGGCCACGCCGTCGTCGCTCACGCTCAGCGCGAAGTGCGTGGGTGCGGGTGTGGCCTTCGGGCCGTACTGGCCGCGCATCGGGTTGTGGTCGGGGATGGGGTGTTTCATTCTTCGATCTTCTGGTTGAGTTCGAGCTGGTGCTGTTTGACCTTGCCCAGCAGGCGGTGCAGGCTTTCCAGGTCGCGCGGGCTCAGGCCTTCGAAGGCCTCGACGATCCACTGCTCGTGCTGGCGTGCCATGTCGACGAAGCTGGCGCGGCCCACGTCGGTGAGGCGCACGCGGAACGCGCGCCGGTCGCCGTCCACGCCCATGCGCTCCACCAGGCCTTCGTTGACGAGCTGGTCGGTGATGCCGGTGACGTTGCCGCCCGTGACCATGAGCCGGTGCGACAGCTCCTTCATCTTCAGGCCGTCGGGGTGGCGTTCGAGCTGGGCCATGAGGTCGAAGCGCGGCAGCGTGGTGTCGAACTGCTCGCGCAGGCCGGCGCGCACGCGCTTCTCGATCAGCTGCGAGCAGGTGAGCAGGCGCAGCCACAGCCGCAGCTCGTGCGCATGTTCGCTGTGGGCGCGGGCTTCAAGATCAAGCGGAGAGGTGTTCATGGCGTGTTCGCGTTGAGGGCTTGCTGGCGGGCGATCTCGCGGTAGAGCTGGTCGCGCCCGCTCTCATAGGGGCGTGGCCATTCGATGGCGCGGGTCTGCAGCTTCGCGGCTTCGTGCAGCGTCCAGGCCGGGTCGGCCAGGTGCGGGCGCGCCACGGCGCAGAGGTCGGCGCGGCCGGCCGCGATGATGCTGTTGGCGTGGTCGGCTTCGCTGATCGCGCCCACCGCCATGGTGAGGATGCCGGCCTCGTTGCGCACGCGGTCGGCGAACGGCGTCTGGTACATGCGGCCGTAGACCGGTTTCGCCTGCCGCGTGGTCTGGCCGGAAGAGACGTCGATCACGTCGCAGCCTGCGGCCTTGAACAGCCGGGCGATCTCGACCGCGTCGTCCGGCGTGTTGCCGCCGGGAGCCCAGTCGTGTGCGGAGATGCGCACGCTGAAGGGCCGGTCGGCCGGCCAGGCGGCGCGCATGGCGGCGAACACCTCCAGCGGGTAGCGGCAGCGGTTGGCGAGCGAACCACCGTATTCGTCGGTGCGCTGGTTGGTGAGCGGGGTGATGAAGCTGGAGAGCAGGTAGCCGTGCGCGGCGTGCAGCTCGAGCCAGTCGAACCCGGCCGCGGCCGCGCGCTTCGTGCTGTCGACGAAGGCCGCGGTGAGCGCGTCCATGTCGGCGCGGGTCATCGCGCGGGGCACCTGGTTTTGCTCGCCATAGGGCACGGCGCTGGCCGAGAGCAGCGGCCAGTTGTCCTGCGTCAGGGGTTCGTCGATCTGTTCCCAGCCGAGTTGCGTGGAGCCCTTGGCACCGCTGTGGCCGATCTGCAGGCCGATCTTCGCGCTGCTGCTGCCGTGCACGAAATCGACGATGCGCTTCAGGCCGGCCTGCTGCGCGTCGTTCCACAGGCCGGGGCAGCCGGGCGTGATGCGGCCTTCGGGCGTGGGGCTGGTCATCTCCACCATCACCAGCGCGGCGCCGCCCATGGCGCGCGCGCCCAGGTGGACCAGGTGGTAGTCGCCCACCACGCCGTCGACCGCGCTGTACTGCGCCATCGGCGAGACGACGATGCGGTTCTTGAGCGTGACGCCGCGCACCGTGAGCGGCAGCAGCATGGGCGGTGTGGGGTGTTTCTTCGGTGCTGCGCCTGGCACGGCCTGTTGCGTCAACCAGTTTTCATAACCTTCCAGCCACTTCGCGTCGCGCAGGCGCAGGTTCTCGTGGCTGATGCGCTGGCTGCGCGTGAGCAGCGAGTAGGCGAACTGCTCGATCTCCATGCCGGTGTAGCGGTCCACGTGCTCGAACCACTCGGTGGAGTTGCGCGCGGCGTTCTGGATCTTCAGCACCTCGACGCTGCGGCGCGCTTCGTAGCCCTGCAGCACCTCGGCCACGTCCGCGTTGGCGTGGCGCGAGAACTCATCGGCCAGGTCGATCGCGTCTTCCAGCGCGAGCTTGGTGCCGCTGCCGATGGAGAAGTGCGCGGTGTGGGCCGCGTCGCCCATGAGCACGATGGGTGTCTTGCGGCCGGCGATGTCTTGCTGGTGCACCCAGGTGTTGCAGATCACGCGCGGGAAGCGGATCCAGATTGCCGAGCCACGCAGGTGCGCGGCATTGGCGACGAGGGCATGGCCGTCGAGCCAGGGCGCGAAGAGCTTCTCGCAGAAGGCCACGCCGTCTTCCTGGCTCATCTGGTCGATGCCGTGCGCCTTCCAGACTTCCTCGGGCGTTTCCACGATGAAGGTGGAGGTCTCGCCGTCGAACTTGTAGGCGTGCGCCTGGAACCAGCCGTGCTCGGTCTGCACGAAGGCGAAAGTGAAAGCGTCGAACGTCTTCTTCGTGCCGAGCCAGACGAAGCGGCACTGGCGCGTGTCGATGTCCGGCTTGAAGGTGTCGGCATAGCGCGTGCGGATGCGGCTGTTCAGGCCGTCGCTGGCGATCACCAGATCGGCGTTGTATTGCGCGGCCAGCGCCTGGTCGTCCGTCACGTCGGTCTCGAACACCAGGTTCACGCCCAGCGCCAGGCAGCGTTCCTGCAGGATGTTGAGCAGCTTCTTGCGGCCGATGCCGCAGAAACCGTGGCCGCCCGAGCGCACGCGGCCGCCCTTGAAGAAGACCTCGATGTCGTCCCAGTGGTTGAAGGCCTCGCCGATCAGCGCGGCCGACTCGGGGTCGGCCTCGCGCAGGTTGCCCAGCGTCTGGTCCGACAGCACCACGCCCCAGCCGAAGGTGTCGAACGGCCGGTTGCGTTCGACCACCGTGACCGTGAGTGACGGGTCGCGCCGTTTCATCAGCAGGGCGAAATACAGGCCGGCCGGGCCCCCCCCGATGCAGAGAACGCGCTGGAGCTGGGACGTATAGGGTTTCATGCCTAATTAGTTTAGGCTTAAAATATGCAACTCCAATCGGGTAAACCCGTAGCCCATCCGCTGCGGTTGATGCCCGGACCATGTGTCCTACATCCCTCAGGACGTGCATCCTACAAATCCGCTGGTTTCCGGCGGCGTGTCGGTGCAAGAATGGTCTTCACCTCAGCACCATCGGAGGCATTCATGTCTGTCTATCGCTTCAAGTCCCGTGAAACGGGCGATCTCGTCATGCTGCAGCAGCACGGCCAGCGCATGCTCGAGATCCTTGGCAAACACCTGTCCGGCCCGGGCATCATCCAGCCCGCCGAAATGCCCGGCGCGATCCAGGCGATCCGCGCCGCGGTCGAGGCAGACGACGCCGCGCGACAGCGACAGAAAGCCGAAGAAGGCCGCGACGACGAAGACGCACCGACGGACACGGTCAGCCTGCGCATGCGCGCCGCCCCGTTCATTGAAATGCTGCAGCGCTGCGAGCAGGCCGGCGTGGAGATCGTCTGGGGCGTCTGACCGGCCACGTCTGCTGGCGTTCAACCCCACGCCGGGGTGCGACATGGCACACCCCGGTTGACGCTGCCGCCGCGTCTTCCTAGACTCGCGGCCCATGTTCCCAGGACGATTCCACGCCCCTTCGAGCCGCGCCCGTGTGCGCGTGCTGGCGTGCGTGCGTCGGGTGCAGCGCAGGCCCGCGGCCTGGCACGGTCCGCGCCGGCTTGCCGCACATTCCTCCGCCCGGCGATAACCCTTTCCCTTCAACGCACAACTTCCATCGCCGGGCCATTCGCTCCGTGCGAACCTTGCCCGGGCCCTGTCGGCCCGAGGCGAACCGGAGGCGTCGTTGATGACATCCCTTGCCCTGGGTGAGCCCCTTCTCATCATGCCGGGCCTTGCCCGCTCGAACCCGACCATCCTGCTTCGCACCGTGCGAAGCATCCGCCTGCCGTGGCAACGCCCGACCGAACTGCGCATCGATGTGGAGCTGCCCACCGAGGCGGTGGACGCCGACCTGCGCCGGCTGCAGCGCCGCCTGCGCACACCCGGTGATGCGTTGCACCGCTGCGGCACGCTGCCCTCGCCACTGCCTGGCCTGGCGCTGCGCCACCGCGAGGCGGATGGGGAGCATTACGTCTATGTGCAGGACACCGCGCTCGGCTGCCTGGCCGGCTACACCGTGTTCAACCGGCTGATCGAACTCGACCGGCGGGCCGACCGTGTGCTGCGCGGCCCGCACTCGCGCTACGCGCCGGCCTACCAGCGGCGTGGCCTTGCGCGCGTGGTCTACGAATGGGCGCTGGGTGCGGGGCTGTGCTTCATCAGCGGGCCGCGCCAGTCCGCTGGCGCGCACGCCCTGTGGCAATCGCTTTCACGGCAACATCCGCTGGGCTTCGTCTCGCTGCGCGACAAGACCCTGCACTGGTTGGGCACAGAGGTCGATGCCGCCAGGCGGGAGGACTTTCACACGCGCATGGTGCTGCTGGGCGCGGGCTGGGACCTGCCCCGCTTCCTGGCGGCATCGGGCTGCATCGACGCCCGCGCTGCGTCAGTCCACCCGGGCGCCTGAGGCCTTCACCACGGTCGCCCACTTGGTGGTTTCCGCGTCGATCAGGCGTGCGAATTCTGCCGGCGTGTTGCCGCTGGGAATGGCGCCCTGGGCGAGCAGGCGTTCCTTCACCGCCGGCAGGTTCAGGGATTTCGCGGTCTCCTGCTGGATGCGGTTGACCACGTCGGCGGGCGTGCCCGTGGGGGCGAGCAGGCCGAACCAGGAGCTGGCTTCGAAGCCCGCGAGGTTGCCGGCTTCGGCCACCGTCGGCACGTCGGGCAGGGCGGTCGAGCGCACCGCGCTGGTGACGGCGAAGGCCTTGAGTCCGCCCGACTGGATGTGCGGCATCGCCGAGGGGAGGTTGTCGAACATCACGTCCACCGCGCCCGCGAGCAGGTCGGTCAGCGCCGGGCCGGAGCCGCGGTAGGGGATGTGCGTCATGAAGACGCCGGTGCGCGACTTGAACAGCTCGCCCGCGAGGTGGATCGAGGTGCCGTTGCCGCTGGACGCCATGTTGAGCCGGCCCGGGTTGGCCTTGGCGTACTTCACGAACTCGGCCACGTTGGTGATGCCCAGCGCCTGTGCGCGGCGGGCGCTCATCACCATCACGTTCGGCACGCCCGCCACCAGGGTGATGGGCACGAAGTCCTTCTGCGGGTCGTACGGCAGCTTGTCGTAGAGGGACTTGTTGATGCCGTGCGTGCCGACCGTGCCCATGAGCAGCGTGTAGCCGTCACCGGGCGACTTGGCCACGGCCTCGGCGCCGATGTTGCCGCCAGCGCCCGCGCGGTTTTCCACCACGAAGCTCTGGCCGAAGGCCTTGCTGAGTTCGGGTGCGAGCACGCGCGCCAGGATGTCGGTGGTGCCACCGGGTGCGAAGGGCACGACGATGCGCACCGGTTTGTTGGGCCAGGCGCCCTGGGCCAGCGCGAGGCCCGGCAGGCAGAGCGCAGCGCCGGCCGTGGCCAGTGTCTGCAGGTGGTGGCGGCGCGATGCGGAAAACTTCTTGCGGTCCATCGATGTCTCCTCGGGTGGCAAAAAGAAAAGCCGCCCGAAGGCGGCTTGCATGGAGCCGCCCTTGCGGGCGAGCGGTGCGGAAATCAGTCCGCGAACTGGCCGGCAGCGTCGATGGCCGACTTCAGCTTGGCGATTTCGCTGGCCACGAAGGCCTTGTGGCCGGCGGGGGTCACGCGGTTGTCGGTGGCGACGATGGCGCCCAACTCTTCCTGGCTCTTGATGAACTCGGGGTCCTTCAGGGCCACCACGAGCGCGTCGTTGAGCTTCTTCAGCACGTCGGGCGGCGTGCCCTTCGGTGCGTACATGCCGTGCCAGATGGTCAGGTTGAAGTCCTTGAGGCCCATTTCCTGCAGCGACGGGTAGTCCTTCAGGAGCTTGTGCTTGTCCAGGCGCTTGGCGGTCGTCACGGCGAACGCCTTGACGCGGCCGGATTCGATCTGCGCGGTGGTGTTGGTGGTCTGGTCGCACATCACGTCCACCTGGCCGCCGATCAGGTCGTTCATGGCCGGGCCGGTGCCGCGGTAGGCGATGGTGGTCATGGACTTGTCCAGCTTCACGGCCGACTGCCACATCAGGCCGCAGATGTGCGAAGCGGAACCCAGACCGGCGTGCGCCAGGTTGAGCTTGCCGCCGTTGGCGCGGATGTAGGACTCGAAGTCGCGGTAGGTGTTGGCGTTGAGCTTGTTGGTGCCCAGCAGCGTCATCGGCACGTCGTTGATGATGCCCAGGTACTCGAAGTCTTCGAGCGGCTTGAAGGTCTGCTTGCGGTACAGGCTGGTGGTGGCGGCCATGCCGATGTGCCAGACCAGCAGGGTGTAGCCGTCAGGGGTGGCGCGGGCCACCTTGGTGCCGGCGATGGTGCCGCCGGCGCCAGCCGCGTTTTCCACCACGATGTTGGCGCCGCCCAGGGGCTTGCGCATGGCTTCAGCCAGACGACGGGCCACGAGGTCGGTCGGGCCACCAGCGGCGAAGGGCACCACGAAGGTGATGGGCTTGCTCGGGAAGGCCTGGGCAAAAGCGCCAGACGACACGGCGACCGAGAGGGCGGCCAGTGCAAGGATCTTTTTCATACGGTGCTCCTTAAGGGTTGGTTAACCCATGAATCGTAGTGTGCGCCGCTGCATCGGGAATCGCGGAAATTACTTAGCCCAAAGGCGGGGAAAACCCTCCCTGGCGGGCTTTTGCGTCAGGTTGGCGTCAGTTCCGGTGCTGTTGGCGCACCTTTTCCGAGACCCTATTGGTAGCTGCGCGCGTCCTCGATCACCTTGCCGTCGTTCGGCAGGGAGCCCGGCTGCACGAGTTCGACCTGCGCGCGCAGCTTGGTGATGTCGCGCACGGCGGCCTCGATCTGCTGCTGCAGGCCGTTGCCGGCCTCGCTGGCCTCCACGCGCAGGCACATCTGGTCGTTCGCCATCTCACCGCTGACCACCAGCCGCGCCTTCTTCACCTGGGGGAAGCGCCGGGCGATGTCGGCCACCTGCGAGGGGTGCACGAACATGCCGCGCACCTTGGTGGTCTGGTCGGCGCGGCCCATCCAGCCCTTGATGCGCTGGCCGGTGCGCCCGGTGGGGCAGGCGCCGGGCAGGATGGCCGAGAGGTCGCCGGTGCCGAAGCGCACCAGCGGATAGGCCGGGTTGAGCGTGGTCACCACCAGTTCGCCCACCTCGCCATCGGGCACCGGTTCACCGGTGCCGGGGCGCACGATCTCGACGATCACGCCCTCGTCGATCACCAGGCCTTCGCGCGCCTGCGTTTCGTAGGCCACCAGGCCAAGGTCGGCCGTGGCGTAGGTCTGGTAGACCGCCACGCCGCGCTCGCCGAACCAGTCGCGCAGACTGGGCGGGCAGGCCTCTCCGCCCACCGAGGCCTTGCGCAGGCTGGACACGTCCGCGCCCGCTTCGGCCGCCTTTTCGATCAGGATGCGCAGGAAGCTGGGCGTGCCGGTGTAGGCCTGCGGCCGCAGCTCGCTGATGGCCTGCAGCTGTTGCTCGGTCTGGCCGGTGCCGGCCGGAAACACGGTGCAGCCCACGGCCAGCGCGCCCGATTCGAGGATGAAGGCGCCTGGCGTCATGTGGTAGCTGAAGGCGTTGTGCACCAGGTCGCCGCTGCGAAAGCCGGCCGCGAAAAGTGCGCGCGCGGCGCGCCAGTAGTCGCGCGTGCTGGCTTCGGGTTCGTAGATCGGGCCCGGGCTGGCGTAGACCCGGCTCATGCCCGGGCCCCAGCGCAGCGCGGAGAACCCGCCGAACGGGTCGGTGGCGCGCTGCGCCTTCTGGCGCTCAAGCAGTTCGTGCTTGCGGATCACAGGCAGTTTTGCCAGCGCGGCGCGCGACGCCACAGCGGATGCATCCGTGCCCGCCAGCAGGTCGGCGAACGCCGGCGCACTTTTCTGCGCATGCGCAATCTGCGCGGGCAGGGCCGCCATGTGCGCGGCCTCGCGCTCATCGGCCGATCGCGTTTCCAGTGCGTCGAAAAATTCGGTCTGTGCCATGGCTGCAAATGTGGAGTGAGGTGTCTGAATCCAGAGATGCCGAGGAACCGGCTGTGCCGGGCCTCAGGCATCGCCCCTGGAGGGGGTGACGCGCCGAAGGCGCGGCGCGGGGGGAGCTTTCAGGCCAGCCAGCGCTTCCTGCGCTTGTAGCTTTTGACGTCCTTGAAGGACTTGCGCTCGCCCCCGCCCATGCCGAGGTAGAACTCCTTCACGTCCTCGTTGTTGCGCAGCTCGCTGGCCACGCCGTCCATCACGATGCGGCCGCTTTCCATGATGTAGCCGTAGTCCGCGTACTTCAGCGCCATGTTGGTGTTCTGCTCGGCCAGCAGGAAGGTGACTTTCTCCTTCTGGTTGAGGTCCTTCACGATCTCGAACACCTCCTCGACGATCTGCGGCGCCAGGCCCATCGAGGGCTCGTCGAGCAGCATCACGCTGGGGTTGGTCATGAGGGCGCGGCCGATGGCGCACATCTGCTGCTCGCCGCCCGAGGTGTAGGCGGCCTGGCTGGTGCGCCGCGTCTTCAGGCGCGGGAAGTAGGTGTAGACCTTCTCCAGGTTGGCCGCCACCTCGGCCTTGCTCTTGCGGGTGTAGGCGCCGGTCATGAGGTTCTCCTCGATCGTCAGGTGGGCGAAGCAGTGGCGACCCTCCATCACCTGCACCACGCCGCGCTGCACCAGGTCGGCCGGCGAGAGGTTCTCGATGCGCTCGCCGCGCAGTTCGATGCTGCCCTTCGTCACCTCGCCGCGCTCGCCCTTGAGCAGGTTGGAGACGGCGCGCAGCGTGGTGGTCTTGCCCGCGCCATTGCCACCGAGGATGGCCGCGATCTGGCCCTCGCTGACCGTGAGCGAGACGCCCTTGAGCACCAGGATCACGTGGTTGTAGATGACCTCGATGCCGTTGACGTTGAGGACGGTGTTGGATGTGCTCATGAAGTGACTTTCATCGGGACCATTTGAAAGGCTCAGCAAGCCGGCCTTTCAGATGGCGGCTGGATAAGCCAGCCGCGAAAACGAACCTCGCCGGAGCGCGGCATCCCTCCAGGGACACCGAGGGTCCGGCTTCGCCGGCCCAAGGTGTCGCCCCCTTGAGGGGGGCGCGCGCAGCGCGGCGGGGGTGGTCAGCTCTGGCAGTCGGCAGGCGTGCGCGCGGTGAGCTTTTTCTCCGCTGCGTACTTCGATGCCGTCGCCTTCACCATCGGCTTGATGATCTGCTGGTCGGCCTCGATCCAGTCGGTGGTGAAGCCCCACTTGGTGCCGTCCCAGGTGTGGATGCGTGCCGCACCGGCGCCGACGTGGTCGGCGCACGAGGTGCTGATCGGGCCACGCAGCACGCCCTTGAAGCCCAGTGCATCCAGCTTGGCCTGCGTCAGGTTCAGGTTCTCCAGGCCCCAGCGGACCTGTTCACCCGTCATGACCTTGCCCTTGCCGAAGCGCTCCTGCGCGGCACGGATGCCTTCCACGCCCATGGCCGCACTCACCACGCCACGCAGGTACAGCGTTTCGCCGACCTCGTCGCGCGGACCGGTGCCCTTGTTCTTGTCGTGCAGCTTGGCCAGGATCTCCTTGATGATGGGCGCGTTCTTGTCCGTGCCGTGCTGCAGCGTGACGCCGTTGTAGCCCTTGGCGCCCATGCCCACGTCCTTCACGTCGGGCTCGGCACTGGACCACCACACGCCGTACATCTTCTCGCGCGGGTAGCCGGTGGCCTGCGCTTCCTTCAGCGCGGTGGAGTTCATCACGCCCCAGCCCC
>VFQQ010002285.1_pt1 | contig 22296 bp, 16 predicted proteins | sample 3512341 | NCBI WGS metagenome assembly VFQQ01 (sample SAMN10412373, study PRJNA504923) | tailings metagenome | isolation source: Relicate 2 Philex TSF1 revegetated site | place: Philippines: Tuba, Benguet | collected 2017-08-29 | reverse complement strand
CTGCGTTCGATAATTTCCCCATCGGGAAAGAAAAATGCACATGCACGCGCTCACGGCCGCCGACATCGGCGCCCTCGTTCGTAGCACCCGCAAGTCGTCCGGCTTGCGGCAGGATGAACTTGCCGGGGCGGCGGGGGTCGGGTTGCGGTTCATCGTCGATCTGGAGGCCGGCAAGCCGACGGCTCAGCTGGGCAAGGTGCTGCAGGTGCTGGACGCGCTCGGGTGCCGGGTCGAGATCACGGCACCGGGGTCATGAGCGACCGGGTTCTCGACATCTGGTGGGACGGGCGGCTGGTCGCCCATCTCACGCAGGACCGGCACGGCGAGCTCGGGTTCGCCTATGCCCCGGACTGGTTGGCCATGTCGGACGCCCGCGCGCTGTCGGCGTCACTGCCGTTGCGGGCCGAGGCCTTCTCGCGACGCGAGTGCCGGCCCTTCTTCGGCGGGCTGCTGCCGGAAGAGGGCCAACGTGACGCCGTCGCCCGGGCGCTGGGCGTCTCCCGCGCCAATGACTTCGCGCTGCTGGACCGGCTCGGCGGCGACGTCGCCGGCGCCTTGGAATTGCTTCCGCCCGGACAGCCGCCGCCGGAGCCGGCAGCCGCCGAGGCGACCAGGCCGCTCACCGACGCCGAACTGATCGGCATTCTCGATACCCTGCCGATCCGGCCGCTGTTGGCGGGGGAGGAGGGGCTCAGGCTTTCGCTCGCCGGCGCCCAGTCCAAGGTCCCGGTCGTCCTGGTCGACGGCCGCGTGGCGCTGCCCCCGCCCGGACAGCCGACGACCCATATCCTGAAGCCGCCCATCGACCGCTTCCCGGCAACCACCGAGAACGAGGCCTTCGCCATGCGGTTGGCGGCCGCCATTGGTCTCGACGTGGCGCCGGTGGAGGCGCGGGTCGTCGACGGCCGGCCGTTCCTCCTCGTGTCCCGCTACGACCGCGCCACGCAGGAGGACGGCTCCGTCCGACGCATCCACCAGGAGGACGTCTGCCAGGCGCTTGGCGTGCCGCCGGAGACCAAGTACGCGGCCGAAGGCGGGCCGACCCTGGCCGACGCCTTCGCTCTGCTTCGGCGGCTCTCCGTTCGGCCGGCGGTCGATGTGCTCAAGCTGCTCGATGCGGTGATCTTCAACGTCATCGTCGGCAACGCCGATGCTCACGGGAAGAACTTCTCGATCCTGTATGGCGACGAGGGCGCCCGGTTGGCGCCGCTCTACGACCTGCTGTCGACGATCGCCTATCCCGATCTGTCGGCGCGGTTCGCGATGAAGGTCGGTCGGCGCGCCACGCTGGGAGAGCTGAACCCGGAAGCTTGGAAGACTTTCGCGGCCGAGGCCGGATTGGGCGCGCCGTTCGTCCGTCGGCGCATTACCGAGCTGGTCGAGACCGTTCGCGATCAAGCGATGGGTGTGGCGGCGGACCTCGCCATGCCTAGGCTCGACGATCAGGCCTTGGCTGGCTACGCCAGTCTGGTCAGCGAGCGGGCGGAACAGTGCGCCACGACCACACGCTGACGGCACCGAGTCGCGCGAACGATGCTGGAACAAGGTTCGGGACTATTCCGGGATTTCGGGACCCGGAGGCCGAAAATGGAGCCTGTTTGTTCTCTCCAGGAGGTCTCGGGGCGCGTCGTCCTCGCCTCCGGTTTTCCTGGAAAGGCTTGCCCTGTAAGGAAGGGCGCTGGTGCCGGCTGCAGGGATCGAACCCGCGACCTTCGGTTTACAAAACCGCTGCTCTACCATCTGAGCTAAGCCGGCGACGCCTCGCCGTCCTCGCGGACGGCGAGGGGGCTTCCTCTGACAGAAGCGGCGCGCGGTCAACCGTCGACGCGGCGCAGGCCGGCGTCAATCCTTCCGATCGTCGTGAAAACCCCCTCCGGCGGGCCGGAGAGGGTCTGCCGTCGGCGTGTTCAGCGGCCCTTGCAGGCCTGTTTGTTGAGGTTGCCGGCCTTGGTGCAGTCGTAGTGGACGACCTTGCCCGTCTTGGTGGTCCAGGCGACGGTGTTGGGGTTCGCCGCCGGCGTGGCCGCGGGACGAGGCCGCGGCGCCGGCGCGGCCGCGGCGGTCGCCGTCGGCCTGGGGGCCGGGGCCGCCGCCGGCGCCGCGCCCTTGCAGACGGCCTTGTTGGCGTTCCCGGGCTTGGAGCAGTCGTAATTGCGGGCCGAGGCCGTCGCCGTGGCGGGCGCGGCCGCGGCCGGGACCGGCTTGGGCCTGGCCGCCGGCGCGGCGGCGACGGCGCCCTTGCAGGCCGCCTTGTTGGCGTTGCCCGGCTTGGAGCAGTCGTAGTTGCGGGCCGAGGCGGTCGCGGCCGGCGCGGCGGCGGCCGGCTTGGGCGCCGGCTTGACGGCCGGGGCGGGCTTGGGCTTCGCCGCCGGAGCGGCGGCGAAGCCCTTGCAGGCGGCCTTGTTGGCGTTTCCGGGCTTGGTGCAGTCGTAGTTGACCGCCAGCGCCGAACTCGCGGCGAACAGCATCGGGACGGAGATCGCCGCGGAGGCGATGGCCAGACCAAATCTCATCACAGGTCTCCATGGGGGAAGGGAGAAGCCAAGACGCGAAGGTTCGGCGCAATCCGCCGCAGCGAATTCCGCCGGCCGGATAAACGCGTTATCCGACCGAGCGGTTTCCTGTGCGGCGAAATGTCGAGGGGCGGCTGAAGGCCGGCGCCGGAAGGGAGCAGGCCTAGCGCTTGGCCAGGGCGCCGGACGCCCGCCATTTGCCGACCAGCGAGTAGATGATGATCCCGGTGGCGACCACGGCGATCAGCAGGGTGCAGACCGCATTGATCTCCGGCGTCACTCCCAGGCGGACCTGGCTGTAGATCCGCATCGGCAGGGTGGTGGCGCCCGGGCCGCTGGTGAAGCTGGCGATGACCAGGTCGTCCAGCGACAGGGTGAAGGCCAGCATCCAGCCGGCCAGCACGGCCGGGAAGATGTTGGGCAGGGTCACCTGCAGGAAGGCGCGGCCCGGCGTGCAGCCCAGGTCCTGGGCGGCTTCCTCCAGCTGGCGGTCGAAGGTGACCAGCCGCGAATGCACGACGACGGCGACGTAGGACAAGGCGAAGGTCGTATGGGCCAGCATCACCGTCCAGAAGCCGCGGTCGAACTGCACCGCCACGAACAGCAGCAGCAGCGCCAGGCCCATGATCACCTCGGGCATGACCATCGGCGCATAGACCATGCCGGAGAAGAAGGTCCGTCCCCGGAACCGGCCGCCGCGCACCAGGGCGATCGCCGCCAGGGTGCCGACCACCGTGGCGATGGTCGCCGACAGCAGCCCGACCCGGATGGTCACCCAGGCGGCGCTGAGCAGCTGGTCGTCCTGCAGCAGGGCGGCGTACCACTTGGTGGAGAAGCCGCCCCAGACGGTGACCAGCTTGCTGGCGTTGAACGACCAGACCACCAGCAGCACGATGGGCAGGTACAGGAACGCGAAACCCAGGGTGATCGAGACCAGGTTGAACCAGGACGGCCCGCGCTTCATGCCCGTTCCTCCAGCGCGCGCGCCTGCTGGCGCTGGTAGAGGACGATCGGCAGGACCAGGGTGATCAGCAGCACGATGGCCACGGCGCTGGCGAAGGGCCAGTCGCGGTTGGCGAAGAACTCCATCCAGATCGAGCGGCCGATCATCAGCGAACCGGGGCCGCCGAGCAGGTCGGGGATCACGAACTCGCCGACCATCGGGATGAAGCACAGCAGGCAGCCCGCCACCACGCCCGGGATCGAGAGCGGGAAGGTCACCTGCCAGAAGCTCTTCCAGGGCGGCGATCCGAGATCGGCGGCGGCTTCCAGCAGGGTGTGGTCCTGCCGCTCCAGCGCCGCGTAGAGCGGCAGCACCATGAACGGCAGGTAGCTGTAGACAAGCCCGATCTGCACGGCGGCCGGGGTGTAGAGCAGGGTCATCGGCCCCAGGCCGATCAGCTTGAGGAAGGCGTTCAGCAGGCCTTCGGGCTTGAGGATGCCGACCCAGGCGTAGACCCGGATCAGGAAGCTGGTCCAGAACGGCAGGATGACCAGCATCAGCAGGATGTTGCGCACGCCCGGCCGGCACCGCGCCATGCCGTAGGCCATCGGATAGCCGACCAGCAGCGCCAGGATGGTCCCCGTGGCCGCGAACTTCAGGCTGGAGAGATAGGCCTGGAGATAGAACGGATCCTCGCCCAGCCGCTTGTACATGTCGAAGTCGAGGGCGGCGAAGAAGGCCTTGATCCCCTCGATCCCGGCCGACCAGTCGATCTGCGGCGCGTAGGGCGGGATCGACAGCGCCGTGTCCGACAGCGACAGCCGGAACACCAGCAGGAACGGGAAGGCGAAGAAGATCCCCAGCCACAGGGCCGGGACGATCGCCGCGCGGGAGCGGGGACGACCGCTCATTCCTCCAGCACCACGCCGGCGTCGGGGTCGAAGCTGACCCAGACCTTGTCGTCCCAGCCGATCGGCCGTTCGACGAAGCGCTGACTGTTGGCGCGCGCGACCCGCACCAGCCGCTCGCCGGGCAGTTCGACGATGTAGTTGGTCCAGTCGCCGGTGTAGCCGATGTCCCAGATCTCGCCCGCCAGGACGTTCTTGGCCCCGGCGGGAGGCGGGTCGAGGCTGATGCGCATCTTCTCCGGCCGCACCGCCAGCCAGACCGTCGCGCCGGGGCCGGGGCAGTCGTCGTCGAGCACGAAGAAGCCCGCGTGCGATTCCGGCGCGTTGAGATGGGCCATCGGATGCTCGATGGCGTCGACCTTGGCCTCGAACAGGTTCACGTCGCCCAGGAACTCGGCGACGTAGCGGCTGTTGGGCGTCTCGTAGACCTCTTCCGGCCGGCCGATCTGGACGATCCTGCCCTCGCGCATCACCGCGATCCGGTCGGCCATGACCATGGCCTCTTCCTGGTCGTGCGTCACGATCAGGAAGGTCACGCCGAGCTCGACCTGCAGGTCCATCAGCTCGAACTGGGTCTCTTCGCGCAGCTTCTTGTCCAGCGCCCCGAGCGGCTCGTCGAGCAGCAGCATGCGCGGCTTGCGCGCGACGGCGCGGGCCAGGGCGACGCGCTGCTTCTGGCCGCCCGACAGCTGGTCCGGCTTGCGCTTGCCGAACGTCTGCAGCTTGACCAGGTCCAGCATCTCGGCGACCCGCGCGGCGATGTCGGCCTTGGGCATGCCCTCCTGCTTGAGGCCGAAGGCGATGTTCTGCTCGACGTTCAGATGCGGGAACAGGGCGTAGCTCTGGAACATCATGTTCACGGGCCGCCGGTGCGGCGGCTGGCCCGACAGGTCCTCGCCGGCCAGGGTGATCCGGCCGGAGTCTGTGCTCTCGAAGCCGGCCAGCATCCTCATCAGGGTGGTCTTGCCGCAGCCGGACGGGCCGAGCAGGGCGAAGAACTCTCCGGGATAGATGTCCAGCGAGACGTCGTTGACGGCGATCTGCTCGCCGAACCGTTTGCTGACGCTCTCGAACCGCACCAGGGGCGTGGCGTCGGGATCGTTCCAGGGCGCGAAGGTCGAGCGGACGGCGCCGATGTTCAGGCGCCGCCCCTCCGGCTTGGCCGGTTTCGCGGTCTTGGCGGCCGGCTTGGCCGGCGTCTTCGGCGGGCGGCTCATCGGCCGTTCATCACCTTCGTCCAGAGGCGGTTCACGTCGCGCAGCAGGCCCTGGTCCTTGGTCGTGGTCACGAACAGGCGGCCGAACACCTCCGGCGTCGGATAGACGTTCGGATTGTCGCGCAGCTCGGGGTCGACCAGCTTGGTCGCCGCGGCGTTGGCGTTGGCGTACTCGGTGTGGTTCGACGCCTTGGCGATGATCTCGGGGCGCAGCATGAAGTCCAGGAACTTGTAGGCCGCGTCGGGGTGCGGCGCGTCGGCCGGGATGGCGAACACGTCGAACCAGACCTGGCTGCCTTCCTTGGGAATGGCGTAGCCGACCTCGACCCCGTTCTTGGCCTCCTTGGCGCGGTCGGCGGCCTGCAGGATGTCGCCGCTGTAGCCGACCGCCACGCAGGCGTCGCCGTTGGCCAGGGCGTTGATGTACTCGGACGAATGGAACTTGGTCACCGACGGGCGCAGCTTCAGCAGCAGGTCGGTCGCCGCCTCGTAGTCGGCCACGGCCTTGGAGTTGGGATCCTTGCCCAGGTAGTTCAGCGTGACCGCGTACATGTCCTCGGACGCGTCGAGGAAGTAGACGCCGCAGTCCTTCAGCTTGGCCAGGTTCTCGGGCTTGAAGACCACGTCCCAGCTGTCGATCTTCACGCCGGGCAGGCGTTTGGCGATCTCGGCCTTGTTGTAGCCGATGCCCATGGTGCCCCACATGTAGGGGATGGTGTACTTGCCGCCCGGATCGAAGGGCTCCATCCGCGCCATCAGCTCCGGCCAGAGGTTCGTCCGGCCCGGCAGCTTGGCGAAGTCCAGCGGCTGCAGCGCCTTGGCGGTGATGTAGCGCGGCACGTTGTGGTTGGACGGGGCGACGATGTCGTAGCCGGTGCCGCCGGTCAGGACCTTGGTCTCGAGCACTTCGTTGGAATCGAAGGTGTCGTACTGGACCTTGACGCCGCTCTCGGTCTCGAACTGCTTGATCAGCGCCGGGTCGATGTAGTCCGACCAGTTGTAGATCCGCAGCGTCTCCTGCTTCTCGCCGGTGCAGCCGGCCAGCACCGCCGCCGCGGCGACGCCCATGGCGAGAGCGGCCCAACGCCGCGTGCGACCCTTGAGAGCAGTCATCCCAGTCTCCCGTAAAACCCTCTCGCGTTTATAGGGCCTTGCGCCGACAGGTTAAGTCGAAAAGGCCTCCCGCGTGTGACAACCGCGCGGGAGGCCTTCGGAGGGGACGGGAAGAGGGCTAGAAAGCCATTCGGACGCCCGCCGAGACCGTCCGTCCCGCCAGCGGCGCGCGCAGGCGCAGGAACGAGTTGTGCGGCCGGGCCTCCTCGTTGGTCAGGTTCGCCGCGTCGACGAAGGCTTCCCACCGCCCGCCGGGCCCGTCGAAGGCGTAGGCGGCGTGAGCGTCGACCAGGACATAGGCGTCGCTCGGCGCCTCGCTCTTGGCCGTCCGGTCCTGCTTGTCGTAGCGGACGACGCCGACCGCGGCGCGCCAGGCGGCGTAGGACCAGGTCACGTCGGCGCCGTAGCGCGAGACCGGCATGCGGGGCAGCCAGTCGCCGTCCAGGTTCTTGCGGAAGTACTCGGCGTTCCACTTCGGGGTGGTCGGGCCGCCGCCGAACGGGCTGTAGCCGTCGGGCAGGGTGAAGCGCGGCGCGCTCTCGACCTTGTCGGCGAAGCCGTGCAGCACGAAGTCGCCCCAGGCCGTGCCCTCGAACCGCACGGTCGCGTCGATCTCCAGCCCCTTGATCCGGGCGTCGCCCTGCCGCCATTCACGCACCGGCAGGGTGCGGGAGATCCCGGTATTGCCCAGATAGATGTAGTTCTCGAAGTCGGTCTCGTAGGCGCTGACGGTCAAGGCGTAGCGGCCGCGGTCGAGTCCGGCGCGGAGCTCGGTCGTCTTGGCGCGCTCGGACTCGAGCCGGGAATCGCCCTGTTCGTCGGTGAGGATGCCGAAGTGGTCGCCGTTGGCGTACAGCTCGATCAGCGACGGCGGGCGCTCGGCGTCGTCGTAGCGGGCCTCGACGAACAGCCAGGGCCGCAGGTCGTAGCGCGCGGAGACCGAGCGGCTCTGCGTCGACCAGGAACGGTCCCTGGCCAGCGAGCCGAGCCCGCGGCCCGGGCGGATGGTGTCCTCGTCGACGTTGTAGGCGATGCGCTCCCAGCGGGCGCCGGCCTTCAGGGTCAGGCCGCGCCAGGCGAACTGCTCCAGCCAGAAGAGGCCGTCTTCTCGCGTCGTCACGGACGGAAGCCAGGCCTTCTCGCCCTCGGTGGCCAGGTCGCGCCGGCTGCTCTGGAACCCGAACGCGCCGTCGAAGCCCCGCCAGGGCCGATGGGCGACGTCGATGCGCAGGTCGTTGGCCTCGGTCTTGAGCCGGGTGTGGTCGAGGCCGTCGATGATCTCGCGGTCGTCGCCCTCGGTGCGCGTGATCCGGACGTCGACGCGCTCGACCCCCAGCGCCTGCGGCCGGAAGCCGGCCTGGACGTCGACCCGGGTCAGCCCGACCTCGAGGTCGATCCCGGAAGGGTTCGGGTGCGTGTAGGTGATGTAGGTGAAGCCCGGCACGCCGTAGGCGCTGTCGTAGCGGTGGATCGAGGCGCCGATGTAGCCGTCGGCGGTGATCCGGCTTCCGCCCAGGGTGAAGGCGGTGGTCTTCAGGCCGCTGTTGGTCAGGCGGCCCTCGGCGCCGGGATACGGATCGGTGATGATCTGCCGCTCGGGCGGAGTGGCGTCGACCCAGCGGCCGCTGGCCGGGTCGCGGACCCAGGTCGGGCTGGCCAGCTTCACCTGACATAGGGTCTGGTTGGCGACGCTGGTCACCAGCGCGCTCCAGGTCCGACAGATGTCGGCCTTCGAGCCGCCCGGAATGCGGAGGTCGGGGACGTCGCGATAGACGGCGTCGGCATGCCAGGCCCAGTCGCCCAGGCCGCCGTCGAGGCGGATCATGCCCGTCGCCCCGGCGTTGTAGCCGCCGCTCAGTTCCGCGCGACCGGACAGGCGGCGGTCGGGGACGGTCAGCGGGATGCGGCCGTCGACGACGTTGACGGCTCCGCCGATGGCGCCGCCGCCGTAGAGGACGGCCGCCGGCCCCTTCAGCACCTCGATGCGGTCGGCCAGGAAGGGCTCGACCGGAACGGCGTGGTCGCCCGAGAAGGCGGAGATGTCGCGCGACGCCATGCCGTTCACCAGGACCGCGACCCTGGGTCCCGACTGGCCGCGGATCTCGGGCCGGCCGGCGGCGGGGCCGAAGGCGCTGTTCTGAACGCCCGGCATGCGCGCCAGCGTCTCGCCCAGGCTGGTCGCCCGCTCGCGCTCCAGCGCCCGGCCGTCCAGCACCTCCAGAGTCGCCGGGGCCAGGGTTTCGACGGCGTCGGCCGGGGTGCGGGGCGCCTGTACGGTGACGGGGGCGACCTCGGTCGACCGGCGGGGAAGGGCGGCTTCGGCCAGGGCCGCTGCGGGCGTCAGGCCGGGCAGGGCCGCGACGGCGAGCAGCAGCCGTCGCTTTCGCCCTCGGCGGGCGGCGTCGAAGGAAGCGGAGGAACGGGAAGCGAGGGACATGCGGGCCGCCTTTCTGAGGAGGCGGTTTGTTATGTTATAACATTACGATTCACAAGGCGGGAATTCCCCTTACGGCGCGCGATGCGGGAACGCTTCCGCTTCCTCGCGGCGCCCTCTATATCCCGGCCCCATGGCTCGTATTCTGATCACCTCCGCTCTGCCGTACATCAACGGGATCAAGCACCTCGGCAATCTGGCCGGGTCGATGCTGCCGGCGGACGTGTTCGCGCGGTTCAAGCGCGCCCAGGGCCACGAGACGCTCTACATCTGCGCCACCGACGAGCATGGGACGCCGGCGGAGCTGGCCGCGAGCGCCGCCGGGCAGGACGTCCGCACCTACTGCGACGAGCAGCACGTGCTGCAGCACGACATCGGCCGCGCCTTCGGCCTGTCGTGGGACTGGTTCGGCCGCAGCTCCAACCCGCCGAACCATCGCCTGACCCAGCATTTCTGCGAGGCGCTCGAGGCCAAGGGACTGATCGAGGAGCGGACCGACAAGATGGTCTACTCCATCGACGACAAGCGCTTCCTGCCGGACCGCTACGTCGAGGGGACCTGTCCGCACTGCGGCTTCGAGAAGGCCCGCGGCGACCAGTGCGACAACTGCGGCAACCTTCTCGACCCGACCGACCTGATCAATCCCTACTCGACGATCAGCGGCTCGCGGAACATCGAGGTGCGCGACACCCGCCACCTCTACCTGCTGCAGACCAAGGTCGAGCACCGCATCCGCGACTGGGTCGACGCCAAGGCCGCGAACTGGCCCGCCCTGACCAGGGGCATCGCCTACAAGCACCTGGACGAGGGCCTGATCGACCGTGGCATCACCCGCGACCTGGAATGGGGCATCCCCGTCACCCAGGGCGGCCTGCCGCGTCCGGGGTTCGAGGACAAGGTCTTCTACGTCTGGTTCGACGCCCCGATCGAGTACATCGGCGCGACCGTCGAATGGTCCGAGGCGACCGGCGCCGACTGGGAGCGCTGGTGGCGCACCGACAAGGGCGCGGACGGCGTCGAGTACGTCCAGTTCATGGGCAAGGACAACGTCGCCTTCCACACCGTCAGCTTCCCGGCCACCATCCTGGGCAGCGAGGAGCCCTGGAAGCAGGTCGACCGCCTGAAGGCCTTCAACTGGCTCAACTGGTACGGCGGCAAGTTCTCGACCAGCATGAAGCGCGGCGTGTTCATGGATGCGGCGCTGGACATCCTGCCGCCCGATCTGTGGCGCTGGTACCTGACGGCCAATGCGCCGGAGGGCTCCGACACCGCCTTCACCTGGGAACAGTTCGCCCAGACCATCAACAGCGACCTGGCCAATGTGCTGGGCAACTTCGTCAACCGCATCGGCAAGTTCAACGAGAGCAAGTTCGAGGGCGTCGTGCCCGAGGGCGGCGAGATCGGGCCGATCGAGGAGAAGCTGTTCGCCGACGTTTCGGCCCAGCTGGCCGAACTGACGACCCAGATGGAGGCCATCGAGCTGCGCAAGGCCGCTCAGGCGCTGCGCCAGCTGTGGGTGCTCGGTAACGAGTACCTGCAGGAGGCCGCGCCCTGGACCGCGATCAAGACCGACCGCGACCGCGCCGCCGTGGTCGTGCGCACGGCCCTGAACCTGTCGGCCCTCTACGCCCGGGTCAGCGCGCCGTTCATCCCGTTCGCGGCCGAGAAGATCGCCGAGTCCTTCGGCGATCCGTTCCCGCCGACCTGGCCGACCGTCGACGCCGCCGCCGAGCTGAACCGCCTGGCGCCGGGCGCGCCAGTCGGGGTTCCGCCGGTGCTGTTCGGCAAGATCGACGACGCTCAGATCGCCGAATGGTCCGAACGTTTCGGCGGGGCTGAAGCCTAAGGCGGATCGACATTCGGCCGGGCAGACTGGGCTGTCGGTTCTCATCCGAAGGTCCTCGCCTGCGCGGGGACATGCGGTGATGAGGGCCGGTCGAGTGTGAATGTCTGTCGGCCCTAGCGGCCGGGCTCGACGCCGGTCCGCATCCAAACCGCCCCGCCGCGGCGACCAAGCCCGTGACATCACGATCCGGCTTGGGGGACCACCGCATGATCCGACGGGCGACCGTCTTCGCACTGGCCGTCGTTGCGGCGATGATCGGCCGTCCGGCCGCCGCCGCTCCGAACGCCTATGAGACCTATCTGACGCAGTGCCATGCGGCGCAGGTCTGCAACGGCGTCTACCTGGTCGCGCGGGGCGGCGAGCCGGTCTTCGTCGGCGCGGTCGGCGAGGCCGGCGACCCGGCGCGCACGCCCCTGACCCGCGACGCCGCCTTCGACATCGGCTCGATCTCCAAACAGATGACGGCCGTGGCCGTGCTGAAACTGGCGGAGGCGGGCCGGCTTTCGGTCGACGACGCGGTCGCGGCCCATCTTCCAGAGTACCCGTACGCGGACGTCACCATCGCCCAGCTGCTGTCGCACGCCTCCGGCACGCCGGACGTGCTGAACGACTACGCCGCGGACCTGAAGCGCGCCCGGGACGCCGGGACGCCGATCGTCGTCGACACCTCCGACATCGTGGGGCGCCTGGTCGCTCTTGGAAGACCCGCCGTCGCTGCGCCGGGCGCCCGCCACGCCTACAACAACACCGGCTATCTGGTGCTGGCGGCCCTGGTCGAGGCCGTCGGCGGAGAGCCTTTCGCCGACTACCTCCAGACGCGGCTCTTCGCGCCGCTCGGCATGACGCATACGCGTCTGCGCTCGCCGGCGAACGAGGCCGGGATCGTCCATCGCGTCTATGGCTTCCGGCCGTCGCCGGCCGAACGGCGCGTCTTCGACCAGATCCCGGGCTTCTACGTCCGCGGCGCCGGCGGGATCTATTCGACGGCCGACGACCTGCTGCTCTGGCAGCGGGCGCTGAACGGCGGACTGGTCCGCGCCGACCTGTGGGCGCGAGCGACGGCTCCGACCCGACTGGCCGACGGGACCTCGGCTCCCTACGGGTTCGGGCTGAACCTCGAGCCCGACGCCGACGGCGTGGCCCGGGTCTCGCACGGCGGCCACTGGCGGGCGTTCAAGAGCGATCTGTCCTTCTACCCGTCCGCCGACCTGATCATCATCCAGCTGACCAACAACGCCGAGGACGACAGCGTCGACGCCAACGTCGCCGCCCTGCGCCGCATCGCCGAGGGCGGTCGACCCGCGCCGGCGAAGGCGCGGGTCGAGTAGCTTCGTTCGTCGTTCAGAGCAGCCGCAGCAGCGCCCTCAGGGTGGGGGTGTCGTCGTTCCGCCGCCAGGCCAGCCCGGTCTCCAGAGTCGGCGGTCCGAGCAGCTCGACGTAGCGGACCCCCGCCCGCGCCAGGTTGCGCAGCGACGCCGGAACCAGGGCCGCGCCCAGCCCGGCGGAGACCAGGCTGATGATGGTCTGCATCTGGATGGCCTCCTGGCCGATCCGCGCCGGACGGCCGCGCGCCGCGAAATAGCCGGTCACCAGGTCGTGGAAGGCGGGGGCCACGGTGCGCGGAAACAGGATCAGCGGCGTCTCGGCGAGCGTTTCGGGCGCCAGGACGCCGTCCCGGACGACGAGCCGCCCGTCCTCGATCCAGGCGGTCGGCACGGCGGCCACCAGCGGCTCGGACACCAGCCGGCGGTAGGCGAGGGGCTCGGGAAGGGCGCGGTCGGGCGGCGGGATGACGATGCCGGCATGCCGCTCGCCGGCGAGCAGGGCGGGGATCTGGACGTCGCTGGTCGCCTCGACCAGGCCGATCTCCACGTCGGGATAGGCCTCGGCGTAGCGGCGGACCAGGTCGGGCAGGACGCTGTAGTCCGCGGTGCTGACGAAGGAGAGCGACAGCCGGCCGCTGAGCCCGTCGCGCAGCCGGCGGGCGCTGTCCGGCAGGGCGTCGACCGCGGCCAGCGCCGCCCGCACCTGAGGCAGCCACTGCTCGCCGAAAGCCGTCAGCCGCACGCTGCGCTTGGTGCGCACGAACAGCGGAGCTCCGAGCGTCCGCTCCAGCGCCATGATCGACTGGCTGAGCGGCGGCTGGGTCATGTTCAGCCTCTCGGCCGCGCGTCCGAAATGGAGCGTGTCGGCGACGGCGGCGAAATGGCGAAGCTGGCGGGTGTCTATAGTCATTCTATCAACGACCTATTCGGCGCTGAATAATATATTTCACAACGTCCTGGATGTCAGGCATCCGTCACGGCGATATCGATTGGAACCCCGCCCATGCCCGCCCTGCGCTCCAGAACCTCCACCCACGGCCGCAACATGGCCGGCGCCCGCGGCCTGTGGCGCGCCACCGGCATGAAGGACTCCGACTTCGGCAAGCCGATCATCGCGGTGGCCAACAGCTTCACACAGTTCGTGCCCGGCCACGTGCATCTGAAGGATCTGGGCCAGCTGGTCGCCCGCGAGATCGAGGCCGCCGGCGGCGTCGCCAAGGAGTTCAACACCATCGCCGTCGACGACGGCATCGCGATGGGCCACGGCGGCATGCTCTATTCGCTGCCCAGCCGCGAGCTGATCGCCGACAGCGTCGAATACATGGTCAACGCCCACTGCGCCGACGCCATGGTCTGCATCTCCAACTGCGACAAGATCACCCCCGGCATGCTGATGGCCGCCATGCGCCTGAACATCCCGGTGGTGTTCGTGTCGGGCGGGCCGATGGAGGCCGGCAAGGTGCAGGTGAAGGGCGAGATCCGCGCGCTCGACCTGGTCGACGCCATGGTCGTGGCCGCCGACGACAGGTATTCCGACGAGGAGGTCGCCGCGATCGAGAAGGCGGCCTGTCCGACCTGCGGCTCCTGTTCGGGCATGTTCACGGCCAACTCGATGAACTGCCTGACCGAGGCCCTGGGCCTGTCGCTGCCCGGCAACGGCTCGGTCCTCGCCACCCACGCCGACCGCGAGGCCCTGTTCAAGGAGGCCGGCCGGCTGATCGTCGACCTGACCCAGCGCTGGTACGAGCAGGACGACGCCACGGCCCTGCCGCGCGGCGTCGCCACCCGGGCGGCGTTCGAGAACGCCATGAGCCTGGACATCGCCATGGGCGGATCGACCAACACCGTCCTTCACCTGCTGGCGGCGGCCCAGGAGGGCGGCGTCGATTTCGGCATGGCCGACATCGACCGGCTGTCCCGTCGCGTGCCCTGCCTGTCCAAGGTCGCCCCGGCCAAGAGCGACGTTCACATGGAGGACGTCCACCGCGCCGGCGGGGTGATGGCCATCCTCGGCGAGCTGGAGAAGGGCGGCCTGATCGACGCGTCCCAGCCGACCGTCCATGCCGCGACCCTGGGCGAGGCCCTGGCCCGCTGGGACGTCGGCCGCAGCAACAGCCAGGTCGCACAGGAGTTCTTCCGCGCCGCGCCGGGCGGCAAGCCGACCCAGGTGGCGTTCAGCCAGGCGGCGCGCTGGGAGAACCTCGACCTGGACCGCGAGAAGGGCGTGATCCGCTCGGTCGAGCATCCGTTCTCGAAGGACGGCGGTCTGGCCGTGCTGTTCGGCAACCTGGCCCCCGAGGGCTGCATCGTGAAGACCGCCGGGGTCGACGAGTCGATCCTGACCTTCGCCGGTCCTGCGCGCGTCTACGAAAGCCAGGAGGACGCGGTCAGCGGCATTCTGGGCGGCAAGGTCAAGGCCGGCGAAGTGGTGGTCATCCGCTACGAAGGCCCCAAGGGCGGACCGGGCATGCAGGAGATGCTCTACCCGACCACCTACCTGAAATCGAAGGGGCTGGGCGCGGCCTGCGCCCTGGTCACCGACGGCCGCTTCTCGGGCGGCACCTCGGGCCTGTCGATCGGCCACGTCTCGCCGGAAGCGGGCGAGGGCGGCCTGATCGCCCTGGTCGAGACCGGCGATCCGATCGTCATCGACATCCCCAATCGCGGCATCCGCCTGGACCTGCCCGAGGCCGTCATCGCCGAGCGCCGCGCGGCCATGCTGGCCCGGGGCAAGGACGCCTGGAAGCCGCTCGACCGCCGGCGCGAGGTCAGCCCGGCCCTGCGCGCCTACGCCGCCATGACCACCAACGCCGCCAAGGGCGCGGTCCGCGACGTCAGCCAGGTGGAGCGGGGCTAGGACGCCCCGTTTTGGCCCGGATCGATCCGTCCCTCTCCGATCGTCCCCGCCTTCGCGGGGACATGCGGCGGTAGTCTGCGGTCGGACAGGGACGACCGACCCACCTCGTCGCTCCACCATTGCGAGAATTTTTTGCGACAGGCTCTCGCATAGCGATTGTCGCCGAGCGGCGTTGCGCTCATAGCTAGCATCTGTGGCGGAGTCGCCGATGGCGCGCGACTCCCGACGGCCTGGGGAGGGCGGCATGGATCTCGATGTGGCGGTGATCGGCGGCGGGTGCTCGGGGACCTACAGCGCCTGGCGATTGCAGCAGGACATGGGGGCGGACCAGAAGATCGCCCTGTTCGAGTACAGCGACCGCATCGGCGGGCGGCTCTATTCGGTGACGGTGCCGGGCGTTCCGCACGTCAAGGCCGAGCTGGGCGGCATGCGGTTCATCCCGGACCAGCACATCATGGTCGCCGACCTGGTCAGCCACCTGGGGCTTGAGACCCGCGACTTCCCGATGGGCGCGCCGGCGCCGGTGGGATCGAACTGCAACCTCTTCTACCTGCGCGGCCGGCACTTCCGGCTGCATGAGCTGAGCGATCCGGACAAGGTGCCCTACAACCTGGCCTGGTCGGAGCGCGGCCTGGGGCCGACCAACCTCCAGGTCCAGGCGATGAACAACCTGTACCCGAACTTCGGCTCGCTCAGCCTGTGCGACCAGATGAAGGTCAAGGTGTTCGGCAAGTCGATCTGGAAGTACGGCTTCTGGAATCTGATGTTCCGCGTGCTGTCGAACGAGGGCTACCAGTTCATGCGCGACGCCGGCGGCTACGACGCCAACGTCGCCAACGCCAGCGCCGTCACCCAGCTGCCGGCGACCGAGTACAGCGACGACACCAAGTTCCTGTGCCTGCGCGACGGCTTCGAGCAGCTGCCGATCACGCTCGCCAAGCAGTTCAACGAGCAGTTCGACGGCAAGCTGGCCAAGGGCAAGCGGGTCTACATGAACCACCGGCTGGAGGAGATCATCGTCGGGGACGGGGAGTATCCCTACACCCTGATCTTCCGCCCGACGGAGACCCGGGAAGCCAAGACCTACATTCTCGAGGACGAGGACACGACGCGGGTCCGCTGCAAGAAGCTCATCCTGGGTCTGCCGCGTCGGTCGCTGGAGCTGATCAAGAGCACGCTCTTCGACGATCCGTGGCTGAAGAAGAACCTCGACTCCGTCCTGATCCAGAGCGCCTTCAAGCTGTTCCTGGCCTACGAGAGCCCCTGGTGGCGGTCGCTGGGCCTGGTCGCGGGCCGGGCGGTCACCGACCTGCCGGTGCGCCAGGTCTACTACTTCGGCACCGAGGCCGAGCAGGAGGGCGGCTATCCCTTCCTCAACTCGCTGCTGATGGCGACCTACAACGACATCTCCACCGTGCCGTTCTGGAAGGGGCTGGAGGTCGCCAAGGACGACGTCGCCGCCCAGTACAAGGGCTACATGCCGGCCTGCATGGAGCCGGGCGTGACCGATCCGATGCCGGTGACCCCGTTCCCGGCCAGCGCCGAGATGGTCCAGGTGGCCAACCTGCAGGTCGCCACGGTCCACGCCCTGCCGGAGATTCCGAACCCCTATTCGGCCGTCTACCACAGCTGGAACGAGGACCCGTACGGCGGCGGCTGGCACGAGTGGAAGGCGGGCTACCGCCTGGACGAGATCATGTGCCGGATGCGCAAGCCGATCCCGGATCGGGACGTCCACATCGTCGGCGAGGCCTATTCCTACGGCCAAGGCTGGGTCGAGGGCGCGCTCGACACCGCCGAGTCGATGCTGCAGGATTTCTTCGGCCTCAAGCCGCCCAAATGGCTCGATCCCAGCTATCAGCTGATGCCCAACCCGTGCCCCGGCTGCGGCGACCTGGACGGCTGCGTCGAATGCTGGAACGCCGACCAGTCCCTGCCGTCGATGACGCCCAACTGCCTCGCCCCGGTCGAGGAGGGCTGACCCATGGCCAAGATGACCGTCGCCCAGTACCTCGTCGACCGCCTCGTCGAGGTCGGGCTGGGCCACCTGTTCGCGGTGCCCGGCGACTATGCCTCGCCGTTCCTGGAGGCGCTGGACGCCACGCCCGGGATCGTCCGCGTGCCCAACATCAACGAGCTGGGCAGCGGCTACGCCGCCGACGGCTACGCCCGCTTCAAGGGCGTCGGCGCCGCCTGCGTCCAGTACGGGGTCGGGACCTTCAGCGCCCTCAACTGCGCGGCCGGCTCCTGGGTGGAGCGGGTGCCAGTGGCGATCATCTCCGCCAGCCCCTCGACCAAGGGCCGGTTCCTTGAGACCACCAAGGGCATCCTGTTCCACCATTCCACGGGCGACCTGGAGGCGGACGAGAAGGTGTACGCCGAGGTCACCGTGGCCTCGGAGATCGTCACCGACCCCGACGAGGCCCCGGCTCAGATCGATCGGGCCATCGTCGCCATGCTGACCCATCGTCGGCCGATCTACATCGAGGTGATCCAGAACGTCTGGAGCCTGGCCTGCGCCGCGCCGGTCGGACGGCTGGAGGCCGAGCCGCTGGTCTCCGAGCCGACGGCGACGGCCGCTGCGGTCGACGCCGCCTTCGCCCGCATCCAGGCCGCGACCCTGCCGGTGCTGTGGTGGGGCGTGGAGATCCAGCGCTACGGCCTGCAGGACCTGGCGCAGCAGATCGTCGACGCCAGCGGCCTGCCGTTCACCACCACCAGCCTGGGCAAGACGGTGCTGGACGAGGCGCAACCGGCCTTCGTCGGCACCTACGCCGGCCCGGCCTCGCCGGGGCTGACCCGGGCGGTGATGGCGCTGAGCGACTGTCCGGCGGCGCTGGGGACGATCATCACCGACGACTACCTCGACATCATGGCCTCCAGCTACGACGAGATGATCGAGGTCAACGACGAGGAGGCGCGGATCGGCCGGGCCTACTATCCCTATGTCACGCTCGAGGCCTTCCTGACGGGCCTGTTGGACCGCTTCCAGGCCGATGAGGCGTCGCCCCGCCGGGTCGCGCTGCCCGAGCCGCAGCTCGACCAGGACGAGGAAGCGCCCGACCGGCCCGGCGGCCTGACCTACAACGTCTTCTACCGCCAGCTCACCGACTGGATGAAGGCGCATGGGCTGCTGGACGAGACGGTGCTGGTGCTGGGCGAGAGCACCTCGCTCTACGTCTTCGGCAACCTGTTCGGCCTGCCGCGCGACAGCTTCGTCGCCCAGGCGGCCTGGGGCTCGCTCGGGCACGAGACCGGCTGCGCCCTGGGCGTGGCGCTGGGCTCCGGCAAACGGCCGCTGGTGGTCGCCGGCGACGGCGGCTTCATGATGATCTGCCAGGAGCTGTCCAGCCTGGCCCGGGCCGGCTGCAACGCCGTGGTCTTCGTGATGAGCAACAAGGGCTATGCGATCGAGCAGGCCTTCGTGGACATCAAGGCCTTCACGCCGGAGGGGGCCTTCGCGCCGTTCGACGTCCTGCCGGCCTGGGACTACCTGGCCCTGGCCAAGGCGTTCGGCGTCGCCGGCCTGCGGGTCGAGACCACCGACGAGCTGGCCGAGGCCCTGGCGGCGCTGAAGGGGCTCAAGGACATCCCAGCCCTGGTCGAGGTAGTGATCCCGGAGAAGGACCTGGCGCCTCAGCTCGCCCGGCTCGCCGCCCCGCCGCCGCAGCTGCGCAAATACGGCCAGAGCGGGTAGGGGAGCGCATCGTCTCCGTCCTCGCCACCGTCATCGTCGGACTTGTTCCGGCGATGACGGAGCGGGGAGCGGCGTCGCGCCCCTAGTTCGCCGTCGCCCCGGCCTGCGCCTCGCAGGTCTGGCGCTTGGGCCCGGCCTTCTCGGCGTGGCAGGCGTGGTCGAGTTCCTTGCGCTTGATGTCCAGGAACGCGGGCGCGGCGGCGTTGTAGGCGTCGACCTGCTGGGCGCGGACGACGATCTGGCGGTGGCCTTCCCACATCATGTTGAGGGCCACGTAGAGGACGACGACCAGGCCGACGTAGCCGATCCAGCGGTGCTTGTGCAGCAGGTTGGCGATGAAGGTCGCCGCCACGCCCATCAGGGCGATGGACAGGACCAGGCCGAACACCAGGATGCCGGGATGTTCGCGGGCGGCGCCGGCCACGGCCAGCACGTTGTCCAGCGACATCGACAGGTCGGCGATCAGGATCTGCAGGAAGGCGGCGCCGAAGGTCTTGGCCTGGCGGACCGGCGGGTTGTTGGTCGGGTCGTCGTCGAGGACAGCCGAGGCGGTCGCCTCCTCGTGCTTGGCCTGGTCGCGCATCTCGCGCCACATCTTCCAGCACACCCACAGCAGCAGCAGGCCGCCGGCGAACAGCAGGCCGATGATCCCCAGCAGCTGGGCGGTGATCAGCGCGAAGCCGATCCGCATCACCACCGCCGCGATCAGGCCGTAGAGGATCGCCTTCTTGCGATCCTTCTCCGCCAGGCCGGCGGCGGCCAGGCCCACGGCCACGGCGTTGTCGCCGGCCAGGACCAGGTCGATCATCAGAACTTGCCCGAGGGCGATGAGAGGGCCGGCGAGGTCTTCGAACATGGTGACTTCAATGCGTCAGCCGCCGGACTCGATCAAGAGTCCGGCGACGGAGTTTCGACTCTGGCGCCGTCAGGCGTGCTCGGGTTCGCGGTGATGGTGCGGGTCGGGCTGGGCCGGAACATGCGGGACGTCGCCATCGTCGTGATGCGCGGTCTCGACGTGGGCGGCCTCGACGGGGGCCTCGACGTGCGGCGTCTCGACATGAGCCGTTTCGACATGAGCCGTCTCGACCGGGGCCGCAGGCTCCGCATGCGGGACGTCGTGGGAGACCTCCGGCGCCGCGGTTTCGTGAGCGGCGTGCGGGTCGTAGGGCGTGTGGGCGAAGGGCTCCGGCACGTGCGCCGGCTCGGGGAGCGGCGCGGCGTACTCGACCGGCGCGGGCGTCTCGGCGGCCGGCTCCTGATGGAAGGCGTGGGCGGCGACCGCCCCGGCCGCGACGCCGCCGGAGGCGGCCACCATCGGGTTGACGTAGACGGGTTCCGGGGCCGCCGGGGCGGCGGGCTCCGGATCGGGATCGACGCGGCCGTAGTCCTGCATCGTCCGGAACTTCCGGCGACGCTCTTCGCGGGCGCGGCCGGCGCTGGCGCCGCGGGCCAGGGCGATCACCAGCAGCAGGGCCAGCAGGGCGATGACGGCGCCGACGACCTTTTCCGACGCGACCTTGCCGACGCCGGGCACGTCGACCGTCGGCATGCCGGGGATGGCCAGGGCCTTCAGCGACAGCGGCGGCAGCTTGAAGCCTTCGCCCTTGGTCTCGGCGGCCGGGTTCTCGACGATCGTCTCGGCCAGCGGCGCGGCCGCGACGGCGGCGGACTGGGCGGCGAGGTCGGGCGAGGGGGCCTTGGCCAGCGGCTGGGCCGGCTGCGGCGCCGGCTTGGCCGCGACCAGCGGCGCGGCGGGTTTCGCCGTCTGGACCGGCGGCGCGGCGACGACCGGCTTGGGCGCGGGCTTCGCCGCCGCGGGCGCGGGCGCGGCCCTGGCGGCGGGCGCGGCGACGGGCTTGGCGGCGACCGCCGGCGGCGCGGTCCGCACGCTCTGGCGGGCCGCCGGCCGGGTCTCGGCCCGCGGCGCGTAGCGATAGCCGTAGACGCGGCGGCGCTCGGCCGCGCTCATGTCCTCGGGATTGGCGATCGGCCGCATCGACACCTCCAGGGTGCCGTCGCCGCGCTGACGCGTGACCAGGCCCTGGCCGACGGCGCGTCCGCGCGGCTCGGGCAGGTGGTCGTACTTGTGGCCGTAGTAGCGGACCCGCTCGGCGCGGGTCAGGTCGGCCGGATTCGGAATCGGATCCATGCGGCCGTCGACGTCGACCGGACCGCCGAGCAGGCCGGAGCTGTCGCCGCGACGGCGCGCGGGCGGCGCCGCGCCCATCAGCTCGGTCCCGCGGTCGACGCGGTCGCGATCCGCCGACGGCGGCGTGTTGTAGCTGCTGTCCGGCGTCCCGCCGCCACAGCCGGTCAAGGCGAGGAACGCCGCGCCCGACGCGGCGCAGGCCGCCAGACGCACAAAGCCCTTCGTCATCGGAACCCCCGATCCCATGCCGAAAAAATGGCGGCTCACGGCGCCGCCCCCGAACGTAAGGTAAAGAGAAACACGGGTACGCGACGAAATCAAAACGGTTAATTCGGATTCGCGTAACGTGTTCGCCTCACGCGCGAATGCGGCTCGCCTCGTACAGGGCGATGGCCGCCGCGTTGGACACGTTCAGGCTCTCGAAGCCGCCGGGCATGGGGATTTTCGCCAGCACGTCGCAGTGCTCCGCGACCAGGCGACGCAGGCCTTCGCCTTCCGATCCCATCACGATCACCGTCGGGGCGCCGTCCAGGGCGTCGGCCAGGGCGACGTCGGAAGCGCCGTCCATGCCGACGATCTTCCAGCCGAGCTCCGACAGCGTCTCCAGCGCCCGCGACAGGTTCACGGCCGAGGCGTGGGGGATCTTGTCGATGGCGCCGGCCGAGGCCTTGGCCAGGGCGCCGGAGAGGGCGGGCGCGTGCCGGTCCTGCAGGATCACGCCCCTGGCCCCGAAGGCGGCGGCCGAGCGAAAGATCGCGCCGACGTTCTGCGGGTCGGTGACCTGGTCGAGCATCAGCAGCACGCCGCCGGCGCCGATCTCGCCGATCTCATCGACCGGAAGCGGCTCCGGCGGATCGATTCTCAGGGCCAGGCCCTGGTGCGAGGCGCCCTGCGGCAGATGCCGGGCGATCTCCTGTGCGTCGACCGACTCGATTCCCTTCAGCCGGGGGAATCGCCGACTCAGGGCCGCGGCGCGGTCGGGAGTCGCCAGAATGCGCTTCGGCGCGGGCCGGGCCGGGTTGTCCAGCGCGGCCTCGACGGGGTGCACGCCCCATAGCCAATCCTTGCCGTCGGGCCCGGAAACCCTTTGCGGACGGGGTTTTCCGGCCTTTTCGAGGCGCGGACGAAAACCCTTTTTCCGGTCGTTGCGTTCATGAGACGAGGACACTATAAGACGCGCTCCGATTTGGGGCCCCAGGGCGCTTCGCTTACCCGCGAAGGGCTCGGCCGCCAAGGAAGAGCAACCATCGCGCTTGGGGGAATGTCCCGAGCGGCAAAGGGGGCGGACTGTAAAT
>VFQQ010002284.1_pt1 | contig 22297 bp, 20 predicted proteins | sample 3512341 | NCBI WGS metagenome assembly VFQQ01 (sample SAMN10412373, study PRJNA504923) | tailings metagenome | isolation source: Relicate 2 Philex TSF1 revegetated site | place: Philippines: Tuba, Benguet | collected 2017-08-29 | reverse complement strand
ATCCTGCGCGCCCATGGCAGATTCCTGTCGGGCCGCAAGCTGCCCCCGCCACCGCAGCTTTTCCTGGGTGCTGCCGTCAATCCCTTCGCGCCCCCCTTCGATTTCCGGCCAGTCCACCTCGGCAAGAAGATCGCAGCCGGCGCGCAGTTCGTGCAGACGCAGTATTGCTTCGACGTGCCGATGTTCCGGATTTTCATGGAACGCGCCCGCGACCTGGGTCATACGGAAAAAGTGTTCGTACTGTGCGGCGTCGGGCCGCTGGCCTCGGCCAAGACCGCCAAGTGGATACGTTCCAACGTGCCGGGCATCCACATCCCCGATTCCATCATCGCGCGACTCGAAGGCGCGCAGGACCAGAAGAAGGAAGGCAAGCAGCTTGCCATCGACATCATCAACGAGGTTAAGGAAATTCCCGGCGTCTCGGGCATCCATGTGATGGCCTACCGCCAGGAGGAATATGTCGCCGAGATCGTCGATGAATCGGGCGTTCTGAAGGGCCGCCGGCCATGGAAACGCGAAGTGCGCCGCGACGACGCGCTGGTGGCCGAACGCCTCGACCACCTGCTGCATGACAACGTGACCGAAACCCAGGTGGACATGGTGAAAACCGCGCACTGAGCGCCCGCTTGATCGAAACGAGAAACGATATAAAGAAGTCTTTATATCCTTACGGAGAGCTTCATGACCCGCACGATTGTCGCCTCGGCGACCAAGGAAATCATCATCGGCTTCGACCAGCCCTTTTGCGTGATCGGCGAGCGCATCAACCCGACCGGCCGCAAGAAACTGGCAGCCGAGATGCAGGCCGGCAATTTCGAGACGGTCATCAAGGACGCGTTGGAACAGGCCGCCTGCGGCGCGACCATGCTCGACGTCAATGCCGGCGTCACCGCCGTTGACCCTAATGCCACGGAACCGGCGCTGCTGGTGCAGACGCTGGAGATCGTGCAGGGTCTGGTCGATTTGCCGCTGTCGATCGACAGCTCGGTGTCGGCCGCGATCGAGGCCGCGCTGAAGGTCGCCAAGGGCCGCCCGCTGGTCAATTCGGTCACCGGCGAGGAGGAAAAGCTCGAAGCGATCCTGCCGCTGGTCAAGAAATACAACGTCCCGGTCGTCGCCATCTCCAACGACGAGACGGGCATCTCCATGGACCCGGACGTGCGCTTCGCGGTCGCCAAGAAGATCGTCGAGCGCTGCGCCGATTTCGGCATTCCCGCCCATGACGTTGTGGTCGACCCGCTGGTCATGCCGATCGGCGCGCTGGGCGATGCCGGCCGCCAGGTTTTTGCCCTCCTGCGCCGCCTGCGCGAGGAGCTGAAGGTCAACACTACCTGCGGCCTTTCCAACATCTCCTTCGGCCTGCCCCACCGCCACGGCATCAATGCCGGCTTCATCCCGATGGTCATCGGCGCCGGCATGACCAGCGCCATCATGAACCCGGTGCGCCCGCAGGAAATGGAAGCCGTCCGCGCCGCCAACGTCCTCAACGGCACCGACGCCAACTGCACCAACTGGATCAAGACCTACAAGGATTACAAACCGGCCGAAGGCGGCCACCCGGTCGCGGCCCCTGTCGCGGTCAACGCACCGGGCGAAGGCGCTGCCAATGGTGGGCGCAGGCGCGGCGGACGTGAAGCGCGGATGGCAAGAGGTTAAACAAGCAGTCGTGAAGGAATTTGCCTGCCACACCCCCCTCTGGCCTGCCGGCCATCTCCCCCTCAAGGGGGGAGATCAGCTTGCCGCAAAGGTTTCGTCAACCCGCAACGATGACAACGGAGCGTGGTGGTCAACGCAGCTAATCTCCCCCCTTGAGGGGGAGATGGCCGGCAGGCCAGAGGGGGGTGTTTCAGCATGAACTCTCCCGCCAACATCACCGATCCGTTGGTCCTCTTCATGCCGTCGGGCAAGCGCGGGCGGTTTCCGGTTGGTACGCCGCTACTCGATGCCGCGCGCACGCTCGGCGTCTATGTCGAGAGCGTGTGCGGCGGGCGGGCGACCTGCGGGCGCTGCCAGATCGAGGTGCAGCAGGGCAATTTCGCCAAGCACAAGATCATCTCGTCCAACGACCACATCTCGCCCAAGGGCCCGAAGGAGCAGCGCTATGAGAAGGTGCGCGGGCTGCCCGAAGGCCGCCGCCTCTCCTGCTCGGCCACCGTCCAGGGCGATCTCGTCATCGACGTGCCGCAGGATACCGTCATCAACGCGCAGGTGGTGCGCAAGGCCGCAAGCGACCGCGTCATCGAGCGCAATGCGGCGGTGCAGATGTGTTATGTCGAGGTCGACGAGCCCGACATGCACAAGCCGCTGGGCGACCTCGACCGGCTGAAGGTGATGCTGGAAAAGGACTGGGGCTGGAAGGACCTGCTGATCGCCCCTCACCTGATCCCGCAGGTTCAGGGAATCTTGCGCAAAGGCAACTGGGGCGTCACCGCCGCGATCCATCGCGACATGGATTCGTCGCGGCCCTTCATCATCGGCCTTTTCCCGGGGCTGAAGAACGAGGCCTATGGCATCGCCTGCGACATCGGCTCTACCACGATCGCCATGCATCTGGTGTCGCTGCTGTCGGGCCGTATCGTTGCCTCCTCCGGCACGTCGAACCCGCAGATCCGCTTCGGCGAAGACCTGATGAGCCGCGTCTCCTATGTGATGATGAACCCGGACGGGCGCGAGGCGATGACGAAAGCCGTGCGCGAGGCCGTCGACGCGCTGATCGGCAAGGTCTGCGAGGAAGGCGGCGTCGACCGTCACGATATCTTCGACTGCGTCTTCGTCGCCAACCCCATCATGCACCATCTGTTCCTCGGCATCGATCCGACAGAACTCGGCCAGGCGCCATTCGCGCTGGCGGTGTCGGGCGCGCTGCAATTCTGGGCACATGAGATCGATATCGACGTCAATCTTGGCGCGCGGCTCTACACGCTGCCTTGCATCGCCGGCCATGTCGGCGCGGATGCGGCGGGCGCGACGCTGTCGGAAGGCCCGTATCGTCAGGACAGGATGATGCTGCTGGTCGATGTCGGCACCAATGCCGAGATCATCCTCGGCAACAGCACGCGCGTCGTCGCCGCCTCCTCCCCGACAGGACCGGCTTTTGAGGGCGCCGAAATCTCGTCCGGCCAGCGCGCCGCCCCCGGCGCGATCGAGCGCGTCCGCATCGATCCAGTCACGCTGGAGCCGAAATACCGCGTCATCGGCGTCGACAAATGGTCCGACGAAGAAGGTTTCGAGGAAGCCTCCTGGGCAACTGGCGTCACCGGCATCTGCGGCTCGGCGATCATCGAAGTGGTCGCTGAAATGTACCTGTCCGGCATCATCTCGGAAGACGGCGTGGTCGACGGCTCGCTTGCCGCAACCTCGCCGCGCATCATCCAGAACGGCCGCACCTTCTCCTATCTGCTGCGCGAGGGGCGCGCAGGCGAGCCGCGCATCACCGTCACCCAAAACGACGTTCGCGCCATCCAACTTGCCAAGGCGGCACTCTATGCCGGCGTGAAGCTTTTGATGGAAAAGCAGGGCGTGGAAACCGTCGACACGATCCGCTTCGCCGGCGCGTTCGGCTCCTTCATCGACCCGAAATACGCGATGGTGCTCGGCCTGATCCCAGACTGCGACCTCGACGAGGTCAAGGCAGTGGGCAACGCGGCTGGCACCGGCGCGCTGATGGCGCTGCTCAACCGCAACCACCGCCGCGAGATCGAACAGGAAGTCGGCCGCATCGAGAAGATCGAAACCGCGCTGGAACCGAATTTCCAGCAGCTTTTCATCAACGCAATGGCGATGCCGAACAAGGTCGATCCGTTCCCGAAACTCTCGGCCGCGATAAAACTGCCGCCGCGCAAGACGGTGAGCGAGGACGGCGTTGCCGGCGACGCCACCCCGCGCCGGCGCTCACGCGAGGAACGTGCCGCACGGCGCAACCGGGATTAGCTGTTAGAGACTGTTTGATAACTCGCCCTGCCGAGGCATATGGCGTGGCTTTCGAGAACCGGAGCGGAGCGTACTTAAAGTACGTGAGCACCGGAAGCGCAGAAAACCGCGTCAGATGACCGGCAGGGTGGAGTTAGCGAGCGGTCTCTCAGAACTTGCCGGTTTCGCGGAATAGTTCGAACGCCGCGCGGATGTGATCGGCAACGGCGCGCACCGGCGCGCTGGCATCGGGCGCCACCACCATCGCCAGGCTGTAGGTGCCAATGTCGGGCATGCCGTCCTTCGAGCCAAGTTCCATCAGATCGCCGCCGATGAAGGAGCGTGGCAGCGGCGCGACGGCGAGATCGGCAAGGATCGCGGCGCGCTGGCCCGCCGTATGCGCGCTCATGTAGGCGACACGGTAGTTGCGCCCTTCACGGCCAAGCGCCTCAACCGCGCCCGCCCGCCAGGCGCAGCCTTCTTCCCACAGCGACACCGGCAGCGGCTCGCGCAGATGCGCACAGCCGCCCTTGGCACCGGCCCAGACGATCGGCTCGGTCAAGAGCACTTCAGCGCCAGCCATATTCGTCTTGTAGGAATTGGTGATTAGGGTGATGTCGAGTGTACGGTCGTCCATGCGCCGCCACAGGTTCTTGCTCTGGTCGATGGTGACGTCGACGGCGATCGAAGGATGCGACTGGGCAAAACGCTTCAGCACATGCGGCAGGATGCGTTCGCCGTAGTCGTCCGGTGAACCGAGGCGCACGACACCGACGATATCGGGAATGATGAACTTCGACACCGCTTCGCGGTTGATCGACAGAAGCCGTCGCGCATAGCCAAGCAGGATCTCGCCGTCATTGGTGAGTGTCACCGATCGCGCGTCGCGCGAGAACACCGAGCGCCCGAGGATATCCTCCAGCTTCTTGATCTGCATGGAAACGGCCGATGGCGTACGGAAGACGGCATTGGCGGCAGTGGTGAAACTGCCGGTTTCGGCAATCGCCACGAACGTCCGCAACACATCGAGATCAAGCACCGGCAGGGGATGATTGAGTGGAGCTGTCATCGCTCTAGCCCTTCAATTTTTCTGATCTGAAGCATCATTCCATTTCGTTTGATTGAACAAGAGAACAGGACGATAGTCAAGACCGTGAAGAGAGGCCGACGGAATTCGACACCAGATCGACCTCAAAGTTACGAAGGCCCGCAGCGGAATTTCCCACGGGCACAAACACGAGGAGAGTGAAATGTCTATTCTTTCGACAATCAGCCATCTCGCCGCCGAATACTCGGCCGCCCGCAATCGCTACCTGACCGAACGCCAGGTTCGCTCGCTTCCTTTCGAAATCCAGAAGGATATCGGCTGGCCGGACAGCTACACCCGCCGCGACGTTACTCGCGCTTCACTCGGCGCATGGGCGGGAAGCAAGTAATCATGCATAGCCAAGACATGGCCTGCCGGACCCTTCCATAGAAGACCGGCGGGCTTTTTCTTGCCTTGGGCCTGCCACAAAGTAGACATGGCAGCCATGCGCCGCACGCATGACGCATATGAAGCAGTCGCATAGCCGGTTAATTTTAGAGCTAAATATTTGTAATTGCTTATTTTATTGGCATAAAGCGTACAAAAATGTCGCAACTGATGTCGCTTTTCGTATCAAGTAGTTCGCTTTCTCCACTTAACTTCCGCAACAGACCATCTATATGAGCGGCATCAAACGAGCTGCCCCACTCCATCAAGCGAAGGCACCCCGTGTAACCACTACGCATGGAGAAGTGTCATGAAGTTTTTTTCCCGTTTCCTGAAGGGCAACCGCCGCGAAATGAATCTGACGACCGCGCTTGAGCGCCAGCGTCTCGACAGGACGATGCCTGGCCAGTCCGGCGCCGTTGCCGCCGCCCGCCTCGGCTTCCTCATCCGCTAACAAATTCCATATCAGGCCCTGGATGCAGGGCCTGGCTTCCAGCAGCCGCGCAGGCCAAAACAGGCCGCGCGGCTTTTTCTTTGGACGGGCCCCGCATTACCCTGGGTGATGCAAACAGGCCGATGTCGCAAATTTAGTTTTCAGCAAGCCCTCTACCCCATTGACAGCAATGGTTTTTCCTGATGACGCTTTGCTGATCGCGACATCAGGTTCGCGCCATCTTCGGTCTGCGTGAGGGTTCCTTGAACGCCGTAAAACATCCGATCAAACGGTCGCTTGTCTTTTTCCTCGTGCCTGATTTCACGATGATCGCCTTTGCAACGGCGCTCGATCCTCTGCGTTCGGCAAACCGCATGCTCGGCTACGAGGCTTACAAGTGGCGGCTCGCCAGCCTCGACGGAAAGCCTGTCAGCGCCTCCAACGGCGTACAGTGCGCGGTCAACACATCGCTGGAAGAAGAACGCAAGAAGATGGCCGGTCCCGATCGCCCCTCCATGGTGGTGGTGTGCAGCGGCATCAATGTCGAGAAATACCAGAACAAGTCGGCCTTCGCCTGGCTGCGCGAGGAATATAATCGCGGCGTCGCCATCGGCGGCCTGTGCACCGGCGCGCATATCCTCGCCTCGGCGGGGCTTCTGTCCAACAAGCGCTGCGCCATCCACTGGGAAAACCTGCCCGGCTTTTCAGAAGCCTTCCCCAAGGCCAACGTCTTTGCCGATCTCTTCGAGGTCGACCAGAACATCTACACCTGCGCCGGCGGCACCGCCGCACTCGACATGATGCTGAAGCTGATCGGCGACGATTTCGACGACAACCTCGTCAACCGCGTCTGCGAGCAGGTGCTGACCGACCGGGTGCGCAGCCCGACCGACCGCCAGCGCCTTCCGCTGCGCGCGCGCCTCGGCGTGCAGAACTCCAAGGTGCTGACCATCATCGAACTGATGGAGGCCAATCTTGCCGAACCCCTTTCGCTGATCGAGATCGCCGACCATGTCGGCCTGTCGCGCCGCCAGATCGAGCGGCTGTTCCGCACGGAAATGGGCCGCTCGCCGGCGCGCTACTATCTCGAAATCCGGCTCGACCGGGCACGTCACTTGCTGATCCAGTCGTCAATGCCTGTGGTGGAAGTGGCAGTCGCCTGCGGCTTCGTCTCGGCGTCGCATTTTTCCAAATGCTACCGCGAGCTTTACGCCCGCTCGCCGCAACAGGAGCGCGTCGACAGGAAGCAGTTGCTTGCGGCGTAGAACCCTCTCCTTCTCCCCTTGTGGGAGAAGGTGGCCGAGCAAAGCGAGGTCGGATGAGGGGTGTTCCAGCTTGGCGCTCCGTCCAACACCCCTCATCCGCCTTCACTGCGTTCAGGCACCTTCTCCCGCAAGGGGAGAAGGAAAATTCAGCGGCTTTCCCACATCCAGGAACGGTCGCGCCACAGCTTTTCGCCGACCATGCAGTCATATGGCGCGGTGGCCTGCGCCAGCACAACGGGAAACCCTTGCTCGACCTCGGCGCGCCAAGGCTGTGACCATGGGCCGGCAAGCTCCAGCACCAGCTTGCGGCGGATCGCTTCCGGGAACTGTTCCCAGTCATTGACCGGGATCATGAACGAACCCGGCCCGCCGATCACGCAGTCGGAATAGTATCTGTCGAGATCGGCGACATCATAGGCACTGGCGAGCCCGCCATTGGTCATCAAGGGGAGACCGTTGATGGTTATGCCCTGCCGCACCAGCGCATCGCGAATGCCTTGCACAGGCGCGCCCTGGTTGTTCGGCCCGTCGCCAGAAACGTCGATGACGCGCTTCATGCTGGTGAAGCCGCTTTCGGCAAATAGATCGCCGCCGAATTCCAGCGCGCCCGAAATCGAAGTTCGCCGGGCGCTGTTGGGCGGGCTGGCCGAAAGCTGTGCTGCGACCCGCTCGGCATCCTCGCGCGTCGCGATGACAGTCCACGGCACGATGACATGCTGGGTTGTGGCACCCGCCCATTCGAAAAAGGTCACCGCGATCTTGCCATGGACGCCGTCGGCTATCGCCTGCAATACATCGTTGTGGGTGAGTGCTGCGGCATAGCCGTGGCGCTGGATTTCGAGCTCATCGGGCGACATCGACAGCGAAACGTCGACGGCCAGAACAAGCTCGATATCGACCTGTTCGGTAGCAAAACTCTGTGGGGCGAAGAAAAATGTCAGCGCAAGGGCAGCGCCGCCTGCAAGCAAATGTCTGGTGCGAAGCAAACGAGACATGCATCGAAAGTACGCGAAAATCTGCGGTTGAAAAGAAAGCCCGGTTTTCTGCCGGGCTTTTTCCATTCACAATTTCGCGACCGCTGGAATTTTCTCAGGCACGTCCGTTCCAGCCCTGCCTCACGGATTGTGCTTGCGTTGCCGCCCCTGATCGCCCTGCCAGAGTTTTTCGCCGATCATGCAGTCGTACGGTGGCTTTGCCTGGGCGAGTATCACCGGCGGCCTGTTTTTGCTGCCCGAAGGCGGCGTATTGGCGAGTTCGATGAGCAGCTTGCGGCGGATCGCTTCCGGAAATTGCTCCCAGCCATTGACCGGCATGACGAACGAGCCCGGCCCACCGATCACGCATTCGCTGTAATAGGTGTCGAGTTCCTCGACCTCATAGGGTAGCAACTCGGCGCCCGCCGCCATCACCGGCAGGCCGTTGATGGCGATCTTTTGCCGAACGACGGCATCCCGCGCCGCATCGACCGGCGGCCCTTCGTTGTTCGGCCCGTCACCCGAAATGTCGATCACGCGCTTGAAACTCTGGAACCCGCTCTCGGCGAACAGATCGGCTGCGAAATGCAGCGCGCCGGAGATCGAGGTACGCCGCGACTGGCGCGGCGGTACGGCGGAAATGCGCTGCGCAACGCGCTCGGCATCCTCGCGGCTTGCGATAACCGTCCACGGCACGATGACATGCTGCGAGGTGCTGCCCGCCCACTCGAAATAGGTGAGCGCGATTCTGCCATACGCGCCGTCGGCAATCGCATCCAGAACGCGCTGATCCGTCAGTGCCGCCGCATAGCCGCGGCGCTGTATTTCCATCTCGCCGGGTGTCATGGAAAGAGAGACATCGACGGCGAGCACCAGTTCGATATCGACCTGCTCGGCGGCCTGGCTTTGAGAAACACAGAAAAGGGCCAGCGTAAGGGCTAAGCTGGCTGCGAAGACATGCCTGATGCTGAGCAAACGAGACATGACTTGCAAGGTACATGAAAACCAGCGGTTGAGAAGACCACCGGCGTTCGGAGAATCTTCGCCTTAATGATGAGAGACTGCGCTGCCCCTCACCTGCCTGCCGGCATCCTCTCCCCGTATAGTGACGGGGAGAGGAAGGCTGGCCGCAACCGTGCCGCTTCTCCCTTCTCCCCGTCACTATACGGGGAGAAGGTGCCGGCAGGCGGATGAGGGGCAGCGCGAGCCTTTTCAGTTGAAAGCCTATCGGCGAAACCTGAACCCTCAGCTCCGCGGCTTGAGGTTCTCCGGGTCATACAGCGGCTTGTAGCCGACGCTGGCCACTTCGACAGGATAAGTCTCGCCAAAATACTCGACGTTCAGCTTGCGGCCTTCCTGGCAATAGGCGTGAGGAAGGTAGGCCAGCGCGATGTTCTTGCCGATGGTCGGGCCGTAGGCGACGGAGGTCGTGTAGGAGCGGCGGCCGAGTTCGTCGACCAGGACTGCGCCGGTCTCCGCGTCCATGACCGGCATAGTGCCGACCGGATAGCGCTTCACGCCCTTGCCGTCGGTGTTCTCCGTCATGACCAGCGTGCAGAGCATGGCGGGCTGGTGCTCGCGCGCCTTGTATTCCAGATGCTTGGCCTTGCCACGGAAATCCGCTTCCTTGACCTTCGGACGGGCAAGATCGGCCTCGATAAGGTTGTACTGGGTCAGGAGATCGCCGTTCTGCAGGCGCAGGCTCTTTTCCATGCGGCGCGAATTGGCATAAGTCTCGACGCCGAAGGCCATGACGCCCGTCGCACGCAACGCATCCCAGACGGCAAGACCGTCCTCGTATTTCATGTGCAGTTCCCAGCCCTGCTCGCCGACATAGGAAATGCGGAAGGCGGTGACCGGCTTGCCGGCGATTTCGATCTGCTTGATCGCGGCGAAGGCGAAGTTTTCGATGTCGAGGCCGGCCGGGTCGGCGACCACCTTTTTCAGCGTGTCGCGGGCATTCGGTCCCCAGATGCCGATGGTGATGAATTTTTCGGAGACGTCGGTGATGGTGACATCGAGGCCGCGATCCTCCGCGACGCGCTTCATGTAGTGGAAGTCACGCGGGCCGGCATCGGCGCCGTTCACGAGGCGGCAGCGGTCGGCCATGCGGAAGACGGTGAAGTCGGCGCGCACCATGCCCTCGTCGTCGAGGAAGTGAGTGTAGACGCCCTTGCCGATATTGCCGTCGCCGCCGATCTTGGCGGCGCAGAGCCATTCGAGCAGCTCAACATGGTCCGGTCCCTCGATATCCACCATGTGGAAGTGCGAGAGGTTGACGATGCCGCAATCGTCGCTCATCGCCAGATGTTCGGCGTTGGAGACGCGCCAGAAGTGGCGGCTGTCCCACTCGTTTTCGCGCACCGGCACGCGGTTTCCGTATTTTTCCAGAAGGTGCTCGTTGGCCTTGTAGCCATGGGCACGTTCCCAGCCGCCGAGCTCCATGAAGTAGCCGCCAAGCTCCTTCTCGCGTTCATGGAAGGGCGAGCGCTTGACGTTGCGTCCCGTGGCGTAAGGCTCGCGGGTGTGCACGGCCGGGAAGTAAATCTTCTGCGCGGCCTCATAGGTGCGGCCCTCGATGAACTTTTCCTCCAGCTGGTGCGGATAGAAGCGCGCATAGTCGATGCTGTTGTGGTCGATTTCGGTGCGGCCGTCCGTCATCCAGTCGGCGATCAGCTTGCCGTAGCCGGGACCGTCCTTCACCCAGATGGCGACGCAGTACCACAGGCCGCGCACCTTCTGGCTCTCGCCGCAGGATGCGCCGCCGGCGGCCGAAACCTGCAGCAAGCCGTTGAAGGAGTGGCTTTCGTTGTAGCCGAGCTCGCCGAGGATCGGCGTCAGTTCCATGGCCTTTTCGAGCGGCTCGATGATCTGTTCCATGTCGAGGTCGCGCTGCGAGGGCGAAAGGCGCGCCTGATGCTTTTCGAGAATGTCGCGCGGATGGCAGAGGCGCGGATTGGTGGTCTCGTAATAGCCCCACTCGATCTGGCCGCCTTCGGTGGTCTTCGGGTCGCCGGTGTCGCGCATATAGGCGGAGTTGCCTTGGTCGCGCAGCAGCGGATAGCCGATTTCCTTGGCCGTCCCTTCGAATTCATCATAGGGGCCGAAGAAGGTCAGCGGATGATCGACCGGCATCACCGGCAGATCCTCCCCCACCATTTCGGCGATCAGGCGGCCCCAGATGCCGGCGCAGACGATGACGTGATCCGCCATGATCGTTCCGCGATGCGTGACGACGCCCTTGATGCGGCCGCCCTCAACGAGCAGCGAGGGCGCCGGCGTATTGCCGAAGACCTTCAGCTTGCCAGATTTTTCGGCGGTATCGACCAGCTTGCCGGCAACCGTCTGCGAACGCGGGACGACGAGACCGGCATCAGGATCGAACATGCCGCCCATGACCTGATCTTCCTCGATCAGCGGGAACATGGCCTTGATCTCGGAGGGCGACACGTAGTGCGCGCGCGTGCCGAAGGCCTTGGCGGAGGAAAGCTTGCGCTTGATCTCTTCCATCCAGGTATCGTCGCCGGTGCGAGCGACTTCAAGCCCGCCGATGCGGGCGTAGTGGCCCATCTTCTCGTAGAAATCGATCGAATACTGCGTGGTCCAGACCGAAAGATAGTCGTGGCTGGTCGTGTAGCAGAAGTCCGATGCATGGGCCGTCGAGCCGATGTCTGTGGGGATGCCTGACTTGTCGATGCCGACGATATCGTCCCATCCGCGCTCGATCAGGTGGTGGGCGATCGACGCGCCGACGATCCCGCCCAACCCGATGATGACGACCTTCGCCTTTGCCGGAAACCCTGCCATTGACCGCTGCTCCAAAATGGTAATGCGGGCAGACTATAGGGCGACGAGGCCGCGCAATTGCAGCCTGTTTGCGACACGTATCGGAAACGCCGCGACGAACCTCGCCATGGCAAAGGCGGAAGGCCACCGGATGACTTCTGTGGGTCATTCGCAAGATTGAAACTTACGGCAAAATGCCGTATCTTACGACTGAGAAAGGCAATCGTGATGAAAACAATCTCAAACGCCGATGATACGGCCCGGCTCGAAGCGCGAATTCCTGCGCAAGTATACGATCAGATGCAGCGCGCCGCCAAACTGCGCGGCATGACATTGACAGGCTATCTGATCGCTACAGCCGGAGAAGATGCGCGTCGCGTCGTCGAGGAAGCAGACATCATGAAGCTGGCTCGTGAGGATCAGAAGCGCTTTGCAGAGGCATTGATAAATCCGCCGGCGCCGAACGCCCGGCTTGCGCGCGCGGCCAGGCGTCATGCAGAACTCATCAGCCCCCGGTGAGTGCGCGTTTCGCGATTGAACCGCTGACCAAGGAGCATGATCGATCAGCTTTCGTTTGCGGCAACGAACGGATCGATGCCTATTTTCGCAACGTCGTTTCTCAGGATGTCAAACGTCAGTATGCCACCTGCTTCGTCGCCCGCGAACTGGCAACCGATAGATTGGCGGGGTTCTACACCCTTTCTTCCAGCAATGTGCCCCTTACCGACGTGCCTGAGATTCTGGCGCGGAAACTGCCGCGTTATCCGACAGTCCCAGCCGTGTTGATTGGGTGGCTGGCACGGCATAGCGACTATCCAGGCATCGGCCTTGGCGAGACTCTGCTGTTCGACGCAATCAAGACGGTCGCGACTGCTCCGATAGGGGCGCATGCGATCTTCGCGGACGCAATCGATGACGAAGCCGCAGCCTTCTACGCCGCATACGGGTTCACGCCACTCGTCACGCGTCCCCGCACGCTTTACCTCCCGTTGGCAACCGCCCGAACGCTCATCACGTCATGAGTTGAACGCTTAAGCAAACGCCCAGACATCTTCGGCGTATATGCCGACATGATAGCCGGCGGTCTTGAGCTTGACGACGACATTGCCGATCTCGGCCGCGGGCAGTGCGCCGATCTCGACCTTGATCATGCCCGGACGATAACGCTCGAGATCGAGCTGGTCGAAGACGATCCAGTCAGCACCCTCGCAATCGACCAGGAAGGCATCGATATGCTCGACCTTGTTGCGGTCGAGCACGGATTGCAGCGTGTCGGAGGGAACCTCGATATCCCTGAGGTAGGGCGCGAATTTCTTGAAATCGATATCTGCTTCGCCCCAGGCATTCTTGCCCGACATCAGGTTTGTGTCGGTGATCGAGGAGCAGCCGATGAACTCGATGGGCAACGTACCGGCTTCGAGCGCTGCGGCATCGAAGGTCTTCACCGTGATCGAGCCGGGTTTTCGGGTGATCGCCAGCGGCTCGATCCTGAAACGTTCAGTGTCAGGATAGTTCTTGCGCAGGCGCTGCTGGTTGTAGGGGATCGGCTCGACCAGAACGGCGCGCGCATTGGGAATGCGGTGCAGCCAGGGCGTCACATCGTCGAACAGCGCACCATCGCAGGCGCCGACATTGACCATCTGGAACGGGCGTCCACGCCCGAAACGGGCATTGAGCGCCGCCCATGCGAGAAACCGGGTGCCCCGGAGCGGCGCGCCACGGTTGAGAATACCGACCGGAACTCCCAGCGCCAGAAAGACGCGAACAAATTCCATGAAGACCGAGGCTTCGGCTCCGTCCATGATCATGCCTTTCCAGGTGCGATGTCGAAACGCGGCTTCCACATGACGACGAGCAGCATCGCCATGCCCGCGAGGAAAACGAAGTAGAAGCGGTCGTCGGGCAGCGGGAAGCTGGCGAACTTGCCGAGCGCGCCGATGGCTAGCGCAAACATCAGCGCGTTCTCGCGGCCCGTTCCCGTCCTGCCGGCGCGCCACAGCAGCGCCCAGCCGGCCAATACTGCCAGGAACAGCGGCGGCCAGTCATTGTCGAGCAGCGCCACGGTCACACCGCGCATATAGCCTTTGGCGAAGGCGACCAGCGAAAAATCCGGATGGAAGTTCGTCATCGAGTTCTGGATTTCGACGCAGGAGAAATAGAAATGCGCCCACCAGCCCGGATGCCCGCCGAATTTCGAGATGAGCAGGCAAGCCGCGAAAGATGCCACGAAGGTGAGCGCGATCGGCAAAATCCGCCAGCCGAAGGCGATCGCCGTCAGAAGCAGCGCGAAGACGAGAATGATGTTGTCGGGCCGCACGAACACCGAAAGGAACAGCAGCAGGCAGGCCGCAACGTCCTGCTTCTTCGCAAGCAGATAAAGCACGCCCATCGACACGACGGCCAGAAGCATGTCGGGCGTTACAGCCGTGGTCATGTGGAAGAGGTCGGCGACGACCAGCGCAGGCGCGAGGAGGATTGCGCCTTGCAGCGCATTCTCACGCCTGAGCCACAGCAGGCAGATAAGCCCGAAGCCGAAGAGCGGCAGGATGGACAGGAGGACCGCAGCCTTGACGATGCCGGTGACCGGTTCAAGCACGCGTAAAGCTTCGATGTAACCGATCTTCACGCGGTACATGGAAAGCTGGGACTCGAAATCGGCCGGGTTTTCCCACTGATGGCGGTTATAGGGATTGCCGTATTGCAGATTATAGAGTTGCGCTTCACGCGCGCCCTCGCCGATCGCCTTCCAGGTCTCCGCATGAAGCTGCTCGGGGCTGTCGGTGCGGTTTTCGAGCGCGGTCGCGACATAGGCGACCATGTCCCAGTTGTAGTCCGGCCGCACCCAGGTAAAGACGGCGACGAACAGGAATATGGCAAGGAAGAAGATGGCTGCGATCCGGTCGAGCAGCAGCCGGTTCGACGCAGCGCGCCCAACCGCTTCGGCAGCCCCCGTTCCCATCGCCCAGCCTATGGCCGTGCCCTCCAACTGTGCCATGCCCTGCCCCTGAGATCTGCTTTGTTTCACGCATGATCTTGTCCGAAAAGTCTGCAACTTTTCGGGATCATGCCCCGGTTACTTCATCTGCGACTTCACGAAGTCCTTCACGATCGACACGATGCCGCGCGACAGAAGGCTGTCCATCGAATCCACGAGCTTATCGACATGCTCACGTTGGCAGATCAGCGGCGGCAGCAGGCGGATGACGTTGCGGTTGTATTCGGTGAACGCCACCAGCACGTCGTAGTCGCGCAGCAGCAGCGCACCGACGAAGCCCGAAAGCGAGCCCTTCAGCTTGTCGTCGAGCACGCTGACCACCGGACGCAGCACCATCGGCAGCGTCTGGGAGAAATCGTGGAATTCGAGGCCGACCATAAAACCCTTGCCGCGAACGTCCTTGATGATCTTCGGATATTTCGCCTGAAGCGCCTGGAGCCGCTGGAGCAGATAGTCGCCGGTGACGGCGGCATTCTCGATCAGCCCTTCGTCATAGAGCACGTTCAGTGTCTCGATGGCCGTAATCGACGCCTCGCCGATGCCGCCGAAGGTGGCGGCGGCGTGGATCATCGCCGTCTTCGGCGTGCCATAGGCCTTCATATGGATGTCGCGCTTGGCGATCATCGCAGCCATTGCCGACTTGCCGCCGCCGAGCGATTTTGCCACCGCCGTCACGTCCGGCACGACGCCGTAATGCTCGAAGGCGTAGAAGCGGCCGGACCGGCCGACGCCGCACTGGACCTCGTCGGCAACCCAGATCACGCCATACTGGTCGCAGAGCGCGCGCAGCTTCTGCCAGAACTCGGCAGGCGCCTGCACGATGCCGCCGCCGCCCTGGATCGTCTCCAGCACAATGACGCCGATTTCCGGATCGGACTTGAATGCCCGCTCGATCGCATCGATGTCGCCGAAGGGAACGCGGACGGTATTGTCGGCCACCTTGAACTCGGCCCGGTAGAGCTGGCCGTCAGTGATGGCGAGCACGCCCTTGGTCTTTCCGTGGAAGGAATTTTCTGCGTAGACGACCTTCGGACGCTTCGGTCCTGCGGCGCGCTCGGCGATCTTGATCGCCGCTTCCATGGCTTCTGAGCCGGAGGACCCGAGAAAGACCATGTCGAGGTCGCCCGGCGAGATCTGCGCAAGGTTATGCGCAAGGGCCGCCGCATATTGCGACATGAAGGCGATGGCGATCTCGTGGCGGTTCTCATCCTGGAATTTCTTGCGCGCCTCGATGAGGCGCGGATGGTTGTGACCCAGCGCCAGCGAACCGAAACCGCCGAAGAAATCGAGAATGCGCCGGCCGTTCTGGTCGACATAATACATGCCTTCGGCACGCTCGATCTTGATCTTGTGGAAACCGAGCAGCTTCATGAAATGGAGCTGGCCGGGATTGAGATGCGCCTTGAACAGGTCGGTCATGCGGGCGACATCCATCGCCTTGGCCTGCTCGACGCTGATGAGGTCCGGCTTGGCGATCGTCGCCGGCGACAGGTTCGGCGCAGCTAAGACGGCACGGGCATCGGTGGTGTTCGGCTTGGTCATGACGGTCATCGAAATCCCCTATTCGGCCGGAACGTGTTTCGCGGCCACTGCATGACCGTCTTTCTTCGCGCGGTATTCCTTGTAGGCGGCGATCAACATGTCCTCGTCGCGATACTGCGGCACCCAGCCGAGTTGCCGCTCGCCCTTGGAGACGTCGAGAACGCATTCCTCGTCGGCGATCAGATACTGCTCCGGGTCCATGATCGGCATGTTCATCAGGTCGAGCAGGTCGAGCGTGCGCTTGACCGCCCAGCCCGGCGTCGGGATGAGGATCGACTTCGAGCCGGCATGCTTGACCAGATCGCCCAGAAGCTTGCGCACCGGCGGCGGATTGAGCGAGCCGAGATTATAGGCCTCGTTCGGCACGCCGGCCTTCCAGGCGGCGCGCGCGGCTTCCGCGCAGTCGAACACCGAGATGAACTGATAGGGGTTCCTGCCCGAGCCGATCATCGGCACCGGAAGGTTCCAGTCGATCAGCTTGAACAGCTTTTCGAGGATGCCGAGGCGGCCGGGGCCGATGATGAGGCGGGGGCGGAACAGCGAAATGTTCATGCCGCGCTTGCGCCACTCAGTGGCAAGTTCCTCGGTCTTCAGCTTCGACAGGCCATATTCGCCAAGCGGCGCGACCGGGTGTTCCTCGGTCATCGGATAGGTCACGGTGTGCCCGTAGATCATGTCGGTCGTGTAATGAACGAGACGGGCAGCACCCGCCTTGTCCATCGCCTGCATGATGTGCTCGGTGCCGTGAAAATTCACCGGAAAGAAGAAGTCATGCCGCTTGGCCCGCACCTGGATCGGCGACAGCATCTTGGCCGACAAATTGTAGACCATGTCGTCGGCCTCAATGCCGACGCAGCCGATCGAGGCCGGTTCGGTCACGTCGCACTGGACGAAGTGGGCATTGCGGTAGTGCGGCAGGTCGCTCTTGACGATGTCGGCGACGATCACTTCCTGTCCATCGGCCAGAAGCTTCGGCGCAAGATGACGACCGACGAAACCGTCGCCTCCGAAAATGATGTGTCTCATTGTGCAAGCTCGCTTGTCTGAACGGGTTTGGAAAGGTCGGCCGCCTCTTCATGACCGCTGCCGCCCTGGGCAATCAGTATGGTGCCGACACAGATGAAGCCGATGCCGGCGATGCGCCAGGCGTTGAGGTCTTCGCGGAAGACGAAATAGGCGAATACCGCGACCGCGACATAGGCCAGGCTGAGGAACGGATAGGCGAAAGAGAGCTCCACCTTGGACAGCACATAGAGGTGCGAGGCCATAGAGATGACGAAGGTGGCGAGCCCGGCAAAGACCCAAGGGCTGAACACGATCTGAAATATCTTCAGGATCGGATTGACCCCGGCAAAGGTGATCGGCCCAAGCGTCATCATGCCGTGCTTCAGCATCAACTGCGCCGCCGCATTGGTCATGACCGTAAAAAGTATGAATACGATGTATTTCATGTCTCACCCACCCGTCACGTTCTATAAGTCAAAACTGAAAACATTTCGTGAAACAGAAAAGCAATTTGAAAAGTTCGATAATAATGAAACGTTTACTATGATTTGTTCACAAAATTATTCGGCAGCTTCGACATGCCCACATTGACGGGCATGGAGCCGCCGCGCCGTGCGCTCCCAGAAGCTGGACGTGAATGCAGGATCGCGCAGCACTTCCAGCCGCTGCCATTCCGGGAACGATGCCCCGAAAACATCAGCGCTCATGCGAGCGTCCTTGTAAGGATTTACCGCGCCGCCTGCATCCATGGTGATGTCGTCGAGCCGCTGCAGCAGCGACAGCGTAGAGCGGCCACGGTTCGGGAAATCCAGCGTCAGCGTATAGCCCGGCCGTGGAAACGACAGGATGCCGGGCGAGCGGATCGATCCGAAACGCTTGAGCACGGTCAGGAACGACCCCTGCCCCGCCTCGCGCGCAGCGGCAAGCATTGCCGGTATGGTCTCACGCGCGATCGCCTCCGGCACCACGCTCTGATGCTGGAACAGCCCGCGCGGCCCGTAGAGCCGGTTCCAGTCGCGCACGCCGTCCAGCGGGAAGAAAAACCCCTGATATGGCGTCTGGTGCGGGGCGATGTCCTTGCCCTTCTTCCAGCGATAGGCGGCGTTGAAGGCTTTCAGAAACGGCCGGTTCAGAACATTGAGCGGCGGCTGGAAAGGCACCGAAAGCTTCGCGCCTGCGGGGCTCGAAACGCGCGCGCCATGCTGCGCGTGATTGCCCGTCATCAACAGGCCGCGACCGCTGCCACGGCCGCCGGCGAGCTGGTCGATCCAGGCCACGGCATATTCGTTGGCTGCGTCCGCGTCTTCGGCAAGATCGAAATACTCGGCGAGATTGGCGAATGCCGTCACCTTCTCCGAAATGTCGAGCGAAGGCACACGCATCAGGCGGATCGAGGCGGACAGGATGATGCCGGTCAGGCCCATGCCGCCGATCGTCGCCCGGAGCAGCCGCGCATTCTTGGTATCGGTGCAGTCATAGGTCTTGCCGTCTGAGCGCAGTAACGTCAGCGCTTCGACATGGCAGCCGAAGGTGCCGCGCCGGTGATGGTTCTTGCCATGGACATCATTGGCGATCGCGCCGCCGAGCGTAACGAACTGCGTGCCGGGCACCACCGAGGGAAAGAAACCGTGCGGCGCAGCATGCGCAATAATGTCGGAAAGCAGCGCCCCCGCCTCCGCCTCGATAATGCCCGTCTCGGCATTGAAAGAAAGGATGCGCTTCATCGAGCGCATGTCGACGAGACTTCCTGCCTCGTTCTGACAGCTGTCGCCGTAGGAGCGGCCATTGCCGTAGGCGAGCAACGACCCCGGATTGGCCGCGCCGCTCTTGAGCAGCGCGATACCCTCAGTAGCGGGCATCGCCCACCGCGCCGGCGCGATTGTCCGGCCGAAACTGTTATACGCAGCCGTCATGCGATCCACCCCGCCAGCAGAAGGAGTGCCGCCCCGGTAACCGCTACGACCTGGCTGCGCCAGTCGCGGATGATGAAGACGACAGGATCGTCATGCATCTCGTCGCGACGCGCCAGGATCCACACACGCATCGTCAGATAGAGAACCGTCGGCGCGAGCGGCCACACCATCCAGGGATGTGGATAGAGTTCCCGCACAGCAGCACTGTCGATATAGAGCGCAAGAACCAATGCCGCCGAAAAGGCCGAGGCCATGCCGGCTTGGGCGATGATTTCCTGATCTTCGGTACGGTAGCCGCGACCGGCGATGCGCTCGCCCGGCAGAAGCACCGAGGAGCGCAGCTCCACGTAACGCTTCACCAGTGCCAGCGACAGGAAGAAGAAGATCGAGAAAGCGAGCAGCCAGAACGACACGTCGACGCCGGTGGCGGCAGCGCCCGCCAGGATGCGCACGGTGTAGAGACCGGCGAGCAGCAGAACGTCGATCAGAAGCATCCGCTTTACGGAGAGCGAATAGGCTGTCGTGGCGACGAGATAGAGCGCCAGCACGCCGGCGAACTCGATCGGCAGGAAAAGCGCCGCAACAACGCTGACCGCGAGCAGTACAGCGGTCGACGCAAGGCCGAACGGGATCGAAAGCAGCCCGCTGGCGAAGGGCCGGTTGCGCTTGGTCGGGTGACGCCGATCCAGCGCCAGATCGAAGAAGTCATTGATGATATAGATGGCCGACGCGGCCGCGCTGAAAGAAATGAAGGCGAGCACGCAGGCAAGCAGCATGCTTTCGTTGAAATATTCGTGCGACAGGATCATCGGCACGGCGATCAGCGAATTCTTCAGCCATTGATGCGCGCGCAGCATTTTCAGGATGGTTTTCGCCGTCGGCTTCGGCGTCTCGACGATTTCGCAGCCGTGCGCCGCTTGCCAGCGCGCGGCGTGGCGGTCCGGCGCGACGACGATCGCCTCGCGCGACGCGTCGAACACCTTGAGGTCGTGCCGGCTGTTGCCGACATAGTCGAAACCGGCATCGCCATAAGCCGCGACAAGTGCCGCGCGCTTGCGGCCCGAGGTCAGGTTTTCAAGGCCGTCAGTCGCAAGCACCGCATCGAAAAGCCCGAGATGCGCCGCAACTGCATCGGCAAATTTGCGTGGAGTTCCCGTTGCCAGAACGATCTTGCGCCCGTTCCCGCGTTCCTCGCGCAGACGCGCAACGAGCACTTCACGGTAGGCAAGCGATGCAGGATCGATGTCGATGCGCGCCGCGATCGCCTGCTTCAGCCCGGCCGGCCCCCTGGTCAGCCAGAAAGGAATGCAAAAGAGATAGAGCGGGTTCTTGCGGATGAGGAGGAACAGCCCCTCCCAGAGCAGATCACCGGCGATCAGCGTGCCGTCGAGATCGACCGCAAGCGGTATCGCATTGTTGTCAGACCGCGCATCCATTTTTCGCCTGCCCTGCCCATTTCAGCGTCGTGCCGTTGCCGGCGTCTGGGCTGGGATATAGCTACCATAGCGCTACGGAAGGTTAAACCGGCAGGTTTTGAGCGGCCGGCGGCCTGCAATTTCAGGTTTCAACGTTAAGGAAGCACTACCTGGAACGATAAAAGGCCGGGCAGATCGCCCGGCCTTCTGCCCCCGCCTCATCGAGGCGATTACTTGATACGGGCAGCTCCGCCCGAGATTTCGATGGTTTCGTTGCCCGTCAGGGCCTCACGGTCTCCGTTGGGCATGGTGACGAAACAGCCGCTCGGGCAGAACTCAACGGTCTCGCCGCCGGCCAGCGACAATTCGGACTTGCTGCCGCCTTCCGTCACGATCAGCGTGCGGGGCTCGGCATCCTTGTTGACGGCACTCGCGCCGAAGGCAGCGCTGCCCAAGCCAAGAAGAACCGTGGCCGCAAGAAGAGATTTCATCATTACATTGTCGGTGTTTCCACCGCCCCTGTTGCCATTTGCAAGGCGCACCTGCCCCTTGCAGCGACCTTATAGGAATTCCAACCTGAACAGCAACTGAATGACACGTTCATGCCACAATTGGTCGCGCGGAGATTTCAATTGGGGTCGGGCCGCTTGGGCCTGCGTTTCGTCGCCCGTTCGGCGGCGGCCTTGGCCTTGACCTGTTCCTTTTCGTAGTGCTCGGCCTCCAGCTTGTCGTCGTCGATCGGCCAGTTTTCCTCCGGCGGCGGCTCGACGAAGCGCGGCGTCGATGGAATCGGAATGCCTTCCTTGCCGAAGGCATCGAGGATGGCGAAGCGGATATCGTTCTGGACGACGCTGCCGTTGTTGATGTCGGCCAGGAAGGCGCGAATCTCGAATTCGAGCGCGGCCGTGCCGAAATTTGCGAACAGCACGAAGGGTTCGGGATTCCTAAGCACCAGCGGATGATTGCGGGTGATCTCAAGCAGGATTTCGTGAGCGCGCTTGGCGTCGAAACCATAAGCGACGCCGACCTTGATCTCGATGCGGCCAAGCTTGTTGCGATGGGTCCAGTTGCCGACCGCGCCATTGATGAGTTCGGAATTGGGGAGAATGACGGTCTGGCGCTGGAACGTCTCGATCTCGGTCGCGCGCACGCTGATTTTCTTGACCGTGCCCGACGTCGCGCCCGCGACGATCCAGTCGCCGGCCTTGAACGGACGCTCGGCCAGCAGGATCAGCCCCGAAACAAAGTTCTGCACTATATTCTGCAGGCCAAAACCGATGCCGAGGGAAAGACCGCCGGCGACGAGCGCAAAACTGGAAAGATTGATGCCTGCCGCCGAAATACCGATCAGCGCTGCAAGCGCCAGGCCGGCATAGCCGACGACGGTGCGGATCGAGTTGCGCACGCCGGTATCGACCTTGCCGCGCGCCATGACTGAGTCGTCGAGCCAGCCCTGGAACCAGCGGGTGATGAAATAGCCGATCGCAAAGACGATGAGGCCCGTGACGATGGCGAACGGCGAGAAGGAGAAGGTGCCTATCCTGAAGCCGGTCGCCAGCTTGTTCAGCCAGGTCGCAATGTCCCCC
>VFQQ010002283.1_pt1 | contig 22303 bp, 27 predicted proteins | sample 3512341 | NCBI WGS metagenome assembly VFQQ01 (sample SAMN10412373, study PRJNA504923) | tailings metagenome | isolation source: Relicate 2 Philex TSF1 revegetated site | place: Philippines: Tuba, Benguet | collected 2017-08-29 | reverse complement strand
CCGCGGCCCAGCCTATCCACAGCGCTCCCGCCATCCTCCGCGAACTTCGCGCCTCCGCGCGCTCTGCGTTTTCATCTTCGCTTCATTCGGTTGCGGCGGAGCCGCGCTAGGGCCTCTTTGTGGCCGATTCCTGTTGATCGGGTTTTGGTTGCGACGGCGCGCGCTGCGAAATCGGTCTCAGCCTTATTTGTGGTGAAATTTGAGAGCTACGATCCTTGAGTCCCACGTTGTTCCGCACCGGGCACGATCCGACGAAGCGTGTAATCATCGTCGCCGAGTTCGCTGCCGGGCTCGGCCAACGTTTCCCACGGGTCCCACGGAGCGCTCAGCAACCTGCCGGTCAGAGTGAGCGGCGCGGCGCTTGCAAGGAAGACGCAAAGCGCGACGGCGCGGGCCGGGGTGCCGGTCCCGGGATCCGTCAGCTTCGCGCGCACCTGCTCCGCCTCCGGTCCCGCCTGCGCCGCGCCGGCCGCGACCACTTCGTCGGTCAGGCGCGTGCGCAGTAAACCGGGGGCGAGCGCGTTCACCGCAATGCCGTGCGGACGCACTTCTGCGGCCAGTGTCTCGGCGAGCCGCACCACGGCGGCCTTGGTGGCCGCGTACGCAGCAAAGTGCGGACGCAGCGACGCGGCTCCGCCGCCGGAGACCACGATGATCCGTCCGCCGCCGGACTGCCTCATCGACCGCACGGCGTGCTGGCAGACCAGCAGCGTCCCGGTGACGTTGACCTGCCAGGCGCGATTCCACGCGTCGACGCCGACGCTCTCGGTCGGGCCGATGGGACCGTGGATAGCCGCGTTGCTCACGACGATCTGCACGGGACCGAGCTGCGCGGCGCGCTCGAACAAGGCTGCGACCGCGGACGGCTCCGCCACATCGCAGACGACGCCCTGAACCCGCTGACCCGGAAGCAATGTCCTCCGCAATGCCGCCTCAGCCGCCGTCACGTCGTCGACCGTGCGCGCGCAAAAGGTGACGTTGGCCCCCTCGGCGAGGAACGCCTCGACGATCGCCCGGCCGAGGCCTTGGGTGCCGCCGGTGACGATGGCGTTGCGTCCGAGGAGTTTCATGGAGAAGGAGACGAGGGTAACCGCGAATGGACGCGAATGGACGCCCGTTCGAACCGTTCCCTCCACCGGCGGACTGCCCGTAGGAGCGGCTTTACGCCGCGATCACCCTTCCGCATGCGTTCAGCTATTCGCGGCATAAAGCCGCTCCTACGGGAGACTTGCTTCATCGGCGCGCCTCGTAGATCCAACGGTTGGAATCGAGCCATTGCACGGTGCGGAGCAGGGCCTGTTCGATGGTGAGCTGCGGCCGCCAGCCGGTGGCGCGGATCTTCGCGGTGTCGAGGAAGATGAAGGGGCTGTCGCCGATCCAGCCGCGGTCGCCGCCGGTGTAGTCGATCTTTGGATTCACACCGAGCGTCCGGCAGATGACGGCCACGCTTTGGTTGACCTCGACGTACTCCGTGGTGCCGAGGTTGTAGATCTGGGTCCGGTGCGGGGCACTCCTCGCCGTGCGCGCGCCGAGCACGTGCAGCATCGCGTCGAGGCAGTCGTGCACGTGCAGGTAGCTTTTGCGCTGGCGGCCGTCGCCGAGCACGCGCAGCCGCGTCGGGTCTGCGAGCAGTTGACGGTGGAAATCGAAGACGTGGCCATGGCTGTAGCGTTCGCCGAGCAGCGAGACGAAGCGGAACACGTAGGCCTCGTCGAGGTGTCCGCCTTCCGCATAGGCGGAGACGAGTCCCTCGCCCGCCACCTTCGAAGCAGCGTACAGCGAAGTCTGGATCGGAAAAGGTGCCGTCTCCGGCGTCGGAGCGTCGGGCGTCACGCGCGCATCGCCGTACACCGAACCCGTCGACGCGAAGGCGATCCGCCGCACGCCGCCGGCGCGCATGGCTTCGAGCACGTTGAAGGTGGCGACAGTGTTCTGCTGCAGATCGCGCTCCGGATGCCGCCAGCCATCGCGGATATCGGCGTTGGCGGCGAGGTGGAAGACGACCTCCGCCCCGGCCATCGCCGCCGTGAGCGCCGGAAGATCGAGCGTGTCGCCGCGCACGAGGCGGAAGGCCGGATGGCGCGAGGCCTCGCCGAGGAAGCGGTCCTGTCCTGTCGAGAAGTTGTCCCAGCCGGTGACGGTCCAACCGTCGGCAAGCAGGCGGTCGACGAGGTTGGAGCCCACGAAGCCGGCGGCACCGGTCACGAAGGCGTGTCGCGCGCCTGCACTCATGCGTCGAAGCCGACCTGGCGGTCGACGATGAACTTGGGCCGGGCGCGCACCTCCTCGTAGATCCGGCCGATGTATTCGCCGAGAATGCCGACGCTGATCAACTGGATGCCGCCGAGGAACGACACGAGGATGACGAGGGTCGGATTACCCCAGACGATCTCCCAGCCCATGAGCTTGTAGAAAAAATACACCGCGGTGAGCAGCAGGGAGAATCCGGCGATCGTGAACCCCGTGACCGTGCTCAGCGCGAGCGCGTAGGTGGAGAAGCAGAAGATGCCGTTGAAGCCGATGCGGAGCGAACCGAGGTAGCGGTTGTAGTGGGTCTTGCCGACGGCCCGCGGCGGACGGTCGAAGGGCAGCAGCACCTGGCGGAAACCGACGACGGCGACGAGGCCGCGCAGGAAGCCGTGGCATTCGCGGAGGCGCAGGATCTCGTCGACCACGCGCCGCGACATGAGGCGGAAATCGCCCGTGTCCGGCGGGATGTTCACGTCGGCGATCTTGTTGATGACTTTGTACCCCGCGGCCGCGATGAACCGTTTGAGCCACGGCTCGCCGTCGCGGCGGCGGCGCTGGGGCAGGACGACATCGTAACCCTCGCGCCACTTTGCCACCATGGCGTGCAACAGTTCGGGCGGATCCTGCAGGTCCACGTCCATCACGACGACGGCATCGCCACGCGCGTACTGGAGACCGGCCAGGGTGGCCATGGGCTGGCCAAAGCGGCGGGAGAACGTGAGCAGCTTCACGCGCGGGTCCTCCTCGCGCGCCTTGAGGATGACCTGCTCGGAGGCGTCGGGCGACGGATCGAGGCAGAAAATCAACTCATAGACCTCGCCGATCTCGGCCAGAATCGGCCGCAGGGTTGCGAGGAAGCGCGGGATGTTGTCCTCCTCCCGATACACGGGAATGACGATCGAGAGCGGCATGGCGGGGTGGCGTGGGGGTCGGGGCGCGGGGGTGGTTCGCCCCGGAGTTGAACGCGTGGGAGCCCGCGCGTAAACAACGCGATGCGGACGCAGGCGATTTGCTGCGAATCGACCCCCGCGCAGCACCTCCCAGCTGTAGGCCGGGTCCCCCGACCGGGCGGGGTTCGGTCTCCGCCGTCCGTCCGGCATACGAACGCCCCTCGCCGCGTGGGGGCGCGCGGCCTACAGCAAGAATCTCCCCCGCCTCAACGGACCGGCAGGATCTCCAGCATCGTGACCGGCATTTCGCCGAATTCCACCGCAAGGTAGCGGGCAAAGAGGGCGCCGGCCCCTGTGAGCAGGGCAATGCCGGCGAAGACGCGGGCCGAGTAACTGAGGATGAAGACGTTGATCTTGGGCACGGCGCGGGTCAGCGCCGCGAACGAGAGCATCACGAGAAAGTTCATGGCCACGAAGGGCGCGGCAATACGCAGGCCGAGTTCGATCACATGGGAGGTCGCGCGGATCAGGGCCTCGGCCGCCCCGCCATCGATCATCGGAGCGCCAGCGTGCACGAGGTGAAAACTGCGGGCGAGGGCGTCCATGAGGAAGAGGTGCGCCCCCGTGAGGAAGAACAGCAGCACCGCCAGAGACGACAACAGGGCCGCGAGCGGTTCGTTGGCGGGCTCGGGCACGCCCATGCCGGGAGCGGCGGTCAGACCGATTTCCGACGAGATGATGCGGCCCGCCATCTCCACCGCGGCGAAGACCATCCGGGACATGAACCCAAGGGCGAGCCCGAGCAGGATTTCCCCGGCAGCCACCACGATCATCTCCCAGCCTTTCGCCGGCACGACCGCCGGCGGCACCACGCCGGCCAGCAACGTGGCCAGCCCGACGCCGAGGCCCAGCCTCATCATGACGGGAATCGGCCGCCCGGCAAAGACCGGCAGTTGCACGACGATGCCCGTCGTGCGCAGCAGGATCATCATCCAGGTGACCAGGTAGGCCGTGCTCATGGTCGCGAGCGCGCAGCGCTACTGTCCGATGGTCCCCATTCGCGTGATGATCGAAACGGTGAACTCGGAAATGGAACGGAGCAGCCAGGGCGTGAGCAGCAAGGTCATGCCTCCGAGGGCAATCACCTTGGGAATGAAGGTGAGCGTCTGCTCCTGAATGCTCGTAACGGCCTGCATCAGGCTCGCCAGCAGACCCACCACCAAGGTCACGCCGAGGAACGGCGCCACCACGTAGAGGGCGAAGGTGACCGTGGTCTTGAAGAGGTCGATGGCGAGATCGGGGTTCACGGCGGATCAGCAGTCGGTCAAAGGTCGGAAAGTCGAAGGTCGAAGGTCGTCACCGGCCCGCTGGGGTTGGCCAGTAGGAGCGGCTTTATGCCGCGATGAAGGGCGAACGGCGTGGTTCGCAGCATGAAGCCGCTCCTACCTGAGCCGCGGTCGACCTTGGACATGGGACCTTTGACCTGTGACGGCATGTTACGGCGCCACGCTCTGCACGAGCGAGCGCACGACGAGGTGCCAGCCGTCCACGAGGACGAAGAGCAGCAGTTTGAGCGGGAGCGCCACCATGACGGGTGGCATCATCATCATGCCCATCGACATGAGCACGGAGGCCACGAGGAAATCGATGACGAGGAAGGGCAGGAAGAGCAGGAAGCCCATCTGGAAAGCGGTCTGCAGCTCGCTGATCACGAAAGCCGGGATGACCACGCGCATCGGCAGGTCGCGCACCGCGGTGGGACCGTAGCCGCCGAGCTGGAGGAAGTACTCGAGGTCGCGCGGCCGCGTCTGCTTCAACATGAAGTCCTTCAAGGGGACCGACGCGCGGGAGATTGCCTCCGACGAGGTGATCTCCTTGTCGAGGTAGGGCACGATGGCCTCGGACTGCACGCGGTCGATGACCGGGCCCATGATGAAGAAGGTAAGGAAGAGCGCGAGGCCGATGACGATCTGGTTGGACGGCGCCGCCGGCGTGCCGAGGGCCGAGCGCACGAAACCGAGCACGATGACGATGCGCGTGAAACTCGTCATCAGCAGCACGATCGAGGGCGCGACCGAGAGCAGCGTCATCACCAACACGATCTGCATGGCGACGCCCACCTGGCCCGGTTGGTCCGTGCCTTCGAGTCCGATCGTCAGCTGAAAGGGCTCGGCGGGCGGCTGGCCGGCGGCCGGCGCGGCCTGCGCGGCGAGGTCGGGCGTGAAGGCGAACGCGCACAGGCCCAGCAGGGCGGCGGTCAGGAAACGAAGTCCACGCACGTTCATCCGGCGGAAGGCGGGGTGCGGCCCGACGTGTCGTCGAGCGGCGAGAGCAGGTCGATGCGGCCCGGGCAGACGCCAAGCAGGAATTTGCGACCTTCGTAAGACGCGACGACGAGGTATTGGCGGTTTCCGAGCGGACGCGTTTCGTCGAGCTTGAGCAGGCGCGCCTCGCGCTTCGCCGGACCTTCCTGGCGCTTCTTCCAGACGAGCCACGCGCCGACGCCGGCGAGCATCGCCACGCCGAGCAGCGTGGTCAGGCCGCGCGTGCCGGAGCCGGCCGGGACCGCAGGCGACGGGCCGTCCTTCGACGAACCGGGATAAATGATGCGGTCCTCCGCCGAAGGCGCGGCGCCCTCCTCCGCGGCGGACAGCAGCGGAGCGGCGCCCAACGCGAGGACGAACGCAAGCAGGGGCGGAAGCCTCATGGCTTGGCGCTGCCGACGAGCTCGGTGATCTTGATGCCGAAGTTGTCCTCCACGACGACGACCTCGCCGTAGGCGACGAGCTTGTCGTTCACGTAGAGGCCCACGGGATCGCTGGCGTGCTGCATGAGCTGCACGACGGAACCGGGGGAGAGTTCGAGCACGTCGCGCATCGGCAGCTGGCAGGAGCCGAGCTGGACGGTGACCTTCACCTTTACGTCGAGGACGATATCAAGAGCGTTTGTTTCCATCGGATTTGGCCGGAGGAGCCTCCTCGGCCGGGAGTTTGCGGGTGAGTTGGACGGCCACGCGCTCGGCCTCGACGCCGACGGTGCCGACGAACTTGGCCGTGCCGTTGAGCAGCACGCGGGTTTCGTTGAAAAGGGCGGCGGGCATTTCGAGGACGTCGCCGACGCGCAGGCTGACGACCTCGCGCAGGCTGAGCTCCAGCGCCTGCCACTCGGCGCGCACGGGCATGGTGATGTGGTCGTACGACCCCTGCCAGGCGGCGCCCTTCTCCACCGTGGTCACGGCGGTGTCCTTCTGGCGGCGCGCCTGCATCTTCTTCACGACCGGCTCGATCGTGTAGTACGGCACGCCGATCTGGATCTGCTCGGAGCAGTCGCCGAAGCTCGCCTCGAGCGTCATGGCGAGGATGATGGCGTCCTTGGGCGAAGTCTGGAGGAAGCGGCCGTTGTTTTCGTGGCCGATAATCTGCGGGCGCAGCTCCTGCTCGGCCTTCCACTGGCTGCACCATTCCTCGAGCAGGATCACGATGACGTCCTCGATGAGGGCGATCTCGATCTCGGTGAGGTAGCGCTCGGCCTTCACGGAGTGGCCGCGTCCGCCCAGCAGGCGGTCGGCGATGGTGAGGGCGAGCCGCGGGTTGATGTCGAGGATGCCCACGCCGACGAGCGGCTCGACCTTGAAGAGGCTCAGGTGCGTCGGGTTGGGCAGCGAGTCGGTGAATTTCGAATACGTGACGGTGGTGAGCTTGGCCATCTTCAGGCCGAACTCCATGCGCAGGTAAAGGGAGAGGCGCGCGCTGAGGTAGCGGATGAAGTCCTCGTGCAGCAGACGCAGCCGGCGCAGTTCGACCTCGGAAAGGAAGGCAGGGTTGCGGAAGTCGTAGGCCTCGATCTTCGCCGCACTCGACGCGTCGCCGCGTTCGCCGTCGTGCCGGATGAGCAGCTGCTTGGGCGCCTGCGTCTCGGCCGTCTGCGCGAGCAGCTTGTCGATCTCGGATTGATCGAGGTAGTCGCTGGCGGGCTTGTTGGGATCCTCGGCCATGAGCTTACTGCACCACGAAGTCGGAGAAATAGACCTGCTCGGCGACCTTGCGGCCGAGGGCCTGGTTGTAGGAAAGGACGAGCTTCTCGCGGATGATGTTGCGCGCGCCCGGCTCCTCGAGGTCGGCGAGGGTGAGCGAGGAGAGCACGTTGAGCGTGACGTCGGTCAGGCGCGGTTTCTGGCCCTCGAAGACGGACTTGATCGCGGGATCGGCGCCGGTCACGAGGAAACTCGTCTTGAGATAACGCGTGCCCATGGTGCCGGCGAGGTTCACGACGACGTTGGAGAACTCGTAGCTTGCGGCGGCGTCGGGTGCGCCCTTGCCGGACGGGGCGGCGACGGGTGCGGCGGCGACGGTGCCTCCGGACGAGGCCGCGGGCACGACGAGCTGGGCCTTGAGGCGCGGCAGGAGCACGAACTCGGCGACCGCCCAGGTGGCGGCAGGCGCGAGCACGCAGGAGAGGACGAGCGGCAGGAAGGCCGCGATCCCCTGCTTCTTCCCGGCCTCCGCGGGCGCGGCGGCCGGCGCAGCCGGGGCGGTGGATTCGGGCTTGGCGGCCATCGGCGGATCAGCGCTTCAGGTTGACGATTTCCTCGAGCACCTGGTCGGAGACGGTGACGAGGCGCGAGCTCGCCTGGAAGCTGCGCTGCGTGGTGATCATGTTGGCGAACTCCTCGGTGAGATCGACGTTGGAGAGTTCGATCTGGCCGGACTCGACCTTGCCGAGACCGTTGCTGCCAGGGGAACCGTAGTCGCTGCCGGCGATGTCGACGATGCCGGCGGCGGTGAAGCCGGTGAAGAGGTTGTCGCCCTGCTTCTGGAGCGCGCTCGGATCGCGGTAGTTCTGGAGCTGGACGGCGTTGGTGATGGCGGACGATCCGTCGGAGTAGAACTCGGTGAGGTTGCCGCTCGAATCGATGCTGAAGGACTGGAGGGCGAGGCCGGCCGGCACGTTCTGGCCGATGCGGATGTCGCCGAGCGCGGTCGAGAGCGGCGTGGTCGTCGAGCCGCCGGTCAGACCCTGCACGCGGTAGCCATGTGTGGATACAAGGTAGCCCTGGTCGTCGATGCGGAACTCGCCGGAACGCGTCGCGAAGACCTGGCCGTCGACCTGGTTGCGCACGAGGAAGAAGCCGTTGCCGGAAATCGCCAGGTCGGTGGGCACGCCCGTCGTGGTGAGGCCGCCCTGGGTGAAGCGCGTGTTGATCTGGGAGAGACGCACGCCCGTGCCGATCTGCGTGGCGGACTGGTTGGTGTTGGCGCCGTTGGAAGGCGCGGAGGCGCGCAGCGTGTTGCTGAAGCTGTCGGAGAACGACGTCGTCGACGCCTTGAAGCCCGTGGTGTTCACGTTGGCGATGTTGTTGCCGATGACTTCGAGGCCCTTGGTGAAGCTGCGCATGGCGCTGATGCCGGAGGTGAGGGTGCCGATGAGTGGCATGGGAATTTCCTGGGTTAAGAATTCTGGCTAGGGTTGGTTTCGTCCGTGAAAGAGGATCAGGCGGCCGACGGCTCCGGGGCCGGGGCGGCAGGCGGCTCGGAGGCCGGCTTCACGCCGATGACGGCGGAGTACGGGTACTTGACGCCGCCGATGTTGACGAAGACGGAGGTCGAGTCGGCGGTGATGGAATCGACGACGCCGGACACGTTGCCCTCGGCGGTCGCCACGGTGACCTCGCGGCCGAGCATGCCGCCGGCGGCGTACATCTGCATGTCGGCGCGGAGATAGCCCATCTCGGTCACGAGCGTCTTGGACTGCTCGAGGGAGGTGAACTGCGCCATCTGCGCGATGAAGGCGGTGTCCTCCATCGGCTTCATGGGATCCTGCTTGGTCATCTGGACCGTGAGCAGCTTGAGAAAGTCGTCCTGACCGAGCGCCTTCTTGTTGGTGCGGACGGGGGTCGCGGTCGTCGGGACGTCGGTGCTGGCGTCGGAAACCTTGGAGGTGACTTGCATGGCGGCGATGGGTTTAGGCGAAGGTGTGGAGCAAGCGCGTCGAGCGGGCGGCGTCCGGAGGCGAAATGCGCGGAGCGGACACGCCGGAGGGGCCGGCGGCCGTGTCGCGAGGCGCGGCGACGGAAGCGGGCTGGCGGCCGTGCTGGCGCTGGTGCTGGCCCTCGGCCTGCGCCTGCAACTGGGCAAAGGTCGCCGCCTGGTCGCGGCTGCCCGCCTGGTGTTGCGAGGTGGATGTGCCGGACTCGCCCGCCGTGAAGACCGGCGTGACGGAGTGCAGCACGCCCTCGGGATCGCGACCGCGCACCACCTGCCACTCGCGGGCGAGCGCGTTGCGCAGGTCCTCGGACTCGGTGCGGAAAGTGACCTGGACTTCGTCGGCGCGGAGCGCAACGCGCACCATCAGGTCGACGCCCTGCACGGCAAACTTGAGATTCACGCTCTGCGCCGGCTGCGCGGCACTTCGCTCGATCGTGGCCGCCACCGCCTCGACCGCCCGATGCGCGAGGCGCTCGACGGGCTCCGGCACGGTGACCTTCGCATCCAGCGTCGCCGCCGAACCCAGATCGAAACCGGCCTCCCGCGGGGCCACGGCGACCGAGAGAACGGCCGGAGAAGCGGAGGCGGGAGCGGAGGAAGTCATGACGGGCTCCTTAAAAGCAACGCCGGTGCCAAGCGACTCATCCTGTTTCTTTAGCGACTCACCACCAACGTTTAGAAAGTTTTTTTCTGCCGCCGAATTCCCGACTCCCATTGCGGACGGGCTCCGGAACGCGTGAGCGGCAAGATTTGCCGGGGGGCGTCCGGGCTCGCCTCCAGTCGCGTTTGCCGGGCGCTCGACGCCGCGCTTGAGGCCGCGCAGGGCCGGATCGGCGGCATGGGCCGCCAGGACAGTGGCCGCGCGACGGGCTTCCTCCGACGAGGGACCGGCTTCGCCGGCGGACGCAGCCACCTTCGCGGGTGCGGCGTCGTCGCCAGCGGGCGCATCTGCCGAAGCCGGAGAGGCAACGGCGGCGGTCGCATTGGCGGGCGTGGCGGAAGAGGGCGTCACGGGCGAAACCGCTGCACCGGGTGCCGGGACCGCGGCGTGCGGCGGCGTCGGGACGGTCGGCTGGCCGGGTTGGGCGGCGGAACGTTCACTGCGGCCTTCCGCCGGCGTCGTTACTCCCGGCGGGCGCGCCTCCCCACCGGTCGCGGGCGGGGTCACCGGCGCGCCGGCTGTCGCGGCCGCCGGCACCGGAGCGACCGGCAACGTCGCGAGCGCGGCGGAGTCGCCCTCGACCGATCCCTCCGACGCCAGCAGGTCGAGAGGCCCGGCCTCGGCGTCGGCCTCCTCCCCTGCCGGCATCGCCAGGGCGGCAAAGCCGGCCAGGCCGGCGGCTTCGAGGTGCATTCGCAGATTGGATACGCCCGCCTCGGCGGGCAGCGTCGGTACGCCCGGCTTTCCGGTCGGCGGCGGCGTGGCGGGCGGGCGCGTGAGTCCGGCGAAGAGCGCGGCAAAATCGGCCGGCTGGCCGCCGTCGGCAAGGCCGTCGGCCGCGGGCTCGCCGGACGAGGCCGGGAGGAGCGTTTCGGGAAAGGAAGCGGGAGCGGAGAGTTGCATGTTGTAAAACCCTCCGTGGCTCGGTCGACCGCGCCGTCCTTGGCGCGGGGGAAACTGGGTTGACGGACGCGGCCGCGAAGGCCGCCGCACCGTCGAAACGGATGCGCGTCAGCCCGCGGCCTCGGCCTTGGCGGCCTTGATGAGGCGCAGGCGGTTCGAGAGGGCCGCGGCGCGTGCGGCGAGCGTGCCGTCGTCGCCGGGCGTGCGGCTCATCTCCTCGAAGATGGGGCCGACAACGTCGGGCTTCATCAGCGAAAGGATCTTCACGGCCATGACGTCGTCGAGTTCGCGGAAGATCGCGACGGCGGCGCGGGGCGTGAGGTTCGCATACGTCTGCGCCAGGGCCTTGAGGTTGCGGGTTTCTTCGGCGGTGAGTTCGACGATCTTCGAGGAAAGGTCGGCGCGGATCGCCTCGAGTTCGGTGCGCACCTTGGCGAGTTCGCGTTCCTCGGCGGCAACGCGCGCGGCACGCCGGTCGAGTTCGTCCGACACCTGGCGCTGGCGCTCGCGTTCGCCGCGCAGTTCGGCGGAAAGATTCTCGATCTCGATCGTCCAGAAGTCCCAGCCGCGGCTGGTTTCGAGTTCGAGCGGTTTCTCCGGCGGAATGGCAGCTTGGGCGACGAGCGTTTCGCCGGCCTTCCAGACGAGGTAAAGGCCGACGGCGGTGCTCAGGAGCAGGCCGGCCACGGCGGCCACCAAGGGGCTCTGCAGCTTCGTGATCATAAGGCGGGGGCTTCGGCGCGGCGCGCATGACGGCGTCCGGCCAGGTCGTCGAATTCGGCCTGCTCCTCGCGGAGGCAGTCCAGGCGGTAGGAGCGGTGCGCCTTGGTCTCAAGGCGCTCGATCATCTCCACGTTGCGATGCGCGTCGGCGTAGGCGGTGCGGGCGGCACCGGCCTGCGCGCGCAGGTCCGAGAGGCGGGCCTCGCAGGCCTTTTCTTCGGCGAGTTCGCGCTGGTAGGCGGCAAAGGTGTGGGCGGCCAGCGCCGCGTTGACGCCGGACGCGCGTCCGGCGCGCAAGGCCTCTTCAAGCGAGGCGAGCCGGCGATGAATGAAGGCGCGTTCGTCCTCGCCGCGGGCGAGTTCGCCCAGGGCGCGGGCGAGCGCCTCGCGTGCGCGCAACTTCGCCTGCTGGCGGATCGCCTTCACGGGCGTGAGCGGGAAACGGAAGCGTTTCATGCGATCAGTCCTTTCAACTTCTCGAAGGTCTGGGCGCGGCCGATGCGCTCGTCGACCGACTGGCGCAGGAAGCCGCGGAGCGGTTCGTGCAGGGCGATCGCCTGGTCGAGCACCGCGCTGGCACCCTTCTGGTAGGCGCCGATGGAAATGAGGTCCTCGTTCTTCCTGTACAACGCGAGGTGCTCGCGGGCCTTGGCGGCGAGCGCGACCTCGGCGGGTGTGCAGACGTCGCGCGTGAGCCGGCTCACGCTCTCGAGCACGTCGATGGCCGGGTAATGGTTGAAATGGGCGAGCGCGCGGGAAAGCACGATGTGCCCGTCGAGGATACCGCGCACGGCGTCGGCCACGGGTTCGTTCATGTCGTCGCCCTCGACGAGCACGGTGTAGAGCGCGGTGATGGCCCCCCGCTCCCCCGCCCCGGCGCGCTCCAGCAGCCGCGGCAGCATCGCGAAGACGGACGGCGTGTAACCGCGCGTCGCGGGCGGTTCGCCGATGGCGAGACCGATTTCACGCTGCGCCATGGCGTAGCGCGTGACGGAATCCATCATGAAAAGCACGTTCTTGCCGGCGTCGCGCCAGGCCTCGGCGATGGCCGTGGCTGTCTGCGCCGCGCGCAGGCGCAGCGGAGCGGGCGTGTCGGAGGTCGCCACCACGACGATGGCGCGCTTCATGCCTTCGGGACCGAGGTCCTTCTCGATGAACTCGCGCACTTCGCGACCGCGCTCGCCAATGAGCGCGACGACGACCACGTCCGCCTCGGAGCCGCGGGCGATCATGCCCATGAGGGTCGACTTGCCCACGCCCGAGCCGGCGAAGAGACCGAGGCGCTGGCCGCGGCCAAAAGGAATGAAGGCGTCGATCGCGCGCACGCCCGTCGAGAAAGGCTCGCGGATGCGCTGGCGGCGCAACGGATGCGGCGGCTCCGCGTTGCCCGACGCCAGACGATCAACGGGCACGAGGCCGAGCCCGTCGAAGGGCCGCCCGAGCGCGTCGAGCACGCGGCCGAGCAGTTCCGGACCGGGCCGGGGTAGCGGCGGGCGGTCGCCGGCGGCGAGTTCGCAGCCGACGTGCAGGCCGGCGGTTTCGCCGAGCGGCATGAGCAGCACGCGGTGCTCGCGAAAACCCACCACCTCGGCGCGCACGGAGAAATCGCTGCGCGGCGAGCGGATCACGCAAAGGTCGCCGAGGCCCACGTTGGGACCGTCGGACTCGATGACGAGGCCGGCCACGCCCGTGACGGCGCCGAGGCGCTGGACCGGAGGAACATGCCGGACCTGCGTGCGCAGGGCTTCGATGAGCGGGGCGACGGCGGAGGTCATGCGTGGGCGAGACCGTGGGCGAGCGCGGTCAGCTTGGTCTGCTGGCGGGCGTCGGTGAGGCCGAAGCGGCTGCGCACCTGGCAGTCGCCGGGCGCGAGCGCACGGTCGGTGCGGACGACGAGGCCCGGGTAACGCTGGCGCCACGACGGGTTGAGTTCGTCGAGGAGGGCCGCGTCGCGCGGACAGAGATTGAGTTCGAGGTTGTCGCGCTCCGGAAAAAGTTCGGCCAGGGCCTCCTCGCACAGGCGGGAGACGACCTCCGCCGGCGGCTCGAAGCCGGCGAGCAGGCGGCGGGCGATCTCCACCGCGAGCGAAGGCAGCGCCTCGCGCAGCTGCGCGACGAGCACCGGCTCGAGGGCGCCGAGCTTGCCGAGCACCTCGTCGCTGAAGCGCTCCACGTCGGCGCGGAACTCGACCATCTGGTGGTCGGCGAGTTCGCGCGCGGAGTCGACACCGCGGCGGTAGGCCTCCTCGCAGCGCAGGGCGACCTCGGCTTCGGAGGACAGCCGGCCGCCCGCACCGGCGCGGGCGAAGCCGACGAGCGGACGATCGAAGGAAATGAGCGTGTTGAAGGCCATGGCTCAGGCGACGAGGCTCTGCGATTCGGCGTCGAGGGAGATCTGCCCCTCCTCCTCGAGGCGGCGCACGACCTGGATGATGGTGTCCTGGGCGGCCTCGACGTCCTTGAGGCGGACGGGGCCGAGCAGGTCGAGCTCCTCCTTGAGGCCTTCGGCGGCGCGCTTGGAGATGGAGGCGTAGATCTTTTCGCGCAGCGACTCGCTGGCGGACTTCATCGAGATGGCGAGGTTGGCCGAGTCGACCTCGCGCAGCACGCGCTGGAGGTCCGCCGGCTGCAGACGGCCGAGGTCCTCGAAGCTGAAGAGCTTCTTGCGGATCGCGTTGCCGAGGCCGGCGTTGCGCTCCTCGAGTCGGGCCAGGAGGCTCTTCGACATCTCCTTGTCGAGTTCGTTGAGCAGGTCGGCCACGGCGCGCACGCCGCCGCTGCGGTGGAAGGACGGGCGCACCTTCGTGTCGAAGTGCTTGCCGAGGCTGCGGGCGATCTTGCCCACGAGCTCGAGCGAGGTGGATTCGATCGTGCCGAGGCGTTCGACGACCTCCTCGCGCAGGTCGGGTCCGAGCAGTGTGAAGACCTCGGAGGCCTTGGCGCTGTCGAGGTAGGAGAGCACGAAGGCGATCGTCTGCGGCTGCTCGTGCTTGATGAGGTTGAAGATCTGCCGGCCCTCCATCTCGCTGATGTCCTTGATGACGTCGACGGAGGTGCCGACGGGGCCGACGCGGTCGATGATGGAGGAGGCCTTGTAATCGCCCTTGGCGATCTCGAGCGTGCGCTGCGCGTAGGCGAGGCCGCCGAGCGAGGACGTGTAGCTCTGCGACACGACGCCGGCGAACTCCTCGATGGCCTGTTTCTGCACGGCCTGGGGGATGATCGGGAACGTCGACATCTCGCGGCAGAGCAGCTCGATCTGCTGGTCGTCGAACTGCTTGAGCACGTCGGCGGCGGCCTCGGGGCCGATGACGATGAGGAAGACGGCCAGCTTCTGCTGACGGTTGAGCTTGGCGTAATCGATGTCGGCCATGGCGCGTCCTCAGTTCTTGCCGCCCGGGGCGCCGACCCAGTCGCGCAGGGCGAGGCCCACGTTGGCGGGTTTCTGGCGGATGAGTTCGTTGAGCAGCTCGGGCGTGACCGACTGGTTGTTCGGCAGGGCGCGGGCCGCGGCCTCGGGGCTCATCGAGAGCACCTCGACCGGCACGGGCTCGGGGCGCTGACGGGAAAGCATGCGCGCGAAGATGAAGAGCACGAGCAACGCACCGCCGACGGCGGCCCAGCGGCTGGCCGTCTCGATCCAGCCCTGCAGGCGGTTCTCGTCGCGGATCGCCTGGATCTCGGCGGGGATGGCGTCGGCCGCCTCGAACGGTAGTTCCTGCAAGGATACGAGGCTTTCGGGTGACTGGCCCGGCTGCGGACGCAGGCCGAGGGCGTTCATGACGACCTGGCGCAGGGCGTTCAACTCCTCGGGGGAACGCTTCTCCATGACCGGGGCCGGCGGCGTGCCGTCGGGGCCGGGCGCGGCGCCGGCCGGCGTCACCGTGCGCGGGGCGATGAAGACGGCGGCGGAAAGGTGTTTCACGGTGCCCGGCGTGCGCACGACGTTGGTCGTGATCCGGTTGATCTCGTAACTCGTGGTGCGGTTCTTGCGCGTCTGCTCGGAGGAGGAAACGGGACGGTTGCCGCCCTCGGCGAGACCGGGGGCGCGATCGGGCACGTTGGCACTGACGCCGGCGGCGCCGCCCGTGGCGCTCGACTCGGCGGAGCTGGTGATGTCCTCGGTGACAGTCTGCGAACGCACGACCTGGCCGTCCGGGTCGAAGCGCTCCTGCACGAGGGTGGTCGCCTCGGTGTCGATCTCGGCGGAGACGCGCACGACGGCGTTGCCCGGCCCGATGACGGCGGCGAGCATGGTCTCGACCTTGCGGGCAAAGTAGTCCTCCACCTGCTGGCGGTAACGCATCTGGCTGTTGGCGCTGCCCAGCATGGGATCCTGGCGCAGTTCCTCGGAGAGCACGCGGCCGCGGTTGTCGACGACGGCCACCTGGTCGGTGGAAAGCCCTTGCACGGCGTTGGCGACGAGGTGGCGGATGGAATTGACCTGTTCGGGATCGAGGCGGCCGCCGCCGACGTCGACGAAGACGGAGGCCGAGGCGCGCACGCCCTGGTCGGTGAGCAGCAGGCGGTTCTCGGGCTGCACGATCATGACGCGCGCCGAACGCACGCCGTTGACCTGCGTGATGGTGCGCGCGAGTTCGCCCTGCACGGCGCGCAGGTAGTTGGTGCGCTGCACGAAATCGGAGAGGCCGAACTGGCCCTTGTCGAAGATCTCGAAGCCCACGCCGTCGCCGCTCGGGATGCCCTTGCCGGCGAGGTCCATGCGCAGCTTGTGCACCTGGTCGGCGGGGACGTGGACGGTGCCGCCGCCCGCGGCGAGGCGATGCGGGACGTTGAGCGACTGCAGGTGGCTGATGACGGCGGAAGCGTCCTTCTCGCCGAGGCCGGCGTAGAGCAGCTGGTAATCCGGCCGGTGTGACCAGGCGGCGACGCCGACCAGGCCGCCGAGCACGGCGAGCGCGGCGACGACCAGCGAGACGCGCTGGTTGAGGCCGAGCTGTTTCCAGAGAGGGAGCAGGGACGAAAAGAAGGATTTCATTCAGCGTATCGCGCCGTTAAATACACGGAGGGGGCCTCACACCTGGAGGCGCATGAGTTCCTGGTAGGATTCGACGAGTTTGTTGCGCACCTCGACCATCAGGGTGAAGGCGACGGAGGACTCCTGCATGGCGATCACGCTCTGATGCAGCTGGTCGGACTCGCCGAGCAGCACGCGCCGGGTCAGCGCCTGGGCGGTGTCCTGCTTCGCGTCGACGGCGGAGACCAGTCCCTCGAGCATCTTGTCGAAGCCCTCGGACGGGCCGTTGGCGCCGGGCAGGTGGGCGGGCGCGGGCGGGCGGGCCAGGGGTGCGTCGAGACGCGTGAGCGGATTGGCGGAAAGCAGCGGGGAAACGGAACCGATGGGCGTCATGGGTCAGGGCGGCGCGGTTACTTGCCGATGGCGAGCGTCTTCATGGCCATCTGGCGGGCGTTCTTCACCATGGTGAGGTTGGCCTCGTAGGCGCGCGTGGCGGTGATGAGGTCGACCATCTCGTAGGAGAGGTTGACGTTCGGCATGAGGACGTTGCCGTCGGGGCCCGCGTCGGGATGCTGCGGGTTGTAGACCTGCTGGCCGGGCGTGGGGTCGGAGGTGATCGTGGCGATGCGCACGGCCTGGAGCGGCGCGGCGCCGGAGGTGGCCCCGGCGCGGCGGACAAGTTCGTTCTCGAAGGAAACGACCTTGCGCTGGTAGGGGCCGCCCTCGCGCGTGCGCGTCGTCTGGGCGTTGGCAATGTTCTGCGCGACGATGTCCAGTCGCGTCTTCATGGCGCTGAGCGAACTGGCGCTGATGTCGATGCCGGAGATCAGGTTCATGGCTAAGAGGATCAGGCGACCGGGCGACCGGTGATCGCGAGGCGCAGTTGCTTGAGGTTGCCCGAGACGATCTCGGAGAGGAACTCGTGCTCGACCGCGTTGCGGTTCATGGCGAGCAGCTCGTTCTCGATGTCCACGGTGTTACCGTCGGGCCGTACGCTGCGGGCGAGGTGATCGACGGCCAGCCGCGGAGCCAGCGGCGCCTCCGCCGACCCGAGCTTGCCGGCATCGAGCCGCGCGCGCAACTGGGTCGCAAAATCCGGCGCAACATCGACCCGGCGGTAACCGGGCGTCTCCGCGTTGGCCACATTGGCCGCGATCGCCTCGTGTCGCAGCGCGGCCGCATCGAGCAGGTGGCGGGCGAGCTGGTAGTTGTTCGAGGAGAAGATCGGATCGATCATGCCGCCCGATAAGCAAAGCCGATGCCACCGGCGCGAAGGGTTATGCATCATTCTTTAAATGAATGTTTTATAATTTCACCTAAACCCCGGGGTCACGAGAACTCCTCGATGGGAGGAAGCCGTCGGGAAAATTTTGCCGGGGGCGGATCGGCGCCGGCGAAGAAAGGCGCGGCCCCGGCTACATTCGGGGGAAAATCGGCCGATGAACTCCCCACTGCATGAGGGACAGCGAGTTCGAATTCATCCGCACTTTGGTCTACGAACGCAGCCGGATCAGTCTCGGGCCCGACAAGCGCGAGCTGGTGACGGCGCGTCTGGGCAAGCGGCTGCGCGCCACCAACACGACGACGCTCGCCGACTATTGCCGGCTGCTCCAATCGCCCGCGGCCGACGACGAACTGGCCAACCTCATCGACGTCATCTCGACGAACCACACCTTCTTTTTCCGCGAGCAGGCGCACTTCGACTTCCTGCGCAACCGCGCCGTGCCGGAGTTGGCCGGGTCGGGCCGCTTCCTCGTGTGGAGCGCCGCGGCGTCGTCCGGCGAGGAGGCCTACTCCATCGCCATGACCTTGTGCGAGTGCCTCCCGCAAGTGCCGTGGCACATCGAGGGCACCGACATCTCTCATCGTATCATCGGCCGCGCCGCCGCCGGCATCTACCGCGACGAGGCCGTCGAGCGGCTGCCGAAGAACGTCATGCGGACGCACTTCCAGAAGGGCTTTGGTCCCCAGGAGGGCAATTACCGCGTGAAGCCCGCCCTGCGCGACCGCGTGACCTTTCGCCAGCTCAACCTGCTGGAGGGCGAGCCGCCGTTCCGCGAACCGTTCCAGGTCATCTTCTGCCGCAACGTGATGATCTACTTCGACCGGCCCACGCAGGAGGAACTCATCGCCCGGCTCACGCGCCGCCTCGTGCCCGGCGGTTACCTCTTCGTCGGCCACGCCGAGAGCCTCACCAACATCCGGCACGCCCTCAAACCCGTGCAGCCCGCCGTCTACCAACGGCCCGCGCACGCCAGAACGCCATGAACACCCGTCCCATCCGCGTCCTCGTCGTCGACGACTCCGCCGTTGTTCGGAAGCTCGTGACCGAGGCCTTGAACGCCGACCCGGAGATCGAGGTCGTTGGCACGGCCATCGATCCGTTCTTCGCCCGCGACCGCATCAAGGAGCTCAAGCCCGACGTCCTCACGCTCGACCTCGAGATGCCGCGCATGGACGGCCTGACCTTCCTGCGCATCCTCATGGAGCACCACCCGCTGCCCGTCATCATCATGAGTTCGCTCTCGCAGCGCGGCTCCGCCTACGCGATGGAGGCCCTGCGGCTGGGCGCATTCGACGTGCTCGCAAAACCGCACGGCTCCTACTCCTTCGGCAACCTCGGCCCGCAACTCATCGCGCGCATCAAGGCCGCCGTCGGTGCCCGCCTGCGCCCCGTCGCCCCCGTGCGCCCCGCCCCACCCGCGCCGGCCCGCGCCCCCGTGCGCACCACGGCGAGCCCGCGCCAGCTCATCTTGCTCGGCGCCTCCACCGGCGGCACCGAGGCCTTGCGCGAGGTCCTCACCCACCTGCCCGACGGCTTGCCGGGCATCGCCATCGTCCAGCACATCCCGCCGGTCTTCTCCAAGGCCTTCGCCGACCGCCTCAACCAGCAGTGCGCCTTCGAGGTCCGTGAGGCCGTCGACGGCGACCGCCTGCGCCCGGGCCTCGCCCTCGTTGCCCCGGGCAATTTCCACCTCATGATCGCCTGGCACGGCGACCACTACCGCGCCCGCGTGACCGGCGGCCCGCCCGTGTGGCACCAGCGTCCGGCCGTCGACCTGCTCTTCAAGAGCGCCGTCGACTGCGGCGCCGGCCCCTACGCCATCGCCGGCGTCCTCACCGGTATGGGCAAAGACGGCGCCGAGGGGCTGCTCCGCCTGCGCGAAGCCGGCGCTTCGACCTTTGCCCAGGACGAGGCCTCGTCCGTCGTCTACGGCATGCCGCGCGCCGCTTGGGAGAACGGCGCCGCCCGTCAGCGTCTTGCCCTCGACCGCGTCGCCAACCATATTGTTCGCCACTGGGAAACCCCCGCCTCGGCCCCCCCGATGGCGGCCGGCCCCGCCCATCCATGAGCAACGACGCCTCCACGCCGGCCGGCCAGCCCACCGTCCTCATCGTCGACGACGAGGCGTTCGTATTGTCCGCGCTCAAGCAAACGCTCGAGCGCGAGAACTTCCACGTGGTCGCCTGCTCCAGTCCGCTCAAGGCGCTCGCCCTGCTCGAGGAGCGCGACTTCGCCGTCATCATCTCCGACCACCGCATGCCCGAGATGATGGGCCTCGATTTCCTCATCGAGAGCCGCCGCCTCCGTCCGCACAGCTCGCGCATTCTCATCACCGCGGTGCTGGCCCTGCCCACGATCGTCGATGCGATCAACAAGGGCGAAATCTTCCGCTTCGTCGCCAAGCCATGGCTGCGCGAGGAACTGATCGCCACGGTGCGCAACGCCGTGCAGCGCCACGAACTCGTCACGCAGAACACCGCCCTCGAAGGCGAAACGCGCCACCTCAACGAACAGCTCAAGGCTGCCAACGCCGCCCTCGAGGCCCGCGTGCGCGACCTCGAGCAGCAGCGCCTGCGGCTCGACACCGCCAACCGCAACCTCGCGCAGAGCTACGAGCATTCGCTCGAGCTTTGCCGGCGCATCCTCACGACCTTCGATCCGTTGCTCGGCGGCCAGGCCAAGCTGCTCGTCGAGTACGCCACCCTGCTCGCCTCGACGGACCACTTCAACGAGAACGAACGCCACGCCCTGCGCACCGCCGCCTGGCTCTGCGACCTCGGCCTCATCGGCGTGCCGCGCGAGATGCTGCGCGCCTTCCGCACGCGCTCCGAGCAGTTGAGCGAACGCGAGCGCGCCATGCTGCACAACCATCCGATCTACAGCCAGACGCTCGCCGGCCTCGTCGACGGACGGCCCGAGGTCGGCGAGATCGTGCGCGCGCACCACGAGCATTTCGACGGCTCCGGTTATCCCGACGGCCTCGCCGGCGACGCCATTCCCTGGCCCGCCCGCTGCCTCGCCGTCGTCGTCGGCTTTGTCGAATCGGGCCTGTCCAAGTCCGCCGCCATCGACGCCCTGCTCGCGAAGTCCGGCAAACTCTACGACCCCGAGGCCGTGCGCCTCTTCCTCAAGGTCACCAGCCTTGCCCAGGTGCCGCGCCAGGTGCGCGAAATCACCCTGCCCGAACTCGAGCCCGGCATGGTGCTGGCCAACGGCATCTACAGCCCGCACGGCCTGCTGCTCATCGGCGAAGGCCAGCCGTTGAGCCCCGGGACCATTTCCAAGATCCGCAGTCACAACCAGGTCACCCCGATCCAGCAACGCCTGCTGGTCTACAGCTGATTCCCCTCATGGCTGGAGCCCCTACCATCGGATCCATTTTCGCGCAGCGCGTCATCATCGGCGTCGGCGACATGGCCGTCTCGAACAACCCCCAGGTCACGCTCAGCACCTACGCGCTGGGCTCGTGCGTCGGCGTCGTCGCCTACGACCCCGTCGCCCGCGTCGGCGGCATTCTGCACCTGATGCTGCCCGACTCGACCATCTCGCCCGAGAAGGCCTTGTCCCAGCCCGCGATGTTCGCCGACACCGGCCTGCCGCACCTGCTGAAGGCGCTGGCCGGCTTGAAGGGCGAGCCCGCCCGCCTGCGCCTCTACGTGGCCGGCGGCGCCAACGTCCTCTCCGGCGCAGACTCCTTCAAGATCGGCGACCGCAACCTCGCCGTAGTTAAGAAATACCTACAGGCAAACGGCCTCCGCGTCTCCGGCCACGACGTCGGCGGCACCGTCAACCGCACCGTCCACCTCGAGGTCGGCAGCGGCCTCATGCAGCTCAAGACCCCGGCCAAGACCGACCAGCACGCGCTGGGAGGCTGAGGCCCTCGCCAAGCGCTATCGCGGCATGTTTCGAGGGCCGGCCGATCTTTCCACTCGCGAAGGATAAGGTCGTCCGAACAGCATCCCCGCGCTGATATCGTAACCATAGACGCCCGGGATTTCCGGGTATACCGTCGCTTGCAACGTGAACCGCATCCGGTCATCGCGCCGACGGAGTAGTCTTCGCGATAAACGGTGAGTCGCGCAGGGCACCACAACAAGATTTCGTACCCCCATAACCAAAGCGGCCAAGCTGGCAAACGGGCCGGCAATCCACGAATCGTTAACTATTGACCCCTTTTGCCCCCCCACCCCTTTTGCCCCCCCCGTATCCACAGGGTAAGGAGGGTCGCAAGGCGACCTTGGGGTGAGCTTCGTTACGCCTCACGACCGACCGGGTCGAGCGGATAGCGGTCGCGATCGAGTATTCGGAACTTTTGTTACGGGACCTTCCTTTTCGTTCGTCTTTGGGGTTTCACCGGCACCGCCTCAATCCCAACCCAGGAATCCAAGCCAACCGGCGCCGCTAACCCGCACATTTCACTATAAGAAAGGCCAAGACCGGTTTCACAGCGCGGCGCCGCCGCAACCAAAACTCGATCAACGGGATTGGGCCACAAAGAGGCGCAAAAGGCGCAAGAGCTTCGGAGATCCCGACCGCTTGTTTTTGAGCTTTTTGCGCCTTTTTGTGGCCAATCACATTTCCTCGCGGAGGAACAAGCTTCACCAAGCATGTAGTACAGAGTACGGAGCCC
>VFQQ010002282.1_pt1 | contig 22314 bp, 36 predicted proteins | sample 3512341 | NCBI WGS metagenome assembly VFQQ01 (sample SAMN10412373, study PRJNA504923) | tailings metagenome | isolation source: Relicate 2 Philex TSF1 revegetated site | place: Philippines: Tuba, Benguet | collected 2017-08-29 | reverse complement strand
GGGGGGGGGGGGGGGGGGGGGGGGGGGGGGGGGGGGGGGGGGGGGGGGGGGGCTTGGGCTCGACAGCAGAGGCTTGGGCGATGGCGGCGGGCTGTTGGTTCTGCGCAAGGTAAGCAAGCCCAGGTGGGAGCAGCCCGGTTAGCTGGCTGCAGACCGGTTTGTACGGCGTTTTGCTGGTGTGCTTCCCCCACAATCAGCAGAGCCACGCACTTTGTAGGAGTGGGAAGGCTGCAACTCCATCACCCCAGGAGGTTGGGCTGCACCCAGCCAGCCCACATCACAGAACCGTCGGGCACTGACCACAGCCAGATCTTTGCAACCAGACTCACACGCAGATCTCCTGGTTCCAGTCGTCCAGCTCGCTGGCCACGGTGGTCACATCGCCGTTGTCCAGCCTGCCGCATGAGTTGCCGTCCGCGCAGACGGTCCAGCTCCAGTATCCGCAACTGCTTGGGCAGCAGTCGCACCTGCACAGTAGGGTAGGATGCCGCAGGGCTGGGTTACGTGCCAGCTGGTGCCTTTGCTACTGGCTGGGCTGACATAAGCTCGATGGGATAACATGAGCAGGCTTTGCTACGGCTAGCCATGTTCAACTCACATCCAGGCTGGCATGCTGTCTTTCAATCCTTTATGCCTTCCACTGCAAAGTCCTCTCACTCACCTGCCATCCCCCACTGGCGGCACCACGCGATCATTGATGATCTGGTCCGCCTTGACAATGTCGGCTTTGATGTAGTCCGGCACGCTGCACCCCCCAAGCTCGTAGTTGCGGGAGCCGAGCTTGGATGGGATCAGCTGGAAGGCCAGCTTGTTGATTGCGCTGCCCTGCAGCACAGCAGGGAGGCTGGAAAGTGTGCGTCTGCAGACAGCAGGAGCAGTGGCTTGCCAGGCAGTGCAAAGCGGAGCATGGTTGTCGGTTACTAGCCAGCAGCTTGGCAAGCACAGCCAGCACACAGCACGCGGAGCACTCACCCCTGCCCCTGCCGCCATGATGCTCCGCAGCTGCGCCTTTGTGTAATAGACGTCGCCCAGCTTGAAGCCGTCATTGCCAGCGTAAAGCGCATCCCACTGGCACAGGCCGTTCTGGTTCTGCCAAAAGCCCTGCAGTACGCAAGGGAGGGGCAAGCGCTGAGACGGTCGGAAGCAGCTGCAGCTGGAGTGGGATTTCAGACAGCTCTCTGCGCACACAGGGGAGCTACACTGGGCAGCACTCGCAAGCTGCACATAGCCAGCAGGAGGCGCAGTGGCAACAGTCAGAATGCCAAAGTACGCAACAGCCTACCGGGGAGCCTGTGCAGCACTTGGGGGTGCAGCTGCTGCCTGTCGGCGGCGGCGAAGGCGGAGGTGGGCGAGGCAGCGGCGGCCGGGGCGGCGGCGGCCGCGGCGGCGGCGAGCGAGTGGTTGTTGTTGTTGTGGTGGTCATGACGTCCACCAGCAGGTGGCGCTGGGCTGCTGTGTCATTGTCGACTGCAAATGCAACACATGGGGGCAGCTGGGTGAGCAGCGGGCCATGCAACTAGTCGGTGTTTGTGCACTAGCAGTGTCCGCGCATGCCAGTTCCGCTGTCCCATGCAATCCACCAGGTCAGCGTGCCTGGGTCGCTTGTCCATGCCTCACCGTCAGCCAGCACTGCCGCGGCTGTCCTCTCGCCGTGCAACGCTGCATCACATGGGGGCAGGTTACCGCGGCGTTGAGTATGACAGGGGTGGGGTTTCAAGGGGTCAGAAGAATATGCTAAGGGGGAGGCAGGTTATGGAGCTGCCGGCACCGGCCCTATGCCCCCCGAGGACCAACCCAGCTGTCAGGGCAAGGGGCAGCTCGCCCGGCGGGTGGCGGCGGCAGCCGCCTGCCACAAGAGCGGCAACCCCCGCTTGGTGGTATGGTTTACAGCAGCACACCGTGAAGACTTGTAGCTGCTGTACATTTCCTGCGGCTGCCCACCTGCGAAGGTGCTGTCGTCCTCGCCTGCTTGAGCGCGACCTGCGCACGTGACGCATGCAACGGCGGCGGCAGCGGGTAGGTGCGGCCGCCAGCAGCCCTCCTGTGACACCATCCGCGGGGGCCCCAATGCATTGCACCCGCTGCTAAACCCTTCCACCTCCAATTAGCGGGCGTTGGCAAGCGGACAAATGGCCTGGGCACGGCGCGTCATGCTCAAAGCGGCGGGGACGCGCACAGGCGCCACTTGCAGCCAGGTCACCAATCCCAGAAACTCACCGACAGCGGAAATAAGGAGGCCAACCAGCGCAACCACAAGGAAAGCGCCGGCTTCCTGTCCCCGCCTCCTATTCATGCCGCCTGCTGGCTCACCATGCGCAGCTATAGCCTGTGTAGGCTGCTTGTAGTGTGACTGAATGCGCCGGGAGGTGGTGAGGCTGAGGATATTGCCGCGGCCGCGGCAAAAAAGTGCCATCCCATGCATGGGGGGGAAGGCGCGGTTTTGTGCTCGCGGGCGCCGCGATTCCGAGGGTTTGATGGAAGTTCCTCTGACTGTAAGATCAATTGAGTGGTCCTGGGCCGCGCAGCGCCTCAAATACGCTGTGTGCCCACTGCTTCCCCCGCCGCCGCCGCCGCCGTCACCGGTGTGCGACAGGCGGCACCGTGGTATCCCTTCCTCCAATCACTGCCTTGCGGGGGTTCTGCATGTAAAAACGACTCCTCAGATTGCAGGTAGCACGTTGAGGGTACCAACTGGGGCTGGCCGCTCTGAACCCCAGCCCCTATGTGAGTGGCGGGAGCAGCGTTTGGCGCCGCCTGAATTCAAAGGCGCCGCAGCCACCCATTTTTGTGGCCCAGTCAAACTGGGGCGCGGCCCGCGCCTGTAGGCAGCATTGTTGAGACGGGGTGGCAGACTCAACACCGGGCCACCCTGCCCAATCTGTTCCAGAGCAACACGGGCGCGCAGGGCCTGCCAGGATACCGGCAGCCCTTCCAGAAGCTGCAGGTTGCAGTTTCAGCTGTGCAGGGTCACCGTTGTGCATGCATCGAGACATCCGCTGTGCTTGCTAGTAATCCAAAAACATGGACGCCCGCGGCGTTCTGGCAAGATGGATCGGCAGCATGCGCATGTTTGTGCGGCGTCATGTGATTTCGCGGGGATTGTTGAAGCGGAGGGCTGGTGAGTACACCTCTGGCACCGCTTGATGATGGTAGAACTATGGAGGGAGCTACTGGTTGACCTGTAGCATGTGAGGCTCACCAGGCAGCTGTAGGGGGGGGGCGGCGGCGGCAAGTTCCGCCGTGCCCCGCTGACGTGGCGGCGGCGGTGGGGAGGGGCCCTGGGGAGAGCTGCGGCGCCTTCATTCGGATCAGCAAGCAGCACAGCAGGTATTTAACACACCAGGCCTCCGGGAGGCGACAGCGAAAGACAGCAGAGCTTGAGCACGAAGCGTGGTCGTTGCAGCCGCTCGCAGCCCGCCTGGACGACGCGGGCGCGCCACTCGGTGTATAGCCGGCGTGACGGCCCCCGCCGCTGCCGTCGCCAGCACCGCCGCCACTGCCGCCGCCGCCTGCGCCTTTGAACTGAGCTGCCGCTCCACCCGGCCCTCGGTGAAGATGGAGGTGGAGCAAGGTGAGGCGTAATCGTCTGATGCACACCACTACATGGAGTCTTATCTTGCGCTGTCACTGCAGTGTGCTGTGGCTCTCAGGTGTGCCGCTGCTGGACATTGCTTGATGCCCCTGGTGCTGGCAGAGACGGGCGAGCGGCCGCTGTGGGCTGGTGGGCTGCTGCGGGCAGCGCGGCTGTGGCACAGGAAATGGCAACCCCGCCCGACAGCCTGCTGCGGCAGGTGTTGCTGACCAGCGCAGCAGACGCAGCAGAGGCAGGCAGCGCATTGGAACCGCACATCACTTTATTTTCGATTGCATGCCATCCGCCTGCGTTTCCCGGTTCAACTGCCCGGCTACCTTGCAGCTTTTTTTGAGCAACCCGCCCAGCGACTCATCCCGTTTGCCGCAGCCTGCCGCCGCTGCTGGCTAGATGCCTTTCTCACAGCACCTTGAATCTTTGTTCAGTCACCCACTCCCTTTGTTTGTATTCTATGCCTCCCTTTCTTTCCATCACTGCTTTTCCCTCAGCCCCAGGCTGCCTCCTGAATATGTGAGGTGACACACTGCCTCCCCTCGCGACCAGACCACCACCTGTGTTACAGCGGGGCCCTGCGCCTGAGGAGCAAGCCTGTCGGCCAGCTCAGCAGGCGCAGGTTGCGCGAGTGGCGCACACACCATCATCAGACATGGCCTGCTGCGGGTGGTAGCGTTCGGCTGCAGGCAGTGCTGGGCTGACGCTGGTGCCGCTGCCGGTGGCCCCACGGCACCGTCCAGGCGCACACCGCAAGCGGTGGCCCTCATCGGATTAGCGGGGCCGCCGCGGCTGACCGCTGCCGCTGCTGCCGCTGCCGCTGCTGACCCCTGCCTCGGTGGGGGGCTGTGTGCCGCTCCAGTTCCCACGCCCTCTAGGTCAGGCGCAGGTCAGAAAAGAAGTTGGTGCTCACGTACTTCAGGCGCAGCTTGTCGCGCTGCAGCGTGCTTGCGCAGCAGTCAGCCCAGTCGGCCAGCGCTGCACGCAGGCTCGGCAGCTGCGTCTGCCCAGGTGCCGGCAGGCGGGTCACCAGGGCTGCAGCTGCGGCCGACACGCCCTCCAGCTCACCCACTGCTTTCTCCCGCGCCTCGGTGTCATAGAAGAAACAGGGGCAGCGCCAGCACCATGCCACCGACCAGGCCCAGCATGCTCCAGCTGTCTGCCGCCAGGCGGCCCGAGCATGCCAGGATGATGCAGGCGGCCGCCAGCCAGTGGCAGACGCACAGCACAAACAGCAGCGCGGGGTGGAAGGGCGGGCAGCCCAGCACAGCGGCCACATCCATCAGGGACGTGCCCGAGATGAACAGCAGCACGCGCCGCGCCACTTGCCACACACGCAGCCAGCCCTGCAGCACGCCGGAAGCACGCGTCAGCGTGCTCAAGCCATGCAGGGGTGGGATCATGCTGCTGCTGATGGGCAAGCACAAGGCGGGGTGTGCTGGCTCGCTCTGGCCAATGCTGGGTGCAGGCGGGCCGGCGCAGACGCCACAAGCAGTTGATCGCCTCACCTTTGCCCGCGGTGCAGCAGGCCTGCGGTCGGCGTACCGCAGCCGCTTCGCCTGCACATCCTCAGCCCTCTCCAGCTCGGTCAGCACGGCGGTCTGGTCCTGCGGGTCTGCAGAGGTATGGAGCAGGCGGAAAGGGGCTGTGGAGCAGCCAGCGTGCGCCAAATCCTATGATGCTGCCATTTGCTAGCCCCCATTCCGCATGCAAGCTGAAGCTGCCGCTGGCCACAGGTCGAGGATCAGCCACCCAGGCAGGCGCTCACCCAGTCCAACCCAGGTCTCGCCCTCGGCCTGGAGGGTGGCACGCGCCGCCAGCGACCCTGCAAAGGGCAGAAACAGGGCTTAACAGTGAGCAGTAAACGCGCTCCTCAGCAGCCACAGCGGCGACGGGGGTCCCCATGTTGCCGCCTGCTCTCTGCGCACGCGAGGATTTGGAGCAGCATGAGCGGCAGCAGCACACAAACTGCACTGCGACTGGTAGCAGACATCAGAATGTTGGCAGTCAGTCACCTGGGCAGCAAGATGCACAGAGCAGGAATGCTCTCACCGACGGCTCGCACCACGCGCGTGTAGGTCTCCACCACGCCGCCGCGCGCCTTAGCGACCTTGCCGTTCGCCGCAATCTCGGCGTCTGTGCGGCCGGCCGTCCGCAGCGACTGGACAGTGTCGGCCAGGCTCTCCATCTCCATGATCAGGCGAATGCGCACAACCATGGCGACTCGGACGCGGAAGCCCATGAGGCCTGCAGGGGCAGGGCGTAGGGTGCGCACCACCTTGCAAGTGCCCCCACAACTGCAGGCAGCGCTCGTTGCCTCTCCGGCGGCGGCCTGCCCCGCCGCCCGGCTGCGATGCGCCCCGGCCTCCCGGCGCCTCTGATCAGCAGAGACGTGCGTGTGTGGGTGTGTGGGGCCAGCCTCCAGCTGCCCAGGCTCACCTGCAGTCGATGGGCGCCAGCGGGGGCCGGGTGGGGCTAGACCGACGGGGAGTGCGGCCAAACAGGTCGTATGCGCGCTCCCGACTGCTCTAGGTTACTGCCAGCGGTGCCAGGGTCCCGGGACCGTCCCATGACATGCTCCCAGAGCGAGCCTGGCCTGCAGGCGGGCAGGCGGGTCCTCCCCAGCTTGCTGCGCTCGTGCAGACTCTGCTTTTGCGGAGGCTGGCCTGCAACACGGCCACCTCGCCGCGTTTCACAACCCTGCCCGCCCCACCCCGCCCCCAAGCGCCCTTCAGCCCCCGGCACTCTGTAACCGTCGAGGCGCAGGGTCCCGCACAAGCGGGGCGCCCGCCACACCACGCAGCCCACTGACGCCGCTGCCGCCGCCGCCGCCACCGCTGCCGCGCGTTGCAAGCCGCGCGAGCCACATGGGGCAGCTCGCCAGCACGGAGGCACGGCTGGAGGAGATTGACGAACGGCTGCTCCCCGCTGCCAGGCAGCGAATGCGGGAGCTGGCGCCAGCGGCAAGAGCCGAGAAGGAGGCAGGGGAGCCGCCGGCGCCAGGCAGCATGCAGGCATTGTTCGAGGCAGCTCACTGGTATGTCTTGCAGCTGAGCGAAGAAGCCCATGCCTTGACGTTGCGCAAGGGTGAGTGCCGACCCACGTGCTGCTCTATCTGAACTAGCCCCTGAGGCAGTCACCGCTGTGTCCCGCTGCCGGCCCTGCAACGCTTGCATGCAGCGCTCTTTCTGAGACCGCTTGTGCTGTGCTGAGGCACGCACCGGCTTGTTCCCACCGCTTGTTTCCGCGCACCACCCTGCAGTTGCTGTAGACACCTGGCAGCTGTTTGATCTCCCACCGATGCCCAAGCAAACGCCACCATGGGAAGGTGAGCCCGCTGGCCAGCCCCTGGTGTGTGCCTGGTGTGCCTCCAGCATGGTGCTGCGCTTGTTGTTGAGGCAGCCGCCCTGCAGTCCACTGCGCCAGGCGGGCGCACTGGCCAGCTTCCTGCCTCCCAGCGCCTCCCCCACCCTTCTCGTCCTCGCCGCCGCCCTTCCTCTCCCACAGAGGTGGAGGCGGCCACCCGCGTGGCAGCGCCCAGCACCCCATCGGCCAGCGGCGGGCCGGGGCGCACGCGGCCTGGCAGCAGCAGTGACGAGGCAGCAGAGCCGGCTGACGACATGCACCGCAGCGAGACGGCACAGCTGCTGCCTGGCAGCGCAGGGCCGTCGGCGCTCGGCCTGCGCTTGCGGCAGACGCCTGGTTAGACGTTGTAGGGCCCGCACTGCGTTGCAGGGCCCGCACTGCCCAGCAGCCTTCTCCTCCTGCCTGTTGTTCTCCCGGCCTGCCCTGCTATGTGTTAGCCGGCTGATACTCATCCATCCACCTGCAGCTTGCCACCGCCTTTGTCACAAGTGTGAACAATTGCCTGACAGAAGGTGGCAAGCAGCCAGTCAATTTGGTGCACAGAGGCCCTGCATGCTCGTCCAGAGCGGTGGTGGCTACAAGGGCTGTAAAGGGCCACAAGTCGGCAGCCTGCTGGCACCAACAGCGCCCTCACGCCTTCACCGGCGCAGCCGCTAGTTTCAGAGCGCGCCCGCCGCCTTCAGCATGGGCACCAGCTCGCCCTTGTCCTGCGAAAAGGTTTGAGCAGAGAGAAAGCACAGGTTGCAAGCTGCGCAGCGTGCCAGCTCGTGTGCTGCTGCGCAACAGCATCCCATGCCCTGCACAGCAGGCAGGAAGCCTGCATCTTCACAGCAACAGCATGTGCCCGCCAGCAGCCAGGGTGCATCTGCAGGGTGGCCACGCCGGGCCCGTCGTTGCAGCCGCCCACGTTCTTGCCCGCTGCAGTTGATGGATCGGAAGACGGGGCGGGGCGGAAAGAGCCATGCGTCATATCTCTAGCGGCTAACCACGGCTTTCAGCACTCAGATGGCTGCAGTACAGCGCTCAGGAAGGCCTGGCTGGGCGGCCAGGCAATCAGGTCCAGGGGAGCCCGGCTATGCCATCAGCAGGCACCAAGCTGCCCAAACAGCATGCCACCAAGCCGCCAGCCAGCATGCCAGCAAGTCACCCAACCAGCATGCCACCAAGCCGCCAGCCAGCCTGCACCCACTAATCCAGATGTTGGGCACGCTGGACCGCCCCGTCTTCTTGGCCAGCTCCGCCCGCAGCGCCTTGCCTGCAGCACGGTGCGGCGGCGCATGTATGTTTGCACGGTGCGCCTCCTTCTCATGCTCCACAACCTGCCTGCTTGCTGCAATGCAAGCGCACCGTGCGCTGCCCTGCCTGCCTGCGGTTGCCTGAAAGCGTGCCCTGTACCAGGCTTGTGGCAGGTGTGGCAGGCGCCAAAGGGCGCATAAAGGGCTTACCACCCGCCATCTGGTCCGGCTAAATGCAACACCCTCAGCACGCTAGCTCCCCATGCATCGGCCCGCACGCATCAGCAGACGCAGCAGCGCACCGCCCACCATCTGGCTCATGTCATGCACGGCAGTTCTGCTGTGTGCACAGCTGCCAAAATCCACATGTGTGGCCAGCTTCACTCTGGGACAATGTGAGAATTTGCCAAGAAAAGGGCGCACCGTCCGCCATCTGGTGCAGCTCAAGGCAGTGTACTTGGCGCCGGTGGCGTCCAGGACGGCCTTGGCGCGCTTGCAGAAGGGGCAGCCGCTCCAGCTGAACACCACCACCTGCGGCTTGGGGTAGGACGGGCCCGCTTGTTTCGCTCAGCAGAGCAGTACTTGGCAGCAACCACCACCGCCTGCCGTCCACAGCGGCAGCATCGTTCCACTCAGGAGAGGCGTGGCTGCAGCTGCGGCTTTTGTTGTGTGGACAGGGCAGCCGCTCCTGCTGCCCACCACAGCCGGCAAGTCACTGAGCAGCAGCACGCTGGCAACTGGGTGGAGGCAGCATGCAGCAGGCCTGCCCACCACTGCCCCAACTGGCAGTTGCTGCTCATGAGGTGGCACTGGAGGCGCCACAACACACAACAGTCCGTTCGTGCATCTCGGGTGGCTTCAGGCATGCACAGCGCACCGGGTTGTCGGCGATGTACTTGTCAATCGCCCGCCACGCGCGTGATCTGGAGCTGTATCGTGTAGTACAGGTTCTAGCGCAGTGATCTGGCGACAATGCAAGCGGTTGCAGCGCCCCCTACCTTTTGGCGGCAGCGGCACGGCGCACAGCGTGAGGTGGCGTTGGCTGCCGCCGCCTGACTGGCCAGCTGGTCGCTCTTACATCCGTCAATGCTAAGCAACGCAGCAGTTTCACAGTGTATCACAATTGAACATTGTGGCAGGGCTCGCTCGTTCGCTCCAATGGTTCTGCCACGCTCGCTCGGCGGCTGCGCTCGCCGCCGCCGCCCTCCGCCGCTCACAAATGTGCTCAGACAAGGTCGCTCAATCTCGCTCTCCTCGCTCCTTCAGCCCGCCATGGAGCTGGTTTCCGATGCCGACTCGTCGCCCTCATCATAAGTAATGTCCATCACCATGGGCTGCAAAGGAGAAGGGGGAGCCAAGGAGCGGCGCAGGGGCTCAGCCCTCTGCAACCGTACAGGCCCCGGCCGCCTTGCGTTGCTCCGCAACACGCAGCAGCTGCCTGCACGGCATGCAGCCCTACCCGTCACTCATAGCGTCCCACCTTGTACGCGGCCACAAAGTCGGCAGCGGAGAACCCAACCTTCAGGTCCACTTCGCCGGCACCCAGGAAGAAGACATCGGGCGCCAGCTCCGCAATCCTGCATGGCAACGCAGAGCAGGGAGTGTGCAAGGCAAGTGAGCTAGCAGTCTGAAGTACCACCGGCACCCAGGAAGGAGACATCGGGCGCCAGCTCCGCAATCCTGCATGGAGGGAGGGCAGGCAGCAACCCACACCAGCCCAGCCAGCAGTCTGAAGTACACCTGCACCCAGGGAGATGATGTACGGCTGCAGCTATTCAAAGATGTGAAGCAAATGACATCCTGCAGGAAGTGGGGCAGCGATTGCAGGGGTGATGCAGCACCGCCGCAGTGCACGGCACAGCCAGCACTGCCTCCTTGCTACAGCGGTGCAATGGGCCTCCAAAGGAGGGACACCCGCTTGAGGCTCATCACGATGGGCAGCTGTGTGCATCTTGCTCCGCAAACATTTCACCCGCAAATGGCTGCAAACAGCTTTCCAAAGCCAGTGGCAGCATCCACTTGTGGCTCATCACACTGGGAGAAGCTGTGTGCATGCCGCTGGCCCTGGCAACCCCTTCTCAAGCCCCTCTTCAAGCCCTCAAACTCAATTCAGCTGAGTGACTGAAGCCGGGAGCACCCACTTGTGGCTCATCACGATGGGCAGCCGCGTCTAGAGCACGATGGGCGACACTCCGTTGTGCTCAAAGCCCGTCAGCTCATCTGCGGTGGCGAGGGTGCAAAGCAGGGTTGCACAGAGGGGGTGCGCCCGCGCGGACGAGGGGAGCGGCGGCGAGCACGGCGGCCTGAGGTGGCCCAATCAACCGGCACACGTCGCTGCCACCCACACACCCGCAGCCCACCTGACACTGCCTCAGGTGCCAGCCGCATGTTGTACCACTTGATGCCAAACTTGCCGCCCCCCAGCCGGTGGATGTGCTTCTTAATCTTCTCCGCGCTGAAGCGGGCAGTGTACTGCAGCCAGGCAAATGGAGGGGCAAGTTAGCTACCGGGTGTGCCCCATCTAACACTACATGCGTCTTCTTCTTTATGGCGCTGAAGCGGGCCGTGTACTGCGTGCAGGCAGAGGGAAGCGAAGGGGCAAGGGGCAAGCCAACTAGCGGGTGTGCGCATGCCAGCCAGTGCATGCGCTCGCTTGTCTTGTTGGGCGGTGTGCTGACAGCAGCAAGAGCGCTTGGCAGGGGTTTGGGGCTGGCCATCTGTGTGCTGGCAGGTGTGCTCTTGCAGCGTTTGTGTTGGCTGCTGACGCCGACAAGGCTTGGCGGAGCGCCTGAGCTGCCTGCCCGCAACTGCTCGTGCTCAACGTGGCAGTTCGCAACAGCTACGGCGCACCTGCACCACCACCAGATAATACTTGCTGTTGTGCGGGTCGCTGCAGTCCGTCACTGCACCAGGGGGCAGCGGGGGTGGGAGCGGGCGCATCGAGGTGGGAGCGACGCATCGAGTGATAGGGCCGGCAGGTGGCTTCTACTTGGCAGCCAGGCGCACCTAAACTCCAGCGGGCGGTCATAGTACTCTGGGGGCGCCTGCGGGGAGGCATGAAACGCAGACGGAAACGCTGATGCAGATGCAGACACAGATGCAGCAGCCTGAGAGTGCGAGCGGCCCCAGCGCAAACCCCCACCCGCTCCCTTATCAGGTACATGCATGCCGCCAGCACTGCAGGACAGCACTGGCGAATCACATGTGGTTTCATGTGCAGCCCATCAATCCCATGCCCTCGCCTCCTTCCCACCCACCCAAACAAACTTGTGGCGGGTGAGGCCGAACTCCAGCAGCTCCGCCTGCAGCCGCTGCTGCACGTCGCTGCCGCTGTGGTTCACCTCCTTTACCTCTGGCAGCAGGGCTGCTCCAGCCGACAGCGGCAGGGCTGCCGGGGAGGCGGCGGCTGCTGGGGGGGCTGGCGCCGCAACAGCGGCGGCGGCTGCGAGGCCGCACCCCGCCTCGAGGCGGGCAATGCGGTCCAGCACCGCGAGCTGCCGGGCGGCCACGGCGGGCGGGTGAGTACACCCCTGGCGCCGCTTGATGATGGCAGAAACATGAAGACAGCTACTGGTTGACCTGTAGCATGTGAAGCTCGCCAGGCAGCTGTAGGCCGACGGCGGCGGCAGCAGCACTGGCGGCCGCGGCGCCCCGCTCACGTGGCAGCGGAGGTGGGAGGGGCCCTGGGGAGAGCTGCGGCGCCTTCATTCGGATCAGCAAGCAGCACAGCAGGTATTTAACACACCAGGCCTCCGGGAGGCGACAGCGAAAGACAGCAGAGCTTGAGCACGAAGCGTGGTCGTTGCAGCCGCTCGCAGCCCGCCTGGACGACGCGGGCGCGCCACTCGGTGTATAGCCGGCGTGACGGCCCCCGCCGCTGCCGTCGCCACCGCCGCCACTGCCGCCGCCTGCGCCTTGAACTGAGCTGCCGCTCCCCCCCGGTGAAGATGGAGGTGGAGCAAGGTGAGCTGGATTGTCTGGCACTCACTGCTACATACAGCGCTAGTCAGTCGCTGTCGCTACATTGTGCTGTGGTTCCGTGTGCCGACCGGCTGGGCAGTGCGCAAGGCCCCACCTCCTGCACCACGGTTCCGCGGCTCCGCTCCCCTCTGCCTGCAGCAGCGGCGCAGCCGCCTGGGCAGGAGGCTGTTTATGTGGTGCTGGACCTGCAGGATGGAGTGGAGGCGCTTCCGGAGCCGGGCGCCCGACTGCAGCTGGAGGTGCGCCGCCGCCTGTTGGGGATGCCGCCCGCCTGGCTCTGCCCACTACTCCAGCCACCGGCCGCCGCCTGCTGGGCAGCCTTGCTTTTGCTGAGCCAGCGGGACTTAGTGCCGTGCCACGCAGCAGCAGAGTGAGCCTTGCAAAGCTTCACCCAAGTGCGCACAAGCAACCTTCTCACGCGCGCACCCTCCTCCCTGCTGCGCACCAGGGCATGGAGACGCAGCAGCCGTGCCTGCGCCTGCCGGACGGCAGCCGGCTGGTGGGCGCGTTTGAGGAGACAGTCGGCGCGCAGCTGCTGCTAGCAGACACACTTGGGCCGGACGGCAGCCATCGAGTGGAGCTGGTGGGGCACACAGACAAGCGCATCACCTTCAGCAGGCCGCAGCAAGAAGCAGAGGGGCCCGATGCAGAGCTAGCGGAAGTTGGCGAGGCAGCGGCAGCAGCAGCAGCGGCAGCAGCACCGCCGTGAGGCCAGCCTGCACTGCAGGTGCTAAACCTGCTTTCTGGCCCCCTGCCACGAAAGCTTGGTGCGCTTGTCTGCTGTTGAGCTTGGGTGGTTAACACTGCGTCTGAACTTGACTGCTGGATCCCAACGAGGAAAAACTTGAAAAATGCGGGAAGTACAGGGTAGCGCAGTCCGGAGTGTTCTAGCAGAATAGGGTCAATGGAGAGTCACGAGAGATTTGCGCCCAAGGGCGAGCCACAGTGGCCATGCAGTGACAGCCCTTCCAGGCAGGCAGTTTGGGGAACAAGTTGTGGGCTGGGATGGTTGGTTGGGGCAGAGGACAAGAGAGCAACATAGGTAGAACAAAATAGCTAGAGCTGAACGCTGCCCAGCAGGCGTTGCGGTGCAGCTGTTGTGGTATATATGGGCAGGGCGTAGAGCTGTCCATTGGCCAAAGCCGATGCCACCCGCTTAGCTGGCCGTCGGTGGGTCCGGCGCGGCACCCCCGGCGCGCGGCGCCACATCCGGGCTGCCTGGCCGGGAAGCGGGCAGGCTGCCGCCGCCCTGGCTGCCGCTGCCTGCTGCTGCGCCTGCTGAGTGCGCTGAGGAGGCGCGCTTGGAGGCGGCGCGGTGGCGGTGCAGCCGGAACTCCATCTCGATGCGCACCAGCTCGCGGTCAATCTCCTCAAACGTGGGGCGCCGCCTGCAGGAGGGGTGGGGCGGGGAGGTAAAGGTGTGACTGGGGGTGAGCAAGTTGCGACTGCTCAAGGTGGAAGGGGAAAACTCCATGGGCGGCAGCAGAGTTGCAACTCAAGGGGCAGTGCAGAGGAGGCAATAGGCAGGGCAGGATTCTGCACGGAGCAGGCAGCAGGCGCGGCGCGCGCAGCACAGGCGCCTCACCCGGGGTCCTGGTGCCAGCAGCGCTCCGCCAGGCGGCGGTACGGCTCGGGACAGTCGTCCCGAAACTCAGGACGCAGCGCGCCATCTGCGAGGCAAGAAGGAGGCCACGGCAGCGGCACTGGGTGCCAGGCAGGCGCGCCTCCACCCCGCGGTAGCTGTAAAACGCAACGGCTCGTGCCGAGGACGAGGAGCAGTGCCTTGCTGCATGCTGCGGTTGAGGCAGCATAGCGCTGCAACCATGCACCAGGACTAAGAGACTGTGAACTGCAGCAGGGGCACCATACCTGACACGCCCAGGCAGATCTGGCCGTCGATTAAATTCTCGTACGGCTCGGTGCAGTAGAACATCTCCCACACTGCACAGAGGATGGACGACAGGAGAGTATTGCAGGGCATACCAGCGGCAATGAGCGCTGCCCAGGGCAGCCACAGCTGCTGGTGCACGCTGCTGCTGCTGCGCTTGCATACACATCCCATGCCGCTCAACCGCATCACCGGCCCTGCCTGCTCACTGAACAACCATCTGCTCACTGCCAACTCACGCATGATGCCAAAGGCGTACACGTCGCTCGGCTTCTTCAGCTTGTTGTGCAGAAAGGTCTCCGGCGCAGAGTAGGCAATCGTGCCCAGCGCGCTGCCCATGCTGCAACAGAAGTGGAGGGAGGGGGGCAAGGCGGTGATGAGAGTGACATGTATGAAGCCGCCTTGCCTTCAGCATTTCAAAGTTGGTTCTACCTGCAGTCCCATTGCCATTCCAAGCATGCCCTCTCATGCCTGCATCACAGCCCATCTGCTGCAGCACGGCGTGCTCACATGGTGTGCGTGTCCTCCATGTCCAACGGCCGGCTGAGCCCAAAGTCAGACACCTGCAAATGATGCCATTTGTACAACATGAGCGGCAGGATGAGTCGCCTCTGACCTGTGCTACCTGCTGCTGCTGATAACAAGCCATGGTTGGCTTCAGCTCTCCAGCTCGATTTCACAGCAGCATGTGGACCCTGCACATGTGTTGCGCACCTTGGCGATGTAGCCTCGGCGGTCCACCTTGTGCGTCTTCAGCAGCACGTTGCCTGGCTTGAGGTCACCGTGCACTGTAAAGGGACATCCGCAGGCAGGCATGTGCATTCAGGGACGTGTGCACCTGCCTGGTGAGGGAGACTGGCAAAAGGTCATCGCGCATAGCGTCAACGCAGCGCAGCTCGCCAGCCCCCACCCACCGATGTTAAACTCGTGGATGTAGCCCATGCCCTTGGCAATCTCCTGGGCGGTGCGTAGCAGCGCGCGCTGGCGGGAACAGGGGTGGGCAGTGCACTTTGATTGATGAAAGCGTGCATGTACTCGAGCAGCCTGTGAACTGCCGAGCAAAGCTGGCATGCATGAACCAAGCGACGCCCGCGGAGTCTTGGCTAAACTTCAAGGCAGCTCCTCCTAGCACCATGCTGTCCATGGCTCCCAACCAGCCCAGCTGCCCAGCTGCCATCCACTCACATAGGTGGTCTGGAAGGGCCACTTGGCGCTGGGGCGGAAGGCCTTGCGCTGCAGCGCCTTGCGCAGCGAGCCTGTGAGAGCCGGAGCAGGAAGGAAGGAAATGTGTTGAGCAAGAGACAGCAACGATGAGAGCATGCTTCCCCAGCTTGAGCAGCAGCAATGGCAGCAATGAGAGCACGGGCAAGCACGCTGTGCGAAGCAGGAACAGCAGCCCTGAGAGCATGCCTCACCCAGCATACGAAAAAAGACGAAAAGGACGTATGAGAGCTCACCCAGGTCGCAGTACTCCATGACCACCACCATCAGCGCCTCCTGCCCCGACAGTTGCAGCTCCTCCAGCGCAAACACGTCCTTCACGCCGCCGCCTGCGCACAGGCAACAGCAGTCACCAAGGTGACATTCAATCGCTTGGTACTTAGAAGGCATGCATGTAGTTGCTCAGATTGCAGTGGTGAAGTTGCATGTGCAAGCATGGCAAGCGCAAACAATCACCCCAGCTGCAGGTTAGATGCAAGCAGATGTGCCGCTCAAGCCCCAGCTGCGGGCACTCACAGCGCTGCTTCACGGGCGACCCAAAGCCTTCCTCGGAGTTGAAGGAGTGATCCTGTGAGCCCTGCAATAAAGGTTAAAAGCCAATGCGAGCTTAGGCAGCGCCAAAGTCTGGTCTTTGAAACGTCTGCAGCGCACACACATGCAACTGCATGCTGATTCACTGGATGGCTAGCAAAACCGCGTCCCTCCAACACCCAGCGCACCAGGCTTAGCCGGTCGGCGCTGGCGGCTGCCTCCTCCCGCAGCTCCTCTAGCCGCTGCAGGCCGGCCGAGCCAGGGCTGCGCCCCGCGCTGCGCACGCTGTCGGCACGTGGCGACAGCTGCGGTCGAGGAAGGGGAGGGATGCGGGTTGTTAGATGCTGGACATGCTGCACCATCAAGCCTGCCCAGCTCTCATGAGACTGCAACAAGCCGCTTGCCCCCGCTCCTATTCACCCCGCAGGCCCACCTGCTGGCTTGCTGCCATCCGTAGACTGTGTGCCCGCGGTGTGACCTGCACAGAACCGTCCGCTGCAGCACCAGCAGTCGCTAGATTGGACAGGCTACACAGCCGCGGTGTGACAGTGCCACTAGGCGCGCCGCTGCGGCACCCCCCAACTGACACGCACGGCGGCTCGGGCTGCTGCTGCTGCTTGGCTGGTGCGGAAGCTGCCACCGCTGCAGCAATGTAGCCTGGGGCCCATGCTGCCGCTGCTGGTAATGTGTTGCTGCCGCTTGCAACTAACACATCCCCTGTGCCTTGCTGCTGCTGCTGTTGCGGCACCGCCGGCTGGTCTTGCTGCATGCTGCTGCTTGCCTCAGCCTCCAGCACTGCAGATGCTGCCGCCTCTGCTGGCACATGCCAGCCACTAAGGGACATAGTGCTGCTGCAACGCCGGGTGGCCCTGGTCTGGCCACCGGGCCCATCCTGGCTGCTGCGTTGCTGCACTGAGTCCGCCTGCTGCTGCTCGCAACCTGCCACTGCTGCTGGTGCCTGTTCTTCCGTCGCCGGCCAAGCTGGCTGCGGCAGGCTGACCGCATGCGGCAGGGAGGATGTCCCAGCTGCACTGCTGCCTCGCACTGCCGCAGATGCTGCCCTCGAGAACCGGCTTGGCTGCTGCGATGCCTGCTGCTGCACCAGCTGCTGTGACTGCCAGGGCACGAGGCTGGATGCTGCAGCCAAGGCAGTAGCACTGCGCGGCGTCGCCGGCCGCGAGCTGGCTGCTGACGGCACAAACCAGCTGCTGGCACCTGATCGCAACTGCTGCCCAGGCTGCTGCTGGTGGCGCGGCGAGCTGGGCTGCGACAGCACCGCCAGCTCAGCAGAAGAGCCCTCCAGCATAAAACCATTGGTGCTCAGCACATCTGCAGTTGGAGACAGGCAGCAGGAGCACGCGGTGAGTTCGGGTTGCGCGTGAGAGCAGATACCGTTAGAGCAGGGTTGTGCAGGTGGTGGGCGGCAAAAGCACATTGGCTTCTGTGTCGAGCCATTCATGCCCAGCCCCCCATGCATCCATGCATACCAGAGAACGAAGACGCGGCAGTGACGGTGAGGTCCTGCTCGTTCAAGCCCCTCGGCAGGCTGCCACACCGCGCGCCGCCGGCTGGTAACGACGGCCCCGCCTGCTGCTCCTCTACCGCTGCCTCGCCCTCGCCGCCCTGCTGCTGCTGGCCCTCAGCAGCCAAGCGGCGGAAGTGGGCCACCATCTCGTCGTAGCTGCCAAACCGTGCATACACATCCTCACCCTCATCCGTCTCAGACGTTTGCTGAGGCTGCACCTGCACTGCCGGCAGTTGCGTCTCTTGCTGCAGCCCCGTCTGCTGCTGCGTGTCTTGCTGCTGCGCTGCCTGCTGCTGCGCTGTCTGCTGCTGCATTGCACCACTTGCAGCTGCACCGCATGCGGGTGGGACAGACGGCTGCTGTGGGCCACCGCTGCCGCTACTGCGTCGTCTGCTGCCAGAGGCATGCGCCTCCCCACTGCTGCTGCTGGTGTGCCGCAACGGCCGTGACTGCACCGCTCGCGAAGCAAAGGGCGAGCTGGGCAGGCTGGCAGGCTCCACGCTGACCGCCTCCTGCCGGTGCTCAGGTGACGGCAGGCTGCTCTCCTCGCCATCTCGTGCCGATGGCGCAAAACCCACTGCTGGGCTGCTGCTGCTATGCGGCGTGGCATGCACCGCCTGAATGCCGGGGCTGCTGCCGGGGCTGCTGCTGTTGGCAGGCGCCGCATGCATGACTTTCAGCGGCGACGGCTTGCCAGCCGCCAGCAGCTCTGCATCCTCCTGCGCCAGCTGCTGGGCGCTGCGTGCTGCGCTGCTGCACCCAGCCAGCTGTGATGGCTGCAGGCCGTGCTCCTCTGCAGCCTCCGCCACAAGCTCAGCAATCAGCTCAGTGCTGCCGCCCCGTCGCGCCGAGCCTGCCGGCGGCTCCTCAGCCTCCTGCGCCAGCCGCTCTGTGATGCGGTGCAGGCTGGTGGGGCTGCCGCCGCCGCGCAGCAAGCCTGCAGGGCAGCAAAGGCAGCGACGGCACTCAGCAGGGAAGCCCTCAGGCGGGAGCACAAGGCGCCACTGCTGTGCAGCATGCTGGCAACTGCGGCATTCAAGCCAAACAAATCACACGCTGACTGCAGCTACCCACCGGTTGTCACGCCCGCCGCCGCATTGAATCGCATGTCCAGCCCTCGCCGCACGCCATTGAGCCGCAGCGAGTCGGGGGTGCCGCCCTGCTGTGGCGCGCTACCAGGGCGCAGCAGCTCGAGGCTGCCGCGGCCGGCACTCAGCTTGAAGACCCGGCTGCTGCCAGGCCGGCTGGTGAAGGACTGCTCGCGGGGAGAGGTGTGGCCCGAGTAGCTGGATGGGCAGCGGCCGGCATCCGGCTCTGCAAGCAAGGGCAGAGGGAATCGTTCCCGGCCATTGATGTGCAGTGTTGTCGATGGGGCAATGTTCGGCATACAGAGATGGGACAGGCAGCCGCATGGAACTGCTGCCGTCTCAGCCCCCGCAACGCATGCTCAGCCCACCTGTCAGCACGGTCCAGGAGTAGCACTGCACCACGTTGGGGTGGCTCATCTTCTTGGACAGTACAACCTGCAGAAAACAGTTGGCTGATGGCAGTTACAAACTGGTCCAATGGCCAGCTAAGAACCTGAATCAGGACCTGTCTGTGCACAACTGCAGTCCTCCCTCTCACTCATGCCGTCCTCTAAACCACGCCGCACCTCGCGAATGGCGCGTCCCAAGCTGTCCGAGTCGTCAGTGGGGCACTGCGATGAGTAAAAACGGAAGGCAGCAGCAGCACTTGACAGCTGAACCGAGAGAGGATCGCCTGCGAACACTTGCTGCATTAGGTAGGCACCCAACGGCCATTGAAGGGCAGGCAGAGTGCAGCAGCCTCACCTTGATGTACTTGACGGCCACCCCTGCGCCCCGCCAGCTGGCCTTGTACACGCAGCTGCACAGCAAACAGGAGAAGAGCAGGTGATAAGGTGTGCAGGAGCACGCAGCAGTAAGGCAAGCTGGCAGGCACAAGCCAAGCCAGCAGGTGCACCACACAGGTGCACCACACAGCTGGGAGGCAGGCTGCAACGGCATAGCTGTCAGCCACTGTCTGCAACAGCAGGAGTGCTTGCTATCACTGTTCCCAGCGAACCCCTTCTGCCTACCCCACCCACCCATAGCCGCCCTTGCCGATGCACTCAATCAGGTCGATCTCGTCCATGTGCACCTCCCCAGGTGGCATGGAGGGCGGGCCGCCTGCTGCCACCGTGCCGCCGGGCTGGGGGCTGAACAGCGCTGCGGCTGGGGACAGCAGGCTGGCGGTGGCCACTGGGCTGCCAGGTGCTCCCAGCTGCTCCATGCCCGACATGAGTCGGTACAGCGTGGACCGTGCATCCCAGTCCTCCATCACCTGCGGCGGGTGGGCAGGCAGGTAGGGTGCGAGTGATGGTTTGTTTGCAGCAGACAGCGACGCAGCACACCAAGCCAGCAGCAGTGTGCATCCCTTCAGCAGGCCAGTGTCAGCGACAGATTGTCTCCATGCCGACCAATCAACCACCACAAAATACAATGAAGCAGGGCTTAGCAAGCCAACTGGCCCAGCACGGTGCCTTGCCGCCACCGCCGCCGCACCTGGGATATGACGGAGGGCCCTGCCCGCACCAGCGTGCCCAAGTCCATGGACCCAGCCTTGTGATGGCCCATCGGCCCGCCAGGGCTCAGGCTGCCGCTGCCGCCCATGCTGCCGCCCACCAGGCTGCGCAGCTGCTCCTCCGCCGCCGACAGCGGGTCGCAGCCTGCTGCAAGGGCGCCGGCGCCCGCGAGCCCACCGGTGGGGGTGCCATCCGGCTGCACGGCAGCGTGCCTGCCGCAGCCAGCGGCAGCATCAGCCTGGTCGGCTGCTTGCTCTACCGCCACTGGCGGCTTGGGTGCCGCCGCAGCTGCCAGGCGCCCGGCCGCTGCCTCAGTGCTAGAAGGGATGGAGCTGAGCTGCGTCGAGGCGCTGGAGGCCACAACGTGGATGCAGCGCGGCAGCTTGGCTTCGCTGGCCTTGCGCCCCGGCGGCAGCGCCACCGAAGACGGCACCGCGGAGGCCACGCCAATGGTCGCAGCTGTCGTGGCGGCTGCTTCCTCGTCGTCCGCGGCCTGGTGCTGCGCCAGCGCAGCAGCGCGGCGCGCCCACCACCACCGCGCCGCCGCCACGCCCAGGCCGAGGCCCAGCAGCAGCAGCAGAGGCGGCAGCACGATGACCAGCACCAGCAGGGCGGACATGGGGCCGCTCGCTCAGGCACTCCGGTACGGGAGTTGGGCTCGCTCGCGTGGGCAGCGGCCGGCACGCCGCCGCTGCCTGCCGCCACCGCCTGTCGCCGCTCTCAGGTGCGCCGGTCAGCGCGCCGCTGGGCGTGATCACTTGTCTCCAACCTACGAGGCGGGGGAGGCGGGGACTGGGATGGACGGGCGCGCCCCGCTGCAACACTTTGCTGGCGGGCGGTTGGCGGTGGCTCGCCCGGCCGCACCTGTCCGTCCCGAGAGCCGAGGCCGCGGCCATTCGCGATTTGGAGAACGCGGCTGGAACGAAGGCCTCCTGACTGAAAGCCGGCTCTCCTGCTTCTACCTAGGGCCTGTGCGCCGCCGCCCTGCCTAGCTACCTACAACTAACGCCAGCGGAGCACGGGCAGGAGGCCGCGACCCTGCCACATCCACCGGCACGCCGCATGGGTCAGCCCGACAGATGCGCACAGCTGAGCTGGGCACTCTGTTGCAGCCTGGCCAGCCTTTCCACGCATAAACAAATACATATGCATCTACAGGCCTCTAAAGTGAGCAAGCGTTCATTCTACACCACCAGCCTCCTCCGCCACCGCCTGCTTGATTCGCGGAGGCGTGCCTGCCACTCGTGCCGGTGCCGCTCGACAGCCAGACATTTCGGCCCGTGAGGATGTCTGACATGCCCTCCGTTCTCAAATTACCGGAACAGCATACCATATGTCTCTCTGGATGTTTAGGGACTGCATAAATTAGTAGATCCCCAGCCCAGCCCCTTAGGTGCACGGGAGCTTGGCAGCCCGCAGAGGCTGCCAGCTGCTCGATGAGCGGCGGCAGGCCAGGCTTGCACGAGCCACCAATGCGCACACACGACACACAGACATGCGCCAAGGACAAGAAGCCGTAGTAGCGTGAACGAGTACCGAGCAGTTGATGCGCATGAAGTCGCTGGAGAGGAGGGGATGGGGCACTCCGTGTGCTGCGCACGCTGCGTGCGCCTCGGGGACATCTACGGAGCAGCCTGGGCCTGAATTGGCGCTCCTGGCGTTCCTTGCGCGCACAATTGCACTAGAGATGGCCCTGCTCGTCGTAGCCTCCTGCACGGCGGCGGCGGCGGTGCAGCCGACCAGGCCGTGGCGGCCGGCCCGCCGCTGGGCCGCCCTGGCCAGCCACAGCCGCTGCCACGGCAGCGCCCGCCTGCTGCGACAGCGGAGCTTTCCAGTCCAGCGCCTTGTGGCATCTGGGCTTGCCGCCGTCCCCAGATGCAGCTGCGCCAGCAGGACCAGCGTTGTGGTCGCGGCAGCAGCAGCTGCTGGATCGCCGCAGGCTTTCGAAGCGGCCATGCAGGACGTCCTAGCAGAGGCCGAGCAGCAGATACGCTTGGTAAGTTGTGTTGTAGTCCGGCATCGGCTTGGGAAGCTTAGGATTGTACTTGCTGAGATCATTCCCACCACCTCTCTGTTTTCTTGCAGCCTGGCTGGCTGAACATGGCTGCCCTCTGCTTCGTTGCCGCGTGCGCCACCAAGGCGGCCCGTGCAGCAGCCAGCAGTGCACCAGCACCTGTGCCATGGGTGCTGCTGGGCGTGGCGACCTTGGTGCTCGTACTTGACAACTGCTCGCGGACGCTACGAGGTGCGTCATGCGGTGTCCCTCTGCTGGGAGCCTGCACATTCCAGGTTGCTTGGGACATGTTGACCATCACAGATGCACGACGTCACACGCGTCACACACCCTGCCTTGAACTTGCACCCCCCCCCCCCCTTCTTTGTTGCCGCAGCTCTGCACCT
>VFQQ010002281.1_pt1 | contig 22333 bp, 13 predicted proteins | sample 3512341 | NCBI WGS metagenome assembly VFQQ01 (sample SAMN10412373, study PRJNA504923) | tailings metagenome | isolation source: Relicate 2 Philex TSF1 revegetated site | place: Philippines: Tuba, Benguet | collected 2017-08-29 | reverse complement strand
CACCTTGAACTTTCGGGTTCAAGGGCTAAACCGACAGCGGCACGCTGGGAAGTCATCATTTCCCCCGGTAGCCACGGCTACCTGCCTCGCCCCCTCCTGTTCTCATGACCACCTCCGCACCACTCAGTCGCCCGCAACTGCGCCGCGCGCTGCGCCAGCGTCGTCGAGCGCTCAGCCGCAGCCAGCAACGCACTGCCGCCCGCAAGCTTTATCGACAGCTGGTACAAAGCCCGGCTTTTCGTCGCGCCAGGCATATCGCGCTGTACCTGCCCAACGATGGCGAAATCGATCCGCGCCCGTTGCTGGCTGCTGCGCAGAAACGCGGCAAGCGCACCTACCTGCCGGTGCTCAGCGCCTGGCCACGCACCAAGATGGTGTTTCAGCGCGTCACCCGGCACGAGAAGCTGGCGGGCAATCGCTTTCGCATCCTCGAGCCGCGCCCGCAGCCCAAACGTCAACGCAAGGTCTGGGCGCTGAATCTGGTGCTGCTGCCTTTGGTGGGCTTCGATGATCGTGGCGGACGCCTGGGCATGGGGGGCGGCTTCTATGACCGCAGCCTGGCTTATCTGCACAGGCGCAAAAATTGGCACATGCCGACACTACTGGGCCTGGCGCATGAATGTCAGCGCGTGGACGAACTGGCGATGGCCAGCTGGGACGTGCCCTTGCAGGCGACGGTGACGGACAGGGCCTGGTATTGACAACAGAAGCGGCGCACCGCGCTCCCTGCGGTGCCTACGCCGGCAGCCGATGAATCAGGGCTGCTGCGTTACATTGATCGGAGCGTCGCTCTGGCGCTCCCAAAGGCTCTGGGTGTAACCCGTGGTAACCACGCCCAGACTGAACAGTACGACGAGAACCCACAAAAGATCTGGCTTGCGTTTCATCTATTGCCTCCCCCTTCCAGGCAATGCGCGCGTTGGTCGCGCGTTATTGTTCTATGCAACATGACGGCGCCAGGCGTTTAGCCGGGCATTTTCCGCCAGTAAAAGACGCTACGCAATTTCCGCCGCCAACCGGCTGTCGGAGATCTCACTGAAACACGCGTCCGCTTACGGGCAGACCTGCAGGAGCAAAGTTCATGCCTTATTGGCTGATGAAATCGGAACCCGACGAACTGTCCATCCACGATCTGAAGCGGGTGGGCAAAACGCGCTGGGATGGCGTGCGCAATTACCAAGCGCGCAACTTCATGCGAACGATGAAAGCGGGCGAGCTGTTCTTCTTCTATCACTCCAGCTGCCCGCAACCGGGTATCGCAGGCATCGCACGCATTGCCGGCGAGGTCTACCCGGACCCCACCGCGCTGGACCCGCAAAGCCACTACCACGACCCCAAGGCCAGTGCCGAGAAGAATCCCTGGAGCGCCCTGGACGTGGAGTTCGTCGAGGCCTTCGACGAGGTACTGGCCCTGCAGCAGTTGAAGAACAACCCGCTGCTCGCCGACCTGGCGCTGGTTCAGCGCGGCAGTCGCCTGTCGGTGATGCCGGTGAGCGAAAGCCAATGGCAGGCGATTCTCGCCATGCGTTGAGTAGCTGACGGCACTGTGCTATCACCACACAGAGCCTTGGGAGTTATCCATGTCGGCATCTTCTGTCTGGCCAGCGCGGCTTGCGCTGGCTTTCCTGTTGGTGGTGCTGAGCAGCGCCAGCGTGCTGCTCTGGCGGCAGATCGAGGCCGTACAGCTGCAACGCGTCGACGAGCGCGTCGGTTACCAGGCACGTGCCCTGGTACGCCAACTGGAAAGCACGCTGCACCTGGAAGTGGCCAGCCTCGAGCGCATCGCCCGCCTGTGGAACAGCCTCGGCCGTCTGCCACGCGCCAGCTGGGACGAGGAGGTGGAGCGCGCGTTGCGAGGCTTCCCCGCCTACCAGTCGATTCAGTGGGTCGGTGACGACTTGCGCATGCGCTGGCTGCTGCCGTTGGCCGGCAACGAGGCGGCGCTGAGTTTTCGTCTGCACCCGCAACACCCCAACTACTCGCTGGCGATGGAGGCTCGCCAGAGCGGCGAGCAGCGCTTCTCCAACAGCTTCGAACTGGTCCAGGGCGGCCGCGGCTTCGTGCTCTATACCCCGCTGTATCGTGCCCAGGACGGCGCCCGGGTCTTCGACGGTTTTCTCCAGGGCGTGTTTCGCGTCGAGCCACTGATGCTGCAACTGCTCACCCAGATCGACCGCGACGACTTCAACGTCGAATTGCTGGAGAACGGCCACAGCCTGTTTCGTCATGGCGCGGCGCAGGCCGATGAACGGCACAGCCTGCAGCTGGGCATCAGCCTGCTCAACAACCAGGGTTTCGCCCTGCGCCTGAGCCCCACTGCGCAATTGCTCGAACAGTTGGGTTCGCCGTTGCCCGGCGTGGTGCTCGGCGCCAGCCTGGCGATCAGCCTGCTGCTGGTCGCCGCCCTCGCCCTGGCCCTGGAGAACAGCCGTCGCGCCCACGCCCTGCAGGCGGCCAACCGGCGCTTCAAGGTGGAGGCCGAGCGCCGCGAAGAAACCGAACAGCGCCTGCGCGAAAACCGCGAACGCCTGCAACTGGTGCTCGACCTCACCGACTCCAGCCACGACGGCCTGTTCATCTTCGACAGCGACAGCCGCGAGCTGCTGCACATGAACCAGGCCACCTACGCCACGCTCGGCTACCGCCCCGAGCAGTTCGCCGAGCTGCTGCGCGAGACTCCGGAAAAGCTCATGCCGGGCTTCCATCGCTGGCTGGAGCAGGCCCGCCAGGCGCAACGCGACAACCTCTCGCGAATCTTCCAGCGCGAGCTGATCCGCCGCGATGGCAGCCGCCAGCCGGCGGAGATCAACACCCAGCTGGTGCAGCTGCACGGCCGCGAATTCCTCATCGCGGTATCGCGTGACAACAGCGAGCGCCTGCAACTGGAGGCGCAGCTGCAGCGCCTGTCGCAGCTCGACGGCCTGACCGGGCTGTACAACCGCCGCTATTTCGACCAGCAACTGCCCTCCGAACTGCGTCGCCTGCGCCGCAGCGGCGCGCCACTGGCCCTGCTGATGCTGGATATCGATCACTTCAAGGCCTACAACGACGCCCTCGGCCACCTGGCCGGTGACGATGCGCTGCGCAAGGTCAGCACGGTGCTGCAGGAGAGCCTGCAGCGCGAGGGCGACGTGGCCTGCCGCTACGGCGGCGAGGAATTCGTCATCATCCTGGCCGACACCGGTCTGGACGGTGCCGAACACGTGGCGGCGCGCATCCATGACGGCATCGCCAGCCTGGCCATCGCCCACCCTGCCAGCCCGCTGGGACGCCTGAGCCTGAGCATCGGCCTGGCGGTGCTCGACCCGGTCGACGACGAGCAGCCCGGCGAGCTGGTATCGCGCAGCGACCAGGCGCTCTATGGCGCCAAGCGTCGCGGCCGCAATTGCACCTACCTGTGGCAGCCGCCTGACGCTTGACCTGCATCAAGACCGCCGTGGAGCGGACGGACGAGAATGGAAGCCTGCCGATGAAGCCCCGCCAAGGGGGTGACCGAAGGGAAGCAGCGACCATGAAAAAACCACCTCATTTGCCATATCTGCTGGCCGCCGGGCTCGCCCTGCTGGCAGCGTTCGCCTGGTGGCAGCTGCGTCCGGACGGGCTGGGCGAGGGTTTCGCCAGCGGCAACGGGCGTATCGAGGCCACTGAAGTGGATGTGGCGACCAAGCTGGCCGGGCGCATCGCCAGCATCGAAGTCGACGAAGGTGACTTCGTCGAGCCGGGCCAGATTCTTGCGCGCATGGACACCCAGGTGCTCGAAGCCCAGCTGGCCCAGGCCCGCGCCCAGCTGCGTCAGGCCGAGAACGGCGAAGTCACCGCAGCCAGCCAGATCCGCCTGCGCGAGAGCGAGAAACTCGCCGCCGAGGCCGTGGTACGCCAGCGCCAGGCCGAGCTGGAGGCGGCGCGCAAGCGTCATGCGCGCAGCGCCACCCTGGTGCAGCGCAACGCCATGGCCCAGCAGCAACTGGATGATGACCTGGCCCGCCTGCAGAGCGCCGAGGCCGCGCTGGCGGCAGCGCGCGCCCAGGTCAGCTCGGCCGCGGCCGGCATCGCCGCGGCGCAATCACAGGCCATCGAGGCGCAATCGGCCAGCGAGGCGGCCCGCGCCAGCGTCGAACGCCTGCAGGTGGACATCGACGACAGCCTGCTCAGGGCGCCGCGCGCCGGCCGCGTGCAATACCGCGTCACGCAACCCGGCGAGGTACTCGGCGCCGGCGGCAAGCTGCTCAACCTGGTGGATCTCACCGACGTCTACATGACCTTCTTCCTGCCCGAGCGCCAGGCCGGCCGCGTCGCCCTCGGCAGCGAGGTGCGCCTGGTGATCGACGCCGCGCCGCAATACGTGATCCCGGCCAGGGTCAGCTATGTCGCCAGCGTCGCCCAGTTCACCCCGAAGACCGTGGAAACCGCCAGCGAGCGCGAGAAGCTGATGTTCCGGGTCAAGGCGCGCATCGATCCCGAGCTGCTGCAAAAACACCTGCAGCAGGTCAAGACCGGCGTACCGGGCATGGCCTACCTGCGCCTCGACTCCGACGCCGAGTGGCCCGCGCATCTGGCGATCAAGGTTCCGCAATGAGCACGCCGGTCGCACGCCTGGCCGGCGTCGGCCTGCGCTACGGCCAGACCCACGCCCTGCAGCAGATCGATCTGCAGCTTCCGGCGCGTTGCATGGTCGGCCTGATCGGCCCCGATGGCGTCGGCAAATCCAGCCTGCTGGCGCTGATCGCCGGGGCGCGCAGGATTCAGGACGGTACGGTCGAAGTGCTGGACGGCGATATGGCCGATGCGCGCCACCGCCGCCGCGTCTGCCCGCATATCGCCTACATGCCGCAGGGCCTGGGCAAGAACCTCTACCCCACGCTGTCGGTGTTCGAGAACCTCGATTTCTTCGGCCGTCTGTTCGGCCAGGACGCCGCCGAGCGCGAGCGGCGCATCGACGACCTGCTGCGCAGCACCGGCATGGCCGCGTTCCGCGAGCGCCCGGCCGGCAAGCTGTCCGGTGGCATGAAGCAGAAGCTCGGGCTTTGTTGCGCGCTGATCCACGACCCCGACCTGCTGATCCTCGACGAGCCGACCACCGGCGTCGACCCGCTGTCACGCAACCAGTTCTGGGAGCTGATCGCCCGTATTCGCGCGCAGCGCCCGCAGATGAGCGTGCTGGTGGCCACCGCCTACATGGAGGAGGCCGAGCGTTTCGACCATCTGGTGGCGATGGACGCCGGCCGCGTGCTGGCCGAAGGCAGCCCGGCCGAACTGCGCACGCGCACCGGTTGCGCCAGCCTGGAGCAGGCCTTTATCGCCCTGCTGCCGGAAGAGCGCCGCCGCGGGCACCAGCAGGTAGTGATTCCCCCGCTGCGGGACAGCAGCGAGATCGCCATCGAGGCCAGGAGCCTGAGCATGCGCTTCGGCGACTTCGTCGCGGTCGATTCGGTGTCGTTTCGCATCCGCCGCGGCGAGATCTTCGGCTTCCTCGGCTCCAACGGTTGCGGCAAGAGCACCACCATGAAGATGCTCACCGGCCTGCTGCCGGCGTCCGAGGGTGAGGCGCTGCTGTTCGGCCAGGCGATCGACCCGCGCGACATGGCCACGCGCCAGCGGGTCGGCTACATGTCGCAGGCCTTCTCCCTGTACGGCGAGCTGACGGTGCGGCAGAACCTGGTGCTGCACGCCCGGCTGTTCCATGTCCCGGCCGCCGAGATCGAGCCACGGGTAGCCGAAATGGCCGCGCGCTTCGACCTCGGCGCGGTCATGGACATGCTCCCGGAGCGCCTGCCGCTGGGCATCCGCCAGCGCCTGTCGCTGGCCGTGGCGGTGATCCACAAGCCGGAGATCCTGATCCTCGACGAGCCCACCTCGGGTGTCGACCCGGTGGCCCGCGACGGCTTCTGGCAACTGATGCTCGACCTGTCGCGCCGGGACGGCGTGACCATCTTCATCTCCACCCACTTCATGAACGAGGCGCAGCGCTGCGACCGCATCTCGCTGATGCATGCCGGCAAGGTGCTCGACAGCGACACGCCGCAGGGCCTGATGGAGAAACGCGGGCTGGACAGCCTGGAAGCCACCTTTATCGCCTACCTGCAGGAGGCGCTCGGCGAACAGCCGGCCAGCGAGGCGCCGCCGCTGGAGCAGACGCCGCCGCCACAGCGCCAGCGCTTCAGCCTGCGCCGCCTGCTCAGCTACGCCCGCCGTGAGGCGCTGGAGCTGCGCCGCGACCCGATCCGCGGCGGCATGGCCCTGCTCGGCACGGTGCTGCTGCTGTTCATCATCGGCTACGGCATCAGCCTGGACGTGGAGGACCTGGCCTTCGCCGTGCTCGACCGCGACCAGACCACCACCAGCCAGGAGTACCACCGCAACCTGTCCGGCTCGCGCTACTTTCTGGAGAAGCCGGCGCCGCGTGATTACGACGAGCTGGAGCGACGCCTGCGCAGTGGCGACATCAGCCTGGCGGTGGAGATCCCGCCGCACTTCGGCCGCGACCTCAAGCGCGGTGCCGGCCCGCAGATCGCCATGTGGATCGACGGCGCCATGCCGACCCGCGCCGAGACCATCAAGGGCTATGTCACCGGCCTGCACCAGCACTACCTGGCCGAACTGGCCCGGCGCTCGCCGCAACCGCAGGCGGCCGGCGCCGCAGAATTGGAGGTGCGCTACCGCTACAACCCGGACGTGGAGAGCCTCAAGGCCATGGTGCCGGCGGTGATTCCGCTGCTGCTGATGCTGATCCCGGCGATGCTCACGGCCCTCGGCGTGGTGCGCGAGAAGGAGCTGGGCTCGATCATCAACCTCTACGTCACGCCGGTCACCCGCCTGGAATTTCTTATCGGCAAGCAGCTGCCCTACGTCGCCCTGGGCCTGTTCAACTGCGCCCTGCTGGTGCTGCTGGCGGTGACGGTGTTCGACGTGCCGCTCAAGGGCAGCGTGCTCACCCTCGGCCTCGGCGCACTGCTCTATGTCGCCTGCGCCACCGCCCTGGGGCTGCTGATGTCGACCTTCACCAACAGCCAGATCGCCGCCGTGTTCGGCACCGCCATCGCCACCCTGGTGCCGGCCATCCAGTTCTCCGGGCTGATCTACCCGGTGGCCTCGCTGGAAGGGATCGGCGCCCTGGTCGGCCAGCTCTACCCGACCTCGCAGTTCCTGGTGATCAGCCGCGGGGTGTTCTCCAAGGCGCTGGAGCTGCGTGACCTTACCGGCTACTTCGCCGCCCTGGCGCTGACCGTGCCGCTGCTGACCCTGCTCAGCGCCAGTCTGCTGCGCAAACAGGAGGTGTGATGCAACGCCTGGCCAACATCCTGCACCTCGGCATCAAGGAACTGCGCAGCCTGCAGCATGACCTGGCGCTGGTGTTGCTGATCCTCTGGGCCTTCAGCCTGGGCATCTACTCGGCCGCCACCAGCATCCCGGAGAGCCTGCACAATGCCGCCATCGCCGTGCTCGACGAGGACCAGTCGCAACTCTCCGAACGCCTGATCCAGGCCTTCCAGGCGCCCTATTTCCGCACCCCGGAGCGCATCGACCTGAGCCAGATGGATCAGGGCATGGATTCCGGGCGCTACACCTTCACCCTGAACATTCCGCCGAACTTCCAGCGCGACGTGCTGGCCGGCCGCAGCCCGGCGATCCAGCTCAACGTCGACGCCACCCAGGTGAGCATGGCCTTCACCGGCGCCGGCTATATCCAGAGCATCGGCGCCAGCGAGGTGACCGAGTTCGTCCGCCGCTACCGCGGCGAGCTGCAGCAGCCGGCGGAACTGGCCGTGCGGGTGGCCTTCAACCCCAACCTGACGCGCAGCTGGTTCGGCTCGGTGATGGAGGTGATCAACCAGATCACCATGCTGTCGATCATCCTCACCGGCGCGGCGCTGATCCGCGAGCGCGAGCACGGCACCGTGGAGCACCTGCTGGTGATGCCGGTGACGCCGCTGCAGATCATGCTGGCCAAGGTCTGGTCGATGGGCCTGGTGGTGCTGACGGCTGCGGCGCTGTCGCTACTGCTGGTGGTGCAGGGCTGGCTGCAGGTGCCGATCGAGGGCTCCATCGCGCTGTTCCTGGCGGGCGCGGCGCTGCACCTGTTCGCCACCACCTCGATGGGCATCTTCTTCGGCACCGTGGCGCGCTCGATGCCGCAGCTGGGCCTGCTGATCATCCTGGTGCTGCTGCCGCTGCAGATCCTCTCCGGCGGCACCACGCCGCGCGAGAGCATGCCGGAGCTGGTGCAGCAGATCATGCTGGCGGCGCCGACCACACACTTCGTTGCGCTGGCCCAGGCCATTCTCTATCGCGGCGCGGGCCTGGCCATCGTCTGGCCCTACATGCTGGCCATCGCCGGCATCGGTACGCTGTTCTTCGTCGCTGCGCTCGCCCGCTTTCGCAAGACCCTGGCACAAATGGCATGAACAAACCGCAGGAGCGGCTTCAACCGCGAATAGCGTTGACTTTCACCGCGAACACAGCGCCCGAACGCCAAGGGAACTCGCCGCTACTGAATGATCAGATTGTTGAATAGCAGGTCTTCGACGATGGGCTTGCCCTCCTCGCCGTTAATCGCGTCCTGCACTTTCTTCAACGCTTCCAGACGCAGGTTTTCGCGGCCATCGGGGGCGTTGATGGTCTCGCTGGTCTGTGCCGAGAACAGCATCACCAGCTGATGGCGAATCAGCGGTTCGTGCTGCTTGAGCTTTTCCTCGGCATCGGTGCCGGTGACCCGTAGCGATACATCGGCCTTGAAGAACTTGAGGCGGTTACCCTGATCCGCCAGGTTGCCGATCAGCGCCGGAAACAGGTTGTGATAGATCGTCGTAGGCGCCTCTTCCTTCTTCTCCGAAGAGGCCAGGACAGGCAGGCAGATCGACAGGCTCAGCAGCAGGGCGGTCAACAGTTTCACGTTCGGCACTCCATCGGGGATGTGCCTAGCATAGCCATCCACAGGCCTGCACCCAAGCCCGGCGCTTATGCCGACCTATCAGGCATCGGCATGCTCGTTGACCCCCGACGGTCGCTTTCTACACTGCAAGGCACCCTGCAAGAGGAATGACCTTCATGAAAGCCCTGCTGTGCAAAGCCTTCGGCCCCGCCGACACCCTGGTACTGGAAGACCTGCCGAGCCCCGAGCCCAAGAAAAACGAGGTGCTGATCGAGGTGCAGGCCGCCGGGGTCAACTTCCCCGACACCCTGATCATCGAAGGCAAATACCAGTTCAAACCACCCTTCCCCTTCGCCCCAGGTGGCGAGGTAGCCGGCGTGGTCAAGGCCGTGGGCGAGAAGGTCAGCCATCTGCGCCCCGGAGATCGGGTCATGGCGCTGACGGGCTGGGGCGGCTTCGCCGAAGAAGTCGCCGTGCCGGCCTACAACGTATTGCCGGTGCCCAAGAGCATGGACCTGACCACCGCGGCAGCCTTCGGCATGACCTACGGCACCTCGATGCATGCCCTCAAGCAGCGCGCCAACCTGCAACCGGGTGAAACCCTGCTGGTGCTCGGCGCCTCCGGCGGCGTCGGTCTGGCGGCGGTGGAAATCGGCAAGGCCATGGGCGCGAAAGTGATTGCTGCAGCAAGCAGTGCCGAGAAACTGGAAGTGGCGCGCAACGCCGGCGCCGATGAGCTGATCAACTACAGCGAACAAAGCCTGAAGGACGAAGTGAAGAAGCTCACCGGCGGACAGGGCGTTGACGTGATCTACGATCCGGTAGGCGGCGCGCTGTTCGAGGAAGCCTTCCGCAGCATCGGCTGGAATGGCCGCTTCCTGGTGGTGGGCTTCGCCGCTGGCGGTGGCATCCCGGCGCTGCCGGCCAACCTGCCACTGCTCAAGGGCGCATCCCTGGTCGGCGTGTTCTGGGGCTCCTTCGCCCAACGCCAGCCGCAGGACAACGCAGCGAACTTCCAGCAACTGTTCGCCTGGCATGCCGAAGGCAAGCTCAAGCCGCTGGTCTCGCAAACCTTCCCGCTGGAGCGTGGTGGCGAAGCCATCGATGCCCTCGGCCAGCGCAAGGCGGTGGGCAAGCTGGTGGTGCAGATTCGCCAGGGCGCCTAGAGAAAGCACGACCCGCCCCTGCGACGCCAAGCTTTTTGGGGTGGGCCAAGCGGTGATCCGCTTTAGCCCACACCAACCGCCGCTGATGGGCCAAAGTCCACTCTACGGGCTGCCAGATCCCACTGGCGACCTGCGCAAAATGGGCGACGGGTACAAATTGGAAGTTGCCGGCCCGTCAGCGGCGAAGGCGCAGGCTCATATGTATCCCAGCAGCACCAGCACCAGCACGATGACCAGCACCAGCCCCAAACCACCAGTAGGCCCGTAGCCCCAGCCGCGGCTATGGGGCCACGCGGGGAGCGCACCAACCAGCATCAGAAGCAGAATGATCAGCAGTATGGTTCCCAAGCCCATGACAATCTCCTCGCATGTCTGTGGCGGCCAACGATGGCGCGGCGCGCCTGGAACCGGCAGCGCTTATCCGGCTGCCGTTCGTACGCAGGGCATGACACGGCGGCGAAGCCAATACCTGGCAATGCTCTTGATGCTTCGCCATCCCCTACATCAGTTACGACTCGGCAGCGAATCGGAAAGTGCCAACTTTAAATGGGGTGGCGCAGAGCCAGAGCGTGACAACGAAAACCCCATGGATGGACTGAGGCAAAGCGACGGGATGGAGCCCGACCCTCCCGCTGAAACGCGGCGGCGCAGCGATCGCTTCCCTCGGTCAGAGCAAGACGGTGGGCAAGTGATGACGGTTCGCTGCACCATGTAGGGCGGGTGAAACCCGCCAACCCAGTAAGCAGTGGGCTGCATGCGCTCTGCGGCTATGGCCGCGGCGCGTAGGCGAACACGTCGGCGCGCATCTGGTGGGCGCCCATGCCGGCTTCGACCAGTGCGTCGAGCGTGGCGTAGATCATTGCAAAAAGGGGACCACGATTCACAGAGAAGTTAATCGTGACCTTACCTCTTATTGCTCGCCCTATTGTTTAGATTCGGCATTGGGAAATTCTGCTTTAAAAGCAGAGCGGCTGGCTTTGAGTCTTGATGCAAGGATGGCTAATGGGTGCCCCTTTTCCGGATCAATAGCTCCTAATAAAAAACAAAACGCAATATATGAAAAAACTCAAAGAAGCAAAAGCCCACCTCACCCCCATAGAAGCATCTTTTTTTATTATCGCGCCAGCCGAAAACATAATCTCCCTCCTTGAGACAAACGCATAAATACACTGCCCCGACCATATCTGACCTAATAATACCCCCCCAAAAAACCCTTAAATCATCAAACAAGGAAAACAAATTAAATACCGACAAAACCATCATCACACACAAAACAGCCAACCGCCAAGCATACAGCCAATCCGCAAACTTATTCATCATTCGAAAAAATTCCCTTCGCATTATTAACTATCGAGCCCCATACCCCCATGGATGACAGTGAATTAGCCAGTTTACTGGCTACTCCTGCAGGAAGGCCTTCGGGAAAATAGGGGATAGACCCTGAGGAATCCCCACAAAATATCCATGCAGATCAGGCAGATAGCTTGAAGACGCCTGCATGAGTCGGGCAGTTTGGTAGTCGCCAAACAAACCAACCCCCGAGACTCATGCAGGCAGTACGATTCTTACACAAGGCATTTTCCCAAGCACTCCCCACGATCCACAGCAAGCGACTGAGCTCCTTGATGAGCTGCGTCAGTGCCTTGCTGCATGGGCATCGCCTGACTCTGACCGATCTGGGCAGGGCCATGCCCAGCGAGGCCTACACCAAGCATTCGATCAAGCGCGTGGATCGCCTATTGGGCAACGCCCGTCTGCAACACGAGCGCCAGCTGTTCTACTGGAAAATGCTGACTGCGCTGCTTGGTTCCCTTCGTCATCCATTGATCCTCGTGGATTGGTCACCGATCAATGCGGCATCTGACCTTTACTTACTGCGAGCTTCAATTCCGCTGGCGGGTCGAGCGTTCCCTGTATACGAGAGCGTGCATGACCGTGAAGGCTACCCTCAGCGCCAGAAGCAACTGCTCGATGCACTGGCGGTCATTCTTCCCGAGCAATGTGTGCCGGTCTTGGTAACGGATGCCGGATTTCGCCGCCCCTGGTTCAAGGCGGTCAAAGCCAAGGGGTGGTATTACGTGGGGCGGGTCCGCAATCGCGATCTTTATCGCGACGAGCAAGGTCAATGGCAGCCGATCAAGCAGCTCTACCAGCAGACGACATCTCGTGCGCGGTCACTCGGACAAATCGAGATGACGCGCAGTGCACCACACAAAGTTGCGTTGTACGGCATTCACCAACCGCCCAAGGGCAGGAAACATCGACGCGTGACGGGCAGCATCGCGCGCAACAAGCTCAGTCGGCAGAATGCGCGTCGTGAACAGGAGCCCTGGCTGCTCGCCAGCAACCTGCCACAACCCAACTGGACGGCACGTCAGGTCGTGGGTATCTACCGCAAACGAATGCAGATTGAGGAAGGTTTTCGGGATGTGAAAAGCCTACGTTTCGGCTTTGCTTTCGACCTGCACCGAACCCGCTGCCCACGACGTATCGAGATCCTGCTACTGATTGCAGCACTGGCGTGTTATGCGCTGTACTTGGCTGGCCTACAGGCTCACACGACAGGCAAGTCGCGCCGCTTTCAGAGCAATAGCGTCAGGCATAAAACTGTGCTGTCGCTCTGGCGTGTCGGCCTTGAATACCTCAGGCGTTCGGCCAGCCATCTATCCTGTTCGGCCCTTACCAAAATGGAGCTATTGCTACGTGACGAGGTTCACCGGCAAGCTCGGGCACTGGAGTAGATTTGTGGGGATTCCTCAGGGTCTATCCCCTATTGTTCTCAGTTACTTTTGGACCTAATCAACCGCAGTAAAAACATGCCTCTCTAGACCTGCTGCAGGAAATTGACCGGGCAGGATTTTTGACACGATATCCCTGCGGAGAAGGCCCAGCAAAAATTCGACACAGCCCAAGTCATAAATCTCCTCCTCTCCTTGATCCACACTATGAACACCAACGCTCCATGAGTCAGCCTCTCCACTCACAACCCAAAAAAAAGTTTCTCCATTATCCGTTACCGCCCAAGGCAAGAACGAACCTGGCGCGGGGTAGCTTGGCCTAGGATAGTCAGACGGAAAATCTTGCTGCATCACAAGATACGACTCTTGGAAATATCTACTCTTTTCAAAATTTAAATTAGAGTTAGCCGAAAGCGGGCTAAGCATCCACAGAAAATCATCAATCACCCCGCCGCCGTATATAGATATAAAACCCTTAAAATCTTCAGGCAATCGTATTTTCCACTCAGACTCAAAGTGAGACCAAGCAGCATTATCAAAAGAGCACCGCGCGTGCGGAGGAGGAAGAATACGGACTAACTCATCAATCATATTCATTTAACCCCATTTATATTTGGTATTGAAACATCAAGATTAAAACCTCCTGAACCACGAGCAGTCAATGTAACTCCTGTAGGCATCAGATTACTCCCAGTGTAAATCGGGATTGCTCTATAACTAACTGTTTCTCCACCCTGAATGGCAGCCTTTACTTGGCGCTCGAATGAACTCATATTTGGATGATTAGTATTACGCTGAAAAAGCGTCACCAAGTTCCTTGCGTCATCACCAGTCCCACCAAGTGAGTTTGCGATTAAATGCCCACGCGCATGATTAGCTCCCTGCCCCTCAAAGCCCGGCGGACGAATCGCAGGATTAGCACTGGAACCGCCACCCAATGTTTCGGGCTTAATTACTGCAGTTACCCCTGTAGGACGACCTAGCGAGTCCAGATCACCAAGAATTACATTGCCAGGTGTAGTTTGACTCGGCCTGGCAAGTTCTGGATATCCTCCCGAAGTTACTTTTGGACCTCCCGACAGATCCTCTAATACCTTAGCCGATTCTGCAACCTTGCCCTCTTTGAACAAGCCCTTAGCCTGTTTAATACCATGAACAACGGCATCACCCACAACTGGTACCACACCCACTGACGCCATCAGGTAGTCAAATGGGGTTTCCGCTTCAATCAGTGCCTTGACGTCACCAACACCAGGGGTGAAATCAGCTCCTAGCCCTACGATGGCCTCAACCAGTCGCTTCAGCTCCGGCGTGGTTTGCGGCGCTTGGGCAAGTGCGTTGGTTATGCTTTGAACTTCACGCTCAAAACTGTACTGCTGCAGCGCTGGATCATCGTTTATCTGCGCATTCCACTCCGGCGTATTCCGATAAGGTGCAAAGCTTTCCCGGGCTATAAGTGCATCGGCGAGTAGTTTTCCACAACTAGCACTTGCCGCATCAGCACGACAAACACGCTCTAACACTTGGTCACGCTGTTTATCGAGCGCATTCAACTCATCTACGCGATCACAAGCCTTGCGATTTCCTCCCCTACATTCTTTTTGCTTTTCTCGACGCTCATTCGCTTCCGCATGATTCAAATAATTGTAGGTAGTCGCCGTGCCGGCCACCCACGAACCAGTCTGCAACGCCTTCTCATCCCCACCCTGCGCCGCAGCAGCCAGCACCCCGATCACCTGCGAGTTCATAACCAGCAGGCTTTTCTTCTGGTCAGGGTCCATCTCGCCGTACTGCTTGGCCAGGCTGTCGACCAGCAGCTCATTCACCCCTGCCGCCAATGCTCCAGTTTTGAAGTCGCCGCCTGCCGCCTCTGCAGCAAGCCCACCCATCACGGCGTGCATGGCAATCTTGACTGGGCTGCCATCTTTGAAGTCCCATCTTTCAGGGGCTGTCAGGTCCCCAACCAAGTTGAACCCTGCTGCCGCAAAGGTATTGGCCAAGCTGCTGCGCAAGGCATCACTGAACGAACTGTCACCGCCCAAAGCACGATCAAGAACAGTTGAAGTACCATTCTGCAGCAACTGGTTACCAGCAAAACGGCCAATGCCCTCCAGAGTGGATAGGCCACCGTTCGCTATGACGTTGCCACCGTTTTGGATCGCGCCTGCAGTACCCGTTTCCGTCCCGACCCAACCGTCATATAGACCATTGGTCAGCCCCGCCGTAATACCTGCGACTGCATAGCCTCGCAGCGCATCCTCAGTGGTTATGTCTTTGAGCACGGCACCGAGGTTGCCCCTGTTGTTGATGGTGCTAATGGCAGCATTGCTGGTCATGCCAGTCAGACCCGCCGTAACAGCCGCGTTGGCCCAACCAATCCCTGAAAGGCTAGCCCCAGTGCCAGCAGCCCAAGCGCCTCCTGCAGAAGTAGCGGCAGTGGACGCACCGGCAGCAGTAGCACCATTGGCGACAAGGCCACTCATAGCGCCTGCCGTGAAATACGCCACCACGATGGCAATGATCATCGCTGCCCCAGCCCCTAACCCCGAATGGCTGTACTTGAAGGAGTCATGTATCTCCTTCACCTGCCGCCAATCGACATCGCCGCGCTGTTCCATCTCCTTGAGCCAGGCCAGCTCGGGATCGGCCTTGACCATGGCGTCGATGGTCTGGCTGACGCTCTGCTGGTTGACCTCCTTGACGTCGATCTTCAGGCCGTCCACGGCCTGTATCACCAGGTCGCCCTTGGCGATCAACTGGCTCTGATAGAGGGTTTCATCCGTGCTGCCCTTGCCCTTGGCAGAGGTCCAGGCCCAGCTGTTGCTGCTCTTCTCGTGGCTCTCCTGATCCAGATCCTTGACCGCCTCGAAGGTGATGCTGCGGCCGCTGTCGAGGATCAGGTCGTTGCCGCTTTCCAGGCGCGCTTTCTGGTACAGCTGGTCGCCTTCGCTGACCAGGATCAGATCGCCGCCGGTGGTGATGGAGCTGCCGACGTTGCGCACGGTGGTGACTTCGTCGCGCTGGGTCTTCTTGCTGCCCCAGGAGCCTTTTTTCTTCATGTCATACAGCGAGTACTCGCTGTTCTGGGCAGCCAGCAGTGCCAGCTCTCCACCCGCGTACAGGTAAGCGTCGCCCTCGGCCTCCAGACGACTGGCAGACAGCACCAGGTCATTGCCTGCTTGCATCATCAGGTCGCCGCCAGCACTGATGCCGCTGCTGCGCTGCACGACGCTATCGGCCTGCTGTGTCGTCTTGGTCTTGCCCTGTTTGCGATAGGCATATTGATGCTGTTCATCGGCCGCCGAGGCGATGATCAGGTCGCTGCCGGCAGCCATGTCGATATCGTCATCAGCCTTGATCTGGCTGGCGACCACAGCCAGATCCCGCTGTGCCGAAAGCGTCAGACCGCCGCCGACCTCGAGGCTGGAGCCATGTTGGGTGATGCTGTTGTCGTAACCCTGCTCGCGCCTGCGCCGATACTCGTAAGTATCGACTTCGGCCTGGCTGACCAGGCTCAGGTCACGACCGGCACTGAGCAACGCATTGCCATCAGCCTGGATGACGCTGCCCAGGCTCTGGATATCGCGACCGGCGCTGATGGTCAGGTCGCCACGCGCTTCGATGCGTGCTGCATTGTTGACGATGTCGTTGCGCAGCCGATCATTGCCTCCTGCTGCATGCACGGTGGTTACGCTGCGCTCGTTGATTACGTCCCCGGTCAGCGCGGTCAGGCTTAGCTCACGACCATTGATGATGCCGCCTTGAGCGTTGCGGATGCTGTCGGTAGCCAGCAGTTGGAGGCGCTCCCCTGCTTCCATCAAGCCACCGTTGAAGATGTTGCTTGCCGTGGCACTGAGATTGGCGCTGGCACGCAGGGTGCCTTGGTTGAGCAAGTCGCCGCCACTGATCAGGTTTACATCGCGCCCCTGAATCAATGCACCGTTCGCAGCCAGACGGCCTTGGGCCTGGGCCAGGTAGAGCACCGGCACCAGTACCTTCTCGCCCAGCACCTCGTGCTCCTCCAGCCAGACGATGTCGTGGGTCAGTGCCGCTACTTGTTCGGCGGTCAGGGTTACACCCAACGACAGCCCAAGCGCTTGCTTGCTCGCGATGGCGTTATCCATGAGATAACGGAACATCGCTTCGTCACTGGTAAGCCCGGCCAGATAACGCTGCCCGGTGCGAGCCACCACCGCTTCTCGAATCAGGTGCTGCTCGTAAAGGCCATCACCCAGGCGTTTCTGAGCCTGATCGGGGTCGTAGCCCAGGTTACCGAGCAGGTAGTCGGAGTTGAGGAAGTTCTTGAGATTGGTCAGCGCCGGGTTGGTTTCGATCAGGTACTTGTGCGCGGCCGGCGAACGGTTGTTATCGGGTAGACCGGCGATGGTCTGCACGTGCTGGTTCGAGGGCGCACCGACGGCGTTGCCGTTGACCACTGCGTCCATAACCTGGCTACCAGATCCCGCCTGGCTGGTCTGAATCTCAGCGCCCGGCTGCGTCGACTGCCCCGCCTGAGCGCTCAGGCGGAACAGGCCATTTTCGCCAACGGGCAGGCTAAAACCGGGCAGTTGAACGGGGTTGACCTGCTTTTGCGCCAGATCTGGCGGCAGTTGCGCGGTGATGGCTGGCGCGCTGATGTGGCCACTCAGCGTTACGTTGGTGTCATGCCCGCCTGTCGGCCCACCGCTTGCGTAGTTAGCACGCACCACACTGTTGTCTATCCGCTGGCTGGCGTTGATATTCACCGCTCCGCCAGCCTGGATGATCGCTGATGCCGCTACTGCCCCCGAGATGGGAACCGAGTATGAGGTTGTGTCGTAGAAGCCCTGATTACCTACGGACGCAAGAATACCGGCCACGGATATTGCACCTGGCTGATAGCTGGACGAGGCAGGATTGTTGTAGAGATTGAACAGGTTCTTGTTGTCGATAAAGGTGCTGTACGCCGAACGATCACGGGTGTAGTAGCCGCTGTTTAAATGACGCTGTTCGCCGCCACCTGCACCGGTGTTACGCAGGATGTCGGTAGAGATGGCGATATCGCCGACTGCGGAAACCGTGCTGTACTGGTTCTCGAAGGTCGATCCGTTGAAACGGAAATCACCGCCGCTGGTGATGAAGGCGGCAGGTGAGTTCTTGCTACCGACGACAACATCCTCGTAGTTCTCGACTGAACGGAAATACAACTCGCAGCCCTTGCCTTTGCAACGGTCATCCGAGTACACGTCGAAACTGCCGGACACCATTCGCAGTTCGGTGCTGAAACTCTCGCGCCGGTTGCTCAGCTCGCGGGCCTGGATGCGCATGGCGCCCGCGCTTTCCATTGAGCCGGAGATGTTTTCCAAGCGGTCTAACCAGCCATCGGCGTCATTGGCGGCGATATCGAGTCGACCGAGGCTGTAGACGCTGCCGCGCTGGTTGGTGAACTGGCCAGTGCGCAGCAGCATGTCCTGCCCGCTGAAGATCAGGCCATGCTCATTACGCAGGACAGGCGCATAAAGACTCAGGGTCTGGGCGCTACCAAGCGTGCCATGGTTGTTCAATGTGGCAGCGCGAAGCGTGAAATCACCCGCAGAAGCGATCTGCCCGGCGTTGCGTATCACGCCACCGACAGTCAGCAGCGCATCGGCGCCACTGGTGATTTTGCCTGTACTCGCGAGATCGAGGCTGGCAGCCTGCAGGTCCAGACCGCCCAAGCTGCGCAGCCCACCGCCGCCTGCATAGCTGTCACTCAACGTCAGTTCGAGGCCACCATCGCTGGCGATCAGCCCCTGGTTGACCCAACGAAGCCCCTCGCCAATCAGCCGCTGGGTGGCCAGCAACCGAGCCCCGGAGCCCAGAGTGAGATCATCGACGCTCAGGGTCAGCTCTCGAGCCTGCAAGGTGCCATCCAGGGTCCACTGGCCGGCGCGAATATCGAGTACACCATTGGTCATCAAGGTGCCGCCGGCACGCATGATTTCACCGGTGGACAGGCCCCAATCACCGCTGCCCACGTGGGAAATGGTGCCTCCCGTGTTGAGCAGCTCGCCGAATTCGAACGAGAGGTTGTGGTTGGCTACTTCGAGTAGACCACCACGATTGTCGAACGCCCCTACGGTGGTGCTGAGATGGCTGGTATCCGACTGGCCGAGGGAGCGCAGCGTGCCTTGCGCGTTGGTCAGGCTGGTGGAGCGCAGCAGGAGCCTGTCGCCGGCCTCGATCAATCCGTGGCGATTGTTAAGAGCGCCACCGAGGCTGAAGTCGATGATCCGCGCCGAAACCTTGCCGCCCTCTGCGCTCGAACCTCCTTGATTGTCGAAGCTGCCGGCTTGGACGCTCAGCAAGCCATGCGCATACAGACCGCCACCCTGATTGGTGAACGTATCGGTAATGATCCGGCTGTCGCCTTCCAGTGAGGACAGATGGCCTGCAGAGTTGTCTACCTGGGCGCTAGCCAGAGTGATGTCGCGTTTCGCCTGAGCGGTACCACTGCTGTTGTTGAACAGACCCGCCAGGTTCAGTCGCAACCAACCCAAGGCACTGTCGAGAACACCTGCGAAACCGTTGTCCAGGCTTTGTGCCTGGAGTTCGAGATTGCCGGTTCGACTGGCGATCTGCCCTCCCCGATTGCTCAGGGTCTGATCGATCTCGGCGCGCAGGTTTTCATGTGCCTGCAGACTGCCACCGTCATTGAGCAGCTCATTGGCCACGAGAGCCAGGCTGCCCTGCCTGCTGTAAATCAACCCGTCGTTGGCGTTGTGAAGCGCACCGCTTACCTCGAGGGTCAAATCTCCATCAGCCGCCAGGGTGCCGGAGCTGCTGTTGTCCAGACTGGCAGCAAAGACATCCAACAGGCTGCGACTGATCAGTTGCCCCCCGCGGTTGTCGATACTGCCGGCCTTGAGCAGTAACGCACCACCACTGACCAATTGGCCAGCACCACCATTGCGCAAGGTGCCGGTCAGCAGCACGCGCATGGCATTAGCAGAGCTGATGCGACCGCCCTGGTTGTCGAGTGTCTGCGCGGCAAGGACGAGCGTATCAGTGGCGTCAATCCGGCCTGATTGGCCGTTGAGCACCTGCCTGGCTCGAATATCGAGCTCGCTGGCTGCAACCAGCCCCTGATTCCGGTTGTCGAGCTGCTCGGCGGCATTCAGCTCAAGTCCAGCCTCGCTGGACAGGATTCCGCCCTCGCGATTGTCCAGACTGGCGACGGTAATCCGTTGGTCGCCGCGACTGACCAGCGCCCCGTGATCGCTGTTATTCAGCGCCCCGGTCAACTCGACCTTCAGGGCGCCCTCACGACTGGACAGGGTTCCCCGCCCACTATTGTCAAGGCGATCGCCCTCAACACTCAAACCCTGCCAGCCCGAGAGCAAGCCACCTGCGCTATTGACCAACTCTCCAGCGCTCAGCGCCAGGTGTTCGCTGGCGATGATGCGTCCGCCCTGGCTGTTGTCCAAGAGCGCACTGCCAATCTCGATATCCTTCGCCGCGGACAATTCACCACCGCGATTGTCCAGCGCGGCGACTTGCTGCAGGGTCAGCTTCTTACCTGCATTGATAAGACCGCCCTGGTTGCTGAGCCTGCCATTGCCCATATCGATGCTGACATTGGCGTCCCCGAGCAGGGCACCGCCTTGGTTCGCCCACTGTTTAGCACTCAGGCTGATATCACCCTGGGCGGAGACTTCGCCGTGGCTGGAGGAGTCGAGTTCGTCAGCCTGAAGCGCCAAGGCAGCTGAGCTATTGATCAGCCCCTTACCGGTGTTGTCGATCTGCCCGGCCAACAGATTCAGCCCTTGCTTGGCATGAATGATGCCACCGCGGTTATCCACCTGGCCGGCGACCTCGAGATTCACGCGGGCAGCACCGATCAACCGCCCCTGCTCCTGAATCAACCGCGAAAGCCTGAGCTGAATATCGCCGGATGCAGACACCTCTCCCAGTTGTGAGGAGTCGAGCGTGCCCGCACTCAAGTCCAAGCCACCCAGCGTGTTGATCAGGCCGAGATCCCGGTTGTCGATCGTCTCGGCAGACAGCGTCAGCCCCTGCTTGCCGCTGAGTACGCCGCCGCGGTTATCAAGCAGACCGCTCACCTGCACATAAGCCTGGGTCTCGCCCAGCAGACGACCCTGGCGCTGCACCAGCTCGGCTACCTGGACATCCAGCGCACCGCTCGCCGACACCTCGCCCGCGTTGGAGGAGTCAAGATGATCGGCCCGTAGATCAAGCGCGCCGGCGCTATTGATCAGGCCGCCATCCAGGTTATCGATCCGTCCTGCCGAGAGCTGGACTCCTTCCTTAGCGCTGAGCGTACCGCCGCGGTTATCCAGGGTTGCGGCATCGGTAAGCATCAGCTTGTTCCGAGCCACAATCACACCAGCCTGGTTATCCAGGCTGCCGCCCTGCAAATCCAGGCTGACATCGCTCTCGCCTATGAGGCGTCCACCACGCTGCACCAACTCATTGGCCTGCACAGCGAGAGTGCCCTTGGCGGAAACCTCGCCCTGATTGGAGGAGTCGAGCTTGTTGGTGGTGAGCGCCACACTGCCAGAGCTATTGATCAGCCCCTGAGCACTGTTGTCGATCCGCTGGGCGTTCAGACTCAGTGCCTGCTTGCCGATGAGCGCACCGCCGCGGTTGTCAATTTGATCGACATGGGCATCCAGAAGAGCCTGGCCGACGATCAGGCCATCGTCGCGGTTATCGAGATTGCCGGCCCGCAGCTCCAGATTCCGCTTGGCGTGGATATCGCCCTGACGGTTTTCCAGGGCACCCTTGACCAGCAATCCGGCATCTCCCTGGCTCTGCAGCAGGCCACCGCTATTGTTGAAACTCTCGCCACTGATCTGCAGTTGCTGATCGGCAAGAATCCGCCCCTGATGATTGTTCAGATGCCCGACCTCGATCTTGGTCAGAGTCGTACCGCTCAGAGTGCCGCCCTGGTTGTCCAGCACCTGGCTGGCATTGACCTGCAATTGGCCATTGCCGATCAGGGTCCCGGCGTTGCGTACATGCTCGGCGCTGAGCTTGAGATCGGCCGCGGTACGGCTGTTGTCCGGCCTGACACCCGCTTCGATCACGCCCTGGTTGACGACCTGTGCACCACGCAGATTGACGTTGCCCGCTGCTGCCAGGCTCTGCTGCACCTCGATCTGATTCTGGGCGCCGACGTCGGCCTTGCCACCAGCGTAGGTCTTGCCGGCCAACTCCACCTCACCGGCCTTGAGCGCCAGGTTGCCACTGGCCGAGGTCTGCGCCAGGCTCAGCTTGCCATTGGCATCGATCTGGATATCCCCGGCACTGGCGGCCATGTCGCCGGCCAGTTTCACCCCCACGCCCTGCTCGGTGCCGACCAGGCGGATGGCGCCGGCGTACATGCCGCCGAGAGCCGAGCTGTCGATGGCCAGCATCGGCTTGTTCGAACCATCGTCGGCCTTGGCGGTGGCGGCCAGGGTGGTGGCATCCACCTCGTTGCGGCCGGTGACGATGTTGAGCTTGTTGGCGTGCAGCTCGGCGTTGATCTGCGCGCTGCGGGTGATCAGGTCGAACTGGTCGAGGTTGCCGGCATTGAG
>VFQQ010002280.1_pt1 | contig 22338 bp, 29 predicted proteins | sample 3512341 | NCBI WGS metagenome assembly VFQQ01 (sample SAMN10412373, study PRJNA504923) | tailings metagenome | isolation source: Relicate 2 Philex TSF1 revegetated site | place: Philippines: Tuba, Benguet | collected 2017-08-29 | reverse complement strand
GCTGCTAGCCCGCTTTGCGCATCGCGTGAGCAAGCAAGCCTGCCCAGCCGCTAGGGTACAGATCGCTTGCTACTTGCTCGAAAAAGCGCTCGCACATCAGCTCAATGCCGGAGCTGGGGTCGCCGGACGCATGGATGTAAGCGACGGCCAGGCGATCAAGTTCGGCGTGCAGCGGCGTCAGGCGCAAGTTCAGCGCGGTGTCGAGCGCCTCGGTCACCTGTTCACGGTTCATGGCTCATCTCCTATTGATAGCTAGCTATGTCGCAGCTAGCTAGCTGGAATGCGGCCGGGCGGCAGATCGTGCCGGCGCGACAGGCGATTCGCAGCAGCCGGGCGACAACTACGGCATGTCTCGACGTCACAGAGCAGGCGGCACGACGGCAAAAAGCGCGCCCAAGCCCTTGATTCTAAGGAACATTGACGCGAACAAGGTAGATGCGACGCCGCAGCTCTACTTGTGCATCAGCTAATCAGCTGGTGTGGCACGCTCTGCAGCAGTAGAAGCAACCGTTGATTCTGCCAAGGTAGTAGGTCTTAGCGTGCGCAACGGCGCCGTGACAACTCGCGTGATAGCCCAGATCAAGCTGATTCTGCAGCAACGGCATGTAACTGCAACCGGTGCTCGCGTTGTGAACTTCCCGGTCGCCATTCGGCTGGGCGTTCTTATTGAAGATGAACTTCTGCATGTTAAAAACTCCTCCTCGAGGCGAGGCTCCGAGTGACGCCAACTAACTGGCTCTTCGCATTGCGCACACAGCCATCCCTACAACTCCCAGGGCCAGAAACAGCAGTGTCGAAAGCGACACAGCTGGAACCGCTAGGGGCTGAACCGCAGGGGGTGGAACGCCCGTACGCACCTGCAGACTAACCCGATTATTCGACAGGTCGGGGTCGTCTGAGATTGGGCCGAAACTGAAACCAACCGCCTGGATCCCTGGAGACTCCGGAAAGGTTTGCAACCCCACAACACAAGTCGCTGACTCTGAGGGTTGAAGCACTCGCCCTACGGAGATCGAGACTCCTATAGTCGATAGTTGTCCCGGCGGTGCCACAAAGTCGATGTAGTTGACTGCGCACGGCGCAGTTTCGGGGAGCCTCAAGATCGCAAAGTTGCGGCTCCCGACATTGGGGGTGAATACAGTGCCCATGCCCGGATTCCCGGGCGTTGCATCAGGTCCGAGGTTCGTGACCGTCAGGACTAGCCGTGCAACGGACCCCGGGGCCACGATGGATCCGTCGGGCAACGCCATCTGCCCGCGCAGGTCCGACGCAGCTATCGCCGGGACGGGCCCAACCGAAGACAAGAGTCCGAACAGCACCAGCAATGCAAACCGTCTCATGGTATCGGCAACGCCTCAAAGCCACCGCGGAAGATCGTTTGGAGTAGCCGTGGCGCGCGAAACTCAGACACAGCCGGGGCCAAAGCGGTGCCCGTTCGCGCGTTCCACGCGCCCGTAGTCGTCCCGGAAGGCACCGAACTGTTTAAGAAGGGAACGTTCGGGTTGGAAAACTGGAGCGATCGTGGGCAACTACTGCACAAGCCTGCAGCCGACGCAATAGACATGATCGTTTCATTGAGATTAGACACGTATCTCCCATGCGACCAGGGGTACGAAGGCGTTGGCGAAGCGTTCTCGATGTTGTGCTCCATTCCGAGCTGGTGTCCAATTTCATGAGCGAACACTTGATACAGAGTCGCCCATGGCGTACTTACTACTGAAACAGCGAAAGGTCCATAGCCGGCGCCCATCGAGCATCCCGGCGTGTTCTCAAAAGGCAACTCCACACCGCAGTCGGGTCGTTGCACATAGGCTACGCCAGTTGCATCAAGCTGATCGGCAACAAACATGATGACAAGGTCAGCATTCGTCGAGTTGCGAGTAGCTTGAACAGTGGAATTGGTTCGCAGCCAGAATCTATGCGCGATCCAACGGCAAGCCCCGGCGCCAACGAACGCGACGTCGCAAGCTGGCGGAGGAACGCCATTCTCGTTGTAATTGACCTCAACGCTCAGATTCTCTTGGCCGGCCAGAACATTCCTCAACGAGAAGCTGACAATCCCGCTGTTTGAGACGACCAGGTTTGCTTGGCTGAAGCTTTCTGCGATCACGGCGTTGAGCTGTGCACGGCTGCCGGCAGCGGCCAGAGCTGCTGGGGTATGCACCACCAAGACATCTATCGGATCACTGAACTTGGCGGTCGCGAATGTCGGCCGGATCTCATGCACTTTCGGTCGTGGGCCTGAGCCGACGAGGTCTGGGGGAACCAGGCGCGGGTTGATTCGTCGGAAAACAGTCTGCCCGCGAGACTCGGTGACTGCGTAGTTTTTCTCAGTTCCAATCAGCGTCGCGGATAGCTTTCCCCGGTGTACTGAGACCGTGAGCGACTCGCGCCCCGAAGTGCCGAACCAGTCCCAGGAAATCCTGCTGTCTGGCAACTGTGGGTCCGGCTGCACGTCAAGCTCTCCGAGCGGCACGAAGCCCTCGAGCGGTGTAAACCGTGCTTCACGGAAGACTTTGACGTCCCCGCCAGGCATACGCAGCGCCCACTCAGCGCGTGTCGGGCTATCGAGCACCAGGCTTCGCATGTTGATGCCGATCGGATAGTCGACTTCCACGGCTGGGCCGGCGCCTATCGGCGGGGGCAGCGGACTCATGCTTGGGTGCCCGGGGTAGAGCCTGAAGAACTCAGTTTGCGCAGACACCTGAGTTGCGAGGAGCAAAGCGAAGATCGACAACAGGCTACGCATGATCTCTCCGTTCAGGTTTGTCTGCGAGACTTGAAATCTCAGCGACATTGGGAGACGCGTCACAGTTGGTCAACCTGTCAGATCTTACAGGGTAGGCGCCTAGGCATTTAGCTAGATATCTAGCTAGATATCTATCTAGTCAGAGTAAGACGTCACGTTCGCGCTGTCTGCCTTTCCACGCCGGCCCGCCAACCCGCCCGGCGGCGCTCCCTGCGGGCCAACAGGGGCTGGCCTGGCCCGTGGAAGGATCGCGGCCGAAGCTGCCACATCGAGGGCGGCACTCCCCAACCCGTGGCCAGCACGATAGCAGCCCCCACAGTAGAAGCCCCCGCCAATCCCTGGCAGGGGCTCCGATGCCTCGCCCGCGGTCCTGCCCTCCGGGGTGGGGCAGCCTGCCGAGGTTGGCCAACTCTTCAGCTGGTGGTCGAGGCCAGCTCGCGCAGCGCGAACATCCGAGCGGTGTAGCCGGCGCTCCCGGGCTCATGCTTTGTAGCTTCGGGGTCCCGGGCGAGCTCGATGAGCCAATGCCGGAACATCGGCAGGATTCCAGCCGCCCTGCGGTCGCCGGCGTCGATTGCTTCTGTCAGCTCGTCGAGGAAGGCAGCGCGCTGTGTGTCCATGGGGTCAGTCTCCCTCGTGGCGGTGGCCAGCACAGTCGGCGAACAGCGCGCTGGCGGGTAGGAGAATTGCTGATGTGCGGTCTCAGCGGCTGAGCCCGGGCGCGGCGACGATCGAAGCCATGGACAGCACTCCCACCTGGCGGCACGAGCTCGACCACTTCTCGCTCGAGTGGCAAGGCTGCGAGATCGCCCGGGTGGCGCCGACGGTGCAGGGTGATCGCTGGCTGGTGCGCCTGGGCCTGCACCGCCGCGACTACCGGCGACATCACACGGCCTATCGACCAACGCAGGAAGCCGCCTGCAGCACCTGCTTGGCATGGTGGGCGCAGCACGCCGACGCGATCGCGGCCGAGCTGCCGCGCCTGGTGCCGGGGCCCTTCGGGCGGCGGCGTGAGTACCCGGAGTGCAACCCACCGGACCCCGCAGGGCGCCATCAGACGCACGAATTGACCCGCCTTCGGACACCCTGACACACTCCGCCGGATCCCCATCGGCGCATGACAGTGGCCCTCAAGTCAGTAGAACTCTTCACCGGCGCGGGGGGACTAGCCCTCGCGACCCACGCAGCCGGCTTCAGCCATCTCGGCTTGTTCGAGTGGAATCGACACGCGTGCGAAACGCTTCGCCACAACGCAGCTCGCAAAGCGCTGCCGCAGATCGCCAGCTGGGAAAAGCGAATTCACGAAGGCGATGTATCGTTCGCCGATTTTGCCGCATTCAACGGCGTTGACCTGGTCGCCGGCGGACCGCCCTGCCAGCCGTTCTCGTTGGGAGGCAAACACGGCGGCATGGAAGACAGCAGGGATATGATCCCGCAGTTTATTCGAGCGGTGCGAGAAGCCCAGCCGCGCGCGTTCATCATGGAGAATGTGCGAGGGCTTACCCGACGCGCATTCGCCACGTACTTGAACTTCTCTGTTCTTCAGCTCACCTACCCAGAGATTACGCGCAAGAAGAGCGAGTCTTGGGAACAACACCTAGCGCGACTCCAACAGCACCACACTTCAAGTCCTCGCCGATCTGGACTTTCTTACAACGTAGTTCAGCAGGTCTTGAATGCCGCAGATTACGGCGTTCCGCAATGCCGCGAGCGAATCTTCATCGTTGGATTCCGTTGCGATGTGAACGCGCACTGGTCATTTCCAGAAGCCACGCATTCCCAAGAGACTTTGCTCCACGAGCAGTGGGTGTCCGGCGAATACTGGGACCGCGTATCTGCTAGACGACCCTCTCAAATTCCGGCCGTAGTCGCTCGTCGATGGAAATCCTTGCAAGAGCGTCCGACAACGGCGCCTTGGCGCACGATCCGTGAAGCAGTGGCTGGGCTGCCCAAGCCGTCCGAGAGCGACGCTCCGGTAGGGGACATCCACAACCACCGGCTGCAACCTGGTGCTCGCCCGTACCCTGGACACACGGGATCGCCTTTCGATTCCCCCTCAAAAACCTTGAAGGCCGGCGACCATGGCGTGCCGGGCGGCGAGAATATGATCGCCTTCCCGGATGGAACGTACAGATACCTAACAATTCGCGAAGCAGCGCGCGTCCAAACGTTCCCCGACTCATGGCGCTTCGAGGGGGCCTGGTCGGAAGCGATGCGTCAGCTAGGAAACGCTGTGCCAGTTGACTTGGCAGCGACGGTTGCCGAAAGCGTCGCAGCAACCCTTGCCCAGAAGACTACCGCGCGTCATGGGACATAAATCCTACACTTTCGATTTCCTAGAAACCGTGTCAAAGCAGTTGGTGGAGGACATTGAGGCTTTGCCCGTGTCACCGCTAAATGCGTCCACGATGTCTGAGCTCTCGCAATACCAGACGACGAACAACGCGAGACAAGGAATCTACCTGATCTACCTGTCGGGAGCTCCGGTATATCTAGGGAAAGCCGATGATGTGGCAGATCGGCTCAGCAGTCACTTGAGGAAGATGACAGGGCGCAGGAACTTAGACCTTGATTCTGTCGGGTACAAGGCTCTACTCCTCGACAAGAGCATGGGCACTGCGGCAAACGAGACGTTGCTTATATCAATCTTCCAGGCATCGCACTCAGGAATGTGGAACGGAAAGGGATTCGGCCCAAAGGATCCAGGGCAGCAACGAGACACAACGCGCCCCAGCATTTTCGACAGCACGTATCCGATTGATGACGCGTGGCCTGTCAACTTTCCCGACGACTCCACAACCGCAGCAACGCTTCTCAACACGATCAAGCAACAGGTTCCATATGTGTTCCGCTTCGACCTGGAAAGCGCTGGACCCACACCCATCAACTTAACCGGCGTTCCCCGGACAGCGAAAGCATTGCTTTCTGCAACCGTCAGGGCGCTCGGGCAGGGGTGGAAGGGCGCCGTTCTAGCGTATGGAATGGTTCTATACAGAACAAATAAGCAGTACGACTACGGCGAAGAACTCCTGCCCAACTAGCCTATAGCAAGCGGACTACATTGAACTCTGGCCCGGTGCCCTGAAAACCTGCGTCAGCGCTGCCGAGAGCGCCCGCCGCACCGCAGGATCGGACAACGTCCCCACCGCGTGCACGAGGTGTTGCCGCTGATCCGCTGGCCACAGCTCATCGTCGTCGTCCAAGGCCAACCACGGCCCGGCATAGCCGGGTCGACGGCGCTCAAGCCACATCTGGATGCAGCTGAAGCGCGAGCATCGAGACGCCTGGTAGTCCGACGCAAGCTCGGGCAGCCAAATGGATTCAGTGACCCGCGCAGCCACGGCCGCGAGCCGCATGTCGCGAGCGACTTCAAGGCCCGGCGCCCGCGCCCGCGCCGTCGAAAGCACTATCTCGATCCTCGGCAAGTGCGGCCGCAAGATCCGGCGCCTCGACGAGCCAGGGTCCAGCGTAAGGCGTCGCGGTGACGCGATCTCCGCCGCGCTCTAACGTCCAGAGCGGGTGCAGAGGCCCGTCGAAGTCGAGGAACAGAATCACGGCCGCCGCTGCAGGTCCGCGAGCTCGACACCGAGCCGTCCGATGCCGAGCTCGAAGCGAGCGAGCTCAGCGACCGAGTCCAGCGATCGAAACACCCGCACCTGGCCGCGCTGAGTCATCAACGTGCGCTCGATGAGCCCGTACCGGGCACGCAGCGCGAAGCCGCCCCCGCGGACCGCCACGGCCAGCAGCTCCCGCACGGCGCCGGCGGCGCAGAGCTCTCTCAGAGCCCCCAACTGGATCCCCTCTGCCATCGCGCCACTCCCGACAGATCAAAAAACCTTTTTTGATCTTCGCTGAAGCTGTAGCGATCAGCAAGCCCCACGCCACGACGCACGGAACACGACATAACACCCGCTGTGCGCACTTTCGTGCGCCTACGGCGCGGGTCGCCATCTGGGCGCACGCTTTCGACGCCCCCAAGGATCCACCCCGAGCGCCATAAAAAGCGCCCACTTAAAATATAAGTTAATCCAACTAAGACATTTTATAAATTGCCAAATAGACCGCGAAAAGGCACACTGCGTCACCTTCGAGCAATCCTGCCGAAGGCCCGCCAAAAACAGAGGAAAACCCATGTTGACGGCACTAAATACAAGACAAACAAGGAATATCGAAAATGAGCAAGAAGAACTCGAAATATGCAAATAGGCTAGACACATTCATCACCGCAGCAATCGTGACATTCTATCTGACAGCCTTCATAACAACGCTTTACCTCCCTCCTGAAGCCATCTTTTACTCAATAACCGCTGCCGACTTCATCCACCACGTCGCGTTACGACTGCACGGCTACTACCACCGCAGCGCTCGCAGAAGCAAGCGGGACCGCTGAAACAAGAAGGGGCCGGCTTTCGCCGGCCCCTTCGTTCCCCAGATCACATCAGAAGTCGAAACTGAGCTGCTCGGGCTCGCACTCCTCGACCGCTTCCGCGGCGCGAGGGTCGACGATGACACGGTCCGCTTGCACGGAACCGCGCACCACCGGGCGCGAGCGACCAGCACATCGGCGCTTGGCCATGGGCGGATCTCGCTAGAGGCCGTCCTGGCCCTACGGCACCAAGACAGCAGCCAGCCGACGCTCGTATTGCCGTGCAGACCCTCCGCACCGTAGGATGCAGGGGCTTTCTAGGTGAAAGCACGGTAGGAAGTGCGCCAGCACAACTTCCCTAGAAGGGCCCCAGTTCGCACCTGGGGCCCTTCGTCTTTGTAGCGTATCAGAGTCGATCGACGGCACTGCCGCTACCAACCGTGGAACATACCCTGCGCCGAACCAGAGGCCGCGGAATTGCGGCCACATCCAAGCGTGCACGCGCAGCGCGAGGCGAACAAGCCTTGACAGAGAATGCATGTTAGGTGGCGAGCTTCAACGTCGCCGGCGAAGAACTGGATGTAGTCAGCGCGCAGCGATGTGAGCCAGCGCCCCCAGCAGCAACGGCCAGCCACCCAGGGCGGCCCCGGCCGCGAGCCTCGGCATGTCCACACGCACGCCGCCGGCGATCAGCAGCAGCTGCGCGCCGCTGGCCAACGCCCCGCCAGGGCCGATCAGTGAGGGCAGGGCAATCGCACCGGCCGCGCCGGCGAAAGCCCCGAACCCGGCCGCAATCGCACTCTTCATCGCACGTCCCCTGAGCCTGCGAAATGATCGACGACGCGCCGGCGTGTTTCGACATCGAGCACAGCAGTAAACGGCACTGCAGTAAGCAGCTCGACGGCTTCCGGCCCGGGCGAGATCAGCATTTCGCGCACCTCGGCGGCGGGCAAATCGAGCACCGGGCGCCAGCGCTGGACATGTGTGCCTGGCGCGGTCAGCGCCCAGCGATCGAGCCGCCGGCGAGCCTTCGCGAGCATCACTTCATCGAGCTGCGACGCGATGAAGCGATGCAGAGCTTCCCCGTTCATAGTGACGGCCCCGAACGCGAGGCAGGGCGGATTGCATCGCCGCCCTGGGCGAGCGGATCAACCGCCCGCCGGCGCGCGGCTTCGTCTTGCTCTTGCTGCCAGCGCTGCATTTTCGCGCGAGGGCTGTCCGGATCTTCCCTGCTTTCCAGAGCGTACAGCTGCGATCGCATGTGCTGCATCGCTTCGAGCTCGCGATCCGACCCCGGCGTGAAAGCAGCCGCGGCCGCACGCTCAGCATATTCGCGCCAGTCGTCTCGATGCTCGGGATGCAGCCGCGGCGCAAGGGATTCGAGCGCCCCGCGGACCTCTTCTTGCGAGTGCCCCGTCAGACGCATACGCAACGCTGCTTCGCGATCGGTTGAACTCCAGTTCAACGCAAGCCCTTTCGCTCGACGCTCCCAAAACGTCGCGGTCAGGTGCAGCCGATACGCCGCCTCGGCGGCCGTGTCGCCGGGCTGCACGTCGGCCATTTTCTGAATGTCCTCCCGCTTCTTCGGCACTGCACCCAGCACAGGCGCCGGGTATTCAATTCGCGCCCCCTGGCGCGATTGCTCACGCTCGGCTTCCCACAGCTCCTGCAGCTCGGGATTCCTGAGCCGGATTCCGTGCTGCGCAGCGATCAGCGCGGCACGACGAACGGCTCGCGGCGGGCCATCGAGCTGAATCACACCGAATTTCGCTTGCGCGAGCTGAAGCCCCGCGAGAATTGCAGACGAATCGCTCGCATCGATTGCGACTTCGCGCCCGCGATCCACGAAATCCGCGCGTGCCTCGCCCGCGAGGTAATACGCGACGCCGGTGTCCGTGATCCGCCCGCGGTAATCGCGGATATCGCGCACTGCCAGCACTTCCGCCGCACGCTCTGCCGCAGTATCCCTCGCGCGCACAGCATCATCAGCGCGAAAGCGATACGCCTCGGCTTCCGCTTCCATGCCGCTTTCCCGCAGCCAGCTCTCATAATCCGGAAAAGGCTTCAGCCGACGCTGCAGAGACTGCCGTTCGATGCGCTGACATTCAAACAACTCAGCACGCTCCCGGGCGATCTCCGCTGCGAGCAGAGAACGCGCGGCGTTGAGCTCGCGGCCTTTTCCCTGCCAGCTTCGTCCCTCGAGCTCCTGGCGGCGCTTCCCGGCGCCCCCGAAAAACACGGTCCGCTCGCTTTCGTGACGCTCGCGAAGCGCGCCCAGCTCCGTCCGCCGATGCTCTTGATAGAACCGCCGCTGCGCGTTGTAGCTAGCCCAGCTCCGCGATACCTGCAACGCTGCCGGCTCCGGCAGCGCAGGCAAAACATCCGCTGCTGGCAGCTCATACTCGCCGAGTCGCTTGCACAGCGCGCCAAAACTGAACGCCCGCCCGGCAGACGATGCTTTCACAGCAACATCGCCGACGAAAATAACGGCGCCGGACCCCTTTTGCTCAAAACGCGCCCCCAGCGGCGCGAGGGCAGCATGCACTTCGGCCCAGGTCTTCGCAGATTCAATCGCTGGCCCGCAGCGCTCAATCACAACGCGCTGCGCGGACGCTTCGCCGGTAAGCGCTTCAATACTCGCAGCCGGCTTCGTAATCGAACGCGGCGCACCTTTTACCGGCCTCGTTAGAACGGGCCCGGCGTCGCTCATACGATAGAGCGCGTTCTTCTCTGACTGCCAGCCCTGCGCGGATTCGATACGACAAAGCGCGCGGTGCGCTGCGAGCATATCGAAACCGTTGTGCGGATCCGCGATGCGCAGCAACTGCGGATGCACTCGATTCACGACAATATGCAAATGCACGTTGTCCGTGTCGCGGTGCATCGCGTAAATGCACTGATGATCGTTCATGCCGAGCTCATCGAGCATGATCGCAACAGCTTCATCCGCTTGAGCGTTCGTCGGCTGCTCGCCGGCTTGCCAACTCACCACATAATGTGAAATCGGATGCGGGCTCTTGGGACACTCATTTGCGAGCGCGATCATGTGGGAACGCTCAAGCATATGCTGCTCAGCAGGCGCAAGCTCTCCCCAAGCTCGCGGAAACCCGACGCTTGAAGTGTGAGCAACTTTGGCATCGTCGCGCTCGAACGCGCGCACGTAATCCGCGAGCCGCTTGCCGCTGACTTCGCGCACGTAATCCGCCAGGTCGCGAATGTTCCGCGCCTTCGACTTCGACGACGCGGCTTTCCGCGGCGGCGGTTTTACGACAATCATTTTCCAGCCTCCGCAGCGCCCAGGCTTTCAACCTCGATGCGCAGCATGTCCGCTTCGATGTGCTGCAAGACAACGTCGCTTTCTGTGCCAACGCGTCGATCCATTATCGCCTGCGCCAGCGTGCGCAGCGCGCTCAGCTGCGCGACCTCGATTCCGCGAGGAACCGGCTTCCCCAGCACGCGCCGGCGAATCAATTCAGCGAGCGAAATGCCAGCCGCCGACGCTTCGCCCTGCAGCCGCGCTTTCTCAGCAGCGGTGACACGAATCCGGAGCTTGTCCGGCGCCTGCTTCTTGCTCTGCGTCTCGTCGCTCACGTGAGCGTCTCCATACGTTTTCCGACAGCGCGCTTCTGGCCTCTGGCTGCGACAAGCGCAAGCGCGGAGCGGCCCCACAGCCCGGCAGGGCTGGCGGGGTAGAGCTCCCGGGGGCGAAGCCGCCGGGGGGTCTTCCCCCCCTCCTGCTATGAACAGGCAACACACTGCCCACGCCGCGATCGTACGCTCCAGCGGCTGACCCCGCAAGCGGCAGTGACGGTAACTGCCGCCTGAACAAGAAACCATAATTAGCGTATTGCGTACACCCTACGCGAACGCTTCGGAAGCGCATCACATAATCACCCGGAAACCGCCCTAAAAAACTGTTGACTGCATATTATAAGCGGCGTAACGTCGGCAACGCTTCGACGCGTTACGACCGCGCCGACAGCGCCCTGAAACCGGAGCGCGCGGGGGAGACGCGCGGCAAGTTAGGAAAGCACAAATGCACACGAAAACCAACGCGCACGGATTCACACTGTTTGAAATGCTTGTCGTGCTCGTCATCGCGAGCTTCGTCGCAGCGATCGCGTTCGCTCAGATTCGGCACAAGCTCAACGCTGAGGCTGCAACCACGATGATTTCTGCGCAGTCCCGCGAAATGATCATGGTCGCGGACGCCGCGCAGAGATTTTCTGACGCAAACAAAGCCGGCTGGCCGGTGAACACACTGCAGACGATCACAGTCCAGCAGCTGATCGCAGCGAATCTCTTGTCAGCTAATTTCGCGAGCCGGGGCGGAACGACCGGTTCGACGCCGATCGGCGAGACATATCGCGTGCTTGCGCGGCGCGATACTGCGGGTGTCGCACGCCTGGTAATAGCTGACTTCGGCCGGCCCCCGGTCGACGCCCTTTTGCGCCGCGGCGGATATATGCCCAACGCTCTTTCAGTCGCGGGCTACAAAGCGCGCGTCGCGGCTGAAATCAGCAACACAAGCCGCGAATTTGCGGGCAGCGTTGCCGGCATGGCGCCCACTTTCTCGACACCGCCGCAGCCCGGCACGATGACTGCGCGCGGCGTCCTCGGGACTTTCACGCAGGACTTGACAGCGTATTTGCAGACGATCCCCGCGCTCCCGGTAGCAGTAATTTTGAAGGGCTGGCCAGAGCATCAGCTGCCGGACGGTCCCGGCAGCCCGAATGCCAACGCCCCGGGTTTCTGTAACGTGGTCGAGGGCGTCGGTGGTACGTGCTTCACAACGCGATTTGGAAGCACCGTTTCGGCGCCGTGCTGGTCGCAATCTTCGTTCGACGCCGCGACTGTTTATCGCGAGCCTCCGCTGCCTGCGGGAGCGCGAAACGTCGTGCGAATTCCGCTTTGCGCGGGCGGAATGAACATCATTTCTACGGGCGTGAACGGCATTGCTCTTACAGCGCAGACGGGGACGCGCACATATACAGCTAGCGTGCCCGCGTGCAGGGATATGTGGAACAATCCGCACGATCCAGTTAACGTGCAAATCAGTGAAACTGTGCAAACGATCAACCTGAACAACGGTCCCGTGTTTGAAACTGTTTGCGGCAGCTCGTATGCCGAGCGCAACCCTAACACTTGCGAAGTTGTTGTTCGTTCATCGATGAGCGATGCAAACAGAGTCATGCAAACATCGCCGGTAAGCTACAACAGCATCAACGGCACGCAAACATTTAACCCGCTTTCAGCACACCCGAGCAATACTAGATCAACGGGCGGGCCGACAACGCGCGGACACTGGTTTTACTGCACTGACACAGCCCCGTAAAGGAGCAGCAAATGAAAACTCTGATCGGCTTCTTATCTCTGCTTCTCGCTGCGTCGGCGAGTGCACAGTTCGACCCACCCGCGAACCCAAACTCAGCATCTCGCGCAATCGCTGAAGCGGATCGGCTCTACAAGCTCGATGTCGCCCCCCAGGCGAGCTGGTATAACCCCGCAACAAGCGGGAGCGGCTGGTACTTTGACCGCATTTCTACAGGCCCCGGTGTCGACATTGTCTCTGCAATCGGCTTCATTTATCAGCGCGACGGCCGGCAGGCGTTCGCGCTCGGCAATGCGCCGCGTCCGGCGCTCAATTCGACCGCCGCGCGCATGTGGGCGAACGCGCCGGTCATGACGCTCGATCTCTCACTTGTAGAAACGCGCAACGGATCGTGCCCGACGTGCGCGTATCAGCGCCCTGAAACCGGGTTGGGTGAATTCAACCGGGCGCGGGTCGAATGGATCGCGCCGACGATCGCACGTCTGCGCGTAAATGATAGAGATTTGCCCGAGCTGATCGCGTCGGATGTGGCCCTCGCTGGGGGTCTCGCGAATCGCTTGGCGGGCCGCCACTACGGCACCGCGCTTACGCGCGACTCATTCAACGCGGGGTTTCCACTGAACCGTAACGAGTGCATTTATGAGCTGCGCGAAGTGCCGAAACCGTTCAGTGAATCGACGCTGCGCTTTGATGAGCCCAGCACGCTCAACGAACAGCCGCCCGCGGGCGCTCGTTGGTTTCGCGCATCGTTCGGCTGCAGTCTAAGCGGTCTACCGCCGGAAAGCGCGCAGCTTCTTGAGTCTGGGTATCACATCGCTGTGCCGACGAACGTAGATGCTGCGTATGCATTGCAATACACGTTCGCTCCCGCGAATGCGGTTCTTGACTCAAGCGGTAACGTCCTGAGCTACCGTATTTCTGCGCGATCGCACGTCGGCCGCGTTTACGCGATCGGTGCCGGTACGCACTACTGGCCACAGCGCGAAGCGCAAGACAGCACGATTGTGTTTCGCGAGTACATGATGCGTCGCTCGCGTTAACTGCAAGCTCAGCCCAGGAGTAAATTGAAATGCGCACCATTTTTTTCGCAACCGCTTTGCTTTTCGCAGCTGCGGTCTCGGCCGCAAGCCCGCCCCGTTTCGCCGTCGCTGGCGGAACGCTCACGCTTGGGCCCTTGCCTTCCGGCTTTCTGGTTCCCGTGCAAGCGCCGCAGCTAACCCCGCGGCCGCGAGGCGCCGAGGTTTTTTATGTGCGCTGCGAGAAAGCCCACGTCGAGAACGTGAGCTGCGGCTACACGACTGGCCCGCATCTGATCGCTTTCAAGCTCGATGCGGAAGGCACGTGGGTTTTCCAAGCGGTCACTGCGCATGACGAGATCGACGCTGAATGGCGCGTGCGAGACGGGAGCGGAACGGTCCGCGCGATCTCTGGGACCGGCGTCGCGGTTGAAAGCTCGCAGACGTTTCAGTTCGTTGAAATCAAGGAGTAAGAGCAATGCTCCCGCCTCTGCCCCCCCGCGCAATCGAGCTCGCAAGCCGGCACGTGCTGTTGCTACTTGAAGACCTGTCGCGCGCGACGCGCGACAGGTCACACGACATCGACAGCGAACTTGAGCTGCTCGAGCAAGAAATCCGGCGCGAACTAGCAGAGATCGGAATCACACGCTTCCGTTTTGAATATGACCCTGTGCTCGGCTTCGCCCCGAAGCTTAACGTCGGCGGCGAGTGGGTTGATATGCCGCTGAACGCAGCAGCGAAATCGCGGATCGAGGCCAACCGCGCGCTTCGCGCCCGATTTCGGCAGCCGCTGGTAATGCCCGCGGCCCCTGGCATTCATTGACATCGGAGCGCAGCTATGGACGGCACAAGCGCAGCAGACAGCATATTCAGCATTTTTGGCGTCGATGCAGCAACGCTCGCAGACTCGATTCGCACAGCTGCAGACAGCGATTCGATTCTTGCCCAGATCGCAGCTCTAGTGAATGTTGCCGCCCTGCTCGCGGCGGTGCTGTTTCAGGGCGCGCACCTGGCGGCCGCAGTGCTGCAGCAGGGGCAACAAGGCGTGGTCGGCGGGAAATACTCGCTGCCGTGGGCAATCTTGCGGACGATACTGCTTTACCTGATGTTGCTGCCGCTGGGCTCGGGCTATTCGCTCATACAAGCCGGCGTGCTCTGGCTCGGAATGAGCGGCAGCGGACTCGCAGACAACGCGTGGGACAAGAGCAATAGCTATCTGATTGAGCGCATGCAGCTCGCTGCGCCTTTGCCACCGCGGCATCTTCAGCAAGTCACAGGGCCGCTTGCTGTCATCGAAGCCTGCGCCCTTTCCATTGAACGCGCCGCCGCCGGCGCTGGTGGCGGCACTATCAGTAATGTCTCCGTCCGCCGGCCCGCAGCCTGGGCTGCAGCGGACACTGAGCGCGAAGCCGTGCGGCAGCTCTCGTATGACGGCGCCGGCGATTTGCCGGCGCAAGCGCTCTGCGGTGCGATCACGCTGCGACGCGAGCTGCCGCCGGCGGGCGACAGCGTCGAAGCGCGAGCGCTGCGCGCGATCGCGCTTCGCTCGATCGAACTGCAGCAGCAGGATCTGCTCAACGCCCGCACAGCTGTGCGCCAGCTGCTCGAGCGCCGGTTCGCCGGCGAGCTGCCCGGCGCTCAATTTCGCGAGGAAATGCTCGCAATCGAAACGCGGTACATGCAGCGCCAGGGCCGGCAGGCTCTCGTTCTGAATCGCGATCTCGCGCCCCTCGAAATCGAGCTCCGCGAAGCGCAGATGCAGCAAAGCCAATCCGCCGGCTGGCTGTTCGCTGGCGCGTTCTATATGACTATGAGCGCGTACGACGACAAGTTGAACGAAGCGATTTTCTCGACCCCCAGCTTTGCCGGCCCGCGGATGTCTGAAATGCCGCGCTCCCTCGCGCTCGATGTGAAGCCGCACGTCGACGCCGCACGCTCGCTCACGCCGACAGGCGCGCTCGGCGACAGCGAGACGAATGCAGTCGTGCAAGCGCAGCTTGAGCGTGAGCACGCGCAGCGCTTGCAGACGCGGACGCAATCGCTCAAGCAACAGCTCACGCCCGACAATCGCGCCGGCTTCACGGCTCGCGCGTGGCTGCACAGCGACTTCGAGGGACGCGCTATTCTTCAGAACAAAGCCGCAGACCTGGGCGAAGAGATCCTCGCAGCGTTCAGCGATCTCGGCCACGGCGACGGCCACGGCATCGTGCCCCGGCTTGTCGGCATCGGGCACTCGATACTGAGTGGCGCCGGCATTCTGTTAGCAGGATCAACAATCGGGGGCATGACGACACTCGCGCTGCTCTTGCCGCTCGCGCTGATCTTCGCCGCCGCCGGCGTGCTGCTCGCTTACCTGCTGCCTGCGCTGCCGCTCGTGATCTGGCTCGCCGGCGTCGCGGGCTGGCTGCTCATGCTCACACAGAGTGTGCTTGCAGCCCCGCTCTGGGCAGCTACTCACGCCGACCCCCGCGGCGAAGGCTTCTCGACGAACCGCGGCCGCCCGGGCTACATGTTGCTCTTCGCGCTGATCGCGCGCCCCCTGCTGCTGCTCGCGGGCTTCATCGCTGCAATGCTGCTGCTCGAGTTCCTGGGGCACTTCGTGTTCCGCGCATTCGCCGCATGGCACAGCGCGCAAGACAGCACCGGCGCGGGCACGGGTCTAGTCGGCTCGCTCTTAACGATCTTCTTGATCTGCGTGATGATCGCCGCGATCGCTCGCTGGTCGTTCAGCTTGATTCTGCAGGTCCCCGACAGCGTGCTGCGATGGATCGGCGGCGCAGCAACAGCCCTGGGCGAGAGCGACATGGCTGAAGAAGCCCGCGCCATGGCCCTGGGCGCACTGGCAAAAATCCCCGGCGCGTCTGCCGCGCTGCCGCTCGCCGGGCTTTCAAAAGGCCCGGGCAAAGGGCTGATCGCGAAATGAGCCGCCGCGGCACCGCGCCCGTCTTTCGCGTCATCGTGCAACACGCCGAAACGGGTCTTGTAATGCGCGAAATCGAGGTTCAAGGCAAGTATTCTGCGCTGCAGAAAGCTGACGAACTGCGATTGCAAGATCCGCACAAGAGCTGCAATATCTACGTGAACGGAAAACTCATCTACAAAGCCCGGAAGGGCCCGAAACCGGAGACACGAAATGTCCACTGATCTGCAGAACATCGATTTCAAGAGCCTGACGCCGCAGCAGCTGAACGAGCTTTCGACGAAAATCGCGGAAGCTCGCGCAGAAGTCGAGCGAGAGAATCGCGAGAAGACAAAACGCGACGTGCTCGCGCTGATCAAAGAGCGCGGCTTTCACAGCATCGATGAGCTGTTCGGACACCTCGCCGGCGGCGGCCAGGGCCGCGGCGGGCGCCGCGCGTCGGCGTCGGTGAAGTACAGGAACACAGCGGATCCATCGCAGACCTGGGCCGGGCGCGGCAAGCACCCGACCTGGCTGCGAGATGCAATCGCGGCCGGCGCTGACATTGAGTCGTTTCGCGTGTAGCAGCTGCTGCAGCTGCAACACCCTGAAAGCCCCGCTTGCAGCGGGGCTTTTTCTTTGCGCGAGTGTCGAGCCCTTCGCGCTGCCCAGGACCGGGGCTCCGGCCCTTCGGGCCTTCGGCCTCCCCTACCCCGCCGAGGAAGCCGGCGGGGCCCCGGTCGGCTCGCCGGCGCGACCCTGGCCGGCCCTAGTCATCGATTCGAAGGCGCGGCGGTGCACGCGCCGCGCTGTCTCCGGGCGCGGAGCTGCTGCAGCGGCTGAGCTGAGCCACGACCCCACGGCCGGCAGCGCGGCGGGCTCAAGGCTTGGACAGCACAAACGGCAACAGCGCGAAGCTGAATCCACGGCAACGGCTTTCGCCGTCCTGCATCATAAGAAGAATAATAATAGTATTATTCGTACACCAACAGCAAGGAGGTGTAAGATGAGCGCAGTTACGATTTCGACGGTCGGCTCGAAGGTTCATGCAGTGACTCCGTACAACACACTTTTCGTCGCCGCGGCGCGCCGCCTGGCGGGCACGTGGCATGCGCCTACCTGGGTTTTTGACGCGCGGGACGAAGATCGCGTACGGAAGATGTGCATGAAGTACTTCGGCAGCGACGGCAGGCTGATTGACACGTGCACTGTTCGAGTTGTGCTTGATGAGACTGTCAGTTCGAGCCGGGCGCCGATCACGTTGAACGGTCGCCCCATCGCCGCCGCGCTTGACCGTGACAGCGGCGCACGGATCGGGGAAAACGTGGTGCTGCTCGAAGGAAGCTTCGGCTCCGGCGGAAGTCGAAATCACTGGACGACGTGTGTGAAACGCGGCGGTGCAACTGTTCTGCTGCGCGATTTCCCGCGAGCCGCCGCGCTTTCGTTGATCGAGACGCCCCGCGCGGGCTTTACTGTGACGCTCGAAGAGGAAGTCGCACCGATCAACGTCAGCGAACTTATGCACGAGCGCGAGAAATTGACAGCGCGTATCGCGGAGATCGATGCACTGATTGAGCGCGCATCTAGTGAAGTACCGAGGCCTACTGAATGAGCATCCCCGCAGACATCAGAGACCGCATCACCGCCGCCGCCGACGAGCTGGCAGCAGAAGCCGGCGGAAAGGCTCCTACCGTGGACGCGGTCCGCCGGCGTGCCCAGGTCGACATGAACGCGGCTGCGGTGGTGATGCGCGACTGGCGTGCAGCCCGGACGACAGCGGCGACTGCGCCGGCAACGGCTATCCCTGACGCAGTGACAGCAGCAGCGGCAGCGGCGGCGCGGGAGATCTGGCGCACGGCGGAAGCCCTCGCCGGCGAAGCGCTTGCTAATGCCCGCGCAGCGTGGGCACAGGAGCGGTCACAGGCCGATTCGCTCCGGGAAGAGATCGCCTCGGCGCATGCTGAACTCGACGCGGAACTCGGCGCTGCGCGCGAGGAACTGATTGCACGCCGCGCGGCTGAAACGCTTATGGCTGCCGAGCTGACCGCTGCTCAGACGCAGCTGGCTCAGGCCCAGGCTCAGCTTGAGTCAGAACGTGCGCGGCTCGCGGAACTCCGCGCCGAGCTGGACGCGTCCCGTGCTTCCGAGCGCGAAGCACGGGACGCGGCGGCAAAGTTTGCCGGCAAGCTCGAAGCTCTCGAACAGCAGCTGCTGCAGTTGCAGAAAGCGCAGTCGCAGCCGCAGCCGCAGCCGCAGGGCAAGGGAAAGGCCTGACCCCTGCCCTCACCGCCCTGGCTGAGCGCCTGGGCGGGCCGCAGGCGTTGATCTAGCCCAACCCTGAGCCGGCGGCAGGCCGAGGGCCGCAGGCCCGTCTATGCCCGCGTAGCGGGCGCTGTGGCTCTTCCGCGCCTCGACCCTCGTCGCGCCCTTCACCCGCGGCCGTCCCTTGACCCCACCGGCCCACCTGCTGCGCCCGGTTACCCGGCCGCGGAGCGGCCCAGGGCCGGCCTTGAGCCGGCCCCGCAGCCGCAAAGCGGCTGCACAAGGCTTCTAGCGCGCGGCGCGTAGCGCCGGCCGAGTCGCTGTTGCTGTTGCTGTTGCTTCGTCCTGATAAACATCTTTTCAAAGAAAAGGATGAAGCTGAAAGCGGGAAGACATCGAGCATCAAAAAGCATGACATCGATCTGCACATTGAGAGACAGCAGAACATTCGGCGCGTCCGCGCACCCCCTCTCGGACGCCGAAACTAGGCGCCTAGGGGCCGCACTTTCTGCTTGAAATCGGGCCTCCGGGCGCGTAGCGCGCCGATTTCTGGCCTCGCAGCCGGCCCCGCAACGCGTTTTCAGGCGTCCAGGCACGCGGAAGACCCCGCGGCGTGGGCGGGGCCTGAAGCTCTCTTGATTTGCGCGTCTAGCTCGAGCCGAAGAGCTTCAGTGCGAACTGCTTCACAATATCCGGCAATTCGCGCGGCTCGCCGGCGCGATCTTCAAGCCGCTGCGCCGCAGCTGCGCTAGCGGAATGCCCCTCGCCGCGCTGCCGCGCTCGCTCGCCGGCGTGGGCTGCATCTTCCCCGCCGCGCCGCGGGCCGATGGCCGCCGCCCGCGCGGCGTTGCGCCGCGCTTTCTGCTCGTCTTTTCGTTCGCGCATTGCCGCAGAAGCTTCGCGGGCAAGCCCCAACGCGGCCCACAGCTTCTCTGTGACGCGCTTAAACGCAGTTCGCGACCGCCATTCCGCCCCTTCGCGCTCGCGGATCTGCGTGACTGACACATAGCCCAGCGCAGTGATCTTTGCGACAGCACGAGCTGTCCGCTTCTCTCTGTTCAACAGCTCTTCGATGTCTTTGTCGCCGAAGGCGACTCTCCAAACGTCTTTCCACGACTTGTTCTTCCAGCTGTTGCCGCCCGCCCGCGGCGGTTCAGCGACGATCCCCGACGCGATGTCGGACCATCCGACGATAACTGACAGAACATTACAAGAATTAACTATCGAGCCGCTCTGAACTTTGCGCTTGCGCTGATCTTTGCTGCGCCCGTCGCGTGCGCGGCCCGGCAACGGCGTCGCATCCTGCGGAAACAAGCGCCGTGCGATCGCGCCGGCGGGATCAGCCGCCGCGGCGCGCAGGCGGTGCCAGGCTTTTTCGATGAGTAGCGGCCAGCGGCCCTCGGCCGGCCTCGTCCAACTGATCGCGCGGAGATCCCTGGTGCAGGGCGGAAGCTCGATAGGCCCCCAAGTCTTCACAGCCACGGCCCGCGGCGCGGGGCTGAAAGCCGGCGGCGCATGCGCTGCGTGAAGCGCAGCAGCGCTCTCTCGTTCTCGAGCAATGGCGTTGTACAGCTGCGCGGTTTCTGCGCTTGTCAGCTGCTGACCTTCCAGCCACCGAACGACCAGTGGCTTTTCCCTTCCGCTGTCTGTCAGCTGCTGCATCGCCGCCAACCCCGCCCAAATTTGGGCTGCACGAGGTTGCGGCGAGAAATTCGATGCGCTAGCATCTTTCTCACCTCGACCGGGTTCGCAGCCCTCATCCGCCAAGATTTACGGCTGCGACAAATTTAAGTTGCAACGAACGCCCCGCATCGCGGGGCGTTCGTGTTTCTAGGCTACCAACTTTTCCCAGTCCTGCAACACCCCCCTCTCCCCCCGAAACCCTTGCCCCGCAAGGCGTTAGCGTACTGAGTACACGTCGCGCTAACGCAAAGATAGCTAGCTAGCAATCTATCAAGATTGATATCTAGCTATAACTTCGGCAGCTTGAAGCGTTTCCGGATAAGGTTTTCCACAATTTCGGTCTCAGTGACGCGCCGGCCCTGAGCTGCACTTTCCTGAGCCGCCCCGGTACGCAGCGCGCTCACTGTGTCCCACCGCAGGCGGAACAGTTTCTGGACCGTCGGCTCCGGCTTGCCAGCATCGTCAGCCCCCCCGAACTGCGCGGCAGCCGCGTTGCCCTCCGCCGCAGCTTGGTCGGCCGCACCTTCGCGCAAGAAATCGTCCAGCGGCTTCGCGGGCGCCGGCCGCTGGGTGAAGCCGCTCAGGTCTGGCTTTCCTTTCATGCCGTGATCTCCCGGAAGAACCCCTCGATCTCGGCAACGGCGGAGGCATCTTTGCCGATCTCCTGCACCGTCGCGCCCTCGCCGATCGCCCGGCGGAAGGCCACGCGCTCACACACGCGCGTGTTCAGGACCGACAGCTTCTGCTCGTGCAGAAATTCGAGCATCTCGCCGGCGTCTCGCGTGCGCGGGTCGACACGGCACAGCAGCACGCGGACATCGAGCTCGGGGTTGTAGTCCTTGCTCAGCTCAACGACTTCGAGCAAGTCGGTCATGGCCGCGGCGTCCAGGTTGCTGGCTCCCACCGGGATCACTGCCCTCTGCGCAAGAATGAGCGCGGAGCGAAGGCCCACAGAGTCGCGACCGCCGGCATCGACGACCACGTTGTCGAACCCCGCGGCTAGCTGCTTGCCCTCTGCCAAGATGGCTTTACCAGCCAGGCAGGTCGTCGTGGGTGACGGGTCGTAATCGGGGTGTTCCCGGCGCCAAGCTGCCCAGCTCGCAGCGGAGGCCTGGGGGTCGCCGTCGATGAGCAGAGTCTTTGATCCCCGCGCAAGCATCGCTGCGAGGTGGATGGCCGTCGTGGTCTTGCCGACGCCGCCTTTTGTATTCACTACTGCGTAGATCATTGCTCTCTCCTTGTCTGAGACGCGGAAGGAGAGTATCAAGATAGCTAGATAGATAGCTAGATGGGCGCCGGCACGGGCAAGCCCCCGGTCACTTCAAGGCGCGAGCCCCAGCGCGCGCATGCTGGCAACGATCATCTTCGCGGGCAAGATTGCATGCCCCTGGTAAAGCGCGAAGACGACGATCGCGGCGCAGCAGAGCAAGAACAGATATGTGAGCCCTGACATTCGATTGAGCCAGTTCAAGAATGTCAGCGTACCCTCGCCGGACGGCACAAGCCTCCGATACCAAGGCAGCGGGATCGACAGCACTAGCAGCATCAGCAGTCCGCCCCACAAGCCAGCGCCCGCTTTGGCCCATGCTGTTGCGTCTTCAGACCAGGCGATGCTCGGTAACCGCTTCTGGGTCTCTGCCCAAACGCCCTCGATATGCACGGCGACCAGGGTGAGCAGCGCGAAAGCAACCAGCGCGGCTACGGCCCACGCGAAGGCCGCGCCGATCACGGCGTTGCGGCGACGCCCGTTCTCAGCCCAGCTCGCTTCGTCGCACGTGAATCGAGGCAGGAAGATCAACCCGAACAGAGATCGCTCGAGATGGGATCTCGGACGGCTCTTCGGCGCAACGCGCTCAGCTCGGGAATCTGAAGTCTCTCGCATACCCACCTCCAGGCTACTGCCGGCCATTCTGCTAGCTATCTTGCTAGCTAGCACCAATGCTCGTCAAGCCCTTGCAGCGGCCTCCGTTCAGCAGGCTGCTAGCCCGCTTTGCGCATCGCGTGAGCAAGCAAGCCTGCCCAGCCGCTAGG
>VFQQ010002279.1_pt1 | contig 22348 bp, 32 predicted proteins | sample 3512341 | NCBI WGS metagenome assembly VFQQ01 (sample SAMN10412373, study PRJNA504923) | tailings metagenome | isolation source: Relicate 2 Philex TSF1 revegetated site | place: Philippines: Tuba, Benguet | collected 2017-08-29 | reverse complement strand
CTGGTCTGGCAGGGGCGGCGCGCCAAACGGCTCCCCACCCAGCGGGTTCAGCAGGTCTGGTAGCAGCGGCAGCTGCATGTCGCCAGCGGGCGCTGCCACGCCACCTGCGGAAGGGCGGACAGTTCCAGCGAGGGGAGGGAGAGAGTGGTCAGCAGCGACCCTAGCAATTGGCTAGCTGCACACAGGGAAGGTGCCTGTTGCTGCTGCATTCTAGTGCTGATCCCCGTTTACGGCATGCCACCCATCCTCCTGTCAAGTAACAACCATTAAAGTGCCTCACCTGCAGCCTCCTTGAACAGCCCGGCATCAAACTCATCCGCCTCTGCTGCCGCCGCCGTGCTCTGGCCCCGCGCCCGCAGCTGCTGCTGCATCAGGCGCTGCTGCGCCATCTGCGCCGCCGCCGCAGCCATGCGCTGGCTGGCCGCCGCGGCTGCTGCTGCTGCCACTTGCGCTGGGCACGGCGCCTCGGGTGGGAAGCCCTGGGCTGCCCAGTACGCTGGATCATAAGTTTCGTACCAGGGGCTGACATCGCCCCCCGGAGGCGGTTCCCCTGCCGCCTCTGCCGCCTGCGCCTCTGCTGCCGCCACCGCCACCTGGTAGGAAAACTGGCGCTCCTCCGCCCCAGGCGGCAGCGGCAGGCGCGAGTAGTCGGGCCAGACATCGGGCTGCCAGCGCCGCATCAGCTGCATCTTGCTGCCGTCCTGCGGCGGGCGGGGTGGGGACAGCGGGGCAGGAGGGTTGGAAAGTGTGTAGAGGGCAGCTGGGGCATAGTTGTCTGCTTGACGATGCATGGCATTTTCTGCCCAGCTCAGCATGGCACAGCAGTTTTTGCTTGTGATGGCCCCTGCCTGCCCCACTGCAATCCTCCTGTCCAGCACACAGCGCACCTTGATGTTGACAAAGCTGATGCACAGCGCGTTGCGCAGGCTGGTCTTGCGCAGCATGCGCCACATGCCCGCCTCGTCCGACAGCGTCAGACCGCTGCTGGGCCCGCGGCTGCGCTGGCCCGCCCCACCCGCTGCAGCTGCCCCCTTGTCGCTCGGCCTGCCGCCATGCACAGAGGCCGGCCCATCTGTGACGGCGGCGCCACCCAGGCCGCTGCTGTCCTCCCAGGCCGACTGGTGCCGGGCAATGGTGCGCCGCAGCTCCTCCAGTGCATGCTGCACCAGTGAGGGCTCCACGCCGCGCTTGCCCTCCACAGACCACGTGCCCATCAGCGTCTTCTCCATCTGCGGAAGTTGCAAGAGGAGGTGAAGGATTGGGGATTGCGTTTAGGGTGACAGGTGGACGGAGCGCTGATACGGCCGCGCATGCTCCTCCTGCTTTGCCTTTTCACCGGTGTGCAACCCATACCACGTCACTGTGCTCAGTCATTGCCGTCCCTGCTGCATCACCACCCATCACCCCTGCCCCACCTTTTGCGCCGACTCCAGGCTGCGGCCCATCAGGAAGACCAGCTGGCTGAGGGCGGCACCCACGACGCGCGGGAAAATGTTGCCCACAATGGAGCCGGGGCCCCGGCCCTCAACATTCTTGCGGGCCATCTGTTGGCAGTTGGGCAGGGAAGGAGGGCGGGTGAGGCGTGGAGTCACATCCAGGTGGGAAGAGGCAAGGTGCAGCTGCCGAAGAGCAGGGGCAGCAGGGCGCCCAACTGAGCGGCATTTAGGCAGCGAGCCTGCCCAATTGCAGGCGCACGCTGTCTCAACCATCCCTCCTGCTTCCAATGCAGTTGCACCCAGCTGGGCTGCACGCACCGCCAGAATGGCGTCCAGCAGGTAGAAGTGGGGCACGCGCTTGTCTGCTGCCGCCTCTCGCTCCATGTGCTCCAGCACGCGATGCACCACCTCCTTGCACGCGCCCAGCTGGCCTGCACAGGGAGCAGCAGCGGGCAGGTGGACGTTGAAGTGAGCACACAGGGCGGGAGCATGCAGGGTTTGCGTTCCAGTTAAGCTTGCATGCTCCAGCAGGGCCGGCCAGGCAACACCCTAACCTAGCTTACGCAGACGCCTGCCCACCTGCCAAGATGGCTGCCTCCGCTGCACCGTGGATCTTGTCCTTCATCAGCGTCAGGCCCGGCAGCAGCGCCTCAAACGCTCTGCACGCCTTGTCGCCCGGACGCTCTGCCACAGGCACCGCTGCCGGCGGCGAAGCATCGCCCTCGTCTGGTTGTGAGGGCGGGCGCTCTGCCTGCTGCGCCTGCTGCTGCTGAGAAGGTGGCCGCTCCGGCTGCTGGCGCGAGGAGGGCCGTGTATGTAGCTGCTGCTGCTGCTGCTGTGGTTGCTGCTGCTGCTGCTGCTCCTGCTGCCCTGGCTGTGGCCTCCTGGAGTCGGCTGCTGGTGCAGCGGCCGCCCCTTGCTGCTTGCCATCCTCCCGCTCCCGCTGCTGCCGCTGCTGCTGCGTCGGCCGCTGCTCCCGTTGGCTGCTTGGCCGCTGCTTGCTGCTGCCTGGAGGGGAAGCAGCGGCTGGCCGCTTGCCTTTCTCTCGCTCATCATCCCCCACAGGCACCGTGGCCAGGGGTGCCAGCATTGCCAGCCCGAGGCCCAGCTCTGTGACAGCAGGCGGCTTGGGCGGCGCCTTGGCTTGTACCACTGGCTCGGGCTGTGCTGCGGCAGCTGCAGGCTGCTCGGCCGCTGGCTGGCCAGCTGGCTCTGAGGCGTGCTGCAGCGCTGCCTGCACCTCCGCTGCCTGCAGCGCCGGAGAGAGGTCGGCTGCTGCCAAGAGCTGCTCACCCTCAGCAGGCTCCTGCTGGCTGGGCTGCTGCGGCGGCGGCTGCTGCTGCTGGATGGATGGCTGCTGTTGCGGCTGACCGCCCGGCCGTCGCCGCTTGCCGCCCGTGCTGGGTGCAGCTCCCGGCCCTATATCCTTGACGGAGGGCGCACCTGCCTCGTCTGCCTGCCTCTGCTGGGCTGCTGCTGTTGCATCAGCACCAGGGCTGCCATGCTGCGCATGCTGCTGCCTAGCTTGGGGTGGGGCAGCACCGCCGTTTGCCGCCCGACTGCCGTCGGCAGCAGCGGACAAGCGCCGCAGTTTGGCGGGGCTGCCACCGTTGCCGTCGCTGCTGTCACCGCTGCCGCCACCGCCGCTGCTGCCTCGCTGCTGCTGGTACAGCTCCACGGCCTCCATCGCCGCATCCATGGCCTCCTTGACCTCCCTCCTGGGCCGCCCCTTAGTGCTGGCGCCTTCCGGCAGCACGACAAATGGCCGCACTGTGACCGCGCTGCTTGGCGGGCCGGCCGCCGCTGCCGCTGCGCCCTTCTTGCCTGGCGGCTGGGCCCAGCCCTCCAGCACGCCGGTGCTGACAAAGCGCACCCATTCCAGGCTGTCCTTGTACTGCAGGCAGTGCGGCAGGCCCGGGGGAGCGCGGGCGCCCTCGGGCGCGACGACCGCCGCCTCCGCCCACTTGCCGCTGGGCTGGTGGACCTGCGGGGAGCGGGCGGTATAAGTCTGTGAACCGGCACGCCCCTTAACATCGATAGCAAGGCACCGGGCAGGCTGTGGGGCGGGCTAGCGAGGGCGAGCGCCCAGCCCAAGCCCAAACTCGCCTGCAGGCGCGCCCCCACGGGTGGCACGGTGTCCTGATGCTCAGCAGCAGCCATCGGACCGCCCGACTAGGGCATCTACTGCAGACAAGGAGCTCGCTCCCGCTAAACGGCGCGTCTGCGCGCTGTGCCGCTCCCTGCCTCGCTCAGGCGTGGTTGTAACCAACAGGAATGCACTGATGCGATCGGGAGCTCTAGTACACACCATCCAGGCCGGCCAAGCAGGGCACAGCACTTCCCAGCGCTTGCACCGCCGTCCGCGGCCCACTGCCCCCAGCGTGGCAGCGAGGGCAGAATTACAAAGCAGTGTTGGGCGTACACAGTTATGTGAAAACGGAGCAGAAACGGCCCGAGATCAGGCAGCAGGAAGGAGAGGCAAGGTACACTCGTGAGTTCTCTTCTCGGGGTGTGTGGATGGTGCATGTGGAAACGGGCTTGCGGCCGCGAGCGGCATGAAATCAGAAGCCTGACCAAACAGACAAGTGTGGCGAGGCGGTGGGGGGCGCGCCCCGCCACGGGAGCAACAAGTGGGCAGCATCGGCGGCGCTCAGCGCGGCGCAGGGCAGAGCTCACTTGCGCTTGCCACCCTTAGCGGCAGGCTTCTCCTCCGACATGGCGTTCAGCTGGTTCTGCAGCGGGCCCAGGATGTTGAACAGCACCCAGCCGATCACGGGCACGGCCAGAAGGGCGATGGTGCCGAAGCGGTTGTCGCCGGCGGCCAGGTCGGCCACCTGCTGCGCAGCCTCGGCGCTCTGGGTCGCCATGAGAGAGGCGGCGGTCAGGCCCAGGCCAGCGGCGATGCCCCGCTTCTTGGTGGCCTTCTTGGCGCCGCTGGCAGCCACGCCGGTGTACTGGCCGGTGGACATGGCGTCCAGCTGGTTCTGCAGGGGGTTCAGGATGTTGAAGCCCACCCAGCTGCACGCAGGCGGGGCGGGGAGGGGCAGCGCAGCACGTCAGACGACAGCAGCTTGCAGAGCGTGGCATGCAGGTCGGCTGCCCGGAGCTCTTGCACGTGCAGTGCTGCAGGCATTAACATGAGTGCAATCGCTGCTGCTCAGCAGGGCCCCGAACAGCTACAAGTTGGCAGGCGAGGCTGCTAAGCGCCAAGGAAAGGGGCACCAGACCCACTCACCCCAGCACAGGCACCGCCAGCAGGGCGATGGTGCCAAAGCGGTTGTCGCCAGCGGCCAGGTCAGCCACCTGCTGCGCGGCCTCAGCGCTCTGGGTAGCCAGCAGGCTGGCGGCAGTCAGGCCCAGGCCAGCGGCGATGCCCCGCTTCTTGGTGGCCTTCTTAGGGGCGGCCGCATCCTGCGACATGGCGTTCAGCTGGTTCTGCAGGGGGCCGAGGATGTTGAACAGCACCCAGCTGCAGGACGCAGGGGAGGGGAGCAGGGGCAGGAGCGCAGCGGTCAGCTTCACGCAAGTCACCGCCCTTGGTGACTGGGCAACAGGCACATGTGCAGGCCTCAACCCTGCTGTACAGAGCAAGCACGTGCGCTGCACAATGCACCGCACACAACCACTGTGACCACGCCTCAGTCGCAGCTGCTCGGCACGCAAATGTCGGCTCCTGGCGGTTTGCCACTCACCCCAGCGCGGGCACAGCCAGCAGGGCGAGGGTGCCGACGCGGTTGTCGCCAGCGGCCAGGTCGGCCACCTGCTGCGCGGCATCCGCCTGCTGCGCGGCCAGCAGGCCGGCGGCGGTCAGGCCCAGGCCAGCGGCGATGCCCCGCTTCTTGGTGGCCTTCTTGGCGCCGCTGGCAGCCACGCCGGTGTACTGGCCGGTGGACATGGCGTCCAGCTGGTTCTGCAGGGGGTTCAGGATGTTGAAGCCCACCCACTGCGGCAGCAGGGGCAGTGGGGAAATGCCAGGGTTGGTGAGAAATGCTGCACGGGTAGGCATCGTGCACGTGCAGCTGCAAGCCACGTGTAATGGGCCACTGTGCGAGCAAAAGGGAGCTGCCCGAGCCTCACCCCGAGCACGGGCACGGCCAGCAGGGCGATGGTGCCGAAGCGGTTGTCGCCGGCAGCGATGCTGGCCACCTCCATGGCCGCGTTGGCGCTGCCAGCGGACAGCAGGGCGGCGCTGAAGCCGGCCAGGGCCGCGCTCTTGGCCACGGCCTCCTGCACAGGTGCGGCGGCGGGCGGGAGCGCTGGGCGGCGGCGGCAGGGGCAGGCCGACTCGCAGGCCCCATGCCCGCGTATCCGGCTTGTGGACCCACACATCGCCAATGCCGGGTGCGAGAGCTGCCCTGCAAGCTTCCAGGGCTCTCGGCTCGAGATCAAGGCTTCTGGACCCTACCGGCGCCCTTGCCCGCTTGCAGGCCCACCTGCACATCCAGCTTGCCGGCCTGGGCGCGGACGACAGCGCGCTGGGCCCGGGGGGCACGCGCCGGCAGCGCCGCGCGGCAGCCCTTGAGCGCAGGAGCGGCAGTGAACGCGGCGGCCTGCATTCTGACTAGGCGCGGGTGCTCAGATGTGCGGGAAGCAACGGGCGAGGGCGACGGGGCCCTGTGCAGGCGCCGAGCCATCTCATCCTCCCGATGGCGCCAGCTCAGCCGAGGGGTCTGCTTGCAAAATCGCCATCAGGACCTCGCAGACGCAAGGTTGGCCCCGAGCTGACTGCTCAAAGCGGCAGGCGCGCCGGCCGCACACCCCCGCCCCACCGCTGACCCTGTGCCGCCGCCCCTGGGCCCAGAGCCCTCGAGGCTGGTCCCCTGCTCCATTCAGCACTTTGCACACAGGAGACTGCACCTTTCACGTCATGTTGCAAATGGATGCACACAATCCGATGCCCAGCCGGCCAGTCAGATGTATGCGCAGATGCTCTGTAACAGGCGCCATGAACGGCTCTCTTATCTCGCGGGTCGGTCCCGCGGCGGTGCTGCGGCGGGCATGCTCATTCTGGCGTGAAAGCTTCCCCATCCCCATGCTGCTGCTGCTGCTGCTGCTGCTGCTGCTGCTGGGCCTGCTGTGCCTCTTCAGTGGCAACAGCCGGCGTTCGCCGCGCCCGCTTCGCCGAAGGCTGCTCGCCGGCCCCCGCTTTGCTGCCCTCCTCCTCGCTGTCCTCTTCTGCATTCTCTGCGCTCTGCCCGCTTAGTGCTGCCGGCGCAAACTCCAGCAGCGGTCCGGCTGGCAGCCATGCAGGGCGTGGCGCCTCGTGTGTGTGCTCCCGGTTGCACACAAAGCAAGTGTAGGTGCCTCCCCTCCTGCTGATGCGCATTTGCTCCGTGAGCTTGCTCAGCAAAAAACGCCTGCGCCAGGGAGCCAGGCAGAGCAAAAGCAGGTGGAGGCATGCAAAATTGTAAGCCTCTCAGAGCAGTACACTGCAGGTGCTGCGCACTCAATGGCAAACGACAGCCTTCTGCCTGCCAGGCAGGCAGCCTCACTTGTAGTGGTTGAGGTCTGGATGGTGCCGCCAGATGGGCAGCGCCTGGAGGTCCGTCTCAGGCTCTGCAGAGCAGGTCGGGCCAGCAGCGGCTCAGAAGCAGCTGCAGTAGCGGCGTGCATGGCAATAGCAGCGTCTGCATCAATGCCACCAATGCAGCCAGCGGGACGCCCCTTTACCGAAAGGGAATGCTGCACCCATGCAGGCTGGCCGAGTGTTGCCCTGCTGTGGGCGTTGAACCTGCCTGGCGCGTCAGGCCAGCCGCTCCAAATGATGCCCTGGCCGTCAATGTCGTAGTCGTTGTGGGTGTAGTGTGCCATTGAGGCGGGTGCGTCGGGCCAGCAGCGGTTGCACAGCTGGTAGCCCAGCCCTTCATCCGCCTCCTGCGGGTGCAATTTGAGACTCGGTCAATGTAGGTTGAGGACAGCACGTGGCATACTCACAGTAAGAGCACCCACCTCCTCAGACACCAGAGTGCCGCAAATTCGGCAGGGGTAGGGGTACTGCAGCACATCGTCAATGATTCGGAAGTCATCGTCTGCAGAAGCAGAATGGATGCAGCGGCAGGGCGCTGGTGGCGATGGCGCTGCAGCGGTGGCTGGGCCAACTGGTCCGCTTGCCAGTGGGTGTTCCACAGTGTTTGGATCTGCAGAAGCATGCACTGGAGCCCCTGCGGTCGTCAGCGTGCGCACCCTCATTCGAACCCTCGGAGTTCTCCTCCTCCAACTGCTGCCGCTCTCCACCCTCGTCCCGACATGCAGGCTGACTTGCCAGGTGCACCACGGGACATCAGGGGGCGAAGAGAAGAACCCTGGCACCGCCCGCCTGCCGAGCGCACAGCGCAACTTGATGCAAGCACCAGGCCCCTTAGCACAGGGTTGTTTACACATTTGCTGCTTGCCATAGAAATTCAGGGTGCAGGTTCACAGGATTCAGTCTCAAAGGCGGCAATGAAATCATTCCAAGGGGTTCAATTTGTGTCCGCGGCGCCATGCCGCCACGTCATGCAGTGGCACCCGCCGCCACCTTCGGGAGCGCATAGTCACTGCAAAACCAGGGGAGGCAGAGCACGGGAGCTTGCATTGACGGGTCAGATGGCAGCACAGACAAAGCCCCAGGTGGGTGGTTGGGTAGCTGCCCAACCAGCAAGGACACAAGAGGGCACCGCCAGCATGCCATGTTGCGCATTCCCTCACCAGTTCTTGGGCATGGCGCGCAGCAGGGCGGCAAAGTCGGTGGTGGGCGCCCCATCGCCCGGCTCCTTGCTGGCCAGGTCCACCTGCGCCAGGGAGTGTGAATGCACGTGTTTTGCTGCCTGCTGGTTGCACCCAAATCGACGCGGCCATGGCAGTGAAGCCAACAAACTGAGCCGTGTGGAGTGGCAGGGGATTTTGGCAGCATCATTGCTGCTGTGTGTGCCACTCCACACCACCCCGCATGGCTGCCCCAGTCCCCAGCCCACCGAGCGGTTCTTGGCCTCCTCAACCACCAGGCTCTGCACGCAGAACTCCGCCACGTCGGCGCGCGGGATGCGCCGGTTCTTGCTGTTGCTGCAGGGCGGCAGTGGGCAGGGGCGGGTGGAAGAAGAGGCTTTGCATGGGCTGCAGGGGCGCACGTGGCGGGGTGGTGCCGCTTTGACAGGCCAGGTGGAGCGCGCATAGCAGCTGGAGCAGCTGTGCACTCAAGGCAGCCGCAACTGCGCGGCTCCAGCAAGCATTCTGGTCGTGTGCCCTGCCTGTTGATCAGGGTGTCGTCCACATCAATGACCAGTTCCCGCTTGCCGCCCTCCTCATCGATGAGGCCGCCCGGGTGCACGATAGTATCTGTGTGTGGATGGGAAGAGGACTGACGGGTGAGGCACAGACGGCTGGCCAGCCTGACTGCACGACATGCAGGGCAAGCTGGACCAGCGGGGCAGGTGGAATAAGGATGCCCAAGTCGGCTAAGAGCGCTGTACACGGCTGCCACCATGGGTTCTGTAAGTCAGCAGCACAGCAGCCGCGCACATGTGAGGTCGCCACCGGCTGCCTGCGAGATGAGGTACTCCTCAGCCTTGCGCTTCCACACAAGGATGTTGCCATTGCCTGCGTAGACAGTGGGAGGGCAAGCAATGGTCAGCATAGTGAGGTCAGCAGCGGGTTTGCCGTAAGCGGCAGCGGGTGACACGGCACAGCAAGCAACAGCAGGAGGCGCAGCAACAGCAGCGGTGGGCAGGCGGCAAGCTATGTCTGGCCCTCACCGATGGTGTTGAGGAAGTTGCTAGGGTCCGTGCCGCCCATGGATGAAACGATGACCACGTGCTTCACACCTGGGGGGAAGATAGGCGGGCAGATCGGCATGGAGGACTGTGCAGAAGTGATGGCGAGTACAGCAACATAGAAACGCAAGAGCGTCCAACCAAAATACGGTGGTGCACCACAGGATGCACAGCGCAAAGGGCAGCATGCCAGAAGCTGCCAAAGCACAGCATGAGTGGCAGCAGCAGCGGCAGCAGCAGAAAAGGCAGCCAGGTGGCCGCACCCGCAGCCTTGGCTGCATCGATCTGCGCCTTCTGGCCCTCCCAGTCAATCTGCTCAGGCATCTGCAGGGAGCCATGGGGGTGCAGAGCAAGACATCGCCACTGAGCAGCGGCATCAACAACGGCTGGCTGATAACCTGAGAACCTGCACCCACAAAGCGCAAACCCTACGCCTGCACCAGCTGCTGGCATGTGCTGTGCCCAGCTCTGCTGTGCTTGCCCCCACTGTTTGTTATGCAGCTGCTTGCCTGGCCCTCCTTGAAGGTGAAGGTGGGGCGCACACCCTCCTTCCGGAACAGCTTGGCCAGCAGGACGGGCACCAGCGACAGCGGGTTGATCTTGGGCACTGCGGAAGTGGCAATGACCTGCAAAGATGGGGCCAGAGGTGAGGTTGCGAGGCCACATTTCAGGGGGGCGGCATTTCCGGATTGTTTTCAAGCCTTCTTGCATAACCACCGCCCCACGTCCGCTGCTTGCCTTCCGAACAAGTTCAGCCCCGCCCAAACCGCTCCCCCACCCCCTCACCAGCGCATCGGCTCCCTCCATGGCCCGCTTCAGCACGCCCTCGCCGCCCTCCCGCAGGATGTCGCCCACAAACAGCTGGGCATCGGTGGCACCTGCTTGATGTGGGGCAGCGGTAGGGCAGCACTGCATGATGCACCTCCCTCGTCCACCTTGGGCAGAACGTACCGTCACACGGGACACAAAGCAGCGCATGTGCTTGTGCAGCAGTTGGCAGGGCAGCACCGCATGCAGCACACTCCCTTCCTCGCTCCATGGAGACACAACCGGCACAGCTCAGCAAACAGCACCCACCGTAGCCGCGCAGCTGGCCCGCGCTCTTGTCGGAGCGCACAACGCCGCGGGGCGCAAAGCGGTCCTGCCGCTCCAGCAGCTTCTTCATGACTGCCGGGCGGGTAAACAGGACATTAGGTTGGCAAGCATTCAAGAGCATTCCTCATAAGCTAGCGAGGCGGCTGCTGGGGATGGCGGCAACGCTGGCAACGGCGGCCATGCTTAGCACCCAGCGCTTCACCACAACAGCGCAGGGTGCGCGGCGCCATGGCCCTCACCCAGTGCGCCGGTGCGGCCGCCTGCGCCCGTCACCACGACCTGCGCAGCGAGATGCAGTTGGATTGCATCACACAGGTGGGATTGCACGACTGCGTACCGTTGTAGGCCGGCGCCGCTGCTGGCCGCCGCCCACCGTGCCGCTCGCCGCCGCCCACCCACCTCCAGCTTGCCATCGGCGGCGCAGCGCACAAAAGTGCAGCGGGCGCGAGCGCCTGCACGAGCGCTGGCCGGCGCGGTGAATGGCTTGGCCTGCACAGAGAGCGAAGCGGCCATGGCTTCCAGAGGCCCCAGCGGGCTTGTTGCGGCAGCAAAGGCGATGACAGTTGAGCTTGCCGGTGGCTTGACCGCCATACAAAGCGCAATGCGCCTCTCATGCGGCGGTGGCGGCAGCGGCCGCCAGCGAGGCACGCCGGCGAATCGGTCGGGCCACCCTCTGTTGCCACTAGCCTCAACCAATCGGCCTCTGTTTCCTTCTTTTGCACAATAGCATCACATGTAATCAGGGTCGTGCATAAGAGCAGCAATGCAACAGGCGGTGAAGGGTGCAGCGAAGCAGGCCAGCGTGGCCGGATGGGCCGTGGCATCAAACTGGGCTTGCTGGGCTGGCCTGGGACAATCAAGCAGGGCGTTTGCTAGAGTGCTCATGCAAGCATCAAGCAGCATACAAAGAAGAAACATACGATACAGGGCAGGTGGCGCATTTGACCTGCGTCTTTACTTCAGCAGGGGTGCGCTCCTCTCGCTCGAAGTCCACTCAAATCTCAGTCGCGCCACCCCTCGCGCCCCTCCACCGTCTCAGGCACCTTCCCGCTGCAGTTAGAAGAGAACAGAAAGCCACAGATCTGGGATCAGAGTAGGTTGCGAGATTGGACCACTTAGGCCAATGATTGAGCTTAGGCCTGGGCGACACAAGCACGTGCCGCGGCGACCACACCCCTGCGCGCCACGGGGAGCTGTTTGCCAAACCCTTTCAGCTTTCAATACGCCGCTCAATCACGCATCCATCAGGCATCGTCTAGCAGTGTTCACCCCCCAATGTCCAACACCCACCGCGGTGAGGAGGTGCCCGGCACTCCCGTGTCGGCCTCGCGGTGCTCTGCCGGGGCACCCTCCCATTCCTCTTGCTTCCAGCGTTTCTCGCCCTCCTCGTGCCCAGTCTTGGCCTGCGTCTGCACCTTCTTGCCTGCGGCAGGAGAGGGCAAGGGGAGGGGCACTCTGATTCATTAGGCCGCATGCAATCTGACCTCCGCCTGCACCTGCTTGCCTGCAGGACCGCACAGGAGGGGAGGGCACAGTTGCGGGCACAATAGCAGCGGCAGCTAAACCAGCTGAAGTGAGCGCAGGCGAAGCGATTCTCACTCCTTGCCTTGCAGGTGCTCTGGCAGGCCGTAGGCAAGCTTCTGTGCCGGTTCCTGGCCCTCCATTGCTTCGCAGTCTAGCTCCGGTCTGCAGTGCATACATTGAGCTTGTTGCGCTATAGCGCTAGGCAGGCATGCGTGAAATTGGCTGCAGTCAGCTCCCGGCTACAGGTTGCGATGTTCAAGGGCACGCTGCTGCCCGACAAATGGGGGCATCAGGCTGCCGGCCACGAAGCCAAGAGCGGCGGCGCCGGCGCCGCGGCGACCGCCCTCAGGCTGGCTTGGCTGGCTGCGGTGCGCCGCCCCCTGCCGCTGATCGCTCACATGCACGCCGAGGCACTGGCGACGCACCCTCCGACCCCGCTCCGACACCACCGCTGGCCTGAAAGTGTGTTGTGCGCCTTGCAAACGCTTCCGAGCGCAAGTTTCCAAGTTCGGTTCGAGTCGCAGCTGATCCAGAGAGTGGTTGGTTCTAGCAAGAGGGCGTTGCGCAAGCCCCAAGTGGGCGGCGGCGCCGCACGCTGACCGGGGCGCAGCGGCGGCGCCGGCGTGGCTCGGTATGGACCCCGTCTTCTGGAGAGCTTGCAGATGCCATTGCAGCTGTGTAACCTCATTCAAAAATCCAATGATTCTTACATAGTGCGGGACAGTGCCAAGCAAGCAGGGACCGCTTATGCCTTGCACACCGGCATTAAAGCCCCCGCTCCAGCACAGTGAGTGAGAAGTTGGCGAAGTCGATCCTGCGGGGAGCAGTGGTGAGAGAGCAGACATCAGCTGTGGACGACAGCCATCAGTGATGAACCACCCTGCACACCCTGCCGGAACATAACAGCTGGTCATGCTCCTGCCACCGATCAACCTGCCTGCTGCCATTTGGTCAGCCACCAAGCCTCACCAGGTGTCGATGGGTGTGCTCCAGGATCCGCCAAAGAATGTCAGCAGCATCGCCTGCAGCACAGGAATCCCGGCAAATTCTCAGTCAACATGCCCGTCACTTAATATCCCCGCGCGCCTTGCGCACCAGCCCCTAAATTCAAGGCCATCTCCCCGTCATTCATGTGAGCTCATGCCCCCATGCAACCACGCTCCCCCACCTCCCACCTCGGTGATGCGTGTACCCGGCTCATTGCGCCACACCATTCGATCAAACTCTCTGTAGTGGCCATTCACGCCCAGGCCGGCGATGCCGTCCGCACAGCCGGGCCGGTTGAGGCGCACGCGGATCTGCACCCGGTTCCACACGCCGCGGTCCACCTGTGCAGGGGGGCGGCAGGGGGAGCAGGCTGGTGTTGGGGCGGTCCAGCACCTATGATTGGGAGGCAGTTGCCAGCACAGCCAGGCTTCGGCTGGTGGGTGCATTTAGGCCTGGAGCTGGTGAGCGTTTCAGCAACTGTGGGCGCTGCGCTTCACCAAATGCAAGCGCTGCGGCTGGCCGCGCGCTACACCGAAGCCTGCACTACAGCACTTGGGGCCAGTTATCCTAGCCAGGGCAAGCCCGCCAGCCCCACCACCAGCACCATCACCAGCCACACGACCCACCTTGAATGTGCCGGGGAACATTGAGTCGCCGCAGCCCGCCCCCAGCTTGCACACGCTGGCATAGCTGGGGTCCTGCTGCGTGCCTTCCATAGGGTAGACGTACAGATGCAGCGCGCCATTAGCCGCCCATGTGAGCCGCGCAGAGGCGGCGGTGGTGCTGTGCTTGTAGCCAGACGCCGCGCCGCTGCGGGCAGGGAGGCAGGCATGCAACGTCGCAAGCTTATGAGCATTTCAGGTGAGCATTGGTTCTGCACAGCTCCACGCAAACTGGCACATGAGCGCAGGTGGCCAGCCTGGCATGACATGTTGCCATCAATGCAATGCCCTCACAGCAGCAGCAGCAGCGGCAGCAGCAGCAGCACCACCACCATGAGCAACTCACTGCCCAATCTGCAGGCCGCCGCCCAGCTTGCCGCCCCGGGTCCAGTCAAACCCGGGGTCTGTGCGGAAGTCAAACTGCAGCAGGGCGTCGGTGGCAGGCAGGCCAGCAGCCAAGCCCCGCAGCAGCACGCCGCCGCGGCGCCCGCTGCTGGGCGTGCTGCTGCCGGCTGGGTAGCGAACGTGCAGCACATCCTGCCCCGGGATCAGCTGCGCACAGCTCAGGTCTGGGTTGTTTTTCGAGTTCCAGGGCGGGCAGCCCTTGCGCAACGCAGACGCCAGCGGCAGCGGGTGCACTGCGCCGCCCTGCGGCAAGGCCGCCACGCAGCCGCAGGGGCCCTTGGGCGGCGGTGGCCGCGGCTGTCCGGCTGCTGCCGCCTGCGCCCGAGCCTTGGCCTCCTGGCGCTCCTGCTGCTGCTGCTGCCGGCGCTGCTGCTGCTGGTCGTCCTGCGGGCGACGGCCCGGCTTGCCTTCGTCCAGGCTCAGCAGCCTGGGGTGGTTGTTTGGCGGAGGGGGCAAGACTGAGCGGCGGCGAGGCGGCGGCGGCGGCAGTGGTGGTAGCGGCGGAAGCACGTGTTGCTGGCTGGTCCTAGTTTGCAGCACTGCTAGAAATCATTTGTGCAGGGCCAAACAGTTTACCGGTGCCACGGGCGGGAAAGCAGTTGTCGAACTGCTGCTGCACGCCGCCGTTCACCTTGCCAGCTTCCTCAGCGCCTCCATCGCGCCCATACCAACGCTGGCAATGAGGGCCAGCACCAAAGGCTCCGCCACCAGCTTGCCGCAAAGTGCCGCGTCTCAGGGGCTGTGCGCTGCTCGGGTGCAGGAGATGGTCGAGATTTGGAGGCTGAGCAAATCACAAACTACTTCGCCCGGCAGAGCGTCTGCAATCAAGAAATCAGGGCTCCCGCCCAGAGGCGGCAGCTCGCACCGCCTGAGTATTGCAACGGCTGCATGCTAGAATCACAGCTACAGACGCTCCGTGGCAGCAATAGCACGATTCCCTGACTATGAGCCATGCTGCTGCTTAATGTGTTCCAGCTAATGCAGTATTTACTCCCATGTAGGTTGTGCCCGTCGCAACCCGCGCCTGCTGCTCTCCTGCCGGGCTGGAGCGGCTGCTGCTGCCGGCCCTGCAAGTGGCTGGGCAGACGCTGTTCTTCTGCATCCGCGGCGTCACGTTACTGCTGGTGTGAATTACTGGAATCGGGCCCTGCTTTGCACCCCGGCGACCTCTGGTCTGGCACTGCTCCACCCCTCCTACCTCCGCACTGGTGCGCAAGCCAGCAGACCTGTGACGGCGCCGCTGTACTCCCAGGGACGCTAAGCAATGCAGTTCAAAGTTGTGCGTCCCAGGATCAGAATGTGCAATTCAACAAACTTCTGATAAGGCACCCCGACTGCCTGATCGCTGCCCGCAGCTGCGCACGAAGCCGCCAAGCAGGCGGCAGCGGCAGCAGGGTGGAAAGCGCCCGAAATACCCACCCGCTTCAGCACCGAAAGTGCACAACCCTCAATCTTCCAGAATGGCCGTCCCTCAGCCCTGATAGACCCTGCACCAGGCTCCGCGACCAATGTTCGCCGGCTGCACAGTGAAGTAGCGCTCACAGACCTCGTTATTCATTTCGTCGCACGCGTTATTGATGACAGACCCAGCCGATGGCACTTGCAGCCGCCGCCGCCGCCGCTGCCGCTTGATCGGTCGCCGTCTTGCCGCCTCATTCCACCCCTGCATCACCTGTTGCAGATCGCTGTTTCACCGGCCTTCACTGCTCAGCAGGCTCAGGCACGGCTGAAGATTTGGGAGACCCGCCTCGCAGAGCAGGGCGGCTCCCTGCTGCGCCCGGCAGATGGCACAGCCGCTCGTGCTGCCGGCAAGAGCAGTGAGCCCACGCACTGCCTGGTTGGCGACGAGCCCAATGCAGCAGCGGCAGCAGCACCAGTAGCTTCAAATCACAAGGCGTGCCAAATTGTGCACTATGGTTGGCTGGAGGGTAGCCTGCGTAAGAAGCGGCGGCTAAATGAGGCGGACTTTGCCCCAGATGCTCTGGCCGAGGCAGCGGCAGCCAGCAGTGTGTCCCATGCCGGGCAGGCCACAGCATCCGGCGGCTCAGGCTCAGCAGGCACAGCAGGCGGAGCAGGCTCAGCACGCCCAGCACGCCCAGCAGGTACACGAGCAGGGGGAGCAGCAGCAGCAGCAGCGGCGGCTGCCGGCCCCACGCAAGCAGCGGTCGCCAAGGCGTCTGCGGCAGCGGCCTCAGCTGCAGCAGCAGGAGCGCCGCCGCCGCTGCGCCAGCTGGCCATTCGCTCGTCCCGGCTGACGGCCAGTGACGTGCAGCAGCTGCTGCTTCACCTGCTGGCGGGGCGGCCACGCCCGCACTGGCTGTCCATCCATGTGAGGCTGGCCTGGTGGCTCGTGCTTTGGCCCAGGCTGCGCTTGCCGTCCCCTAGTAGCAAATTCTGCTGCACAGTCCTGTGCCCTCACATTTCAGTCTTATTTCTATCTCGTTTTTTGCCGCAGGGCCGCCCCAACTGTGTGGTGCTAGTGGAGCTGCCGGGTGTGGACCAGCACGCCCTGCGCTGGGAGAAGCCGCCCGCCCTGCCACAGCTGCAGGCGGCGGCCAAGCAGCGGGTGGAGGTGCAGGCGGTGTCTGCATCCGAGGTGCCCTCTCAGACCACTGTGGCGCTGCTGTCGGTGCCCACGTCTGGCGGACGCGGCGGGGCGGGGAAGAAGCGCAAGCAGCCGGAGCCGCCCTCAGACCCCGCGGCGGCAGCAGGCACAGCGGCGGCGGCCGGCGCAGCGGCAGAGGCAGCGGCCGGGCAGCTGCCCACAGCTGCGCAGCTGCCATTCCCACCTGAGTTCTACTGCTGCACGCCGCGGCAGATGAGGCAGCTGTCCTACCCGGCCGGATGCCCCGAGGCGGCGGCGGCGGCAGCGACAGCGGTCGGGGGGTCTCTAGAGGGCAGCGGCAATGGAGGCAATAGAAGCGACAATGCAGGCCTGCCACAGCTGCCGCCTGGCTGGGTGTCTACGGAGCAGCAGGGTGGGCAAGCAGCAGCATCCAGCACAGGTGGGAGAGCAAGAAACGTGTGTGGGGAGTGATGCAGGATCCATTGATGTGGGGAGGTGTGTGTGCATGTATGCTGGCTAGCCGTGCGCATGCGGTTGCAGCCAGCATCTTGGAATTACTTGGTGCCTTCCGCCGTACATCCCCTCTGGTCGCCTTGCAGAGCAGCCAGCCCACCAGGCGGTGGCAGCGGTGGACTGCGAGATGGTGGGTGCAGGTTTTACAACACTACTTGGACATGCAGCAGCAGGTTTGAACTAATCTACCTGCACCGATTCCTGACCATCTACATGCTACTATTCCCAACCCCATCACGGCCCAGTCGCTGGCCCCTGCTCCCCTGCCAGGTGATCACTGCCGCGGGGTTTGAGCTGGCGCGCGTGACGCTGGTGGACGGCGAGGGCCGCTCCCTGCTGGACCAGCTGGTGCTGCCGCAGAGGCCCGTGCTGGACCACAACACCAAGTACTCGGGTGGGTTGAGGTGAAGAGGATGGGAGGTTGGTTTGGGTGACAAGACACACACACAACAGGGGGACGGGATTGTTCTGATGTGCAGCCGCATAGGCTGTGTGTCGGGCTGTCGTTGGCCGTGGCCCTGTGAAAGCTAGAGATAAAAGGGAAGGTTGTTTGGCGTGGCAGCCCGGACCTTGCACCTTGCAACCTCGACACCCTGCCCAGCTGCTGCTGCCTCCCATGCATCCCAAGCCTCCAGGCATCACTGCTGAGATGCTGGCTGGGTGCAACACCACGCTGGCGGATGCGCAGCGCATGGTGCTGAAGCACATTGGCCCGCACACGCTGCTGGTGAGGTGGGGCGATGTTCGTATGCTCAGTGGGCTGTATGCTCATGGGTGCTGTGCGGCCACCGCATGTTGGAGTTGTGTGCTTCCACCATTGCCTCTTGCTGTGCGCTGCCTCTGTTGGTCCGCTGCCGATGAACAACTGCCCTCCCTGCCCCCAACGGCCGCCCATGCTTCCAGGTGGGACACACGCTGCAGAACGACCTCAAGGTGAAAGGCTGGGTGGCGACCAATTGGGGAGACGGGTCGTGCATGAGTTGCAGCTGCTGCAGGCAAGGAACCACACAACTCCTTCTCTGCCACAGGCCTTCTCCCACGATTCTCTCCCTGAACTGCCCTGCAGGTGCTGCAGATGGTGCACGGCCGCTGCATCGACTCGGCCGCCATCTTTCCAAGCCCTCGGGTGCGCAATTGCAACATGCCGCTTGCACATTGCTGATGTTCACCTGATCCTGCAGCAAGAGGCGTACGGGCAAGCAGCAAGGCCATGTACGCTCAGACTCGGCTTGCCATTCCCACCCTTAGGGTCTACCGGCGCTGCCCTCCCTGAAGCTGCTGGCCCAGCGACTGCTGGGGAGGCAGATCCAGGAGGGCGCCCACGACAGCCACACAGACGCCGCCTGCACGCTGGAGGCCGTGCAGGTGAGGCAGACTAGTGCTGCATTTTGAACAGGCGGACAGTCGACGGGGGCTCTGCTTGCCTGTGAATGAGCGTGTGTGCCCTCTTTTCCCACACACCTCGTATTGACTGGAGTCCCGGCCATATCCTGTCCAACGCACTTGCACTCTCTCCCCTTGCTGCAGCTGAAGCTGCGCCGGGGGCCCACCTTCTCTACTGCCAAGGAGGGCCACACCCACCTGTTTGAGCTGCTGGCTAGCCAGGGCAGACACTTAGCACTGGTGGCGCCCCGAGAGACGCTCATGCTGCACGCGGTGCCATCAGCGGAGATGGTGCCAACCAGCAGCGATGCGCAGGGGGTGGAGGCCGCGCTGGGCCTGCTGGGCAACGGCGGCGGCAGCGGCAACAGCGGCGGAGGCGTGGCTGGCGGGGAGCAGCAGCAGCAGCAGCAGCAGCGAGAGGCAAGCGGAGGGCCGGCAGGTGGGGAGCAAGGCCCTGCTGAGCAGCAGCAGCAGCAGCAGCAGCGAGAGGCAAACGCAGGGCCGGCAGGTGGGGAGCAGGGCCCTGCTGCGCAGCAGCAGCACAACGGCAGCGAGCGGCGGCTGCAGCGGCGGCCCCCAGACCTGCTGTACCTGCAGCTGGCCGACTTTTGGGGGCACTTGGAGGATGGAGCGCTGCAGCTGGCAGCTCAGGTAAGGACAGGAGGAGAGAGCAGGGTGGGCGGGCAGGCAGAGGGAGTGGGAGCACGCAGCAGAGGTGTCATGTGCGCTGAGGCTGATGTGGTTGGCCAGGGGCGGCATCTGTCTTGAGTTGACTTGGCAGTCCTTCCACGCTCCCTGACCTGACCCTGGCAGCCCTTCCCCGCTGCCCACTGCAGTCGGGGCCCATCAACCTGGCAGCTGCTGTGGCAGCTGCACAGCAAGACGGGGAGGCAAAGCGGCTGCTGCAGCAGGCGGACATGCTGCTGGCGCGCCTAGCTGCCGGCCTGCCACCCAACACGCTGCTTCTGGTGCTCAGCGGGCAGGGCAACAATGCACTGAGCCGGGTGCTGCATGGGGAGGGCAGCCAGCGCAAGGAGGGAGTGGAAGGGCAGAACCGGCGGCGCGAGGCAGCCAGGGCTAGCGTGCCGGTGCAGACCCTGGCGCAGCGTGCACAGCAGGGTGCTCTGCTGGTTGCTTGGCGCGGGGCGGCAGGCGCTTGAAGGGCAGCGGTTGGCTGTGCAGCACGCGAATTTGCCGTCGCGTGCTGCTGCGCTGCTACCTGTAATGCTAAGGCAGGCGGGCAGCAGGCAGACATATGCAACTGTGCCACCACCTGTGCTTGGAAGCTGTGTGGCAGATGGTTTACAGGACATGTTATTAAAAGTAATGAAAAACAGATAGGGTGCTGCGCTTGCATGCGAGGCATGCAAAGGGCAGGCGGGGCCAACTGTGCAAGGCCATGCAGGAATGGGAAGGAATCAGAGGATGGACGGATCTTGATCACAGCTTCTGTGAATGTTGGGCGGGTTCTTTCATCTCAAAGCAACTCAAAGCCTCACGCCAGCAGCGCAACTCCAGCCAGTGCTGCTACAACACCAGCAGTAAACCGAGCGGTCTGGCTGGCGCCGCTGCTGCTTGCCGTGGCCGAGCGGTCCTCTGCGAGGCAAATTGGCAGGGGGTGAAGTGAGATTCATCTTGGCATGACAGTCTTGAGGCGGCAGACGTACCAAAGGGCACATGCGTACGAAACACCCTCTGCTTGCCAGCCCCGCTACCCTCCCAACGGACCTTGCGCCACCGGCAGGATGTCGGTGCTCAGTGCATCCGCCTTGCCGCCATCATCAAATGCTGCCACCTCGGGCGCAGGGGCGGGCGCCGCACTCAGCTCCTCAGCAGCCGGCGCAGGGGCAGCGGCGACCGTCTCGGGAGGCACACCGACGGCCACAGCCTCCCAGGGCACCAGGGTGGGGACATCAGGGATGGGGGAGGGGCTGGGGCTGGGGCTGGGCGAAGGCACAGGCTGAGCAGCAGGGCTGGGGCTGGGCGATGGCTGGGGCTGAGCCACTGGGGACGGCTGCGCAACGGGGCTGGGGATGGGAGACGGCTGCGGCTGCGCAACGGGGCTGGGGCTGGGAGAGGGCTGGGCAGCTGGGCTGGGGCTGGGGGACGCTTTAGGAGCCGGGCTGGGGCTGGGGGATGGCTGGGGCACAGGGCTGGGGGAGGGCGATGGCGTGGTCGCGGTGGTGGCGGTCAGGCCGCAGGCCTTAAAGCTGCAGCAAGAGAGGATTTCCCAACCAGTCAGTTGCAATCAATTCAATTGCATGGCACGGCGATGTTGGCCAAACAGCAAGCAAGGGCAACGCACAGAGAAACAGTTCTCACCCGTCCTCCAGCGCCTTGATCTGCGCGGCTGTGGTGGTCGGGCTCAGTTTGAGCGCATCCCTCAGGCAGGCCACGGGCTCCCCCGTCTTGGAAGCATACTGCGCCATGCGAAAAGGAGTTGGACGGTCGATTAAGGCGTGTGGCACGCAGAAGGCGGCAGATGGCAAATCCGACCGTTCGTCTCCCGCCGCCGCCGCCCGCCCGCCCGCCGCCGCACCTTGGCCAGGGCCGCCTTGCAGGTCGAGCTGCACGAGGTCGCGCCTTTGGGGCAGGCCGCATCGATCTCGGTCTGCGCGCCCAGCAGAGCCGTGAACGAGGACACAGTGCCCACGCACGAGGCAGGGAGGGCAGGGAACTGGGCGCGAGCGGCGCCCAGGCAGCCGAGCGCCACCAGCAGCAGGCGGAGCTTCATTTCGAAATTTTGCGGCGGTAAGCGGCCGCGCGGATGTCAAGTAGCGCACGCGGACTGCTCGAGGCAAACGAGGACGCGGGGCCCAGGTGCCAGCCTGGCGGGCCGGCGGGCAGGAGACGGGCGGTCAGCAGGCCAAGTGGGCCAGCCTCTGCCTGTTGCTCTCTGCGTCGCGGCTCCCTCGGAGTTGTGCTCGGTCATGTTAGGCCCGATCAAGCGTCCATTTAGAAGCTCAAACTGCCAGGCGGCTGCTGCTCCTTAAGCGGCTATCCAGCGGCGGTCCTGCACCTGTAGCCCGGCTCATCTCTGCGAGGTCGCCAGGCGAGCCCTGCTCATGCTGCGCTTTGCTTGACCTACATGATCTTGTGAAGACTGGCCGAAACGACGGTTGCAAGCAAGCACGCTGCAACCTTGCAGCTGGCAGGCGGGCGGCGCTCACGCCGCCATCTCGCTGCCCTTCGCCTTTGCCTGCTTGGCCGCCCATCGTTCCAGATTCTTCTGCCGCCTTGCTCAGCTGCGGCGTGTTGAGATCCGGTTGATGATGATGATGCTGTTGCTGCTTTCCCTGCCGCTGCTGCTGCCCTTGCCGCCGCTGCAGCTTGCCGCCGCTGCTCGCGCTTGCTTCAAATTTGTGTCGCCGCCGCTGCCCCGCCTTCTCACCGCTGCCGCCCTGCTGCTGCTTCTGCTGAGCCCGCACTTTCTGTACCACCGCTACCCTGAAGCGTTGTGCCTGCCACTTCTTCGGCCCATTATGCAGTTGATATTGAGCTCCCCAGCATCCTGTTCCTGAGTCAGCTGCACTATGTCAATCGTCAACAAGATTCTGTATGTATGTTGGGCAGCAACATGTTACACCCTTGAAAGAAAACCGAGCGCTGTATTAATGAAGGATAATGGGGGGATGGAATAGTCATGCAATAAACTGGGATGTCGCAGGAGGATGGCAGTAAGCAGAAGAGCGTCAGGTGTTGTGCGGGCTAAGATTAACAGATCTCAAATCTGAGAGTCAAGCAGCGAGTGGAGCAGGTGCGTACGCATGGAAGGGCAGAAGTGCCCTGGATGTGCAAATGCCACCGCAGGCGACATGATCGACAGTGACCACGGCTGCCCAAGGGCTCAACCGCTCGCATGACACAAATCTTTTCAGCAACTGTTGGAATACCAACACTCGGGGGGTGGGCGCGTCATCAACTCGACGGCAAGAGAGAAGGCGCCGGGCACGGCCACATCGCCCTGCCCGGCAGTGGGCAGCACAAAGTCGAGGGCCAGCTGGGTGGCGGAGCAGGCGGTGGGGAAGT
>VFQQ010002278.1_pt1 | contig 22375 bp, 15 predicted proteins | sample 3512341 | NCBI WGS metagenome assembly VFQQ01 (sample SAMN10412373, study PRJNA504923) | tailings metagenome | isolation source: Relicate 2 Philex TSF1 revegetated site | place: Philippines: Tuba, Benguet | collected 2017-08-29 | reverse complement strand
AAAATTAATAACACCCGGCCAGATTTTTAAAGGTAAACAGCTAAAACTAATTATTACAAACAAGCAAAAGTAGGTTCAGCAAAAGGCAAATTGCAATACTGCCTGCATTAAACTACATTTGCCGTTTAACTTAAATACAACAACCATGAGTTTATTTTTAAAGCACCAAGAATTATTAAACAAAAGTATTGCAGCGCTTAAAGACAGAGGCTATTTTACGCCATACCCCGAAAACCCAAAAGCCTACGCAGAAAATGGCATGGAATTGGCAAAAAACTGGATTAGCGCTACCATGAATAATAACTACACCGGCTTAAACCAAGCCGGCAGCAATGGCTGGGTGGGCGAAGAAGTGTCGCCATTTTTGCAAACAGGCATTGGTGTTAAATACCCTATGTTTACCGCAGAAACCGCAGTATCGTTGGTTCAAACAGCACAGCAAAAATGGAGCAAAACCCATGTTGCCGAGCGCGCCGGAATTTTAATTGAAACCCTAGAACAAGTTAGCAAACGTTTTTTTGATATTGCCATGGCCACCATGCACACCACCGGCCAATCGTTTATGATGAGCTTTCAGGCTAGTGGTCCGCATGCTAACGACCGCGCCCTTGAAGCCGTTGCTATGGGTTATGCCGAATTAACCAGATACAACAACCAAGTTAAATGGACCAAAAACCTTGGCAAATTTGATTTGGTAATTGATAAAGATTTTACACCCGTTAGCAAAGGCATTGGGCTGGTAATTGGTTGCTCTACTTTTCCGGTTTGGAATACCGTACCGGGCTTGTTTGCTAACCTTATTGCCGGAAATGCATGTATTGTAAAACCTCATGCAAAAGCCGTTTTAGCAATTGCCATTGTTATGGAAGAGTTGCAAAAAGTGCTTGTAGCAAACGGATTTGATGCCAACACCGCATTGCTTTTTGTGGATGAAATTGCCAATCCGCAAACTAAAGTTTTGGCTGAACACCACTTGGTAAAAGTAATCGACTATACCGGTAACAGCGAATTTGGTAATTATATAGAAAGCTTACCCAAAACAACATTTACCGAAAAAGCGGGTGTTAATAGCATTATTGTCGATTCGGTTAAAGATATTAAAGCCGTAGCAGGTAATATTGCATTTTCGGCATCGTTGTACAGCGGACAAATGTGTACTGCGCCTCAAAATATTTTTATTCCAAAAGATGGCATTACAACCGCCGAAGGCACCTTAACTTTTGATGAAACAGTACAAGCCATTGTAGATGCATTTAAAGGCTTAATAGATAATCCTAAAGCCGGCCCCGGCACATTGGGCTGCATACAAAACGATATAACATTAAACCGCGTTAAAACCATTGGTAGCAGTGGTGGCAAAGTATTGCTTGAGTCTAAACCTGTGGCAAACGAAGAATTTGCCGATGCGCGTGTGGCTGCTCCGGTAATTATGCAATTAGAAAAAGCCGACCATAATCTTTACAACAACGAATGTTTTGGGCCAATTGTATTTATTGTAAAAACAGATAGCACTGCCGATAGCATTGCCCTTGCTGCAAATTTAGCCGCCGAAAAAGGCGCCTTAACCTGCGGTGCTTATACCACCAACAAGCAGGTAATGGAAAACATTAAAGAAACCAGGAATGGTATTTTTATTCCGGTATCGTTTAACTTTACCGGTGCCGGCTTTATAAACTCGCATGCTGCATTTAGCGATTTTCATTTAACCGGTGGTAACGCAGCCGGCAATGCCAGCTTTACCAATGCCGATTTTATTAACCAACGTATTGTTTGGGTTGGAAACAGGTATATGTAGGGCTTGCCGATTAACGCTTAATTAATTAATATTATGGCATTTAACAGCAAGCCCTGTGTAATACATAAACAATAATTTACAGGTTGGGTAAAGTTAAATTTATCCAACCTGTTTTGTTTTATACCGCCCTGCGCGGGTCGTTGGCAAAAGGCAAACGAGCCATTTTAATAACTTCTACACTGCAAAAATTAAAATCGCTTACCACCTTGCCTAAAATAAGGTAGCAACCATCGCCGGCAAATGGGTAAGCAAGCAACTCGGGTGGAAAATGAACGGTATCGAAAAATTTACCTTTTACATCTATAAATGTACCAAAAGCCATGGTATGCCCCTTAACTGTTTTAACCGGTTTATAAGTAACAAAGCAGCCCAACATTTTTACGGTTTTACCTATGCAACTGGGCAAATCATCGGCCATTGCATCGCCCCTGTAAGCTGTTTTAAGCATATCGAAAAAACTTAAGCTTACCGGAAAACCAAGCATTTCTATTTCATCAAAAGCATCGCGCAAAGCAGATTGTGTAAAAGGGGGTAACTGCGTTTTACTTTGCGTGTAAAACAACCTTGCCGGTTGAACCAACTTTTTACCTGAAGCCATACTGTAACTTTGCCACATAAGAGCTTGTTTGGTTTGTTGTGTAAATCTAAATGCCCCTACCCTTATTAAATGATTAACCTGATCGGCAGAAACCTGCATGCGCACAATAAAATCGTTTAAATCTTTAAATAAGCCATTGGCATTGCGCTCAACCTCTATTTGTGTGGCAATATCGTGCGTTAAATTGGCTATATGCACAAAACCTAAATACACATTACTGCCTTTAATGGTTGTTTTATAGCAACTATTATTTACACAAGGTAATAAAATTGTACAACCCAGCATGCGTGCCTCGTGCACATAAAGCCAGGTGCGGTAAAAACCCCCAAAATTATTTATTACGGCAACCATAAACTCGTGCGGGAAATACGTTTTTAAGTACAAACTTTGGTAGCTTTCTACAGCAAACGATGCCGAATGTGCTTTAGAAAAACTATAACCTGCAAACGATTCTACTTGTCGCCACACTTCTTTGGTTACGGCCTCATCCCTGCCCAATTGTTTACTGTTTTCAAAAAATTTGGCCACAATGCGTTCAAACTCTTTCTTGCTACGATACTTGCCACTCATGGCTCGCCTTAACACATCGGCATCGGCCAAATCTAAACCGGCATAATGATGGCAAACCTTTAATACATCTTCCTGATAAACCATTACGCCAAAAGTTTCCTGCAACTGCTGCTCCATTACCGGATGCAAATAATCTACCGTTTTAAAGCCATTGTGGCGTTCAATATAAGCCTTCATCATACCACTTTTTGCAACACCCGGCCTAATTACCGAGCTAGCCGCAACAAGGGTTAAGTAATTATTGCACTTTAATTTTTTAAGCAAGCCGCGCATGGCAGGACTCTCTATATAAAAACAGCCGGTACAGTTGCCTTCCATTAAAAATTCGTTTACTTGTTTATCGGTTTTAATTTGCGTCACAGCATGTACATCAACTGTAATATTTTTGTTGTACCGAATAATTTCTACAGCCTCTTTAATATGGCCAATGCCGCGCTGACTTAAAATATCAAATTTTTCAAAGCCAATGGTTTCGGCTGTGTACATATCCCATTGCACGGTTGGCAAACCTTTGGGTGGCAAATCAAGTGCTGTATAATTATAAACCGAAAGCTCGCTAATAAGCACGCCACCGGCATGTATGCTGCGCTGGTGCGGCATATTATTCATTAATGGCCAAAGCGTTTCTATGTTGCGTTTTATTTGGTCTGAACCCATATTGCCCCGCTTTCTGTTTTCCACCAAATCGTCTATTTCTGATTTTGGCAATCCATATACTTTTCCCAACTCGCGTATAATGCTACGCCCCTGAAAAGTGGTGGTAGTACCTAATAAAGCCGTATGTTCGGGGCCATATTTGTTAAAAATATATTGCAGCACATCGTCTCTGTTTTTCCAGCTAAAATCCAAATCAAAATCGGGTGGAGAAGAACGTTTGGGATTTAAAAATCGTTCAAAATACAAATCCAATTCAATCGGATCTACATCAGTTATTTTTAAGCAAAAGGCCACCAGGCTATTAGCCCCAGACCCTCGTCCTACATGGTAATAACCCTTACCCAAACTGTATTGTACAATATCCCATGTTATTAAAAAATAGGCGCAAAAGTTTAGCTTTTCTATAATATCAAGTTCTTTTTGTAAACGCATTACCACATTATGCGACGGGTTATTTCCATACCGGTAATGCATGCCGTTATAAGCCAGTTGGTGCAGCAATGCAAGGTCGTTAGTTGCATTTTGCGTAAAGCATTTTTTATTTTTAGGCGCATTAAAGTCAAACACTACATGGCATTGGTTTATAAAATCATTGGCCTTAGAAAGCAATATTTCATAGCCAACAAAAGCCTGTTGGGCTGTGTGTATATTGTTAAAAAATGCGTTATCGGGTGCTAAATCTAATTTAGGGTTTAACTTACTTAAAAGTGTGTTTTTATCAATGGCAACTAAGTGTTTGTGCAATTCAATATCTTGCCGGTTATTAAACATCACCTGCAATGCGGCAAGCATTTTATTGCTTAAACTTTTATAATCAGCATGCCATAGTTTATTTACTTGTGTGGGTTCAACCAAAATAAAAGCATGGGCATGCAACAGCACTTGCCCCGCACGCGCCAAAGGATACAGCACAAACACATCATGCATAAAAGGCATTTGTGTAGGTAGCGGCTTATGGTTTAAACTAAAACTACTGTAAAACCTGTTTATTTTTTCAAATCCGCTTATGTTGGCAGCAGCCGCAATAAAATGTATATGTCCGTTGGTGCTAAAAGTAACGCCCACCAAAGGCTTTATACCTGCTGCGGTTGCCTTTTTTATAAAGGTAATGCATGCGGTACTGTTATTTATATCGGCAAGTAAAAGGTGTTTAACACCGTGGTGTACGGCTAGTTCAACAAGTGTTTCTATACTTAACACGCCATACTTTAGACTAAAATAACTTTTAGCTACGATTAGCATGGTTATTGTTTAAATTAATTGCCCTAAGAATTTTTTCTGAACCAAACCTTAGTTTAATTTTATCCATTGCCCGGTAAAGCATTAAACGTTCGTGTGCATCGTTATCAAACAAAGTAAGTTGCGGTGTACCTGCAATTAAACCGCTAACTTTAACGCCCATTAACCTAACCAGCAAACGGCGGTTATACAATTTAGCAAACAGTATTTTGGCATGATGCAGCAATACATCATCGTTAGCGGTAAAAGGAATTTTAAGTTGCTGCGTATGCGTATCAAAATTGGCATACCTTAATTTAACGGTAATGGTATTGCACAACTTGCCCGATTTTCTAAGTTTAAAGCCCAGTTCGCCTGTCATATCTACCAGCAAAGCATTTAGCATGCTTACATCGGTTGTATCTTCGGTAAAGGTTTGCTCGGTACTAATCGATTTTCGTTCGGAGTATGGAATAACCGGCGTATGATCTATGCCATTGGCTTTTTGCCACAATTGTATGCCATTTTTACCAAACACGCTTTGCAACATTTGTGGTGCTATTTGCCTTAATTCGCAAATGCGCGCAATGCCCATATCGTACAAAACATGTTGCGCTTTAAGACCAATACCCGGAATGCGTTTAACAGGCAACGGATCAAGAAAAGGATTTACCTGCTCTTTGGCCACATTTATTTCGCCATTGGGTTTGGCCACCCCTGTGGCAATTTTGGCTACGGTTTTATTAACCGAAAGCCCAAAAGAAATAGGCAAACCCGTTTCTTTAATAATGGTTTGACGCAACTCGTGCGCCCATTTTTGGCACCCAAAAAAGCGATCCATGCCGGTTAGGTCTAGGTAATGTTCATCTATCGATGCTTTTTCTACAATCGGTGCTTTTTCTTTTAAGATATCGGTAACTTGGTTAGAAAATTTGGCATACAAATCCATATCGCCACGTACAATACGCGCATGCGGACAAAGCCTAAGTGCTTGTTTAATGGGCATAGCGCTGTGCACACCATAGGCGCGCGCCTCGTAACTACACGATGCTACTACCCCACGCTCGCTAAGGCCGCCAATAATAAGCGGAATACCATTAAAACTGCTGTTTTGTAAGCGCTCTACGCTTACAAAAAACGAGTCCATGTCTAAATGCATTACTTGTATGTTTGCCGAAATTTTCAAAACACTTGTATTGTTAATTTTATTAACATATATTTGCTAACCATATTAACACCAAAACATGAAAGAGGCAAGCATTTTTTTGGGTTCAAACATTAAGTACCTAAGAAACAAAGAAAAAATTAGTCAGCAACAATTAGCCGGCATATTAAGCATTACACGCGCAAAATTAAACAGCTACGAAAATGGCGTAGCACAAAATGCGCCGGTTGCATTGCTGGCAGACTTAGCCGATTACTTTAAACTAACCATCGACACGTTGGTTCGCAAAGATTTAAGCCGTTTGTCTGAACACCACTTGGGTATTATGCAACGAGAATATGCCAGCGGCCAAAACCTGCGTGTGCTTAGCACAACCGTTAACAGCGATAATAAAGAAAACATAGAAGTAGTACCTATTAAAGCGCAGGCCGGTTATGCGGCCGGTTATGCCGACCCTGATTTTATTGCAGGTTTACCCACTTTTCAGCTGCCTTTTTTATCGCAACACAAAAAGTACCGCAGCTTTCAAATAGAAGGCGATTCGATGCTTCCCATACCGCATGGTTCTTATGTTATTACAGCTTATGTGGTAGATTGGCAACACTTAAAATCTAACACACCATGCATTGTAGTTACCGAAAACGACGGTGTGGTATTTAAAATAGTAAACAACCTCATCGAAAAAAATGGCACCCTTCAATTGGTATCGTTAAATACGCTGTACAAACCATACAGCATTGCCATACAACAAGTAAAAGAAATATGGCAGTTTATTAATTATATCTCTAACGAAATTCCGGCCAACAGCACCACCGATATTATTTTGCAAAAAGTGCTAGACATAGAGCAAAAGCTAAACAATGTAAAGCAATAAGGCAAAGGCAGCTTTATAGCAGTACTGCATGAAGTTTGGGTTTAAGACAAGTACTTAAAAAAGTGGTTAATACAAAAAACCAAACAACCATAAAGGTATTTTATTATCAAAGCCGTACTCGAGCATATCTGCAGCAATGTAGCTGTTTTTAATGGTTTTAATTTGCTTTTTACCTTTTGTTTTTCCTCCTACTTCAAAGGTGTATTTATCGGCTACTAAAAAATCGCCGTATGCCGTGTAATTTACTTTGTAAACATTATTTATTTGGTTGTAAAAAAACGTTTCGCGCTCGGTGCCTTTGTTTAGGGCTACACTGCCAATGGCATGCAACAAATTTGGATGGTGCAGGTAAACTTTTTCGGGCTTTGCCAGCATGGCATCTGCAGATGCTTTGCTACGCAACAAATTAAGCAATTTAGATTCTTCTAAATAGTTTAAATACAACATTACCGTATTGCGCGAGGCTTCGATATCGGCAGCCAATTGCGATACGTTGGGCTGAAAAGGAACCGACTGCGATAGCAAGTACAACAGCTTTTTTAGCTTGTGTATGTATTTTACCTCTACATGACGCAAACCAGGTAAATCTACCTCTAACATAAGGTTAATGGTATTAAGCAATTTGCGGTGATAGGTTGTGGTGCTTTCTAAGTAAAAGGGATAATAACCATATTTTAAGTAGTTATCGAAATATGCCAGTGGCTTTACTTTTGAAACAATTTCATTACAAATGGCCAAGTGATTTTTTACCAAATCTTCCAGGGTAATTTTCTCGAAAGCCATACCGGTTTCTATGTTTAGAAACTCTCTAAACGACAAGCCCTCCATGTTATACACAACAGCCCTGCGGCTTAAATCGGCATTGCCACTTTGTATATGCAATACCGATGAGCCGGTAAACACTACTTTAAGTTTTTTATACCTATCGTAAATGTTTTTTAGTTCTTGCGACCAATTGGCATATTTGTGTATTTCGTCTAAGAATAAATAGGCTCCACCTTTCTTAACCCACTCATCGGCCAATTGCACCAAACTGGCATTGCTAAAATAAAAATCGTCCATGCTTACATACAACGCCAAAGGAGAATTATTTAGCTGCTCTTTAATATGGGTTAACAGATACGTAGTTTTCCCTACGCCTCTTGCTCCGGTAAGGCCTATTAAGCGGTCGTTCCATTCTATGCTAAAGCTTCTGCGAAACCTTATTTCAAGCTGACTTAACTGCCTGTTGTGCGATTCTATAAGCGATTCTATACCCATAATTGCCATGCAAAGATAGCATTTTTTCAGTTTTTGCAATCTTTACATATCATTTTAATTGTATTTTTGCAATGTTTAGATTGCAATTTAATTATATTTTTGCAATATAGAGATTGCAAAATAGCGATTTTAAATAATTAAAACCTCAATTTCAACACTTTACAGCAAATGCTATTTGTGTAAAATTAACCTAAAGCAGTTCTGCATGCACACAAATGAGCTGATTCTGAACAGTTGTGGTAAATAACAGATAATCGGTGCCACCTTCTTTTATGGCCAATTTTTTGGCTATCTCTTGGGGTTTTAATTTAAATTCTCGGGCTATAATATTGGCTTTTTGAATATGCTGTTGGTTTAGCCACGTTTTTATTAATTTATCTTTAAAAGGCAAAACTGTTTTAACATTAAAAATCTTGCCACACCAGTAGTTTTTTAGCTTATCTGAGCCTAAGAAACTACCTGTATTATTTATCGTATTTAAATCAAATGCTTTAGCAATTAATTTACCGGCTTGTAGTTTTCTAACCGCAGGGCCTGTATCGTAAACGAACAAACCAACTTGAGGCAAAATATAGGGCACTTCAGGCTGTTTTGGCCAATTAACCGTTATGTGCTTGTTAAAATTCAGGTTAGCTAATACAATTTCAGCCTCGCCGGTGTAATTGCTATCGCAAAGGCATAAAATTTCTTTTAGCTCTTGGTGGTGTTCAACCAAATAAATGGCTTTAAGATAAGGAATTCGTTTTAAGCAATAGGTAATATCAATTAATGGCGAAAGTTTTAATAACAAAACCGGCGCAATATTAAAACAAGCAGATGCAATGGCTAAAACATTGGGGCTACCCTCTTCGAGTAAAATTTGCTTTTTATTGTTTGGCCTGCGATCGGCATCTATAAAAATTACATCTGCTTTTTGGGAATATTCTTCCAAAAACTGTTCGGCTGTTTGGGTAATGCGTTGTACATTGTTTACCTGTAACTGTCTAAAATTGTAAACCACCATTTGGTTTAAATTCTCATCACTATCAACCGAAATTACACGATTAAAAACCTTTGAAAACGCCCAATCATCAACGCCCAACCCACCCGACAGGTCGATTAAAACATTGCCCCCAACTAATGTATTTTTAAATAACGCACAGGCCTCGCTGCTGCACTGTTCATAACTTTTACTGGTAAACCAAGTAAATTTTTGGGCAAATGTGGGCAATTTGGTATTACCTTTGCTGTAGATTTTAAGCTGTTCGGCTAACCACCAGCGCAGTTCTTGGTTTAGTTTATTGCTTTGCAACAAAAATTCGTGTTGATGTATATCTTCGTTTTTTTGTAAAAATTCAGATAAATTCAAATCAAACAATTTTGGTGGTATGTTGGGCGTTTTAAACACAATTAAAATGAAAATACAATTAAAAAACTGGCTAGTAGTAGTAGCAATTTTAGCAGCAACCGCTTTATTAGAGGCTTGTAAAAGCAGCTGTCCGCAGTTTTAAGCATACACAAAATTAACTTGTAAGCGAATATCGGGATGTATGCTTTTGGCAACAGGGCAATTTAAAGCTGCCTGCTCTAAATGCTGTTTTGTTGCTTCGTTAAAAACATCTCCAGTAATGGTAATTTCCAAGTCAATACCATTAATTCGCCTTGGCCCTATGCCCATCTTTTTGGTTACTTTAATGCTTGAACCGACCAAGCTAATACCCAACGCATTAGCCTCAATACCCATAATGGTTAGCATGCAACTGGCCAATGCGGTAGCTACTAAATCGGTTGGCGAAAAAGCCTCTCCTTTGCCGTGGTTATCTGTGGGCGCATCTGTAAAAATTTCATTTCCCGACTTTAAATGTATGGCATTTGTGCGTAATTCGCCTTGATATATAACTTTTGAAGTGTACATTTGTTAACTTTTTTTAGCAAAAGTAAATATTGAAAACAACAGTTTCATACATCACACTACTTTTAGTGGTGGTTTCGGCAAAATTAACCCATGCACAAAATGTGTTGGTTACCGAACCTCAATTAATGTATTTAAAAACACAGCAGTTTGGTATTTCGTTAAATTCGTTTGGTTTAGGTGGTTTAAACTACCGCCATGGCTGGCATAAAAGCGGCAAAGCACAATCGCATTTCGAAACAGAATTGGTAAGGGTAAAACACCCAAAAGAAGTTAGGCGTGCCGGCTTTAGCGATAATCCGGTTAAATACACATTTGGCCGACAAAATATGGTGTTTTTTTGGCGTACCGGGTTGGGTCAAACCAAAGCCATAACCGAACGCCCTTACAAAAATGCATTAGGCTTAAACTTTGTTTATACCATTGGTGCAAACCTTGCCTTGCTTAAGCCCATTTACTTAGATGTTTATTACCCTAACGAGACCGGTTTTAGTGGCTTTTTAGTAAGCGAGAGATACGACCCCGAAAAACACAAAGACATTTTTAGAATTTACGGCAATAGCAATTTTTTTACAGGCATTGGCGAAACATCATTGCGTTTAGGTGGCCATGCGAAAGCAGGCCTTTCGGTAGAATGGGGCCATTTTAACGATGATTATAAAATGCTAGAAGCCGGCCTTACACTTGATGTGTTTGGAAGTGGCTTACCCATGATGGCAAATTTACCGGAGAAAAATATTTTTGTTGGCTTATACATAAGCATGAATTGGGCTTTTAGAAAATAATAACATGATTGAATTACCAGTTTTAACAGAAGAAAAAGTAAAAAAACCAAGTTGGTTAAAAGTAAAACTACCTACCGGCGAAAACTACCGCAAGGTGCGCCAAATTGTAGATAATTATAAATTACATACCATTTGCGAAAGCGGAAATTGCCCAAATATGGGCGAGTGTTGGGGAGCCGGCACTGCCACTTTTATGATATTAGGCAATGTTTGCACGCGCAGTTGCTCGTTTTGTGCTGTTGCAACCGGCCGCGCAAAAAGCTACGATTTAGAAGAACCCATGCGCGTTGCAGAAGCCATTAAACTAATGGGTGTAAAACATGCGGTAATTACCAGTGTAAACCGCGATGAATTGCCCGATAAAGGCGCAAAAGTTTGGGCAGATACCATTCGTTTGGTAAAAGAACTTAATCCTACAACCACCATGGAAACACTTATCCCCGATTTTCAATCGAGGTGGGATTTGCTTTACCAAGTAATTGATGAAAAACCTGAAGTGGTATCGCACAATATGGAAACGGTAAAACGTTTGTACAGAAAAGTTCGTCCGCAAGCCAAATACGAGCGCAGTTTAGAGCAAATAAAATTAACCAAAGAAAGAGGTTTACGTACCAAAAGCGGCGTAATGCTTGGCCTAGGCGAAACCAAGGAAGAGGTTTTTGAAATAATGGACGATTTGGCTACTCATGGATGCGATGTGTTAACACTTGGCCAATACTTGCAACCAACCAAAATGCACTTAGCTGTTGAGCGTTTTATAACACCCGACGAGTTTGATATGTACAAAGAAGAAGGCTTAAAACGCGGTATACAATATGTAGAATCCGGCGCTTTGGTTAGATCTTCGTACCATGCAGAAAAACATATTTAAGGTTTATGGTTGAACCAACCAAGGGTGTTTATTTATTTAAATCGATAACACATCATGTAAAACATATTGCCATCATTGATGATGACAAACTTACATTAATGTTAACTGAAAAACTGCTCTTAAATTGGTTTAATGGCATAAAAGTTAGCACGTTTATAAACGCCTCACTTGCACTTAATAGCTATGCCGATTTACCCCATACAATTCCTGATTTAATTTTGCTTGACATAAATATGCCAGAGGTAAATGGTTGGGATTTTTTAAACATTGCAACCGAAAAAAATCTACCAATAACAGTTTCTATGTTTTCTTCGAGCATTGATGAGGTAGATATAAACCGTGCCAAAACTTACCAAAAAGTAATTGCATTTATTACCAAACCCATTACCAAAGAAAAGCTCTTAGAAGTAATGCAGCCTTATTAACAAACTGCATTTATACCAATATTACTACTCGCCGTAATACTCTACAAAATTATTTTCGGTTTCAACCAGCTTTATGTAGTGTAGTTTACCGTCTGTTATTTTAGGTTCAAGCACTTGCCAAATGGCAACAACCATGTTTTCTATACTTGGCATCATGCCTTTTAAAAACTCAACATCCTCGTTTAAATTTCTATGATCAAGCTTTTCGGTAATTTCTTCTTTAATTAGTTTTTTTAGGGTTTTTAAATCCATTACCATGCCGGTTTCGGCATTGGCGACGCCTTTAACGGTAACAAATAACTCAAAATTATGCCCATGATAATAATGGTTAGCACATTTTCCAAAATAGTCTTCATTTTGCTCTTTTGTCCATTTTGGATTATATAATTTATGTGCCGCATTAAAGCGCTCTCTGCGGGTAATGTAAACTGTATTGGTACGACCTGTCATTTTTTGTGCGGCAAATATAACGAACAAAAACACCTAAACCACCACAAAAGCAATAATTTACAAGTTAGATTTATAGGCATTTAAAAGGCGCATTAATCACAATTAGCTGTTTTTCTTTAAATTACAATTCATTTTTGTGTACTCCATTAGGTTGGTTCAAACAAAACAAAATAGCCAACAACAGGTATAATTTACTATTTTCGCCGTAAATTTATTTGTATGATAATTGTAACAGGAGCCGAAGGCTTTATAGGTAGTTGTTTGGTTGCAATGCTTAACCAACTTAATTTTAATGATTTAGTTTTGGTAGATGATTTTAACACAATTGAAGGTCGTAATAAAAACCTAGACGGCAAGATTTTTAATTGTAAAGTTAATCGCCTTGATTTTTTTAACTGGTTGAACCAACATAAACATGAAGTAACTTTTGTATTTCATATTGGTGCACGTACAGATACCACCGAAAAAGACGAAGCCATTTTTAAAGAATTAAACATAGATTTTAGCAAAAAACTATTTACCATTTGTGCCGAAGAAGGCATTCCTATGGTGTATGCCAGCAGTGCTGCTACATATGGAAATGGAGAAAATGGTTATGATGACGATACCACAAAATTAGATTTGCTTGAACCTATGAATCCATATGGCAGGTCTAAAAACGATTTCGACAAATGGGCGTTGGTTCAGGAAAAACAACCCTATTTTTGGGCTGGATTAAAGTTTTTTAATGTTTATGGACCAAACGAGTACCATAAACAACGCATGGCAAGTGTTATTTTTCATGCATTTAACCAAATTCAACATACCGGAAAAGTAAATTTATTTAAATCGCACCGACCAGATTATAAAGATGGCGAGCAAATGCGCGATTTTATTTATGTAAAAGACTTGTGTAATGTTTGTATTTGGCTTATGCACAACCGAAAACATAGTGGTTTATTTAATCTTGGTACAGGCAAAGCGCGCACATGGAACGATTTGGTTACTGCAATTTTTATTGCATTAAACAAGCCTGTTAATATAAATTATATAGATATACCGGAAGATATTAGAGATACCTACCAATATTTTACCGAAGCCAATATGCAAAAATTAATTACAGCGGGTTACAACCAACCTTTTACCTCTATTGAAGATGGCGTAAAAGATTATGTAACAAACTACCTGCTGCAAGGTAAATATTATTAAGCTTGTTAAAAAAACAATACATACCTATTTGGCTTTTGCCAATTTTGTTGTTAGGACTAACACTACTAATTGGCCTTGAAATAAAGTTATTGGTTAACACCAATAAACACAAACAAGAAGCTGTAGATAAAACCATTAGTATAATTAGGGCAAAAGAGTTACAGTTTTTAAGAATAAGCAACAACTTTTTTTCCGATACTATTAATACAAACGAATCGTTTGTTACAATTAAAAATCTGGCTGCTTCTAATGCAATAAATGTAAATGTTTTTAAATTAGACACATTAAGGTTTTGGAATAATAACCTGCTAAATACGCAGCGTTATCTTAAAATTATTCAGCCCGGAACACGTTTTTTATTGGCAAATAATGGCTATTACTTAACGCACCATTCAAAATTTGGCAATTGGGTTTTGGTACAATACTATCAAATTAAAACAAATTATCAATATCAAAACCAATACATAGTTAACCACTTTAACAGCGAACTCGATTTTTTAGAAGGTGCAATGCCAAGCCCCTCTCCATTAAACGATTTTGTAAACATTACAGATAGTAAGGGCAATTTTTTATTTGCCATTCAGGTTTACGAAAAAAACCGATTAACACCACTTTGGCTTAAGATTTTTATATTGGCATTTATAATTGCCATATTGTATTTCTTTAAAATACTTATTAAGCAATTTATACAATACAATACCTGGCTGGCATCATTAACTTATTTTGTTTTAATGCTTGGCGCCAAATATGTATTTTTAAAGCTTAAAATCCCGGTATTTATTTACAACCTCGAGTTGTTTAGCCCGGGTTATTATGCCACCTCTACTTTTATTCCGTCGCTTGGCGATTTCTTTATTTTAGTTGCCATATTACTGTGGTATTTTATTATTCTAGGTAATAAAATAAGTGTATCTAAACTAAAAAAATCGCAGTCGGTAGCAACACTATTTGTGGTTTCGCTATTTACAGCCACACTTACCGACTCTGCATTAGATGGCCTAAAAAGCTTGGTAAACGACTCTCAGTTAACATTTGATTTAAACAATTTTCAAAGCTTAAACTACATTACATTATTTGCGCTATTACTGGGTATATGCTTGCTATTTTCTGTATATTTAATTACAAAAAGATTTTACCTGGTTTTTAAAAACATTAACCTGCCGGTTGTTAAAAAGATAATTATTACGGTGTTTGCCTTTTATATAATTCACCCATACATCGTTATTAATCTTTTTGAGCGCAACGCATACTACCCTATTGTTAACACAACTGCAATTTTAATATTCTTAGCATACATACATTGGGTATTACAAAAAATAAACAGGTTACAGCAATATTTAATTCTTGCACTAATGTTCTCTATTTTGGCAAGTGTATTTATTCAGTATTGGTCGGGAAATCGTGAGCAGGAAAATCGAAAATTATATGCCGATAAACTAATTGCGCAAAACGATATTAATACAGAAATTTATTTAAGTCAGATAGAAAACCGAATTGCCAACGATAAAGAATTAAGAAACTATTTTAGCAATCCGCTAATACTGCAAAAACAATTGCAACGCAGGCTTAGACAGCTATACTTTACGGGTCATTTAAGCAAATACGATATTACTCTATACGATTACGATTCGGCATTAAACTACTACAGCGACCGCAATTTACTTACATACAAACAAATAGATTATGCATACAGCGATTTAAGTGATGTAACCATAGCCACAAATTTTAAGTTGTTAAAAAACAGCTCGTATATAAAAGGTTATTTAGGAAAATTTGCAGTAAAACATGCAGGTAAAGTGTTGGGGTATGTGTTTATACAACTACAACCAAAATTATTAATAGACGAAAACCGATTTGATGAGCTTTTAATGGAAGGTTTTAAAATTAGTTCGACAAAAAAACACCAAGATTATTCGTATGCCATCTATCGCGATTTTAGATTAATATCGCAAAGCGGCATGTTTAATTACCACATGTCGTACGTTTGGCCTAAACCTATCCAAAACCAACTATTTATTAACGATAACGGCTATAACCATTTAATACTTAACGACGATAAAAACAGCATTGTAGTTGTTAGTAAAAAATCTAATGCATTGTTTGAGCCCTTTGGCCTATTCTCGTTATACTTTACTTTTTTTACCGTTGCACTGCTTGTATCGCTTTTATTTAACTACATTATACAAAGCAGTTTGTTTGTACAATTGTTTAACAAATATTTTTCTACATGGCATATTGTTTTAAAAGGCTTTAACAAACTATTATTGGTAAACAAAAACGAAGTAGCATTGCTTAGAAGTAAAATTCAAATTGCAGTTGTGCTAATAGTATTTTCAACCTTAAGCATTACCGCTGTTTTTACCATTAATTTAATCAGCGAGTCTTACATGCAAAAACAAACCGACAAGTTGGTTCAGAAATTACGTGGCGTGGTTAGTGCCTTAGAAACAGATATTTTATTAGATGCCAATACAGATAAAATAGAGGCAGATGCATACCTCAATCAAATTGGAGAATATTACAATACAGATATTACCTTTTTTAACACCGGGGGTCAGGTAGTAAGCTCAACCATTAGTAAAATTTACGATAATGGCATTATTGCTCCTGTAATTGACGCAGATGCCTACTACAAGCTTAACAATTTACAGGAAAGCAGGTATATTAATAACGAACGCATAGCAACGTTTGACTTTATTGGTGCATATTTACCGGTAGTTAGTAAAAAGAAATTTATTGTAGGCTATGTTATGCTTCCTTACTTTAATAAACAGGCCGATTTATATGCCGAACTTGCCTCTATCATTATTGGATTTATAAACTTATATGCCTTTTTGTTTATAGTAATTGGTATTTTAGCCTGGCTTGTTAGCAGAAATATTACTTTTCCGCTGGCATTAATAGAAAAACAATTGGCCAATATTAGTTTAAACAAACGCAACGAACCTATTAATTGGCAAAAAGACGATGAAATTGGAAGACTTGTGCAGCAATACAATAAAATGATTGATCAACTGCAACATAGTGCCGAAATATTGGCTCAAAGTGAGCGGGAATCGGCTTGGCGCGATATTGCTCGACAGATTGCTCACGAAATAAAAAATCCGCTAACACCAATGAAATTAAGCGTTCAGCACTTAGAAAGAGCTTGGAACGACAATTCGCCTAAATTACCGGATACATTTAAGCGCGTAACCAAAACATTAATTACACAAATAGATACACTAAGCGATTTGGCCGGAGAGTTTAGTAATTATGCAAAAATGCCTCAACCTAAACCTACCACAATTGATTTAATTGCTTTGCTGCAAACCCAGATTAATGCCAACGAACAAATTATAGAAAGCGGCCATATTACTTTTATTGAACCTAAAGAGAACATTAACCTGTATTTTGATGAAGGCTTTTTAAATAGAACTTTTACCAATTTAATTAAAAATGCCATTCAGGCGGTACCGGAGGAAGAAACAGTAAATATTGAAATTGGCATTACTACCAACAACAACTATGTAGTGGTATGGGTAAAAGACAATGGAACCGGCATTGACAGTGAAAAGGCCGATAGAATATTTACACCATATTTTAGCACAAAGAGCTTTGGAATGGGCTTGGGATTACCCATTGTTAAAAGCATGATAGAAGTAAGTGGAGGTAAAATTTGGTTTAAAAACAACCCGGATAAAGGCACAACATTTTTTGTACAAATTCCGTTTAATCATGAACCATGAGGTTAGGGCTACTTGTTATGTTATGGCTTTGCTTGCATTTTGTGCATGCCCAAACCTATAAAGTAAAAAAACACCTGATTTTAACGCAAAACAGCTTTGTTGTAGACAGTTTTTTAATTGTAAACGGAAGTCTTGAAATAAAAACCAACAACCAAATCCTTGCCCCAAATTTAAACTACTTTTTTAACTATAACACCTCCACATTTACCAATATTAATATCTCTGCGGGTAGTATCTTAGAAATTACATATACGCCTATTTATGTAAAAGTAAATCAAACATACAGAAATAAACACGATTCGATTATACAGCCCGAATTTATAGCAGGTATTAATCCGTTTAAACTAAATACAAATACCGGCAACAACGCATTTATAGCAACTGATGGTTTAGATGTAACAGGTAGCATTATGCGTGGTTTAAGCATTGGAAACAATCAAAATGCAGTGGTTAACGCAAACCTAAATTTACAATTTGCTGGTAAAATTAACAACGATATTAACGTACTTGCTGCAATTAGCGACGATAATAACCCCATACAGCCGGAAGGAAATACGCAAGAATTACAAGATTTTGATAAAGTTTTTATTCAGTTTAGCAAAGACAAACATAGTGTTACGGTTGGCGATTTTTTAATGGAAACATCCAATAGAGATTATTTTATGAAATTCTATAAAAAGTCGCGTGGCTTACAAGCCGTTTCTGAATTTGAAGTTAACAAAAAATACAAACTAAATATTTCTGCCAATGCAGCTTTATCGCGGGGCAGATTTGTACGAAATATAATTAATGGTGTAGAAGGAAATCAAGGACCATACCGTTTATCCGGTCCAAATGGCGAACTCTTTATTATAATTATTAGTGGCACAGAAGCTGTATACATTGATGGTGAAAGGCTAAAACGTGGCGAGCAATATGATTATGTAATTGATTACAACACCGGCGAAATAACATTTACTGCAAAAAAAGTAATAACAGCTTACAGTCGTATTGTAGTAGAATTTCAGTACAGCGACAGGAACTTTGCGCGTACTTTGTTTCAAATTAGTAATGCCATAACATATAAAAAGGCAACATTTTATCTCAATTATTTTAATGAATCCGATAATAAAAATCAACCATTTCAACAACAACTAACCGATAGTGCTAAGCAAATTTTAGCCAATGTTGGCGATAATTTACAACAAGCTGTTATTTCAAGTGCCATACAAGTACCATTTTCAACAGGTAAAGTTTTATACAGAAGAATAGATACACTTAACTTCAATAATATTTTTGTACATGCCCCTGCACAAGGCACCGATTCTGTTTTTTATGAAGTTAGGTTTAGCTTTGTTGGCTCAAACAGAGGCAACTATAAACAAAGTGCCAATGCCGCTAATGGCCGCGTTTTTACTTGGGTTGAGCCCATTAATGGCATTCCACAAGGAGATTTTGAACCCATTACCCCAATTATTGCGCCAAACAAAATAGAAATGTTAACCATTGGTACGGCCATTGAAATAAACAACAACAATAACATAAGTATTGAAGCCGTTAGATCGGTAAACAACAAAAATCTGTTTTCAAACTTAGACAAACAGAATGATGCCGGCTATGGACTTAAATTAGGCATAAATAATAAGATGCCCATTGCCGGAAAAAAAATTTTCATACAAAACAAAATTAATTACGAATGGGTAGATAAAAACTTTAGGTTTATAGAACGCTATAGAACTGTGGAATTTGATAGAACATGGAATAGACAATTAACGAATACAGTAACCAATACCGATACCGGATTTAATGAGCATATAACAGATATTGCTTCTACATTGCAATGGGGAAACTCATCTGCTTATTATAAACTTGGCATATACAACCGCAATAACAATGCTGTTAACGGCTTACTGCAACAAGCCGGAACAAATATTATTTCGGGCAAAAACGAAGTTAAATTGAAAGGAGAATGGTTAAAAACTTCAGGAATAAACACCAATCAAACACAGTTGTATCAGGCTATGGTTGGTCGCCATATTGGAAAATGGTTTGCCAATATTAATGCCTCACAAGAGCAAAGTAGCTTTATTACCGATACTTTAATGCCCGGTAGTTTTAGTTATAATGCTTATGGCACATCGATTAGAAATACAGATAGTGCTAACGTAAAATTATTTACCAATTACCAATACCGGTTAGATAAATTACCCCGCAATAATGAATTTGCCAATCAAACCGAAGCACACGAAGCAGTTACAGGTTTTAGCCTATTACAGCAAAACCTTAATCGTTTTAATGCAGATGTTACATACCGACAACTGGCCATTCTGCAACAGGTAAGCCCTGGTCAGCTGCCTTTAGAACAAACATTTTTAACCCGCGTTGAATACGATTATGGTCTCTTTAAACGCGTTATATCGCTTAATTCTTATTTGGCATTTGGAAGCGGCAATGAATTAAGAAGAGATTTTCAGTTTTTTAAAGTACCACAAGGACAAGGTATTTACATTTGGCGAGATTTTAATGAAGATGGCATACAACAATTAAATGAATTTGTAATTGCATCTTTTGCCGATAGGCCCCTTGCTGATTATATAAAGATAATTTTACCTACTACAAGTACTATTCGCACAGCAAATACCCAGTTTAGCCAAACGGTAAATTTTAACTCTCCAATAAAATGGCAACGCAGCTCAGGTATAAAAAAAGCTATTAGCTATTTTAATAATCAATTTGCAGTTAGACTCGATAACAAATCGTTAGCAGGAAATATAAATTTAAACCAATTATTAACCCAAAGTTTTAACGACACAGCACTTATTGCCAGCAATTACGTGTTTAGAAACACGTTGTTTTTTAATCGGGCACATCCTGTATATGGCGCAGACTTTACTGTTAGCAATAACCGCAACAAAAACCTGCTAACAAATGGCTTTGAAAGCAAAAACCGACAAGAATACAGCCTTAATATTCGTTGGAATGTTAACACGCGTATAACAATTAACAATACCATTAATAATGGTTTTAGAGCAGCAGGATCGGAGTTTTTTGCAGCCAATAACTTTAACTACACCTTTAATGAGTACAAACCAAAATTAATTTACCAGCTTAATAACTCCATAAGAATTACAATTAATTATACCTATTTTGAAGCATTTAATAATGAACAGTTTGGCAATGAAAAAAGTTACGTACAAGAAGGCGGAACAGAAGCTCGATTTACGTTAAACAAAGTTGGCGTTTTAACTTTTCGTTATAGCTTATTTGGCATTAAATTTAATGGAAATGCAACAAGTGCTGTAGCTTACGATATGCTACAAGGATTAAACACCGGTACAAATCAACTATGGAATATAAATTTACAACAACGATTGGGAAATAACCTTCAAATAAATATTAATTACGATGGCCGCAAAGCAGAGGGTATAGACGTTATTCATGTAGGTCGTATGGAAGCTAGGTACCTTTTTTAAGCAAAACAAACATGGCATTATAACCTTTTACAAAATCATTTGTTATGTTTGAAACAAATTATGAATCAGTTACAACAACATAAACGAAATATATTATTTCTGGTGCTGGGCAGCTTTTTTATTGCCAATGCCATTATTGCCGAATTTATTGGCGTTAAAATTTTTAGTCTTGAACAAACCATAGGCTTTGACCCATTAAACTTAGTAATTTTCGGATACGATTTATCGTTTAACATGACTGCGGGCGTTTTGTTATGGCCATTTGTATTTATAATGACCGATATCATAAACGAATATTTTGGATTTAGAGCAGTAAGGTTTTTTAGTTATTTAGCATCTGCATTAATTGCCTATTCGTTTGCAACCGTATATGGCGCAATTAAATTAACACCTGCCAATTTTTGGTTAATAAGAGAAACGGCAGTAGGCCCATTAAATATGCAAGTAGCGTATCAGCAAATATTCGGACAAGGACTTTGGATTATTGCAGGTAGCTTAACAGCCTTTTTAATCGGACAATTTGTAGATGTATTTGTATTTCATTATTTAAAGAAAAAAACCGGCAACGATATGCTTTGGCTAAGAGCCACCGGCAGCACTTTGGTTAGTCAGTTAATAGACAGTTTTGTGGTACTTTTTGTAGCATTTTATATTGGTGCAGGATTTGAATTAAAACTGGTATTGGCCATTGGTTTGGTTAATTATATTTACAAATTTGTTGTGGCGTTTTTACTTACTCCGTTATTGTATTTAATTCACGGCCTAATAGATTTATATTTAGGAAAAGAACTTGCCGAAGAACTAATGGCCGAAGCCCATAAAAGTTATAGCACCAATAAAGATGTTGTTTAGTTGGTTTTGGCAACTTTTTGTGGCTTTTTATTGGTTAAGCAGACAGTTTTTTAATGGTAATGTTTTAAACCTACCAAATATAAAATGTACCATTAATTAAAAGCGGCTTGCTGTAACTGATAAACCTTTTTTTGTATTTCAATTTACTAAAAACAAAAAAACTTTTAATATCCCTTGCATTTGCTTATAAAATACAAATTTACATTAGAAGCACTAAAAAATGTGAATTAATAATTCCATAAGGGCAACCCCAATCTAATAAACGCTTCAACAATATCCAATGCCGAATCTTGCTTTAATTGCAACATGAAAATATATTAAAATTTAAGCGTTAAACAGTAAACCCTATTTAGTTAGCCCTTAAAAAGCCTTTAAAACATTCAATTTTGTTAATCATGTTTCAGGTACAATCAAAATTCCGGTAATATTTTCTTTTTCCACCTTTGCTTGACCCCCACCGCACACCGCGTATGCGCCAGGTAGATTTGAGTTGAATTCGAATGCTTTCTTCAAGTGGAATTTACATGAATAATACTATTCCAAAAAACATCCCTTTTTCGAGGATGCCCCGTTGCGCGCCAGGGGCCTTGCGCAGC
>VFQQ010002277.1_pt1 | contig 22381 bp, 17 predicted proteins | sample 3512341 | NCBI WGS metagenome assembly VFQQ01 (sample SAMN10412373, study PRJNA504923) | tailings metagenome | isolation source: Relicate 2 Philex TSF1 revegetated site | place: Philippines: Tuba, Benguet | collected 2017-08-29 | reverse complement strand
TTTACGCATGTCGTTATCGCAAAACCGCTGCACACTTTTGCGCGACATGCTTTAGATTGCAAGGTACTCGTGGCGCAGTTGCGGATTGTCGAGCACCTCCTGCGCGGTGCCGGTGAAGGCGACCTCGCCGCTGTCGAGTATGACCGCCCGGTCGGCGAGCTTGAGCGCGGCGACCGCGTTCTGCTCGACGATGATGGTGGTGATGCCCAGTCCCTTGATCTCATGCAGGATCTTCTCGATCTCCTGCACGATGACGGGGGCCAGCCCCTCATAGGGTTCGTCGAGCAGCAGCAGCTTGAGGTCGCGGGCCAGAGCGCGCGCGATCGCCAGCATCTGCTGCTCGCCTCCGGAAAGCGTCGTGCCTTCTTGCCTGCGGCGCTCGGCCAGGCGCGGAAAATGACCGTATATGCGATCGAGGTCCCATCCCGTTCCCGGCGCGACCTGCGCCAGCGTCAGGTTCTCCTCCACCGTCAGGCCCTGGATGATGCGCCGGTCCTCCGGCACGAGCTGGATGCCGGCGCGCGCAGCCTGGAACGACTTCATCTTGTGCACGGACTGGCCATCAAGCCAGATCTCGCCGCGGTGCAGCGCCGGGTCGTCCAGCCGCGCAATGGTGCGCAGCGTGGAGGTCTTGCCGGCGCCGTTGCGCCCGAGCAGCGCCAGGATTTCGCCATGTCGGACATCGAGCGAGACGCCCTGCACGATGTAGCTCTCGCCATAGTAGGAATGGATGTCCCGGACGGAGAAGTAGGCCTGCTCGGCTTCCGCCGTCGCGGGCTGGGGCCGTTGGGCTTCGATGGTGCCGGACATCAGTGCGCCCCTCCGAGATAGGCTTCCTGCACGCGCGGATCGCCGCGCACCTGATCCGGCAGGCCCTCGGCGATTATACGGCCGCCGGCCAGCACGGTAATCTTGTCGGCTAGCGAGAACACGACATGCATGTCGTGCTCGATGATGACCTTGGTCATGCCGCGCGCCTTGATCTTCTTCAGTAGGTCGATCGTCGTGTTGGTGTCGTGGCGGCTCATGCCCGCCGTGGGTTCGTCGAGCAGCAGCAGGCGCGGCTTCTGGATCAGGCACATGGCGAGTTCGAGCCGCCGCTTGTCGCCGCGCGACAGTGCGCCGGCATGGTTGAAGCGCTGGCCGATCAGGCCGACATCCTCGAGGATGGCCTCGGCCTCGCCCCGGATCGCATGCTCGCTGTCGACCGAGCGGAACATGTTGATCCTGAAGGCGCCGTCGCGCTTGGCGAAAGCCGGCGTCATGACGTTCTGGAGGATCGACAGGTCGGCGAATATCTCCGGCGTCTGGAACACGCGCGCGACGCCGAGCTGGTTGATCTCATGCGGCTTCTTGCCCGTGAGCACTATGCCGTCGAAGACAACCGCGCCGCTGGAGGGCGGCAGCCGGCCGATGATGACGTTGAGCAAGGTCGACTTGCCGGCGCCGTTCGGCCCGATGATCGCGTGGGTCTTGCCCTCCTCCACTTGCAGGTCGATGTCGGCCAATGCGTGCAGGCCGCCGAAGCGCTTATGCACGTCGGCGACGTGGAGGACGACGTTGTCGCGTTGAGAGGTAGGCATGTTTCGCTCCTATTCCGCGGCGGTGGGGCTGAGTTCATGCTGGCGCTCGGCCGGCGCGCCGTTGCGCGGACGCCTTATCCGGGCGCCGATGCGCCGCGCGCCCTCCATGATGCCGCCGGGCAGGAACACGACGATCAGCACGAACAGCAGGCCGAGCGAAAGGTGCCAGCCCTCGCCGACGAACTTGCCCGAGATCGTCACCATCACCTCCCGCAATCCGTCCGGCAGGAAAGCGAAGAAGCCGTTGAGGACGTTGTCGTTGAACGACGAAAAGATGTTCTCGAAATACTTGATCAGCCAGGCGCCGATCACCGGCCCGACCAGCGTGCCAACGCCGCCGAGAATGGTCATCAGGACGACTTCGCCAGACGCCGTCCATTGCATGCGCTCGGCACCGGCCAGCGGGTCGGTGACGACCAGCAGCGAACCGGCCAGCCCCGCAAGCATGCCGGAGATGACAAAGGCCGTCAGCGTGTAGGGCCGTGTGTTGAAGCCCGTGTAGCTCATCCGATTCTGGTTCGACTTGATGCCCTTGAGCATCATGCCGAAGGGCGAGTTGGCGATACGCATCGCCAGCAGAAAGGTGGCGAGCAGGAAGAAGGCGGAGAAGTAAAAGCCGTTCCAGCCCGACAGCGACATGCCGAACAGGCTCGGCACCGGAACACCCGCCGGACCGTCGGTGAACAGCCTGTCGAGCACGCGCGGATCGTCGAGCGCCATCCGAAGGCCGGTCTCGCCGTTGGTGATCGGGGTGAGCACCGAATAGGCGAGGTTGTAGCTCATCTGCGCGAAAGCCAGCGTCAGGATCGAGAAGTAAATGCCCGAGCGCCGCAGCGAGACGTAGCCAATGGCCAGGGCGAACACTCCGGCGATGGCGACCGCGAATGCGATGGCCGGGATGGCGTTGAGGCTCAGCAGCTTGAACGACCACATCGCCGCATACGAACCGACGCCGAAGAAGGCAGCATGGCCGAAGGAGAGGTAGCCCGTCAGTCCGAACAGGATGTTGAAGCCGACGGCGAAGATTCCGAAGATCATGAAGCGCTGCAGCAGATCCGGATAGGCGGCCCCGAACGGGGTCGCCAGGATCGGCAACAGCAGCACGACAGCGGCGAAGCCGATGAACAGCGTCAGGTCCTTGCGTGACATGAAGTCTCCCATCTAGGCCTCCATCACGCCGCGGCGGCCCATGAGCCCGCGGGGGCGAACCAGCAGGATGATGACGGCGACGAGGTAGATGATGATCTGGTCGATGCCGGGGAAAAATGCCTTCACCTGGGTCATCGACGCGAATGATTGCAGGATGCCGAGCAGGAAGCCGGCGGTGATGGCGCCGGGCAGAGAGCCCATGCCGCCAACCACGACCACGACGAAGGAGATCACCAGGAAATCCATGCCGATCGTGTAGTTCGGCGGCAGCAGCGGCGTGTACATAACGCCAGCCATGCCGGCGACGACCGACGCGATGCCGAACATGATCGTGAAGCGCCGGTCGATGTTGATGCCGAGGAGGCCGACGGTCTCGCGATCCGCCATGCCGGCGCGCACCACCATGCCGAAGGTGGTGAACTGAAGGAAGGCGAAAACCGCGCCGATCACCGCCAGCGAGAAGACGAAATAGACGAGCCGCCACAGCGGGTAGGTGATGACGCCGGGGCTCATGCCCAGCCATGCGCCGATGTCGGCTGCGCCGCGCAGGTCGGTCGGCATGGGCTGCGGGATGGGGTTGGGACCGAAGGTCGCCTTGATGATCTCTCCCAGCACGATAGCGAGGCCGAAGGTGACGAGGATCTGCTCGGCATGCGGCCGCTTGTAGAAGTGCTTGATAAGCCCGCGCTCCATGCCGATGCCGATCACCAGCATCACGGGCACGGCAAGCAACAGGGAGATGGGCACCGAGTAGTTGACCAGAACGGCGCCGAAGTCCCCGAACCATGCCTGCACCAGCGGTTCGCGGATTTCCACCGGCGCACCCCAGGGAGACAGCTTCTCCGGATCGATCGTCACGGTCTCAAGCGTCAGGAACTGGCGAAAGCTGACCGCGCAGAAGGCGCCGATCATGAACAGCGCGCCGTGCGCGAAGTTCACCACGCCTAACGTGCCGAAGACGAGCGTGAGACCGAGCGCGATCAGCGCGTAGGCGCTGCCCTTGTCGAGCCCGTTGAGGAACTGAAGGAACAAGACTTCGAACATAACCGGCCTCCGGACCGCGTCTTCAGACCACGTGAAGCCCGCCCCGCAGGATAGCGGGGCGGGCGATCCATAGCGTCAGGTCACTTGCACTGCGGTACGGGTTCGGCGTTGCCGAGTTCACCGCCGAAGATCGCCGGATCGTAGTCGGAGACATCGCGACCGACTTCCTTGACTACGTTGAGCACGTCGAACTGGCTTGTCGGGTTGTCGTTGCCCTGCACGACCAGCACCGACTTCATGCACTGGTGGTCCTCGGCGCGGTAGAGGGTCTTGCCGTTGCCCATGCCCTCGAACTCGAAACCCTCGAGTGCCTTGATCACTTCCGGCGGATAGAAGGTGCCGGCCCGCTCGACCGCGTCCGCATAGAGCAGCGCCTGTACGTAGGCGGTGTGCGCGGCCTGAGAGGGCGGCGATCCGTAAGCCGCGCCGAACGACTTGGTGAAGGCCTGCGAGCCCTCGTCCTGCAGGTTCCAGTGCCAGTTGGAAGTGCCGAAGATGCCCTTGATGTTTTCGCCGGCGCCCTTGGCCATAAGCTCGGAGAACAGTGGCACGACGATCTCGAACTGCTTGCCGTTGGCCTGACGGTCGCGCATGCCGAATTGAACGGCCTGAGTGAGCGAATTCACCATGTCGTTGCCGTAGTGGTTGAGGATCAACACGTCGGCGCCCGAGTTCAGGACCGGGGTCAGGAACTGCGAGAAGTCGCCCGCGCCCAGCGGCGTGCGCACGGTCTGCACCGTCTGCCAGCCGAGCGCCTCGGTTGCGGCCTTGATCGACTCTTCCTGCGTCCAGCCCCAGGTGTAGTCGGCGGTCAGATGGTAGGCGCGGCGCTCGTTGCCATAGGCCTCGCTCAGCACCGGGGCGATCGCGATGCCCGACTGATAGGCGTTGAAGAAATGGCGGAAGCCGTAGCGCCGCTTGTCCTTGCCCGTCGTGTCGTTGGAATGGGTCAGGCCGGCCATAAAGATGACGCCGAGTTCCTGGCACAGGCTCTGCACGGCGATCGCCTCGCCCGAGGACGAGCCGCCGGTGATCATGATGGCGCCGTCGCGCTCGATCATGCGGGTGGCGCCGGCGCGGGCCACGTCCGACTTGGTCTGGCTGTCGGAGCTGACGTACTGGACCTTCTTGCCGAGGACGCCGTTGCCCTTGAGCGCGGACGGCTTGAGCACATTAATGAGGCCGCCATCGCCCTCGCCGTTCAGGTGCTTGAACGCGAGTTCGTAGGCCTTTTGTTCGTCCGCGCCCTCTTCGGCGTAAGCGCCGGTCAGCGGGAGGTTGAGGCCGATGGTCACCGTGCCGCCAGTCGGGTTGTTGCAGAATTCCTGCGCCCATGCGCCACGCGAGAAAACCAGCGGCGAAACGCCGGTGGCGATGATACCGGCCAGGCCGGTACGCAGAACGTTACGGCGGGACACCCCGCGCTTGAATTCGCTCATTGTTCTCCTCCTTGATCGCGGAAGCCGTGATCCGAAAGAGGCTCCCCCACGGCCGCACTATTGCCACATATTTACACCCCATCAATATCCCATTGTTATTCAATGAAAATCTTGTAAATTGTTTCGAGAATATTGCACTGCACGCGTTAATCCGTTGACAGACACGCCATGCGAGCCCCCATCGGCCTCAGAATCTCCACCCGCCGCAAGGCATTGCGCATCTCCCAAGCCGCCCTGGCGAGGGCGGTGCAGGTATCGCCCAGCTACCTGAACCTTATCGAGGCAAACAAGCGCCAGGTCGGCGGCGCGCTTCTGCTACGAATCGCATCCGAACTGGCAATGGACATTGCGGAACTCACTGGTGAGGCGGAGCATCGGCTGATTCACGAACTGGTCGAGGCATTCTCCGACCCGGTTCTTGCCGGCAGCGGCATGAACGTGGAGCAGGCGCGCACGCTCGTCGCAACCAGTCCCGAGATTGCTGCGATGATCGCCAAGCTCTACCGTGCGTACGGCACGGCCGTGGTCAATGCCGACGCCTATGCCGACAGGCTGCGGGCGGACCCGCTGCTGTCGCAGTTGTTGCACCAGGTACTGTCCGGCATCACGGCCATCCGGTCGGGTGCGGAAATACTTGAGACCGTCCCCGATTTGAGCACGGAGGAGCGGCAACGCTTCGTCAGCTCGATCAGCCGCGAGACGCGCGGGCTCAGTTCGGTCGCCCACAACCTGATCGGCCAGTTCGACCAGACCTCAACCGGCGGCGGGTTCGCATCCGCTCGGCGCGAGGTCGACGACATGATCTTCGCGGCGCAGAACCATTTTCCGGCTCTCGAGGCTGCAGCAGGCTTGCTGCGTGCGGAGCTCGACCAAGGCCCGTTCGGCGAAGAAACGATGGCAAGGATGATGCGGCGCGATTACGGCATCCACATGCGGCGCACCGACGCAAGCACGACCGGCCGGGCCTACGGCTACGATGCCGACGACAGGACGCTGTGGTTCCGCAACAATGTGCCGCAATCGACCCGGCGGTTTCAGATGGCGCGCCTGATCGCGGAGCTTGCCTGCGCAGAGAATCTCGAAGTCGCGACCGACACGCCGACATTGTCGTCGCAGATGGCGCGGCGCGGCGCGAAGCGCTATCTCGGCTCCTATCTCGCGGGGGCCATCCTTTTCCCCTACGATGGCTTTCTCTCGGACGCGCGCACCCTCCGATACGATGTCGACGCGCTCAGCGAGCGCTACAATGCGAGCTTCGAGCAGATCGCCCACCGGCTGGTGACACTGCGGCGGACAGACGCCTCGGGTGTGCCCTTCGGGTTCCTGCGTGCCGACCCTGCAGGCCGGCTGTCCAAGCACTTTCCCTTGCCGGGGCTGCTGCTCCCCAACAGCGGACATGCCTGCCCGCTATGGGCGATCTATGCCGCGTTCCGCGCTCCGGGCTCGATCGTGAGGCAGGTGGCACGATTTTCCGACGGGTCTCGCTTCCTGTTCATTGCCAAGGCGGTGACGCGTCGGAGCTCAAGCTTTGCCGACCATACGCCACCGCATTCGATCCTTCTCGCCACCGACGTCCTGCACGCCGACGACACCGTCTACGGTGACGGGCTGAATCTCGGCGATTCGCGATTTGATGTGCCGGTCGGACCGTCTTGTCGGCTGTGTACGCGGGCCGACTGCGCCAGTCGTCAGGAGAACCCCTGGACGCCGGGCGGAGAGGACGCGCCCCCGACCTTGGTACTGGGCTAGGGGACAGTTGGCGACCGGGATCGCTCATTCGTGGAGGCCATCATCTGCATCTGGAGACATGATCCAACTGTCCTCACGACCTAAAGCTCAATTGGGCTTGGCGAAGCTACCATATTACGCTTTACTGGAGAGGGGTCCCCTTGGGAGGCAGGGGAGGAGGAAAAGGGTTGGCTACGGACATTCTCATTGCCGAGGACGAGCCGAGCATCCTTGAAGCGTTGAGTTTCGTGCTGCAACGGGCTGGGTGGTCTGTCCACTCCGTAACCGATGGAGAAGCGGTCATGAACGCGATTCGCCACAAGCGGCCGCGCGTTCTGGTGCTCGACATCATGCTGCCGAAACGCTCGGGCTTCGAGGTGCTGAAGCAGATTCGCGCCGACGTGGACACGCGGGCGCTGCCGGTTCTCGTCCTAACCGCAAAGGGGCAGGCGCAGGACCGGCGCGTTGCCGAAGGACTCGGCGCGGACCGTTTCGTTACCAAGCCATACTCGAACGTCGACGTGGTCGATACGGTGCGGGTCCTGCTCGGCGAGCAGGCCGCGCTATCCCGGTCATGATTGCGGCGCCGGCGGCTCCATGACCCGCCGCAAGATCATATCCGCCTCGCTTTTCTTCACCGTGTTCGGCGTGATCGCACTGCTACCGCCGCTCGTTCTGCTGGTCCGCTTCGACGCACGCGTCTTTGGCGTCCCGATCGAGACCATCTATGTCTTCGTTCTCTGGGGCCTGCTAGTGGCAGGTGCGTGCTGGTTCAGCCGGATTCTTCCCGGCGAAGAACCGACCTCCGAACAGCGACCGGAGCGCGAACGGTGACGCTGACGGCCGATCTCGTCATCGCGACCGCCATAGCCTATGTCGGGCTGCTCTTTTTGGTTGCGTTCCTCGGCGACATGCATACGCGTAGCCGCGACGGCGGTTTCCTGCGCTCGCCTTTCGTCTACACACTGTCGATTTCGGTCTACTGCACGAGTTGGACCTTCTATGGTGCTGTCGGCTCGGCGGCCCGGACCGGGCTAGAGTTCATCACGATCTATCTGGGGCCGACGCTGGTCTTCATCGGCTGGTGGTTCATCCTGCGCCGCCTGGTGCGCATCAGCCACGACCAGCGCATCACCTCCATCGCCGATCTCCTGTCGTCCCGTTTTGGCAAGTCGAGCAGGCTCGGCGTGCTGGTGACGGTGCTGGCCGTGATCGCGATCGCCCCCTACATCGCGCTCCAGCTCAAGGCTGTCACCTCGTCCATCGAGGCGATCGCAGGCGCCTCGGAGTTCGGCCGGGGCAGCCTCGAAGGCTGGGACGAGGTCGGCCTCGCCTTCGGTGTCGCGGCAGGCATGGCAGTCTTCACCATCCTGTTCGGCACCCGCAACGTCGATGCGAAGGAGCAGCATCACGGCGTCGTTGCCGCCATTGCGCTGGAGGCCATCGTCAAGCTGGCCGCGCTGGTCGCGGTCGGCGTCTTCGTCCTCTACGTCGGCGGCGGGCTCGATCAGATTTTCACGCGCGCCGCCGACGCAGGGCTGAAGATCCATGCGGACGAGACGTTCGGCGACCGCTGGATCGCGTCCATGCTTCTCGCCGCCGCAGCGGTCATCTGCCTGCCGCGCCAGTTTCAGGTGACGGTGGTGGAAAACTCCGACGAAAGCCATCTACGGACGGCGAGCTGGGCCTTCCCGGCATACATGCTGGCGATGAGCCTGTTCATCATCCCGATAGCACTCTACGGCCTGACCACGATGCCGGAGGGGTCCAACCCGGACATGTTCACGCTAACCCTGCCTCTGGCGGCCGGGCAGGACGGGCTGGCCCTGTTCGCCTTCATCGGCGGTTTCTCGTCGGCAACCTCGATGATCATCCTGGAATCGATCGCGCTCTCGATCATGGTGTCCAACCATATCGTCGTGCCGCTGATGCTGCGCTTTGCGGCCGGCGACGATCTGGGCGTGCGCCGGCTGCTCCTCAATGCCCGGCGACTGTCCATCGTGCTGATCCTCTTCCTGGGCTTCGGCTACTTCTCCCTGACACGGGACTCGGATGCGCTGGCGCCGATCGGACTGATCTCATTCACAGGCGTCGCCCAGTTCCTTCCCGCCATCCTCGCGGCCCTGTTCTGGCGCGACGTGTCCGCCAAGGCGGCGATCGCAGCGGTCTCGACAGGCTTCATCGTCTGGCTGTGGTCGAGCTTCATGCCGTCCTTCGCCTCGTCCTCGCCGATGGTCGCCGCCATCATGGCGGAAGGCCCGTTCGGCATCTCCTGGCTGAGGCCACAGGCGCTGTTCGGGCTCGACCGGCTCGACCCGCTCGCCCATGCCGTGTTCTGGAGCCTGTTCCTCAACACGACGGTTCTTATCATCGGCTCCCTGGTCACAAGCCAGTCGGCGCTGGAGCATGTGCAGGCGGCGCTGTTCCTCAACGTCTTCCGGCGGGGAAGCAGCGAGACGAACTCGCTGCGGGGCTCTGCCACCGCCGACGACCTGTTCCTCGTCGCGCGCCGCGTGCTTGGACACCAGCGCGCCTTCGATCTTTTCTCCGAGGAAGCCAGGCAGACCGGTACTGCCTGGACCAGCATAGAACCCGGTCCCGGGTTCATTCATCGGCTGGAGCGCGAACTTGCCGGGTCGATTGGCTCCGCTTCCGCGCATGTGATGCTGTCCAAGGTGGTTTCCGGCGACGCGGTGTCTCTGGAAGAAGTCATGCAGATGGCCGATGAAACACAGCAGGCGATCGAGCACTCGCAGGCCCTCGAACGGACCTCGGAACAGCTTCGCACCACGGCCGAGAAGCTGGAGGTCGCCAACAGGCAGTTGCGGAAGGTCGATCTGCAGAAGGACGAGTTCCTCAGCCAGGTGAGCCATGAGGTGCGCACGCCGATGACGGCGATACGTGCGTTTTCCGAAATCCTGCTTTCGGAGACAGACCTGGACCGGAACGCCAGCCGGAAATTCATGTCGACCATTCACAAGGAGAGCCTGCGGCTGACGTCGCTGCTCGACGAGATCCTCGATCTTTCTGCGCTCGAACGTGGTGAGCGCGTCTGGGAAAGTCGCCTGATCGACGCGGAAGCGTCACTCGACCAGGCTCTGCGGGTCTGCGACGCGCTGGCGCGGCAGAACAAAACCGAAATGCGCAGCGAAAGCCGCGTCCCCTCCGCGTTGGTCCTTGCCGACCCGGACCGGCTCAGCCAGGTTTTCATCAACCTCATTTCGAATGCGATCAAGTACAATGAAGAGGCCGCGCCGCGTGTTACAGTCCACTCGCGCATAGAGGGCGAATTCTATGTCGTCGACATCCAGGACAACGGCGCTGGCGTGTCTGAAGACGAACGAGGTCGCATCTTCGACAAGTTTTATCGCGGACGCCGCGGCGAGACGGCCGCCTTCGCCGGCGCCGGACTTGGCCTGCCGATCAGCCGCGAGATTGTCGCACGCATGCAGGGAACACTGGAACTGGCTCCGAGCGACAGCACGGGTGCCTGTCTCAGGGTGAAGCTGCCACTGCCCGCAGGCCTCGAAAGCACATAGGTGGCCGCACGCTGCCGCGTAGGCACTTTGCAAGTTTGAGGTGCATCCCGCGCATAGCCAGCACGCAAAGGAAATCCAAATCATCTGCCGGAACGTTTCGGATTCTCGACCGACGTTGCCATAATATATCGATACGCCTGAAAAGGCCGCCACCACCGCCGATCTCGGTGCCATCTTCCGAGACCTGCGTCGGCATGTTTTGGTCCGTTCTGCCCCACAGCAGCGAATAGCCGATCTTCTCCTCGGATCGAACTTCGATCGGAAATCGATCAAGGCGATCTGCCGGGAGTTGAGGATTTTCGGAGGGTGGTTCGCAGACCCCTCAACGTCCTCCGAGTTATTTTCAAACGACAGAAAGGCCAGGCCGGCAATTCATCGCATTGAATTTATTATAGTAAATCCATCTCAAAGTTTTGAAGCCTCTTTAAGCGCAAATCGCGTTGACAGCTCGACCAATGTCAGATTACCTTTGATCAACAGATGAGCATTAATTGCACATTTGTTGTTTTGGTGAGAAAATCGAGTTCATTGGGAGGAAAACAATGCTCAGCCGCCGTACATTCATGTCCAATTTTTCGGTTGCCATTTCGGCAATCTCGTTGGCCGCCGGCCTCGGCCTATATGCAACCGCAGCCAATGCCGAAGGTCTCAAGATCGGCTTCAGCCAGGTGACCTTGCAGTCGCCCTTCTACGTCCAGTTGAAGGACGGTGCGGAAGCAGCCGCGAAGGCTGGCGGCGATACGCTTGTATTTCTTGACGCCAATGGCGACGTCTCCAAGCAGAACAACGACATTCAGGACCTGATCACCCAGGGCGTCAGCGCGATCATCATCAATCCGGTCAATCCGGACGCCGTCGTACCCTCGCTGGAAGCGGCTGTCGCCGCCGGTATTCCGGTCATCACCGTCGACCGCAGCATCAATGGCGAAGGCGTCACGGCCCATATCGGCCGCGACAACAAGGCCATGGGCAAGCTGGTCGGGGAAGCGGTCGTTGCTCGCCTGAAGGCTGACGGCATCGAGAAAGCCAAGATCATCGAGATTCAGGGCGATGCAGGCGGCGCAGTCATGATGGATCGCCGCGATGGCTTTCACAGCGCCGTCGAAGGCTCCGGCCACACCATCGTCGAAGGTCCCTATGCGGAATATATCCGCTCCAACGCAGTGACCGCGATGCAGGATCTGCTGCAGGCCAATGCGGACGTGAAGGTCATCTACGCCCACAATGACGATATGGCTCTCGGCGCCATGCAGGTTCTGCATGAAAACAACCGCGATGACGTGCTGGTAGCCGGTGTCGATGGCCTGTCGGAAGCGCTCGGCGTGATGGCGGACGGCGGCAATTATGTTGCGACGGCGCTCAACGATCCGAAATATCTCGGCGATGTGACCATTCAGGTTGCGCGCGAAGCGGCGGCCAAGAAGCCCGTCTCCAAGTTCGTTGATGCCGGTACGGCGCTGGTGACCAAGGACAACGTCAAGGACTTCCCGCGCGAAGGCCTGTTTGCCGAATATCGCCCGAAGGTTCTGGGCGAATAAAACGCCTCTCCCAAGACTGCGGGGCGCTTGCGCGCCCTGCAGCTAAAGCTCGGTGGGCGGCCAGGGGCTTTGCTCTGCCCACACCTTTTTCGTTTCAGCGTCACAGGATTTCGTATGCGCGCAGCCGTCCTTTTTTCTCCCGGCGACATTCGTCTGGAAGAAGTCCCCTCGCCAACACTCAAGGCGGGACACGTCATCGTCCGCGTTGCGTCTGTCGGGGTTTGCGGATCCGACCTGCCGCGCATGCTGATCAAGGGCGCACACAAGATGCCGCTGATTTGCGGGCATGAATTCTCTGGCCACATCACCGAGATCGCTCCCGACGTCGAAGGCTTCGAACCGGGCGAGCTGGTCGCCGTTCCACCGATGCTGCCCTGCCATAAATGCGACCAGTGCCAGCGTGGTCAGTTCTCGCGATGCCGCGACTACGATTATTTCGGATCGCGGCGCGATGGCGCCTATGCCGAATTCGTCGCCATTCCCGTGTCGAACCTTTTGAAAACACCAAAGGGTATCGATCCCCGCGCCGTCGCCATGACCGATCCGGCTTCGATTGCCCTTCATGCCATCTGGAAAGCCGGCAGCATCGGAATGGGCCAGCGGGGCGGTGTCATCGGCTGCGGCCCTATCGGGCTATTCGCTATTCAGTGGATGAAGCTGATGGGCGCGACGGAAGTCGTCGCGGTCGATGTATCCGAGGAAAAGCTTGCCATGGCCCGAGAGGCCGGCGCTACCCACACATTGCTGTCGGGAGCCGATGTGCCCGCATCGCTTCTTTGCGACACGATCGTCGAGGCAGCGGGACATCCGTCTTCCATAAACATGGCGACCAGAATGGCAGCGCCCGGCGGACATGTGGTCTTCATCGGCATTCCGGTCGGCGATGTTTCTTTCGACAACAAAACGTTCCAGCATTTTCTCCGTCAGGAAGTCTCGCTGCATGGATCATGGAACTCTTTCGGTGCGCCTTATCCTGGTCCGCAATGGACGGTCACCCTGGATAAGCTCGGCTCCGGCGAGCTGAAGTGGGAATTCATGATCACCCATGATCTCGATCTTGCGGAACTGCCTGCTATGTTCGACAAGTTCCGCACCGACAGAAGCATGTTCTTTTCCAAGGTCATGTTCCGCCCCTAGGTGAGCCAATCGGTAGAGCCTGGGAGGACCGGCTCGGGGAGGAGTTTGACAGGATGACACGCGTCCTTAGTTTTGATTTCGGCACAGGCGGTGTCCGCGCCGGCGTCTATGACGTCGAGAGAAAAACCATGGTTGCATCCGCCGAAGCGGCCTATGCAACGGATTTTCCGCGCGCGGGATGGGCCGAACAGAAACCTGATGAGTGGTGGGCAGCCCTGTTGTCCGCCGGCGCGCGTGCAGTTTCCCAGTCCAACTCGTCAGAGATCGCAGCGATTTGCGTCGCGACAACCGCGTCTACCGTAGCAATCTGCAAGAAGGACGGCGAACCGATTCACCCGGCAATCCTCTGGATGGACTGCCGCGCTACCGAGGAGGCAAATGCCACCCAGGCCGTCAAGCATCCCGTTATGGCCTATAGCGGCGGCAGCGACGCCGTCGAATGGCTTGTACCGAAGGCCATGTGGCTTTCCCGTAACAGGCCGGAAATCTATGAGCAGGCCGACATTATCTGCGAGGCGCTCGACTTCATCAATCACAGGCTGACGGGGCAATGGGTTGGCTCTCGCATGAATGCCGCCTGCAAGTGGAACTACGACTCCGCCAAAGCCGAATTCGTGCCGGAAATCTACGAGCAGCTTGGCGTTCCGGAGCTGATTGAAAAACTGCCTCGCCGGATCATCCCGGTCGGCGATCCGATAGCACCGTTGAAACGCGATGTGGCGCAGGCGCTCGGTATAACGTCTGAAGTTCTGGTGGCGCAGGGCGGCATCGATGCTCATATCGGCGTGCTCGGCGCGGGCACCGTCGCAGTTGGCGGCATGCTGATCATCGGCGGCACGTCGGTTGTTCACCTGACGCATCTCGCCGGACATGGCGATGTCACCGGCTTCTGGGGTCCCTATCCTCATGCGCTGGTCGACGATCACTGGCTGGTGGAAGCCGGGCAGGTTTCGGCAGGATCGATCCTCAACTGGTTGAGCGGTCGCATCTTCGGTCTCGATGAGGCTGGTCATCAGGAACTCATTCAGGAGGCTTTGACCGTAACGGACAGAAGCTCCGGCCTGCTAACGCTCGACTACTGGATGGGCAACCGCACGCCCTATCGCGATGCCGATTTGCGTGGCGCGATTATCGGTCTGTCGCTTGGGCATGGACGCGCCGACATTTACGCCTCGGCGGTAGATGCCATCGCCCTCGGTTCCGCCAATGTGCTCGCCGTCCTCAAGGAACGCGGCGTCGAGGTCGGCAGGGTCGTCATGGCAGGCGGTATCTGCAAGAACCCGCTCTGGCTGCAAGCAACGGTAGATGCCATCGGCAGGCCGGTGGAAGTCGCCCGCGAGGACAATCTGTCGCTGATCGGTGCTGCCATCTGCTCGGCGCATGCGCTAGGCTTGTTCCCTGACCTGATCAGTGCATCGAATGCCTGTGCCGCTCCCACCAAGGAAGTGTTGCCCAATTCCGCACGAAGCCGCCATTACAACGAGGCGCTGGAACTCTATCGCGATACGACGAAGGTGCTGACGCCTGCATTTCACACACTTTCACAACATCAGGCACAAAGAGGACAGCGATGAGTAGCGAACCCGTCGACAATCGCCTGTCTTCATCAGTGCGCCTGCCCTCAGACGAGCAGCGTGAGCATTTGATGGTGCGGGTCGCCAAGCTCTACTACGACCTGGAGCGCACCCAAAGCGAGATCGCCATAGAACTTGGCCTCACTCGCTGGCAGGTCGGGCGTTTGCTGACCGAAGCCAAGGAGCTTGGCGTCGTGCGCATCGAGATAACCCCGCGCGCCTATCGAAAGACCGAGCTCGAAGTACAACTACAGCAGGAATACAGCCTGCGCGATGCTGTCGTTGTCCCTTCCGGCGGAACAAAAGATTCCGCACTTTTGATGGAGAGTGTGGCGCAGGCTGCGGCCAAATATCTGTCTGGACTGAACCCGAAAGCCGACCTGATCGGGGTCTCCTGGGGCCGGACGATGTCAGCCGTAGCAAAATTTCTGCCGGGCAACTGGAACCCCGGCGTTCATGTGGTTCTTCTCAATGGATCGACCAACATCCGCTCCACATCGACACACACGAGTGCAGTGGCGGAAGAATTCGCGCAGGCCGGTAGCGGCACCGCGACGCTGCTGCCGGTGCCGGCAATCGTCGGCAAGAAAAGCACCCGCGATGCGCTCGAAGAAGATCCGATCATCGACCGCGTGCTGACGCTTGCCGAGCAGGCCGACGTCGTTTGTTTCGGGATGGGCGGCGTTTCCCATCAATCGGTGCTGCTGAGCTCCGGTTATCTCAGCGAGGATGACATAGACCGCATGCGCGACGCTGGCGCGGTTGGCGACATACTCGGCCGGTTCATCGACCGGAACGGCAATATCGTCGATCAGGCAGTTGACGACCGCACGGTCGGCCTGAGGCTTGACAGTCTGAAGCGCAAGCAACGCTCGATCGGTGTCGTCTCGGGCGAAGAAAAATTCGACGTTGCGGTGGCCGCCCTCAAGGCCGGTTACGTCTCCGTGCTCATCACCGACGAGGCAACCGCACGCCATGCGCTGAAGGTGAAGCATGACATATGACGTCCTGACGGTAAGCAACGTCTCCAAGAAATTCCCGCCGAATATCATCGCGCTGGAAAGAGCGTCGCTGAACGTACGCAGGGGTGAGGTCCATTGTCTGCTGGGAGCCAACGGCGCCGGCAAGTCCACGCTGTTGAAGATCATTGCAGGGGCGCTGCGTCCGAGCACCGGCGAGCTGATGCTCGACGGAGTGCCCGTCGATGTCTCATCTCCGGCGGAAGCTGCAAGGCTCGGCATCTCAATGATCTATCAGGAACTCGATCTCGTGCCGCAACTGACGGTCGAGGAAAACCTGTTCCTTGGCCATGCACCGCGCACCTTCGGCTTCATTCACAAGCGCGAACGGCGTAACCGGTCGATCGAAGCGCTGCGCCGCGTCGGGGCTAAGTTCGGCCCTCAGACCCGCGTCGAAACACTTTCGGTCGCCAACCAGCAACTGACTGCGATCGCACGGTCGCTGACCATGGATGCCAAGATCATCATCATGGACGAGCCTTCGGCCTCTCTCAACGAGACCGAGCTTGAAAGCGTTTTCGAGGTGATCCGCGACCTCGTCAGCCAGGGCGTCGCCATTCTCTATGTCAGCCACAGACTTGGAGAACTGCGCGAAATCGGCAACCGGGTGACGGTGCTGCGCGGCGGCTGCACGATAGATACGTTCGACGTCGAGAAGACGGGCGACGAAGTGCTGGTCGAGGCGATTATCGGCAAGGAGCGTTCGCTTGTCGAGCGGCAGGAACGAAAGCCGGTGACCGGCGCTGTGGCCATGCATGTGCAACGGCTCCAAGGGCCGCAAGGCCTCGACATCAATGATTTCGAGGTGCGTTGGGGCGAAGTTTGCGGGCTGACCGGCCTCAACGGGTCCGGGCGCACAAGCTTCCTGAAATCGCTGTTTGGCGCGCTGCCTTTCGAAGGCGAGGTCAGCATCGAGAACAAGCGCTTTCATCCACGCCATCCCGCCCATGCCATCAAAAACGGCCTCGGACTTGTTCCGGAAAGCCGCAAGACCGAGGGCCTGATCCTTCATGCTCCCATCTACAAGAATGCCACGCTGCCTTCGATGCGTGGAAACTGGCTGACCGGGCACAATTGGCAGAAGGAACGTTCGCTGCCCGTCCTGCAGAGTCTGTCGACCAAATACGGCAGGCCGGAGCAGGCGGTCGTCCAGCTTTCGGGGGGCAACCAGCAAAAAGTGGTGCTGGCCAAATGGATCATCAACGGCGCACGTATCCTGCTGCTTGATGAGCCGAGCCGCGGCCTCGACATCGGCGCCAAGGCTGACCTCTACAATCTGGTTGATCGTCTGGCCCTAGATGGTGCTGCCGTGATCGTCGCCAGCAGCGAGCTCGATGAGCTCTACGCCGCCTGCGATACGATCTGGGTTTTCCACGAAGGCCGCAACATCGCGCGTTACAATCCATCCGTGACGGATCGCGACACAGTACTCAAAGCCACAATTCTCGGCGACGCCCATACTGCGAGGCATCATTATGTCCAACATTAATACAATGCCTGCCCAATCAGGCACGCCGGCGGTTCCGCCATCAAGGCGCATCGTCGATCTCGCCATCGAATACAATTTTATTGTCATCTTTCTGGTGGTCGTCGCGATAGCCGCGATGCTGTCCGACAATTTTCTGACACCGACCAACATTGCGAATTTGTTTCAGCAGGCAGCGGTCGTCGGTGTCGTTGCGGTCGGCATGACCTTCGTTATCCTGACTGGCAATATCGACCTGTCGGTCGGCAGCATTGTCGCGCTTTCCGGAATGATCGTGGCCGTGCTTCTGGCCAATGGCTATAGCCCGGCTTCGGCCGTGCTGATCACCGCCTTCGTCGGGGCCAGTTGCGGCGCGGTGATGGGCGCGACGGCAGCGCTTGCCCAGGTGCCAAGCTTCATCGTAACGCTGGCCGGGCTCGTCTCCTTTCGCGGCCTGACCTATCTGATGACCGATGGCGTGCCGGTCAGCGGCCTGCCGACAGGCTTCGCCAGCATCAGCTCGACGATGATCCCGCTGCTTCCCGGCTTCTCGCTGTCTTCAATGGGGCTGATCTTCATCGTGCTTTGCGTCGTTGCCGGACTGGTGCTGCGTTTCACCGTGTTTGGCGAGTATGTCTACGCGACCGGCGGTAACCCGGAAGCTGCTCGCCTCTCAGGCTTGCCAACCCGCCTGATCGTCACCTCCGTATTTGCGGTTTCGGGGCTTATGGCGGCACTTGGCGGCATATTGCTCACCTCCCGGCTGCGCATCGGCCAGCCAACTGCGGCGCAGGGGTTGGAACTCGACGCCATTGCAGCCGTCGTCCTTGGTGGCACCAGCCTGTTCGGCGGGCGCGGAGGCGTGCTTGGCACATTCTTTGCCGTCATGCTGCTGCAGGTCCTGCGCAACATATTCAATCTTCTCGGCCTCGGCTCGTTCTACCAGATGACGGTCACCGGTATTATCATTGTCGCCGCCATCCTGCTGAACCGGTTCATCGACCATAGAAAGGGCCGCGGATGACCATGAACAAGGCGATCCCGACGCAGATGGTGGACAAAATCATGAGTGCACATCCACGCAATGCCGGAACCGGATTGAAACCCGAATGGTTCGAGGACATCGCCGTCAACCGTTCCGCATCCGAGCGCCGTGCCGCCTCGCTTGCCACGCGCCGTACGGTGAAGAAAGAATATCAGGCTGCGTGGTTGGTGAAGGCGATAACCTGCATCGACCTGACGACTTTGGCCGGCGACGACACGGAAGGCCGCGTAAAACGTCTATGCGCCAAGGCCAGGCGCCCGATCCGCGAGGACATTCTGGAAGCGCTTGGTCTTAAAGACGAAGGCATTACAACAGGTGCCGTCTGCGTTTATCCGACCATGGTGCCGCATGCGGTCAAGGCGCTAAAGGGGACCGATATTCCGGTTGCCTCGGTCGCCACCGGCTTTCCCGCCGGCCTGACGCCGCTGCCACAGAAGCTTGCGGAAATCCGCTATGCGGTGGACCAGGGCGCGAAGGAAATCGACATCGTCATCACCCGCGAGCATGTGCTGACACAGAACTGGAGGGCTTTGTTCGACGAGATTTCCGCGATGCGCGAAGCCTGCGGCGGCGCCCATATGAAGGCGATCCTGGCAACCGGCGATCTCAACACGCTGCGGAACGTATACCGCGCCTCGATGGTTGCGATGCAGGCGGGCTCCGATTTCATCAAGACTTCGACCGGCAAGGAAGACGTGAACGCAACCATTCCGGTGAGCCTGACCATGGTGCGGGCGCTGCGAGATTTCGGCGAGCTTTCCGGACAGATCGTCGGGTTCAAGCCGGCTGGCGGCATGAAGACAGCGAAGGATGCCATGCTCTGGCTGATCCTGATGAAGGAGGAGCTTGGCCTGCGCTGGCTGCAACCCGACCTTTTCCGCCTCGGAGCAAGCTCCATGCTTGCCGACATCGAGCGCCAGCTCGAACATTATGTGACGGGCCGCTATGCGGCATCGAACCGTCATGCGCTTGCGTGAGGATTACGAAGTAATGGCCAAGATCAAGGATATCCTTCGCACCATGGAATACGGTCCAGCTCCGGAATCGAACTCGGACGTGCAGCAATGGTTGACCGCCAACAGAGGCAGCTTCGGCCATTTCATCAACGGCAAATTCACCGACACGGACGGTCGCGAGATGCTCACCGTCATCAATCCTGCGACAGAGCAGGCGCTCGCTAAAATCCCGCAGGGCACCGATGCCGATGTCGACGCCGCCGTGAAGGCCGCTCGCGCCGCCTTTGGAAAATGGTCGAAACTCTCTGGCCATGAGCGCGCAAAGTACCTCTACGCAATCGCCCGTCATATTCAGAAGCGGGAGCGCTTTTTCTCCGTTCTCGAAACCATGGACAACGGCAAGACGATCCGCGAAACGCGCGATATCGATATTCCGCTGGTAGCCCGCCATTTCTATCATCACGCGGGCTGGGCCGAGATGATCGACAGCGAATTCGAAGGCTTTTCGCCGGTCGGCGTCTGCGGTCAGGTCATTCCGTGGAACTTTCCGCTGCTGATGCTGGCCTGGAAAGTCGCGCCGGCGCTGGCTGCCGGTAATACCGTCGTTCTGAAACCCGCCGACCTGACGCCGCTGACAGCAATCGCCTTTGCAGAAGTGTGCGTCGAGATCGGCCTGCCGGCGGGGGTGCTAAATATAGTCCATGGCGATGGCGCGACGGGTGCAGCCATCTGTGGCCATGCCGATGTCGACAAGGTGGCTTTTACCGGCTCGACCGAGGTCGGGCGGATCATCCGCGAACAGATTGCCGGGTCGGAGAAGAAGCTGTCGCTGGAGCTCGGCGGCAAGTCGCCCTTCATCGTTTTCGAGGATGCCGATCTCGATGGTGCAGTCGAAGGCGTGGTCGATGCGATCTGGTTCAATCAGGGCGAAGTGTGCTGCGCCGGGTCGCGTATCCTCGTGCAAGAGGGCATTGCCGAGACGTTCTTTGGCAAGCTGAAGAAGCGCATGGAAACACTGCGCATCGGCGATCCGCTCGACAAGACCATGGATGTCGGCGCGATCGTTTCCGCCAAGCAGTTGAAGCGGGTTGCGGGGCTTGTCGAACAGGGCAAGGCCGAAGGCGGTACGCTGTGGCAGGCGCCGGTGACTTTGCCTACCAAGGGCAGTTTCTTCGCGCCGGGCTTTTTTACGGATGTCGAGCCTGCATCGACTGTCTGCGAGGTCGAGATCTTCGGCCCCGTGGCAGTTGCAAGCACCTTCCGCACACCGGACGAGGCAATCGCGCTTGCCAACAACACGCGCTACGGGCTCGCCGCTTCGGTCTGGTCGGAAAACATCAATCTGGCGCTCGACATGGCTGCTCGCGTCAAGGCCGGCGTTGTCTGGATCAACTCGACCAACATGTTCGATGCTGCTGCCGGGTTCGGCGGCTACCGAGAAAGCGGCTTTGGCCGTGAGGGCGGTCGCGAGGGCCTCTACGAGTATCTATCTGCCGATTGGGAGAAGCGCCTGCCCATTGCCAAGGCGGAAGCAGCGTTCAAACCCGCAGCGAGCCCGGAAACTTCCGGCAAGATCGTCCATATCGGCGGCATCGACCGCACGGCGAAGAACTATGTCGGCGGCAAGCAGGCAAGGCCCGACGGCGGCTACAGCTACTCGGTCATCGGCAAGGGCGGCATCGTCATCGGCGAGGCCGGCATAGGCAGCCGCAAGGACATCCGCAACGCCGTGGAAGCCGCCGCCAAAGCCGGTTCATGGGGCGGCGTTACCGCACACAACCGGGCGCAGGTGCTCTATTATCTGGGCGAGAACCTCGAAGCCCGCTCCGCCGAATTCGAGGCGCTTCTGGCCGATAGCACAGGCGCCTCAGCAAAGGCGGCCACGGAAGAATTCGCGGCAAGCGTTCGACGCATATTCTATTACGCGGCGCAGGCCGACAAATATGACGGTGCAGTGCACGGCACGAAATCCCGGCACGTTACGCTGGCGATGAATGAGCCGTTCGGCGTAATGGCCATTGTGTGCCCCGACGAGATGCCGCTCCTCTCGCTGGTGTCATTGGTTCTGCCTGCGATCGCCATGGGCAACCGCGTCATTGCGATCCCCTCGCAACGCCATCCGCTGATCGCCACCAATTTCTATCAGGTGTTGGATACTTCGGACGTGCCCGGCGGCGTCGTCAACATCGTCACTGGGGAGCGTGATCTGTTGGCAAAGACGCTGGCCGAACACGATGAGGTCGCTGCGATCTGGTATGCGGGGTCGAAGGATGGCAGCGCCATGGTCGAGAAAGCCTCCTGCGGCAATCTGAAAACCACCTGGGTCAACAATGGCCGCCAGCGCGACTGGCTAAACGTCGCTCAGGGTCAGGGCCGCGATTATCTTCGCCGCGCCACGCAGGTAAAGAACATCTGGGTTCCCTACGGCGAATGAACGCAAGGTTGGCACTTCACAAATAAGAGGCTTTCGTACATCTCGCGGCATCCAAAACCCTTCACCCGAGGCGGCGTTTCGGCCGCGATGGGAATGAATACAGTTTTGCGGACGAAGCCAGTCCATCGCAAACGACCACAACAAGGCTCGTTGCCGCCGAAGTTCGCCGGGGAAATATAGGGAGCTTTCGCAGTGTAGCCGCCCGAAACCAGCCGGTCCATTTACCACTAATCATAGAGCATAACCCTTGCCGCCGATCTGGCCATCAGATCGGCGGCCAGGATTATACTGGAAGTGGTTGCGAGGCAGCTTTCGGGCCGCTTGCCGACCGTCCGCTGTAAGATAGGGTTCAGAGGATAGCTGCCATTCGGTAAGCGGATAGTTTGCTGACCCGCGGTAATGAGGCGATGCTCGCAGACGAGCGGCGAAATCAGCCGCAAAAAGATGCGACATAACGCTTGCGAAATGACCACATGATTTGAGAATTCTTTAACGATAAGGCCTTTGGTGCGGTGATGACGTGCAAACCGGGTTGTCTGCGTTCCAACCGCATCTTATGCTCAGAAATTGCAGCAGGCGCTATTGGTTGCCGAGATTTGCGATTTCTGGATTGCTCCGTCGCCGAAGCTTTGTTTCGATAGAGGAGTGTTCTGCCGACGGCTTCTAACGCACTGAGAAGTGAGGAGGTCGGTCATGTTCACCTGCACTTCAGCCGAGGAAGGCCAACCGCA
>VFQQ010002276.1_pt1 | contig 22387 bp, 35 predicted proteins | sample 3512341 | NCBI WGS metagenome assembly VFQQ01 (sample SAMN10412373, study PRJNA504923) | tailings metagenome | isolation source: Relicate 2 Philex TSF1 revegetated site | place: Philippines: Tuba, Benguet | collected 2017-08-29 | reverse complement strand
CTGGAAGGGAACTTAGACAGCTGCGGAGATACCCCATCGCTTGCAGCCTCCACATCGCTGGCGCCCTGGCTTCCCGCCTTGCCCGCCGCTGCGGCAAGCCTCTGGCCCCGCCGCCGCTGCACCAGCCACACCGCTGCTGCCGCAAGGACTGCACGCACGTTGCGTGAGTTGGGAGGAGGAAGGGTGGGGTGAATAAACAACCGTCTCGCTGGATGGCTGGTGTGGCGCAGCACGTGCAACCGCACATGGGCAGGAGCTGAGCAACAGGTGTTGCAGCCCCGCCAGCGCATGCCTACATTGCAGCAAGCGCTGCTGCCTGTACGGACCATACACACACCGTGTGTGTGTGTGGTGACATGCTCCGCCCTGTAAGCCCCTCTCACCTGCCGCGCCTGCCACGCTCCCCACCACTGCTCCAACGATAGCGCCCGTGCTTGTGCCGCCGCCATCGCTGCTGCTGCTGCTGCTGCCGCCGCCGGCACCACTCGAACTCGGTTGGCCACTGCATGGCGGCAGCTCCGTGACTAGTGATGTGCTGTTGAACAGCCCAGGAGCAGGGGTGGGCAGCTGCAGGAAGGGGGGATGGCATGGGGGAGGACGAAGCTTGAAGAGTGCAGCCAAAGTGTGCATGAACCCTGTGATCGCGGCACGCATGGGGCTCACACAAGCTCCGCCATCCCAGCCGGTTCTGATGCAGCTGCAGCTGCGGCACCCACCGCTCCGCAGACACCGGGGCTGCCTGGAAAGATGCCCAGCACCGCCTTGGGCGCGTCGGGCCAGGCGGGAACGCTGCCCGAAAAGTTGTTGTTGGTCGCGGTGAGGCCGTAGAACTCCTTGGCCGTGTCGAATGTGAACACTGGGATACTGCCGGTCAGCTGGTTGTCATCCAAGTTGAGGATCTGCGGGTTGAAACAGACAAAGCGGTGCGGCTTGAAGCAACAGAAGGCTTGGCAGCATGGGTGGAAGGTGGCGGCCAGGGCGAGGCATGCCCGCGCAGCTGGGCGCAGCTGGGCAGCTGGGCGCACTTGGCAGATGTGTGCATGTCAGGACTTCTCCCATGCAACAGGCGTCCATGAAACTGCATGGCCGGATGCTGCACCACGCCTCTGCCCGGCGCCTGCACGCCGGCCGCCCAACTCGTCAAGTTCGTAGACACACAGCTTGGCACCAGCCCCTGGGGTCCCTACTTCTCAAGAGAATGAAACCAAGCACTCATGAATGGTTGAAGGCATGCAAGCCGGCCGCCCACCTGCAGCCCCGGCGAGCCCGTGAACGACTCTGGGATGCTGCCAGTCAGCCGGTTTGTCCTCAGGTTGAAGGAGGCCAAGTTGGCGGGCCAGCTCCAGCCGCTGGGCAGCGGGCCAGACAGGCTCACATTCTCTGCAGCAGCAGCGGCAAAATTGAGAATGAGTCAGTGGTAGTCAGTGGTAGGGGCTGGTATGGCCCATGTGGTGGTTCGTGACGTGATGATGCACAGTGCACACATGTGGCCCAGCAAGGCTCACAACCTCAGCAGCAGCATCAGCATCAGCATCAGCATCAGCATCAGCATCAGCATCAGCGGCGGCGGCCGCATTGGAAGTGCTATTGGAATGAGCGGCAGGCGGGTGCGCAGCACACGTGTGGGTGATGGCAGATGCTCTGCGCACGCATGTGGGGTGGTGCAGCATGTGGGCTGCTGCAAAGCAGCAGTAGCTGCTGCAACCTGCAGTCCCCGTCGCAGCATCCGCCGCTCCCAAGATAATCCACCCCTGGACTAGTCTACTAGAGTACTCACCCATGATCAGATTTCCCACAGTCGAGGGCAGGCGCCAGTCCGCTGGAAAAGTGCCGCCCAGGCTGTTGTTGCTTAGATAGAGGCTGAGTAGGCCTGCAGTGCGGCTGGGGCTCCGGCGATAATTTCTCATCAATCCATTCATGCAGCGCAGGCCGGGGGCTGCAGCAGACAAGGCGGCCGGGCAATGGGCTGCAGCAGGGCTACTGTAGCTGCGCAACTTGGGCAGTGCAGGCATGGCGTCCAGATGGCCACAGGGCGCACACATGCCAAGCAGCGTGGTGGCACAGCGGTTGTGCTCATCGTGTCAGTACGGCAGCCAGTGACGAGGCCAGCGGAGCACATGCTGCACCGCATGCCGCCCCCATCTTGCCTTGATGCAGCCGCCAGCCGGGCGGGATGGGGCCTGTGATGCGATTCTTGCCCAGTTTCAGCTCCGTGGTGCTGTTGGGGAACACCCAGCCGGCTGACTGAGGAATCTGGCCAATCAGACCCAGCTCGTCGATTTGGCTGCAGCAGAAGGGGAGGGGGAGGGCTTGTGACCGTCCGTTGTGCAGCGCTCCGGCTTGCACACCTGCCCCCAATTGTTTTTAGTACGTTGACTAGTAAGGATTGGAACCCCCCTGTGCTCTCAGGGCTTCACGTCACCGCCCCTCCCGTTTTCTGCCAGCAACTTCATCAGACATCTAGGCTGCCGCTGGGGGAAGCGTTTCCTGCCGCCGCCAGCGGCAGCTCAAGAGAGCGCTCACATCGAGTCTGGGCGGTTGTCCGCCCCGCACGACACGTAGCGCCAGCTGCACACGTCCGTGCCGTTGCGCCAGCCCGCCAGTACCGTGTCTCCATTCTCGAACGTGGCTTTCACCGCCAGCAGGAGGTCGGCATCAGAAGTGTCTGCACGCGGGTGCGCAAGGCGGCGGCAAAGAGTTGGCGGCGGCGCTCTGGTCCTGCGGGCAGCGCCCCGCCCGCTCAGCGTGAAGAAGCGGTGCAGCAGTTTGAGCGAGCCTGCAGGCGGTGGACGGGCGCTACCGCCTGCGCGCACCTGCCGGCTGGGCCGAGGTTTGAGCCGCCCCTAGCGCTGAGAGCGCCAGCAGGACGAGCACTGCTTTCATCTGGCCATGCGTGCTTCAATAATGACATGAAAGCTGGCCTAGATAGCGCTAAGAGCGGCCCATGCCACTGCTGCCCACAGCCCCCTCACGCCAGCGGCCCCACACGTACGCCCGTGGCCCAGCAAGCACAGCTTTGCTTCCAGCTCGTTTCCCAAGCTCAGATTCCGCGAGGCAGCGACTTGTGAGCAGTGCGTGTTTGGCAGCGAACGTTCTGCGCTTAAGGCCGTCCCCAGGGCCGCTTGCTGCTTGGGTTCAAGCGCGTCAAATCACACTTGCGCGCTGCGCCGCCACCTCTACCGGCGCAAGCCAGCGGAGGCCGCCGCCGCCGCCGCTGGCGAGGCCGCCCTAGCGACGGTGAGCACAGCTGCGGCATCCGCCCGGCCTGAAGCATGGCAGGCGAGGGCCTTCGCACGTCCGGGAGGCAGGCAGCGCGGGAGGCGCAGGCGGCGGACAGCGGGCCGGCTGGCAGCGGCAGCCAAACAGCCGACGAGGCGCCAGCGGGCACACACCGGCGGAGACCTGGCCGCAAGCCCCGCACGAGCATTCTCTGCCAGGTGAGGCTCGCAGCTGCCACGAACCGTGCTATCCTGCACTGCTGGGATGATTGAAACGGCAGCTGGGACATGTGGGGTGCAGCTGGGCAGCGCGAGGGGGCAGAAATAACTGCTGCAGGCGTGTACCGCCTGTTTTGCTTCGGCTTGTGTCCGTGCACTATCTAATGTGCGCACTATTTAATTGTCTCATCTCTGCTGTTTCAAACAGGTCCCCGGCTGTGGCGCTGAGCTGATCGAAGATAAGGCTTACCTGAAGCGGTGCGAGCTGGCTTGCGCTTGGATAGCATGCCTGTGCAACAGCAGCAGTAGTTGCTCCTGGTGGGGTGGCCAGTGCCCTGCCAGAGGCATGAATGCATGTGCCCCGTGTGGGTGGATGCAAAGCTGGGACCCTCGCAATTAATCACTTGCGCCCCTGGTGCTCTCTTCTCACTTCGTTGCTCACGCCTGCTTGGCCGCCAGTGAACTGAGAGTCTAGCGCTGCATAGCATGCATGCTCGTGCTGTGGGCCGTTGTCCCGCTGCAGCCGCGCCTCTGCTGGCCGACTGCCCCATGCCCATCCGGCGCCCCCACATACCCCCAAATGCAGCTACAAAATCTGTGCGGCGCACTGCTACGCTGATACTGTGGAGGTGGATGGGCAGACCATGCGCTTCTGCCAGCAGTGCGGCCGTTTCCAGCCCCTTGGTGCGGCGCCGGCCAGTTTGCCGCCGCATAGTTTTGAAAATGCCGCGCCTTGCGTTCAATGCCTGCATACAGTGCAAGCCCATGCATGCTGGAGTGCAGCTGGCGAACACCACACTGGCTTGCCCGCTGGCACCCGCCGGAGCGCCACCCAACCGCCCAGCTGCCCGGTACAAGCTGGCCGCCCCGGCGGGGCCCAAGGGGCTGCCGAAAAGTCACAAGGCGCGACTAGACTAGCCCAGCTGCCTTGCATCCACCTTGCTTGCAGGTGACTTCCAGGGCAGCAAGCGCAGCTGCGAGCTAAAGCTGAAACGACACAGCGAACGGCGCATGGAGTCCAAGGGGCGGAAACGCGCAGCCGTGGCAGCCGGCAGCGGCCCGCCTGGCAGCCAGCAGACGGGCAGCTTGGAGGAGCAGCCAAGCAGCCAGCAGCGGCGGCAGCAGCAGCAGCGGCAGCAGCAGGAGGAACAGCAGCCTGCAACTGCTGAGCGCGCTATGCAGGCTGCGCATGCTGAGCAGGCAGCGGGCGGTAGCGCAGCCCCCCGGCGCATCCGGCTGAGGCTTCAGCGCAGCGGCAGGGATGCTCCGGGTGGCAGTGAGGGCAGCTTGGCTGGGGCGGCCGGCACTCCTGCGCCTGCTGTCGCTACTGCTGGGGTGGCAGCCGCAACAGCCGGGGGCAGCAGACCGGCAGAGCGTGGCAACGAGGCAGCGCCGCAGCACGCTGCATCAGGGCCGGCCACAAGCAGCAGCGAGAGCAGCGGCAGCCGCGCCGCGGGGGCTGGGGCAGACGGCCTGCAGAACGGCAGCACCGGCAGGCAGCGGCCTGGCATGCAGAGCCCTGTGGCAGCGGCCATCCCGCGGCTTACCTCTGGAGCCATGGCGGCGGCAGCGCTTGGTGCGGCGGCGCTGGGGCCGGTGCCAGGAGCCGGCAGCGCTCATGGCCCGCCTTCTGGTCTTTTGCCGCCTGGCCAGCTGTCCAACGAGCTGTCTCCGCTGCTGGACTGGCTCGGCAAGAGCTGCTCCCCCTGCGACGCTCAGCAGGCAGCAGGCGCAGCAGGCGCAGCAGGCGCAGCAGGCGCAGCAAGTGCAGCCGACCAGCTGCGCTCTCTGTTCTCCCTGCCTTCGCTGGGGCTGTCCATGCTGCCCTCTCTAGGACTGCTCGGCGGCTTGGCAGCCGGGGAACCATCGCCGCTGGAACAGCAGCCGCAGCCGCCGCCGCAGCAAGGGCCGGCAGGGGGTGCTCCGCAGGAAGCAGGGCGGGAGGTTCGAGCCATCAGCTCCCAGCCCTCTCTGTCGGCCTTCCGCCACCTGCAGGCGGGGCAGGCACAGCCACAGCAGGCGCTGCAGCAGGCGCAGCAGCCGCAGCAGGCCCAGCAGGGACAGCAGGCGCAGCTGCGCCTGCACCCGTTCCAGCAAGCAGCGCAGCCGCGGCACTCTCCTCGCACGCAGCGGGCGGCCAGCAGCGATCCTCCGGTGTCCCCGCCGCTGCTCGACCCCGCTCGAGAAGTTCGGGCTCAGTGGTCCCACCCGCTGCGCACGAGCCGCACTGGCAGCCGTGCCTGCACCTTTTCCTTCCACCAGCCAGCGCCAGGGCCAGGGGAGGCCGGCGCGGCTGCCGCGCTGTGGCCGGCAGGAATGCCCGCCCTGGGCGCTGCAGCAGCGGCAGGCGCGGGCGGCGGCGGCGGCGGCAACAGCCAGCTGGACGCAGCGATACAGAAGGAGCTGCTGTGTCCAATCACTTGCCAACTGATGCGAGACCCTGTTGTTGCATCAGATGGCTGCACCTACGAGCGAGCATCGATTGAGAGTGAGTGTGGCTGTGCAGTGATTGGTTGCAGGGCCTAGCAGGGTTTGGCCGTGGGCACGGCGGCAGGCAGGGCGGCTGCTGAAGCCAGCCTGCTTGTTGCACACGGTTGCTGTGCTTCCAGCAGGGGTTGCCTGCTCTCCCGCCGCCCCCTTACATACGCACACACTGAACGAAGCTGCCCGTCCGCACCGCCTGCTGCAGCATGGATCAAGGCTCAGCAGGCCCAGGGCTTGCTCCCCTGCTCGCCTGTCACCCAGAGGCTGCTTGAAGACTTGTCGTTGCGCCCCAACCAGCTTGCAAAGGCGCTGGCAGATGGGCTGCGCGCCGCAGGCCTGCTGCCCCACTGAGCCCAGCAGAGGCAGCGCCTTGCTGCAAACCGCTGCGCTCTGCTGCGCTCTGCTGCGCCCGCTGCGCCCCGCTGCGCCCTCTGCGCCCCGCTGCGCCCCGCTGCGCCCCGCTGCCCCGGTATGGCTTGGTGCCTCTGGGACCAGACTTCTATCCACTGACGTCCAGCTGCAAGCGCCCCAGCGCGCGAGCCTGGGTTGTGCAGCTGCCTGGCTGTTGTGTGTACTTTAGTTCAGACCCACACTTGACTGCGCTTGCCTGTGCTTGTTTGATGTGTAATGTTGCAAGTCCTATTCAACCTGGTTCTGTTGTTGCGGCTTTAGTTGATCTTCGGTTCTTCTACGCAGCTCTCTTTCTTCCATCATCGTGCCTTGCTGTCCTGATCAAAAGTGGGCGTGCATATCATTTTGTGTTGCACTGCTCAGCTCCAGATGAATGTAATGAGAGAAGTCAAACAAAGAAATTTGCGTGCTGCCTGCTGAGCGGTGGCTGCCAGCTGGGCGGCAGCTGTGGCTGCACGGCACACGCACGACATCAAAAATAACGACAGAATACACCAGAGCTACATGCACAAAAATGCAGACGACTTGGGTCACATAAGTTGGACGAGGGCGGGCAGGCAGTCGGACACCGCACACGCTCGAAAGTTGCACACGTTCAGAATTCGTTCGGTCGCATTGCCTCGTCCCCTAGCTGAGGGTTGCCAGGCAGTGCCTCATGCGGGAAAGAAAGAAAGAAAGAAAGTGATACGCCCTTGGGCGTCGGTTGAAGACGCCGAGAGCTGAGCGCTCTCAGCGCCTCATGCCGGGGGTACCGAGGGCGCCGGCCGGCTGAACTGCACGCTGAGCAGCGGCTCGCCGGGCGCGCCCGTGTGTGCCGCTGCCTCTAGAATCGAGCCTATTTGGGTCGCCAGCGACTCCACCTGGGGTGCATGCGCCATGTAGTACGCGTTCATGTGCTGCGCTCCGGGGGGCAGGTCTCGCAGGAACCAGGGGTGGGCCATGATCTGCGAGGAAAGGCGGGAAGTAGGTGGGCAGCAGGTTTGCACGGAGGGCGCGGTGCACAGCAGACTGGGCGGGCGCGGGTACCACCGTTGGGACCACGGGACGCCCTGCACGGTACCTGCAGGTACGGAGGCAGGAAGGGGGAGCAGAGAGAAGGGGTGCCACAGCCTGCTGCTGGCCCAACCACCTGCCTGGCGCTCCACCGCTGCTGGCGTTTCCAAGGACGTTCGCACTAACCACGCTGAGAACGCTGTGTGCCCACCTGGCTGGTGCTCCAGCGCTGGTCGGGGTCGGGCTGCAGGATACAGCTTAGCAAGTCTCGCAGCCCGGCTGCCACCTGCAGGCCCTCAGGAAACGCATACTGCACAGCAGAAAAGAAGTGAGAGTTAACAACGTAAAAGTTGACGAGCTATCGGCAGCAACAGAGCAGTGCAGGAGCAGGCAGGAGCGGCATTGCTGCCAGCCGCCGATGTTCGAGCAGTCGTGAGGCATGCAAGTGGCTTGCCTTGGCTTGCACAATGTTCTTCAGGCAGTCCCTCCCTCCGGGGGTCCAGGGAAAGACGCCCGCTACCTGCACAAGCGATGAAAGTCAGGGGCAGCATGGTGCGATCAGCCAGTCGCATGCACTGTCCAGCTGGGATGCATGGGTGCAGCAACCGTGCAGCGGTTTCGCGGGGCGGAGGCACGTGGGCGGCTGCCAACTGACTGCCCACACTGCCTGTTCGACTTGTGAGCTCACCATTGTGTACAGGATCACGCCGCAGGACCAAACATCGGCTTTCTGCAGCGGCAGCAGGGCAGCGGCAGCGGCGGCAGCAGTCAGCGTTGGCAGGACTTGGCTGTCTGAACGGCAGCCAGCCTGCCGATTGAGGCACTTACTGGCGGCGGCAGTGGGTGCAGGGCGCAAGCACCGTATCTTCGCCAACCTGCGTGCAGCCAGAGCAGCCAGCGACGGCAGCCCAAACCGATCCCAACCCCATAGCCAGCTCGCCTTGGCATCATATTTCCCATTGCAAGTGACGACTTCCGGCGCCATGTAAATCTCGGTTCCGCACCGCGTGCGAGCGCTCGAGTTGTAATCATGCTTGCTATACCTGCACAGGGCAATGCACAGATGGATTGTTGATGCGACTGCAACTGTTGCACTGTCGACAGATCCCTTGCACCAGCGTCTGTTCCAGGCTCTGCGCCCCCGGCAAGCGAGCGAGCCGCGCACTCAAAGTCCCCCATTGTGAGCAGCAGCTGTTTGCGAACACAGCAAACTGTAATGCAACAGCGCCACGCGCCGGCACATGCAAGCAAGGCCAAGCACAAGGCGCGCACCCAAAGTCTCCGATCTTGAGCAGCGGCCGCTCTGCAGCTTGGGCCTCCGGCCCGCCGTTGCGGCACAGCATCAAATTCTCCAGCTTCAGGTCTCGGTTGGACACGCCCTGCAGAGGAAATGGAGGCATCGTTCGATTCATCCCACGTGCTCCTGCACCCTCCCAATGTGCCCATGGCCCACCGCACTTGCATGCCCTCCACTCTTCCAATGCCGCTCCTCTACCTGCCGGCAGTGCAGGCACAGCATTGCCCGCCCAAACCGCCGCTGCCATTCCGCGGCCAAACAGCAGGGAGCTCGTTCCCCACCCGCTGGTGGGCATAATCCAGCCCAGTAATCTCAGCTGCTGGAAGAGCCAGCAGGCAGCTCTTTGTAAAACAAACCACTATGAAAGCAACAGCACCCACTCACCCGCTGGTGGGCATAGTCCAGCCCAATGACCAGCTGCTGGAAGAGCCAGCGTGTTGTGCCCTCCGACAGCCGCCGCCCCGGCTGCGCCTGCTGGTAGGCCAGCAGGCTGCCGACGTCTGCATACTCCATCACTCTGCGGGCCTTGGAATTGAAGAACATTGATCAGCCCCACATTCGAATAGAGGGTGTGCGCTGCTCAGCGCCAGCAGGCTGCCCACGTCTGCATACTCCATCACTCTGCGGAGGGATGGTGTTGATGAGCCGCTCACGTCATAATCATCTTCTATAAGCTGCATCGTCATCAATGCACTGCACTGATCGCTGTTGATGCACTGCTCTGAGCCCCAGTGCAGCTACCAGCCACCAACAGCTGTGCTCACATGGCCAGGTGCTGCGGCGTGAGGAACGCCTCAAACAGCTGGACGATAAAAGGGTGGCACAGCGAGGCCTGGTGCAGAATTTCGCGGCCCACGTACAGCATGTAGGGCTGCAGGGCGGAGCACAATACAACAGGGCAGGGCCGTAAGCGTTGACTTAGGCAGTTTGGCCAAACATTTCGCGGCCCACGTACAGCATGTAGGGCTGCAGCAGGGCGGAGCACAGTGGCACTTGGTAACGCATAAACAGTGGCAAGTTTGCCACAGCCAAGCCGCAGCTGGCGCAGCACTCCAGGGAATGGCAGCACCCAGCAACAAGACAAGAAAAAGACACCGCAAACTTGGGCATGCTGAGCGTTGCACCCAGAATGCTGCAGCGCTGCGCAGTGGCCCGGCATGGCTAGGCGGCGGCGCTTATTCGGTGCGCACCTTATTCGAAGCGGTGGCGGCAAAGTAGGGCCCTCTCGACAGCAGCTTCACTGCCACAGCTGTGCCCGTCTCCACATGCCGCGCGCGCACCACACTGCCTGCACAAACCACACAGCAGGTTGCAGAGTTGCCCCAAGCCGACATTACCAGCGGGACACAGGCGGTAGAGGCGGCGGCGGCGGCGGCAAGCCCCAAGCGGTGGCGGCTCACCGAACGCCCCAACGCCGAGTGGTTCCAGGGAGTCGTAACGTGAGTCTAGCAGCTGGGCCGGCAAGCCACCCGAGCCGTCACTCGTGTGGCTCAGCGCGCCGTGAGGGCCCGCATGCGGCTGGCCCGCTGTGCTTGCGCTCATGGCACCGCACTCAAAATACTAGCAGCAACGGGAACGCGTGACCGGCGCCTGCGGGACCAAGCTGAACTGGAGCGGCTCGCTGCGGCCGTTTGCAAGCCTCCCGCGCTTTCAAAGTGGCCATCGACGGTTTGTCGATATGCAGAGACAGGCTGCATCACGCTGGGCGTCACGAGCAGGCTGCGCCGGCATGGCGGCATGGCGGCATGGTGGGAGCGCACCCTGCCATACGATTGCATTCTCCCGGAGCTGCTGGTCACGTTGAGGCACCAGCAAAGCAGCAGCAATTCGCAAGACCGTGCTGCTCTGCATCACTTTCGTATGTCCTCACCCATCTTGCAAAATCATCGGCAGCGAACCCTAGGAGTTTGGCGGCCGTGCTGTGCCGTGCTGCGGCCACCGTGCTGCCGCCACATGCACTCAGGCCGGTAGCAAGGCTGCCTCTGCGCAATCTTGTTCCCACAGTGCCCCGCAGCTGCACTGAGCACTCAGCTCAATCCCTTGTGCGACGCCAGATGCAGTAGAGTTACAGTGCTGCTTGGTTGGTCACGAGTCCGCTATAAATGCACACCTGCCTGCTTGCCTGCCTACCAATTCAGGGTTGCGTCATCTGCCTATTTCCATCGCAGCCCAGCGCTGGCCAGCTGCGCCGCACACTTGGCCAGCCGAGCTGTGATAGCAGGCGCAGCTGCGCCTCTGCGCAGCGCTGCTCTGCTGTCACAGGCTCCGGCTGCCGCTGCCGCCAGCCGCCGGCTCGGCCAGGCATGCAGCTGCCCGCTGGCCATGGCTGGGCTGCTCCGTCCATGTCACCTCTCTGGTCCTAGCTGCCTGCCTGCCTACCCTAAGCTGCTATTAGCTCCTACTGCCTGTTGTCGCCTCACGTGCTGCTGTGCGGTTGTGTCTGCTGCAGACCGCAGCGCGCCCCGGCAGGCTGGGCGGAGCGGTGTGGTGCCCTGGCCGCGCCAGCTGTGCACACTGCCTGCTGTGCACATGCCTGCTGTGCGCACTGCCAGCTGTGTCTGCCGCATCAGCCGCCTGTCAAAGCGCGCCAAAGGGAGGCTTCACACGGGCGGTGGGTACTTGGCTGCTTCCTGCCGCACCCGCTTCTTGTACTCGTCCTTCCGCTGCGGCAGGCACAAAAACGTAACACACAACAGTAAGAAACAGGGGAGTGACAGGCGTTTGTGTACGCAAGCCACCATGATGCAAAGTGGATAGGCCTGTCTGCGCCTGGCTGGAAATGGCATCCCGCTGCTGCATTAGTTGCACCGTGGACACCCAGCAGGAGAAGCGACACAAGCAGCATGTTGCTGCTGCACAACGCAGGCGCCCCCCAGCCACGTGGAAGCACAGTGAGCCAGGCGGGAGCATGCAGCAAGCAGGGGGGCTCATGCTGGTAGGAAGGAAGCAAGGGAAGATGCGCACCTGCTGGTACATGACGAATGCGTCGCTCTGCGCCGGCGACAGCGGGTTGGGGTTGTCCAGCAGGTCCTGCTTGGAGGGGTGTGTGTAGATGGAGGGGTTTAAGAGTATCCGATGAGTTGATATGTTGAGCTGAACTGCGCAAAGACGGCGAGCTTTCCTAGTGGCAACGGCCCGCCCTGTCGCCGGTTGGCACCAAACGCAGCGACTGCACAAGGCGGAGCGCGAGCAGCCCACCTGGATGCCCATCAGGATCTGCTTCACAGTGATGGATGGCCGCCAGCCCTCGTCCTCGTTCAGAATGGACAGGCACACGGTGCCGCTGGGGTATATGTTCGGGTGAAAGAATTTTTCCGGCAGTTTGCACTGCACGGTCGGGGAGTCAAACGGAGGGCCGCCAGTGAGCCATAATTTGACCTTGGGGACGCGCGTCTTTGTATTTGCGCAGCACACATGTCGGGCTGCCGCACCCCGGCCGACGAGAAAATGCAACGCCGCAATGGCCGCCACCGCGCACGGCAGCAGCCAGCACCCACGAAGGCAGCGGCCTCGGCAACCACAGCTGCGCCAGCACCCACACGGCAGCTCCGACTAGTTTGACTGTGCCAGCACCCACCTTGGGCGGCTTGGCTGGGTAGTCTTCTGTGAACTCCATTGTGAGCGGGTAGAAGCCGCCCTCCCACAGGGTGCCCTCCTTGCCGGGGATGAAGCACTTCCACCGCATCAGGTTGGTCTCCCTGCCGGCCAGTGGGTCACAGGGCGGTGGTGCCGCAGTTGAGCAAGCATTAGCAGCGATAGCGCAGCAAATGCAGCAGTGGTTCACAGGCAAGCGGAGCAAAGCCGGAGCGGCGGCAGGCGGCGGCGGCGGGTGACTCGGTGCGCACCCGCTCTCCGTCGTCTCTGGCCGCGCATGGAAGCCAAAGGGCTTATCCTGCGGGTTGGGGAATCGACCGGGAGGGCTCGTTGGCGGCCTGCTCAAAATGGCTTGCGCGCTGCGCCTCTCCCGGGGCTGCGCTGATGCCGCGATGGCCAGACACTCGTCTGATCAGCCGCCGGCACACCTTGCGCCACGCCTTGCGCTCCTCCGCAAGCCGGCTTCTCGCCACGCCGCTCATTCTGCTGCTGGATCGCTTCCTGTAGCAGCCAATTGGGCAGATCGAGCACAGCGCAAACAGAAGACCGGCCCAGCTGCAGGCGGGGACCAGGCATGGGGCCACAGCGGCGGCATGACGGCAGTGGCGCTTCATTCATCCTGGGACCAGTCGTACATCTCGCCTAGCACTCGCAGCACCTCATTTTGCCAGGAATTGAATAAAGCAAATGTATGCGCAAACATTATGCAACAAAAGATACGGGGCCAGCCGAGGATGCCCTGAGATAGATGCATTAACCGCCGTGGATCGGCAAGAAAAATACGGACTCAAACCGCAGCGCACGTCCCTGCCGCAGAGCCCCCAGCTCCAGCCGCACAACTGCCGGCTGCCGCGCCATAGGAGGCAGCCGGCTGCAGCACAGTGGCCAGCGCGACGCGCAGCAGCAGGCACAACATGGAAAGAAAGCAGCCGGCCAGAGCGGCCAGGCTATAACCGCAGGGCGGCTCGGCATGCCACTTGGCAGCGAATGCGCGCCGCTGCCGCCACTCGGCCAGCAGAGCCAGCGCCGTGGTTGCGCAGTAGCCCACAGCAATCTGCGCAGATGAGTGGGTATAGGCAAGACAAGTGCAGGGTGTCAGCATGTGCAGCACGCGTCCGGCAGCATGTGCAGAATGTGTGCAATCAAGGCTGGCACGCTGCGGCAGTGTAGCTACAGCAGGCAGACATGTTCGTGCTTCACAGTCCCCAGCAAAGCAGCACCAGTGCCACTTTCCCCTGCCGTAACCAACCCTCGGCCAACCAACAACTACCACTCCACTCGCACCGCACCTGCATGCCAAGCGTGTACGCCTTGCACAGCAGGCTGGGGTCTACGCTGGTCGTTCCAGCACCCAGCAGCCAGGGCCTCGACAGCAGCCCCGGCCGGTCGTGCAGCAGGCGCCGCACCACTGCTGTCAGGTAAGAATCACAGGCTTTGTCTGCCAGGCGGACGGAAGCAGCCACCGCAAAGCCCTGGGACAAGATCAGCCAAGCGCCCGTGGTCTGTAGGCCTGCAGGGCAGGCAGGAGGGAGAAGCAGGGAGGGGGAGTGGGCGGATCTCAGTTGAGAGAGTGCGGGCATGCATGACAGTGTACGCACAGAGAGGCCAGTGCAGGAGCAAGCACACTTTGCAACGCGGCAGCAGGGTGAGCCCAGTGATGCAGGCAGCAGCACAGCAGCTCTGTGCTGCTGCGAGCCGCCACAGCCATCCGCCCCGCATTTCTGGGTGCATGCTGGCACCACCCAGATGGCAGCTGCGGCACGCCTTGAAAGCAATTCATTCAGCTGCACCTCACCTAGAGCATGGAGCACGAGCTGGGAGGCAAGGCTGGAGCCGGCATGTGCCAGCATGGCGCCATGCGGCGGCCCGCTGTGCACGCCGGCCCCGCTCTCAGCGTGTTGCACCGGCAGCAGGGTGGACACAAAGGCCGCCCAGATCTGTGGTGGGCAAGAAGGAAGGCGCGCATGCTACTGGAGAGCACAAAGGAGGCAGCGAAGCGCCGGGCAACCAGAGGAACGCAGACGGCAGTTTGGTGAGGCAACCGCAGGCTCAGCAGCAGTCCACTGCTCGCCTTCATTGCCGCCACCAGCGGTTGGCGGTGCCGCACGTAGAGCGCGGGCCACAGCGCTGCCAGCAGCAGCAGCAGGGGCGCGTAGGCCAGCACCACAGAAGTGGCCAGCAGCTGCATGGGGAGGGAGGCGAAAGAGGGAGCACTAGGGTGGCTTGCAGGGTGAATGACAGTTAGACCGCTGGGCGGTGATTCGCACGCGTGCTTCTGCTGGCCTTAGGAGCACACGTTTGCAGTGGCACACGAACTGATGGCTTTTGCATGTGGAAAAGCCAGAACCAGCAATGTGGCCACCCGGCCACCACTTCGCCAATCTCACCGCTGAGCCCGTGCCGGGCAGCTCCCGCAGGCGGTGGACCGCCGACAGCCCAAATACCCCCAGGCAGAGGCTGTAAATGATGTCGCCGCGGATCGCGCTGCGGTTGAAGGCCAGCTGGAACTGCCGCTCATGCCTGTCGCGCTCAAACTGCATCATGGCTGGGCAGCTGAGCGGCAGCGGCAGGTGCGGCCGCGGTCAGCGCCGCGGCCTGGCGGGGCCTGAGCACGTTTGGAGGGCAACTTCCAGCTGCGGGACGTTGCGGCGGGGCTCAGAGGCGCGAGGTGCGCAGAGGGGAAGCGGCGCGCTGCACAGCTGCAGCCAAAGGCCCGGTACGACGATCAGAGGCGCAGGCGATGTCCTGCAGCGATGAGAAGACAGCGAGATTGCGGTTGCCTACACCAGGTAGCACCCGGGTGCACCCCTAACCCGCCCGCCGCTCGCAGCGGGTGCATGCTGCCGAAGGGAGCGCCAATTTCGCATTTACCTCAGCGCTCAGCAATTACAGTGTTAGCAAAAGTGGCACAAGTGACTCGTTCATTGCGCATTGCGTGTGGAGCTCAGGAGCAGGAATATGAGTGCTGCATGCAGCTGCAAGGACTGCGACTGCGGGTTGGCAGGACTGCTGGTCGCCAGAAAAGGGCAGGCCCGACCGCCCTCTCTGTGTCTTCTCCCCGTTCGCCACCGCTTGTCCGTTAGACCGCCCTGCCTCAGGCGCTGCCGTTCTCGGGCGGGGAGGGGAAGAGCTCGCGCAGCTGGCGGATGGTGTCATCGGGGCCCGTCACTGTGTGGCCAATCGTGTCGGACGACTCGAAAATCTCATAGTCGTTGCCGCCCTGTGGGAGGAAACAGCGGCAGAGGACAGGGCAGGTTGGCAGCATGCATGTATCACAGCTGGTGCCTCGTGTCAGAGACAAAGCCAGAGGCAAGGCACGTAGGGCAACAGCGCAGCCCAGCTCAATCGGGCAAGCGGGAAGGGCGGTGCACCAACTCAACAGGCGGCATGCCGCACAGCCGGGAGCGAAGACCAGCACCAGCGCACCTCGAAGGTCTTGTCCCCGAAGAAGTGGATCTCGTCAAAGTCCTGCTTCACGTACCGCAGGCAGTACGTCTTGTCCCAGCCCTGCTTGGAACAATGCAGAGTAGCGCAACTGATATTCAGCAAGCATGTGAATGCAGATGCTGTAGCAGAACCGCCTAAGCACAGCAGGCAGTACGTCTTGTCCCAGCCCTGCTTGAAAACAAGGAAGAAATAGGACCGTGTTGGGCAGCGGTTCAGGCCGGCAGCTACATGCACAGCCTGCAGTGCGCAGCTGCAATGCCGCCATTTTCAGAGCAGGGCAGGCACGGCAGCAGCGGCCCCACCCATTTCATCTGCCTGAAAACACGCCGCACGTGCCAGTAATCACAGCTGTCACACGCAAGGTGTCTCAGACCCATCCCTCCCAGCCTTCCGACCACCCACGCATGCTGTTTGGCTCAGTGTACAAAAGCGCACCCGCGGGAACACGTCAAAGCTGATCTGGCCGCCGATTGAGAAGGTGAGGTCCAGGTGGGCAAACTTCTCGCGCAGCGCCTCCACAAACCGCTTGCTGCAATTCAGAATAGAGGCAAGGCAGGCAGGTTCGAAGCAACAGCAACAGCTGGGGTGGTGACAGGCATGTGGGTGTGGCTTATATTTGCGCACTCTTCCCTAAGCTATTCTCCTCAAACTATGCCCTGGGTCAGCTGGAGGGTCGCAGCCTTTGGGTTCAAAACTAGTAACATTTACCGGATGCCGGTGGCCAGGTCGTGCTTCTCAAACTCGTCGCGCTCCGACTGGCTGCAGTTGCGCCCGATGGGACTCACGTTCAGCATTCCGTTGCGGAACTCGATGAAGGTGCCGCGCTTGACGGGGATGTCGATATCTGCACTCAGTTTGATAAGCGTAGTATTGCACTTTCAGCTGTCACCAGGAGATGGAAGTCATGAGGGGTATGCAAGGCTCTGCAGAACTCGATGAGGGTGCCGCGCTTGACGGCAATGTCAATGTCTGCAGTGAATTGGTTTTGGGGAAGTGCACATCGTCAATAGAAGTTTGAGGGTGCATGCGGTTGTGGAACTCGATGAAGGTGCCGCGCTTGACCGGGATGTCGATGTCTGCGTGCCAGGTTCAGAGACGATTGCAATGCGGTGGGGCGAGTGTCGGCCGCTTTCAGAGTCCGACTGATCAAGGCCCAGGCCTGGTGTGGACGACCTAGAACAGATGCCACAGATGGAAGAAAACGAGCAGCCGGATGCAAGCAGTGTAAAAGAACGGCAAGCCCCACGCACCCGCCAGGTACTTGAGGCAGAAGTTGATGAGCTCCTTCAGGTTGGCCTCGCCCAGGTGGCCCGACAGCGACTGCATGGGTTTGGTGTTGTGCAGGGCAACCTTAAGATCCCAGCTTGCGGAACGGGTTTGTTGTGTCACTACAGTGAGTCGCAAGGAGGGCTGTGACCTCGCCCAGGTGGCTGGACAGAGACTGCGGGCATGTTGAGTGGAGTGGAAAACTGTGAGCCCGTGCAGGAGCAAATGGTGAGTGCGTGGGCGATCGCTCGAGCAGCTCAAGCTCAGGTGATTGATCATGCAGCTAAAAAAGCACCAACACGTTGCAGCCACCTGCAACGCCAGCAGCTGGCCCGCCATGCATGCCATGCGCCCTTCCACAAAGCACTACTGAACCCAATCGGCAACAACACATTATGCACGTACCTGCACCGCCAGCAGCTGGCCCGCCATGCATGCCATGCGCCCTTCCACAAAGCACTACTGAACCCAATCGACAACAACACATTATGCACGTACCTGCACCGCAAGCAGCTGGCCCGCCTTGTACGCCACCAGCCCGTTCTCGGAGAAGCAGTAGTCAAAGTCGGTCAGCACTGCAGCAGAAAGGTGATAAGAGCAGATGCATGGGTGCAAAAGCAAGGATAAGAGGCAAAAGAGGTGGGTGTGGCAGGGCTGGCATGAAGCGGTAGTCAAAGTCGGTCAGCACTGCAGATGGACAAAGGACGAGTTGTGGAAATGGATGGAGGAGCTAAACGCGTGCGGCAGTTCTCGGAGAAGCAGTAGTCAAAGTCGGTGAGCACTGCGGGATGTTGATGCGAACGGAGCAAAAGAGTGGAGGAAGAAACATATCAGAAGGAATACGGGTGCAGCGGGGCTCGGAGAAGACGTAGTCAAAGTCGGGCAGCACTGCAGGCAGTCAAAGGAAACAAGAGCAGGTGCATGGGTGGAAAAGCAAGGATGAGAGGCAGAAGAGGTGGGTGTGGCAGGGCTGGCATGAAGCAGTAGTCAAAGTCGGTGAGCACTGCAGGGTGAATAGGGCCAACAGGTCAGCAGAGCAGATGAGGGATGCAGCAGACAGATGCGCCAGATTGTCGATGCAAGCGCACAGCTCAAATCAACAACAAGTTGCTTTCCACGTTCCACAGCATAGCCCCCGTTCCTCGGAAGCGTCCCAAAAGCCTCAGAACCCACAGCAGCCGCTCACCGCTCTGCCCCAGCTGCTCGATCTGCTTGGCGAGGTCGGAGCCGCCCACGGTGCCGATGGTGACCAGCCCCCGCAGCCGCCGCATCTCCTCAACCATCTTGGGCTCAATCACCTGCAACCCCAGTCCACAGGCAATTGGATCTGCACACCTTGCACATGGCAACAGAGCTGCGCTGCGCAGCTGCAGGCAACCCAAATGCGTGGCGCAGCACGCCGGCAGCACTGGGCGCTCCCTCTCTCCCTCCCTCTGTCTCGCACCTTGCGCGGCTCTGTGAGCGTGCCATCCACATCGAACAGGCACAGAACCCGCTTGGACATCCTGGCTGCTGCCCTTAAAATGCTGCTGCGTTGCAAAAGTCTGCGGCAGCGGGGGGGAGGAGGTGGCGGCGGCGGGGCTTGGGCGGCGGCTGGGCGGCAGCGGCAGCTGCTACAGGCCGGGCTTGAGGCCGCTCTGCGTGGCTCGAAAGAGCCGGCAGCACTCTCATAATGGCACAATGCGCGCGCGCACCCGCGAGCGTGCGCCTGAGGCGGCGAGCTGAAAGCTGAACGCTGCTCGGTGCACTGCAGCCTGTAGCGAGGCTCCAGATTGTGCAGCAGTCCAATGGGGCGACGATCCGAGTGTCAGAGGCCCTCTTGGCCAGACCAAAAGCATTCGCCGCCGCCGCCCCGCTGGCAGGTGGGCGACGTCAGGCGCTGCTCCTTGTGCTGCATTCACTGGCATTCACTTGCATTCACAGCTACCATTCAATTAATTAGTCCTCATAAGCGTAGCCAGTAATTCATGGACTTAGACTGTGCACCACCAGTTGCCTGGCCACGGGCAGCTTAGGCGCGGTGTGACCTGCGGTTGAAGCGGGCGGTGGCTGCTGAACAAGCTGGAGCCCATTGCAGTGATGGTCTGGTGCCGGCTGCTGAGCAGAGTATATGCATGCTTGGATAAGTTAAAATGTGCATGGCAGCCCAGCTCTGCAAGCTGCGTCGGGCTTGCGTTGGCTGCTTGCTGCCGGCTGTACCTCCGTACTGCGGCCACAGAGCCATTTGGCCCCGCGCTTCTCGCTCCCGCATCAAGCTCTTCTGCTGATCACCACCCATTAGATCAGCGCCCTGCTTGCAGCCCGCTGCTCGCCCCGCCAGCGAGCGCCCAGAAGCCTCGCCAGGCCGGCGCTGCTGCGCACAGATCACACCCCAGGAGCGCACGGCAGCTAGTGCAGCCATGCAGCGGCGCGCCGCCCGCCCCTGGCAGCGCCTGGGCGGCGCCCTCCTGTTGCTGCTCGCCGCCGCTGCCGGCGCGGGCGCGGTGCGGGAGACCAAGTACTACGACCACCTGGGCATCTCACCCGATGCCGATGAGAAGACGATCCAGAAGGCCTATCGGCGTGCCGCGCTGTGAGCAGGGCGGCTTGTGGCAGTGGGGTTGCGGCGGCCGCTGCTCGGCGCGCCACATGCACGACACCAGCCCTGCTTGGCAAAGTTTTGCAGCTGCTGGGCGCTGCTGTGTTGACCGGTCAACGCAGCCGAAAATGTGGGTGCTGAGTGTCCTTGATGCTGCATTTGTGCAGGCGGTACCATCCGGACCGCAACCCAGACAAGCCGGACGCGGAGGAGAAGTTCCGAGAGATTGCTGCTGCCTATGAAGTGCTGTCGGGTAGGCTGCGCTGCTGCGCTTACAGCTTGCTGTGGGTGCGGCCGTCAGCTGCTTGGCATCGCCTTTGCTGGTTTGGCCAGCGGTGTGTTTTATCACATACCTCGTTTGCTCCATCTGCAGACCCGGAGAAGCGGCAGATGTACGACCGCTTCGGCGAGGCGGGGCTGAACCAGCAGGGCGGCGGGCCGGGCGGCCCCGGCGGCCCCGGCGGCGGCTTCCACTTCCAGGTGTGTTGGGTTGTTGTTGCAACTCGTTTCGTTTAACAGGCCAACTGTGCATGGTGAATGGAGTTGCAGCGGCGGCTTCCACTTCCAGGTGCACCTTGGTCGCTTGTCTGGTTGCTCTTTGCAAGTTTGGAGCTCTTTGGAGCTAGGTAGCCAGCCGCTTGGCGAGTGCGATAGCTATTGCTGCTATCCTGGCCAGCAGGCATCTGGGTGTGCATGCACGAGCAGTTGCGCATGCAAGCTGGATTGGCTTAAGGCCCTTGCCTCACGCTGCCCACGCTCCGCTCCCTCGTTTGGCTCTTGCCCGCAGCACGGCGACCCCTTCAACATATTTGAGACCGTGTTTGGAGGCGGCGGCGGCGGCCAGCGCATGCACTTCCAGTTCCAGCAGGGCGGCGGCATGGGCGGCGGTGAGGCCTCCGCACTTTTGTTTGTTTTCGACAGCGAGACATTTGGGCGCAGGCTGCGGTGGTGGGCTGCTGCCTCTCTTGTTACTTACCATGCGGTCTCATGCGCCAGCACTCTGTGCGCTGCAGGCATGGGCGGCATGGGTGGTGGACTCCGCTCCTTGTTTCCCCGTCTGCAAGTCAGCCCCTGTCGCATGGCTTGTGAGCTGCAGGCATGGGCGGCGGGCGGCCACAGCGAGAGACGGCAGGCCTCTACGATAACGATGCATTCGTGCAGGTGCGGTGATGCAGATGTGCGGCACGATTGCTTGGCCCGCAACGTTCCTACCGACTCACGGGGTTGCATCTTGTATGTCACCGCTGCTGGTGCCGCTGCTTTCACAGCCGTTCGGCCTTGCCCAGTGGCTCAACTGATGCAGTTCTTCCTGTTTGCTTTGTCTCTTGGACTTGCAGGATCTGACAGATGATACATTCCCGGAGGGTGACACCGAGTGGATCTGGTTGATTGAGTTCTATGCGCCCTGGTGGTGAGCACATTCGCTTTGTGTTACTGCGGTTTGTTTGGCGCTTGAGTGCATGCTGAGGCGTGCATTGGGCGCTGCCGCCAGCCGGCAGCTAACATGCGCACCGGCCGCTGACCCCCTTGATCTCATTTCTCAACTTTGGTGTGTGCAGTGGACACTGCCGCCAGCTGGCGCCCAAGTGGCGCAAGCTGGCCGAGGCGCTGCACGGAGTGGTCAAGGTGGCGGCCGTGAACTGCGAGCAGCAGCAGGTAAACGCCAGTGTGTCGGGCAGTGGCTGTTGCGATCTGCTGCAGGCCAGGGTGGGTGAGCATTGCCTGCTGCTCCACAGCATGCTCCCTCGAAGCGCACATTGCAGAGCCCGGAGGCCATTTGGTTGCTACTTTGCAACAGCTTCATGCAGCGGCACCCAAGATCTGGCTGCGCCACAGCTGAAGCTGCCGACACCGCACCACACTCTTGCAGGGCCTGTGCCAGCAGTACGGCATTCGCGGCTACCCCACCATCCGGGCCATGAGGTGGGCTCTGCGGTTTAGCATTCATGCAAATGTATGCCTGCGAATTGCCATCGAAGAACGTGCATTGCTGACCAATCGGTGGGGCTGGGATTGATGAGGGCTCAGGAGTGAGCGCCTCCCTCACCCGTTTCCTGTCCCATTTGCAGCGGCGGGCGGCTGGTTGACTAGCGTGGCGGCTAATTGGCACAACGCTTGCGTGTTGCCTTAACGTTGTTTGTCTCCGCTTCTTCCTTACTTTGCAGCAACGGGCGGCTGGTTGACTACCGCGGCGACCGCTCGGCGCATTGATTGATCATTCCACTTTCCCTTAGCATGTGTTGCCTCCGGTGCTCCCGTGCACTGCAGCGGCAGGCGGCTGGTGGACTGCCGCGGGAGCTGCCTGACAAGTGACTTGCGTGCATCTTCACTCTCTTGCTAATTGATCTTCTTATTTGCAGCGGCGGGCGGCTGGTGGGCTACCGCGGCGACCGCTCGGCGCGTTGTTGATTAATTGCTTTTCCCTTTAGCCCTTCCATACTTTGCAGCGGCGGGCGGCTGGTTGACTACCGCGGCGACCGCTCGGCGCGGCACTTGAAGGACTGGGCGCTCAGCCTGCTGCCCAAGCACGTGAAGAGCGTGCACAAGGAGGCGCAGCTGGTGAGGCAACCTAAATGTTGCTTGTTGTCCAGGGTTGATCTGCTGCTGGTGTTTCCTGCATATCTATTGCATCGTTGCAGGTCTCAAGTGCTGTAATGCTGCGTGAGTAGCAGCAGCACACACGTTCCAATGCAGCTGCTGAATGGCCCCTGCCTCTGCCTGCCTCCACAGGCGGACTTTTTGCGGCAGTGCCAGGCGGGCGGCAAGGAGGGCGCCAAGTGGGGCGTGTGCGCGCTGCTGCTCAGGTGCGACAAACCAAGGTGGTATGTGCTGTGCTGTGCTGTGCTGTGCTGTGCTGTGCTGTGCTGTGCTGTGCTGTGC
>VFQQ010002275.1_pt1 | contig 22388 bp, 42 predicted proteins | sample 3512341 | NCBI WGS metagenome assembly VFQQ01 (sample SAMN10412373, study PRJNA504923) | tailings metagenome | isolation source: Relicate 2 Philex TSF1 revegetated site | place: Philippines: Tuba, Benguet | collected 2017-08-29 | reverse complement strand
GGTGATACCCTGTCCCATGTTACTGGCGTTCTCTCCTGCAGCTCACAGAGATCAAGACCGGCTGGACGGCGGCAGCAGCAGGCGGCGACTCCATATCAGTGCAGCAAGCCGAGCAGCTAATTGCGCAGCAAGGTGAGCCGGCGCTGCTGAGGCTGCAGGCCGATGGCTGTCGCATGGCAGGCAGCACCGCCATGAGGGCGTGCCTGCCGGCGCCGTGGCTTGCAGCCTGCAGCATGCGCAATTGAATGCGCATTTGAATGGCGGCTGCTGTGCCCGCCAGGCCATGGTGCAGGCACAGAAACCAGAGATGGTTTTCCAACCTCACGCTTGCAGGCTTCCGGCTGGAGCCTCCTGCGCTGCGCGCCACGTGCCAAGCATTCGACCCAGACCGCAACGGTGGGCTGCTGCCTTCCTGCCGCTGGGGCTGTAGTGCACACGGGAGGATGCATTGCAGGCTTTGCTGCTGCTGCCGCCCGCAGACCTCCGTGTGTCGCCCTGCTTCCCATCGTGCACCGTGAGCATGCGGCCACCCGATGTCATCTGCGCAGGCCGGTTTGGGCTCCCAGAGTACACGATGCTGTGTCTCTTCTTGAAAGCCTGCCAAAACATCTTCAAGTAAGCCCGGCTGGCAGGATGCATGCAGTGGGCCGGCCAGGCTGCATGCTCATGCACTGCCACCCGCTGTGCCTAGCACAGCAACTCCGACTTTCTGTGTCTATGCCTCACCAACCGCAGCACGCCTGCACACATCTCATCTTGTGTGGGTCACAATTACGGCGCTGCCTGTCCCCTGCTCTCACCACCTTTCACTTGCAGGGCGTTTGATCCACAGGGCACGGGCCGCATCAGCCTCGACTTCTCTCAGTTTGTGTACTGCGCCGCCCACACCAAGTGACCTGCACATGATTCGCTGGCCCTGCTTTGGCCATGAACAGAGTCACTGCGCTGTGCTGGGAAGCGGCTCTTAGACCTGGCGTCCTGCTGTGCTGCACAGCTACGCACAGCTTACCAGCGCAGCTGGCGTATGTGCCATGCGATGCACTGCCCGGCACTGACCAGCCATTGACCACTTCTTGTGCGGTTTTAACAAGAGCTTAGTGTAACACCATGATGTAACATAGTAAACAGCAGCTGCCAGCAGCGCCAGCAGGCTGAAGGCAACAATGGCAGAGTTTAAAGGCTGCACATACGCAGGTGCGGAGGGACGTGCAGGCACAGGTAAAACCGGTGGCCCACCCCCTGGAGCAGCCACGGCAGTAGGTAGTGTGGGCAAAGGCAATGCGGCTTCAGGTTCGACTGGCAGAGGGGCGAAGGCAGGCCCGTATCAGCTCAACGACAGCTGTGCAGGGGAGGGGCGCAGGCACACGTAGCGGGGAGAGGCCATGATGCGCTTTGTTTGGATAGCCGGGGTAGGCAACCGCGATGAGGGGAGCTCGATGTGGGCAATGTACGGTGGGCTTGCTGAGAATGTTGAGGTAGAGCAATGCATGGGGGTTCTGCTTCAGGGTGGAAAAAGCAAAAAATGAAAAAGAAGACGTGGGGGATGAGGGGAACATGCAGGTGCAAGTGTGGAAGGGGGGTGTGGGATTGGGAAGGAAGTCGGCAAGGGGCAGCAAAAGAGCTGTGTAAAGCAGGGGTTGGGATGTTTCGGGTGCGGGTGGAGGACAGATGCGGCACAGGCTCTGGACGTGTGCTGCGCAGCAGAGCCGGCGTGGTATGCAAGTACGAATGACAAACAAGGCCTTGACTGCGCCATGTGTTGGATGTGCAACGATTTGACGGCAGGGCGTTGGAGTACGGGAACAGGCGGCTTCACTGCGCGCCATCGAGCTCGCAAGGCATACTAGCTTGAAATAAGAGGCAACGACCAAAGGCTTCGGTACGGGGAGAGAGGCCGGGGGGACTGAAAGGAGGCCGAAGGGGCCTGTCCGAAGAGGAGCCAGCGTTTGTGCGGGCAGCGCTCACGCTCAGTTGGTGCAAATGCCGCACAGCCACTGCTGGCAGGCATGGTGCGGCATGGGTGCCGGCCAGGGGGGTCGCTCAGTTCGCTCAGATCGCTCAATCGCACTCGGTGCGTGTGGGTGGGGGCGGTGTTGGTGGGGGTGGAGATGCTGGTGGGGTTGGTTGGTTGTCCTAGGGCCAAGCGGCCCTGACACAGCTGCCGGGGCAAAGTGCCTCCAGCTTGCCTGCACAGCAAACCTGGAGGTCAGCTGGCTTGCTTGAGGGCAAGCACCGGCAGTGTCGGGGAGCCAGAGCGGGTGGAGGCGCCGGCGTCGCTGCCGCTGCCCTGCTGCGCCCACTGGTCCCCGTCATCGGGTGCGGCTGGCATGGGGGGCGGCGCATCACCCGCCGCCACAGCGCGGCTCAGCGGCAGGTGGCGGTAGGCTGGCAGGGTGTACAGCTCCTGGGGCTCCTCCGGGCAGCAGGCCACGGAGGCACGGCCCATAGGCACCAGCGCAGCAGCCGCCTCGGGAGGCAGCATGTCCACCAAGCTGCGGGTCACCTGCGCAAAGGTAGGGGGGGGCGCAGGGTAGGGGAAGGTGGGGCAGGGGGGTAAGCGGGGGTTTCCTGCTTTGCAAGGGACATAGCAATGTGTTGCTGACTGCCATGGTGTGAGGGGAACGCCGGCCTGTACCCACTGCACAGGCGGCCAGTAATAAGCCAGCCGGGTGGCTAATACCACTCACCACCAGCGGCAGCGCCTCCTGGGTCTGGCTGAGCTCCCGCGCCACAGCCACGCTGCGCCCCACCAGCTGCAGGGCGTGAGGTGTGGCGAGGTGAGGTGCTTTTGAGCGCACCGCACAAGAGCCTCGGTTAGAGCAGGTGCATGCGTCCGTCCGCATTTGCATGCCAGCTCTGGCCGCAGCTGCACGTCAACAGCATGCCCACCTGGTAGGTCAGGGATGTGGTGCCCAGCAGGCCGCTGGAGGCGGCTCCGCTGGAGAGCGACAGGGTTACGTCCAGTGCCTCTCCGCTGGGCAGGCGCACCTGCAGGGGCATGCAAGCCAGCTGGGGCAGTTGAGTGCTGTACTGTACATGACATTGCATGAGGGTGGTCAGCTGCATGGGGCCATGCGGTGTGCGCCACGCCCCTGCCGTTGCAGCAGCCCACACGGCAAACTGCTTCTATGCGAGGGTTCAGCAGCTGCAGGCTGCTGCCAAAGGCTGAGCAAGAGAGCCCGTCGCACCTGCGGCAGCACTTGCAGCAGCTCTCGCGCGGCGCCCAGCAGCGTAAAGGCATGATTGTCATCTGGCTCGGCCACGTTTGTGGACAGCATGAAGCCCTGGTTTGCAGGGGAGCGGCAGCAAGCGTGTTACTCAAGCGAGTGGCCTGGGCGCCACTTGGGCGCTCAACGTCACCGCCGTGCAGAGGCGGCGCATGGCTGAGCCAGACCAGAGAGCAGCATGCAACCTGGCAGGAGCGTCGGCAAGAGGCAGGTGCCACCCTAGGAACCCTACCCACGCCACCACCCACCTGCGAGCTGCCGTAAAGCTTGTACAGCTGCATTCACGGGGGCAGAGGCATTGGGGTTGTGACTGAGCTACATGGCACTGGTAAACATGCAGCAAGCAGTGGTGTCAGCACACACCGGCCCTGGTTAAGTCGGCGGCGGCGTGAATCGGCGGTGCATGCGCCGACATGCCACGTCAGCAGTCACCTTGTGTGCACCGGCAAGCGCATCCACAGCCACGTAGAGGCGGTGCAGGAATTGGAACTGCTCTGATGCCGGCAGGACATGGAGGTCTGCCTGGTTGCGGATGGCTGCAGGGGTGGAGGGGTGGTCGGGGAGATCCGTAAGCCACCCCAGGAATTCACGGCCTGTTCACGACCGAAAAATCTGAGCGGCCGCAGATTTGCGTGCGATACATGCCGAACAGCCAGGCAGCGCCAAGGACGCCTGCTGCTGCCCACAGAAAGCTGGCATAAGATGATACAGACGCAACGGCGGTGGCTGTGCCAGCAGATGGGCCGCCTGCGGCTCTGGAGGCAAGCCAGTGCAACGCCGAGCTGCGGCGGCAGCGGCGGCGCCAGCCAGAGTCGATTCCACAGAGCAGCACGCACCTGCAACCATGACGCTCATGCTGGCATGCTGATCCACATCTGCGGCGGCGTTCGGGAGGCAGGCGGCGCGGGTTAGGAGCGCGGGTCAGCGGGGCCAGCGGGGCCCCTCCCCGGCCTCCCCGGCCTTACACAGCGGCTTGCGCTCCGGTGCTGCAGCCATGGTGCCGCGGCCAAGCCTCCGGCGAATGAGCTCAAGCCGAGGAGGGCTAGTTGCGGCTGCCCCCAGACGGAGGCCCTGCAAGGCGCTAATCCAGCGTCGGAGGGATAAATGAACGCGAGGCAGCCACGGGCGGCGCAATTGGACGTGCTCGCTGCCCGCGCCTGAATGATTACCTGGGCGCGCAGGCCGGCCGTCAGGGAGCGCATGTGGGTTGCTCAACTATCCGCAGCCCTCCCTGCTGCTGCGTTCTTAGAAGAATGGCCGCCCTAAGGGTTTTGAGCGGGCTGATGGCCGCAGAAACTGACGCCAGTGTACCAAACTGTGGCTGCAACCGTTCGACTTCCAGGGCTGCTGGCACCAGCTGGCTTTTCAGCCCGCAGAGCCGACACCTCTCTCCTCACAAGCAGCCGCAATGTTAGTGAACTATTTACAAAACGGCGGAGCAAGCCGTGCACAGCAGACATGACATCTTCGCGTGCGTCATACTGCCGTCACAGTTCACCGCCGCCATTGCCGCCGCCGCTGCCGCTTTCCTCTTGCAGCCCGGCCGCCTTGGCAGCTGCCATCCACACATTTAGTGTCTTATCATCAAACAGCATGAAGGCCACCTCCTCAAGGCCACCCGCCTCTGCCTGTGCAGTGCGCACTGCAATCTGCGGCACAGACGAGGCGGCGCACACCTACTTAAGTCGGTGCTAGTCCGGTACGCCGGTTTGATGCCTTCTGGCAGCGGAGCGTTTTGGCTCCCCAGGGACACACCAAGCTGTTTCTGCTGCATGCGGCTTGCTATTACTGCACGTGCAGGCATGGCGCATTGGCTGAGCACTCAAGACGACATACATATCCGCCCCACAGCCCCACAGGCAGATGATCAAATTATGACGCACCTCAGCTGCCTCTCCCAGGGGATAGCCAAACACGCCGCAGGAAATGGCCGGAAAGGCCACACGCTTCAGCCCGTGCTCGTTAGCCAGCTGCAGTGCAAGGGGTGTGAGCACCAACGGGGGTGATTGCAAGCAACCTCGCGGTAACAAGCAAGTCCAGCGCCTGCGCTGCATGCCCAACGTGGGGCCGCAGTCAGCCTGGCCTACTTTGGAGCAGTACGGGGGCCGCGTTTTATACGATCAGCAGCACGCTGTGCCCAGATCCTGACATTACCCACCTTGAGGCTGTTGCGATACGCGGCTTCCAGCAGCGGCGCGCTGCGTTCTGGCGAGTGGTAGATTGGCCCCACCTGCAAAGCAGGTGAGAGGAGCATTCCTGTTGGTTTTGAGCTTCAGCCTGCACAGCTGCGAGTCGTAGACTGCACAGCCTGGTCAGAATGTTTGTGCCACTCCTGCGCAGACCGCAGCCTTGGACTTCCTAAGCAACAGGTAAGCGACACCAGGCCACACATTTGCAGCAGGGAGCACCAGCCTGGCCAGCCGCGTCACTGCGTGCAACACGAGATAGTGGAAGACACTGCATGTCCTGTGGCATCAAGTCAAAGCTATAAAACCTGACCGTGTGTATGACCCACTGCCAGCCAGGCAGCTCGCCACCAGAGGTGATGCGTGCTTCTCCAGTTGGGCACCGCACGCCCGGCCGCACTTCAGGCACCTGGGCAGCGGTTGTACCAGCGGCAGGAGTCAGTGTCGATGTTGCTTCATGCGAAGCGGAGCAGCTGGGATGCAGGGCGAGGTGGGCAAATGGATGGGCCTGCAAGCCAGCCATCAGACGGGTGCGGAACAGCCAAAGTGCGTGACCACCCCATGGGCAGCCAAGCAAACCATTCATGCGTGCTGTTTGGCGTGTGCCCACCTGCCGGCAGGCCTCCAGCAGCGCCGGCCCCGCTGCGCGGTGGATTGCTCCATCAACGCCGCCGCCGCCCAGCATTCTGCAGGCAGAGGGGCAAGCAAGGGCGGCCGCAAGGTGGCCACCGGCAGGTGTACGCAGCAGCTGCTGGCATGCAGACGGCTCAAACGTATAGAGGCGCAGTTAGTGCCCAACTGGGCAACCCGTGCCGCTGCTCTCTGAGAGTACGCAAGCAGCTTCCAAAAGTGCCCGTCCGCCTCACCGCTCGTTGGCGGCGTTCACAATTGCGCAGCCGTCGTACTTTGTGATGTCGCCCCGCCGCAGCACCAGCTCTGCAGCAGGTGGATCGCCGGATGTTGATGCTAGGTTGACAGGTGGGGGGGGGGGGGTGCAAGAAATGGTTGATAAGTGCCACAACCGAAGACAAAGGGGCCTCACGTGTGGTGGGAGTGAGCCGCAGCGTGAACTTGGGCAGCGCAGATGCCATGGTGACACCCACGAGCAGCAGCAGCTGGTGAAGGAGCAGGGTGGCCAGCCTGCAGGCAGGATCAGGAATGCAGGTGACAGCAGTGGCAGCAGCGGCGGTGGCGGCAGCGGCGGCGGCGAGACGGCATCCGCAGTGCAAGCTTACACGGTGCTTGCTAGACCGCACCTTCCTAAGCTTGGATCGCCTCTATGCTTCGGGTCAATGCTCGATCGCAACAAGGGAGGCGCACAGGGCGCGGGGCGGCAATGGGCAGGGCTAGGGCTGTCGGGTCGGCCTGTAGGCTGTTGAGATCAGCTAGACCGACCACTGGGCGATGCACAGCAACGCGGGCCAGCGTTTCATGCACGCCACGCAGCGGTGCGAAATGGGCCCGACTGCTCGACGGCTTGCAGGCAGATCAGAACTTTGCTTGGTGTCCTTCACAGCATATAAACCGCCCTGCGTGCCGGAAGAGGCTTCCCCGCCAAAGCCCTCGCCCAGGCCGCGGCCTCGCTCGGGTGCGCCGCTGCGGCTTTGCCGGCTACATCAAACGTGTCGCACAGACCATGCGGCTCGCTGCAGCGCCGAACACGGCTGCACGGGCAGGGCCACCGGCAGCGGCGGTAGCGGACGCCTCCCCCGCTGGCAGCAGCTCCACGTTGTGGCCTGTGCTCACCTGCTGCCTTCCCGTCGTTTCTTTTCTGCAGTCTATACTTCTTGAGCACTTGTCAGAGCCACAGGCTGCAGCTGTCCAAAGTATCTCCGCCATCTTGGCGAGTGCGCACGCCAACATGAACCGCTGGCGCGAGCTGGAAGACGATGCCAGCCGGGCGACCGTGATCCTGCAGAAGCTCACCAGCAAGTAAGCTGCAGGGCCAGTGGATATCAGTGGATATGCACCTAGGTAGCAAGATTGCAGGAGGCTGCAGGCGTGCCAGACCATGTATGGAACCTGAGCCATGGCAGCAGCCAGCGCACCGCGCCCTGAACGGCTTTTTGCCACGGCCTTGCTTGTGTGCCTTGCAGGAAGAAGGAGCTGACGGACAGCCTGCGGTCTTCCGTTCCACACAAAGTAATAGCTGTATGCCACGGTTTGTCATGGACGCCACTTGCCCCGCAGGAAGAAGGAGCTGAGGGACGGCCTGCCGCACACTGCTTTGACACCCTAGTGAAAGATCTGCTTGCCGTCGATTTAACATGCATGCACCCGGCCTGTGCAGGAAGGAGGAGCTGAGGGACAGCCTGCCGCGCGGCACTGAGCCCATGCCCCGCAGGCAAGGAAGCCGTCCGCTTGGTTGGCCCTGCCCCTGGTGCATAGCCGTTGGCTGTGCTTCTTATGGGCTGGGCAGCTGTTGGGCGCCGGCCAGCAGTGGGCCATTGGCTGCCAAGGCAGGCCGTCTCTGCCTCCCATGCACTTTGTCGCACCCCTGCGCACATTGCGCACACTGCCAGCCTATATGCACGCCTCCCCTGTTCTCTCTGCCCGCAGCGAGCTGCACTTCTGCAACGGCCTGGCCTTCACGTTTGTGCGCAAGCTGGGCGCGGGGCTGTCCTTTGAGGCGGGGCACGGCTTTGTGATCCGCAAAATCTACACCGGTGCGAGGCGGCTTGCTGTGGGAGGGCGGGCAGGAGATGGCTGTGCAGCTTGAGGTTGAGGAGTGAGCGCCTGCTGGTGCTTGCAGCAGCATGGGACCGCGGGTGTGCTGTGCAGCCAGCTGCACTGGGCCGGCTTGCAAGGGCGGGAGCGCGCCGTGCGTCCTGCCCCATGGACTCGTCAAACCGATCATGCAATCGCGTGCAACGATTGCATCTGTGCAGGGGAGAAGGATGGGCGGCCCACGTGGACGTGGAGCGCGCCGCTCTTCATGACTGTGACCGCTGCCGGCGTGGGCCTGACACTGGGCTATACAGAGATTGGTGAGCAACAGCTCGTGGTGTGCAGAGTGTGTGCACATCGTTGTAGGGGGCTGCAAATGACTGTGACGGCCGCGGGCGTGGGCCTGACACTGGGCTGTACAGATATCGGTGAGCAGCAAGCAGCCGCAGTTTGTCAGACTGCTCTCCTGCTCTCACCAGTATTCAGCTGGATCTGCCAAGCAGTGCTACGCATGTCACCCTACTGCCGGCATTGCCAAGATCCAGTCCTCTTCTGGCTTGATTTTATTGTGCAGAGTCCATCATTGTGCTGGACACGCCCGAAGCGCTGCTACACGTGCCACCCTGGCGTTTGTGACCTGAATCAATCCGGTTTCTTTTGGCTGACCCTGTCGGTTTGATCGTCCTCATCGCAGAGTCCATCATCGTGCTGGACACGCCCGAGGCGGTGCTAGATGTTCCACCCCCATGTTTTTGACCTAAATCAACTTTCTTCTGATTGACTCCGCCTGTTTAAACGTCCTGAGCGCAGAGTCTATCATCGTGCTGGACACAGCCTGCTCTGCATGCATCCCGTATTGCAATCTTTAATCAAAGTTGCCCTGTTGCTGCACCCCTGCTTGCAGAGTCCATCATCGTGCTGGACACGCCCGAGGCGGTGCAGAGCTTCACCAAGACGCAGTGGGCGGTGGACACCGACATCACCGGTCGGTAGCATCTGGACCAGGGTATTTTGTGCTGTTAGAGGCATGATTGATGCGCCCAACTGGGAGGGGCGTAGCGGGCGGTGGACACAGGCATCACCGGTGGGTTGGAGCTGAACTTTGCATGGACCTGACGACGCGATGCGGATGCAACTGGGGCTGTGCCATTTCTGGGCAAGTGATGCCCTCGCCGGCCGGGAGATTTGCAACAAATTCACACTGGGTTCACCGCCACAGTAGGCAGCCCGCAGTGGACTGCTGCCATACCCGCAGCATGCTGACCGCCTGACGTTGGCAGCCCCTGCCGTGCCCCTGTAGGCGCGGCGGGCCCGGCTGTGGGTGCGCACCTGCCCGCCACCGCTGCCAACGTGTCCAACATGCAGGTGCGGGTTGCACAACACTTGGCTGTTGCACAGCTCAGGAGTGACGTTGATGTTCTGGCAATTCGCATTGGCTGCTAGCTGGCTCTCTGACCCTGCCTGCATGCCCGTCAGCTGCACCTGCCTGCAGCTGAGCGAAATGTGCTGCTCCGACCACCTGCCCCCTGTCGTGCTGTCCTGCTGACTGTTTGCCGCTTCCTGCACCCCCCCTGCCTGCAGCTGAGCGACAAGACGTTCACTTACTCCATCACCCGGGGCGCCATCCTGGACGTCTCTCTCACCGGTGGGTTTGCCATTCCTGCCCTCTGTGGCGTCATTCCAGGCCATCCTGCTGGGTGGTTTCTGCCTCAACTATTGGTTGGTTGCTGCTGTGGCAGCCGATGGCAGCTCGCGTTGTCTGCAGGCAGCCCAACAAACCTGCGTGCCTGCCTATTGATTGCCTCGGTTTTCGTCCTTAATCTGCAGGCCTGAGCTACTCGACTGACACGGCCATGAACCAGTCGTTCTACGGCAACAAGGCACGCGAGGGATTTCATCATTTTGCGACTTGGGCCTTGCAAGCTGCCACCCTGGGCAACTAACTGGGCTCGTGCGCGGCGCCGCTGCGCTTGCACACCAAGCTGCCCTGCCGTGCTGCGCGTAGTTGCGGCGGCATCACCTCTCGTGATGCACCTGAAACGCCTCGCCTGGTTGGTGCCCGTGCAGGTGACACCCCAGTCCATTCTGGATGGGGCTGTGGAAGCTCCAGAACCCATGCTGGAGCTGTACGCAGCGATCGACAAGGTGAGCAGTTGGGCAATTGTACCGGCAATCTTGCAGCTGGTCCTCACAGACCTTGCATGGCGCACGTACTGCTGCATGGACTGCTTTCAACACCGTGCACCTGGCTTGCAACCTGTCTACCCAGCGATTCCATGGTAACCTATTCATCCACCTTCCATCATGCCACAGGTGCTGAACGAGTACTACAATTCAGTGGAGGAGACAGTCCAGATGGAGACGCAGGTGGAGCATACAGGCCCCGCGGGCGAGGCGGGCGGTGCCGCAAGTGCAGCCGGCGGCGCCGATGCCCCCGGCACCTCTGCCGCTGCTGCCGCTGCAGCCGGCGGTGAGGGTGCCGCTGAGGGGGAGGCGGGGCAAGGCTCGGAGATTCTGCCGGACGCTGGCGAGGCTGGGGCGGCGGCGGCGCCGGCAGAGGGTGGGGAGGAGGCGGCAGGAGCCAAGGCCGACTGAGGTCCTGGATTGTTGAACTGTGGGGCCAGAAAGCATCCCATGCATGGCTGCCCCGGCCCCTGCCCAATGAATGGTCCCTAACCTTATGCATCATGGTGTGTTGAACATGAATCCTGTCCGTTGAATGTCCGTTGAATGTCCGTACACGTCTCTCCACCGCAACCAAGCCGCTTGGCGGCCGCTGCTTTACATGATGAAAGGGAGCTGGGGCGAGGGCACGTGGCAGTGTGCTGGGTGATGTGCAGCATTGGCAGGTTGTTGGGCGGATGTGCGCGAGGGCGGTGGAAGGCATGGACAGGTTGTGGCATGCCTCCGGAAGCGCCCAACAGGGCTGCGTCCTGCACAAAATGGTAGGCGGCTGTGGCGGCCACACGGAGGGGCTTGCCGGCGGCATTGGACAAACCACAGATGAACTGCGTAGTCGGCTGGCCCCAGCGCAAGCCAGCTGGGGGGCAGGCACAGTAGAATGGTGTGTCCATGTCGCTGGTCAGACGGATGCATGTCTCGAGCGCAGCGTGGGTGGCGGCGGCAGCGCGCCAGCTGTGAAATGCTGTGGCAGATGAGCCGTGCTGCTCGGCAAACCTGCAGATCTGTAGGCCAGCACAGGCAGCGCACCCAGCAGCCGCAGCCCCAGTCCTTCAAAGAGCGCGACCGCCAAGCCCTCGGGTTCAGCAGGTGGGTAGGGTTGAACTCCCGCGCTGTGCGCTGCCCTGCGCCTGCCGGCGGCTTGCCCAGGTTGCCTGGTGAAGCGGGAAAGCAACCGTGGGCTCCCACGTGCGTCATGTGCACAATGCGGTCGGGCAGGGGTGTTTCTCCCCGCAGACGCGGATTCCAGCCGCTTTGCGCTCAACCCGCGCTGCACCACACATTTACCGCCCGCAGGCTCGGCCGCAGCAGGAGCGGAGTCGCTCGCAGGGCCGCCCGCCGTCTGGAGACCCGCCAGCCCCCCCTCCCGCGGCGCCAGCGCGTCTGCAGCGCACCCCAGCACCCAGCCCGGCGCTCCCCGCCCGGCGCAGGCAGCGCCAGCGCTCGAGCCAGATAGGAGAGGGCAGTATGGGCCCCGACAGCCCGTTGGAGCTGGAGGAATCGCAGCTGTTCGGCGAGGAGAGCGATGTGGAGGAGGCCCCGCTGGACATGAGCTGCCGCGGCGGCACAGCCTTTCCGGCCGACACCGCCGCCGCCGCCTTCTCGGACGACGCCTCCGCGTCGGACGACGACGGCATCGTGCTGGAGTCGGAGTGCAGCAGCTCAGGTGCGGCGAGGGGTGGCAGGGGCGGCAGGGCCTGCAGCCTCCTCACCGCAGGCCCCTGCCTGTCGCAACCGCCGCAGCTGCCCGCCCGCCACCTGTTGCCACCGCAGCTGCCGCCGCCGCCTGCACTGCGCGCACGCCGCGCCCCGTCCACAGATCTCGCCTGCAGCGCGAATGCTGTGTTTGACCGCCGCGTGTTTGTGGGTGCTGCAGATGAGTCGGAGGATGCGGAGCAGGACCTGGTGGACCGGCTGCGCAGCCTGCAGAGCAGCCTGGAGCACACGTCGGCACCGCTGCGCAGCGAAGGTGCGCTGCCACGCTGCGCGCTGTGCTCTGCTTGGCCCGATGTGTCTGCCTGTTGCCTGCCTGTTGTTGCTCGCACACTGCTGGCTGGTACTACCTCTCAGCTGCAGCTAATCACACCTGCGTGCCGCCCCCTCCGCTCTTGCCTGCAGAAGGCCCGCTGGGCACGTCCCACTCCAGCCATGTGGGCAGCCTAAAGTCGTTTGGCGCGGGGCTGCCCGCCGCCAGCAGCAGCGGGATGGACGGCTTTGCAGCCTATCACCGCAGCAGCAAGCGGCTGTTTGGCTCCTCGCCAAACCTGGCGGCCTCGGTGCCGGCGCACATGCACCACAGCGGCGGCACAGCACCCATGTTTGCAGCCGGGCGGCGTCGGGTGGCGCCGGCGGCAGACAAGTCGGCCGCAGCGCTGGTGCGTGGCTGTGCGCTGCGCGGGTGTTGCATTGGGTTGGGCTGCATGCGCCTGCTGCTGGCCGCTGCTGCACCTTGTGCCCCGCACCGTGCTTGCTGCTGCTGGGCATGCAATGGGGCGCACAACCGACCGCATCGTTCCATCTTGCCCCACCCGCCGCAGGGCACATCCATGCCGATCAGCATCCCGCTGATGCAGCGGCGCGGCAGCGGCAAGGACCTGGCGGGCGACAGCGGCGGCCGCGGCGACCTCTTTGTGCCGCCCCACATGCTGTCCCGCCAGGTGCGCATCTGGGGCGGCCGGCGTGGCTTGTTTGCTGGCTGGATCAGCTTGGGCGTTGTGCACTTGTAATCCTTCCGCGTGGCACCATGCTAGCCATTGTGCCCCAGCGGCCGGGCCCACTTGTGCCGCCGCTAATCCTGCAGCCTTCCACTACTGCCTGCCTGCAGGAGGGCGAGGAGAGCGAGCAGGCGGAGCTGGGGCCGGCAGCCAGCGTGGGCGGGCTGGGCCTGTCGCCCACCACCGCCGCCAAGCGGGAGCGCCTGCTGGCCCGCAACGCCATCCTGCGCTCCACAGGCTTCATCGAGGTGCAGCACAGCGCGGCGGTCATAGGTGAGTGCCGGCTGGCCAGGCGGGTGCTGGGAGGGAACGCGTGGGTGGGGCTGGGCCAGCGGCGTTGTGGGTGGCTTGCGGTGCTGCCGCAAGGACGCGCGGCTTCGGCATGCTGGGGCTGCAAACATTGCTGCCCGACACCAGCTGGACAGCGCGTCCGGACGCACTTGCTGATTTGTTCCTGCTTCCTTCTCCTCCCAACCCTCCTGGTGATGCAGGCGAGGTGCTGGACCCAGTGAAGGACCAGCTGCTCAGCTCGCTGGCCAACGCGGTGTCGTCGCCAGTGGCGATGCCTGGCTCCGGGCGCGCACCACCACGCTCCTCCCTCTCCCAGCTGCTGGGCACCAGTAAGTGAGGGCAGTCTGAAGCCCTTTGGAGCAAGTCTTCGAAGCAACTAGGAGCACACACCAGCCGGACGGCGGCGAGCCAGCCGGCCGGCACGTCAGCAATGCATGTATCGCGGGCGCCACCTTGCGGCCCCGCCAATGAACACCACAGCAGCACAGCACACACAGCAGCGGCCGCCGCTCGGCGCCCCCGGCGGCCCGTTTGATTTGCAGGCACACAAGGCCGCCCTCGGCAGGCGCGTTGCTGGCAGCCGCGCGCTGACTGCACGGGCGCCGGTGCGCCAGCAATTTGCAACAGCCTCCCAGCCCTGCCGAGGGCCAGCAGGATAGTCCCTCGTGCTTTTAGGTGTACACAATGGGCGGTGGTGCGATGCAGCAGTGCAGCGCACCCCGTGCCCCCGTCTAGCCTTCTGCTCCCCACAACATTCGTTCCCCGCCCCCACCCGCTCCCTTTCATTCGCCGCGCAGCGGCTCCGCTCAGCAGCCTCACATTTCCTTCCCCTGCTCACTCCGTCTGCTACCCTTGAACCCTACCCTTCCCGGCCTGTGTATTCCCGTGCCCCCTCCCCCGTTCTCGGCACACTGCCCAGCCACGCATGATGCTCTCCCCCCTGATGCACAGAACAAACCTGCCTGCCATGTAACGTAGAGGCAACCTCGCCTGCAGCACATTGAGCGTAAGTAGGGAGTCGGGCGTTTTGGCCCGCCTTGGCCGCTGTCGCTGCGCATGCTGGTCAGCTGCTCTCACCTTGGTCCCTTGCGCTGCCATCGTTGATCATCGGCCTCCCAAACGCTTTACGTCCAGCTGCGCAGCCCTACAAGCGTCTCTTCTTGGCGCACCCCTTCCGGGCCCACAACACCCGCGACTGGAGGCCGCTTGCGGGCGCTCGGGACGCTGCTCGCCACGGCAGAAGGTGCGTGGCCAGGTCACGTGGTGTTCAGGGCGTCACTGGTGCCCACATGTGCTGCACATGCGCTGCGAGGAAGGCGGCACGAGCCGGGTGTGGCCTGCCGTGGCTCGTGTGTATGCCCAGACTGCAGCCACCGTGCGCCCGGGGAGGCCGCGGTAGCTGTGGGGGCCGGGCGGCGGCGAGCCGGGCGGCGGGCGGTGAGCGGCAAGGGCAGGCTGGCTTTGCGCAGGCTGTGCGCCCGATGCCTTCCGCACCGGACGGCTGGCAAGACAGGAAAAAACTGGGCATTGCCATTTTCCTTGAGGCAGCCTTCTCCGTGGGTGGCTCCCGGGAGCTTGCACCTGGCCAAACGTGCGGTGCAAGCTTGGGCTTAGCGTGCCGCTGACGGTGTGAACCAAGCGGCGGATGGCTCGCATAGGCTGCTCACTTCAAGTATTGGGGCATGATCAAGGGTTGGAGATGTCCTGCCTCCAGCAAATGAGGGCCGCACCAGGCCGCTGCAAACCAGGCGCCCCGCAAGGGGCAGCGTCCGCCTGACGCTTCCGGCGCTCCCACCGGCGCTCCCACGGACAGGCTCTTGCGCCCGTCAGCTGCCCGCTTCCGGAAGACCCTCACGATCACGGTCTGCGGGCGATGAGGCGCTGCGGCTGCCGTGTGGCAGCTGCCACAGCTGGCTGCTGGGAGCTGCTGCCGTGCTGCAGCATGGCCACCCGGCCCTTGCGCTCACCGCCTGCCACCCCACACAACTTGTGTCTTTATAGTGCAGGGCCGCAGCAAGCCGAAGGCGCGCGTTTTCACGACTTCCGCCAGCCCATGCCAAGCTGCGGCCACTTTGCGCGCCTTTTCTGACGGCCCTGGAACGTGATCGCGACGCAGAAGGTGCGAGGCGGAGCGGCGGCCGTGCGGGCCGCGTGACTAGGGCCTTCAAAAATGGAGCATGGCAATGTCGTATCGTGCAGCCACGCCGCCTCGCCCAGCCAACTCCTAGTGCCGTCTTCCGCGTGAATGCGGCGGGGCAGCCGGCGCCGGGACGCCGCCGCTCTGTTGTTGCACTCGCCGCTCCGCGCCGCTCGGCCGACGCCGCACCCCTTCTTTTCCCCGCCCCCTCCTTTTGTTGCAGCAGCCCATTTCAGCACACCTGCCCACTTCCCTTGACTAGCGCCATGCCCAAGCGCAGCGCCAGCGATGCTCTGGCGGCGGTGGTGCCGGCGCCCAAGCAGGTGGATAGCGGCATCCGCAGCCGCTCCGGCCGCACCGTCAAGCCGCGGGTACGCGTGCATGCTGTCTGCTGCTCCTGCCTGCTGCCGCTGCGCTGCTTGCGGCGTACCCTGCCCGCCTTGCCTTGCTTGCCATGTACAGCAGGACATGCACCTTGGTTCCTGTTCAGTAAAGGGCTGGAGCACTGCTCACCCGTAGGTGTGGGACGACGGCACTCTAGCTGCCCCGCTCGCCGCCCTGAAGGACGATGCACTGGGGGAGCGGTCCCCCGGCGGGGAGGGCCGCCCCTTTGTGGACCGAGCCGATGCAGCCGACCCAGACTTCACACCCCAGGTGCGCTGGTCCCCTTGCCGGTGCCGTGCCTAGTTGGCAGCTCGTAGTGGGACCCAGATTGTATGCCCCAGGTACGCTGCTCGCCTTGCCAGTGTTGTGCCTGGTTGGGCAGCATGCAGTGGATCCTTACTGACCGCCTCAGGTGCGCATCTCGCCTCCCGGTGCCGTGCCTGGTTGGGCAGCATGCAGCAGGCCCAGACTTCACGACTTGTGTGGCGGTCGGTCCTCCTGCCGCTTCTGTTGCTGGTTGCATTGTGGTGCCGCTGCGGTGCAGTGCCGGGGCTGACGGGGCGGGCTGGAGCTGGTGGGCGCATCCCCGTTTATGTTGGCGACCTTCCACGACTCGCTCAGGGCTGCATTCCTAAATGGGCCAAAGGCTGCACAGGAATCTTACGATGCGACCCCCTGCTGCTTCTTTACCACAGGAGGGAGAGGGCGGCGAGGAGGCTCGAGGGCACGGCGGCCACGCTCACGCGCACGGCCCCGGGCACAGGCACCACCAGGGCGGCAGCGGCGGTTCGGAGGAGGACGAGGAAGCAGCCTATTCCAGCGAGAGCCCGCGCGTGTCTGTGTGAGTGTTTAGCTTCTGCGTCTCTTTGAGAGTGTTTAGCTCCGCGTGTCTGTGGGAGTGTTCAACTCCCGCGTGTCTGTGTGAGTGCCGGCTGCTTGCGCCAGTGCGCTAATGGGAGGTGATTGTGCCTGTCTACAGGGCAGGTTAAGCAAGGAGCCGTGCAAGTGCCCATTCAACGTGTGCACCCTTCTGTCCCGCGCTTGCTTGTGCAGGGATGGATCCCAGGGCGGCGGTTCTACCGGTCGAGCCCGCTCCGGCAGTGTGGGCCGCGATGAGCACGGTGCGCTTGCCGCTTGTTTTTTAGTGCCACTTGTTATTGTTGGGCACTGCTTTTAGTGCTATATTCCCTGGTGCCGAGTCTTCGCGGTCCTGTCAGCTCCCTCCCTGCACCCTTCGCACGCGCGCCCTGCACCCTTCACATGACCCCCTGCCTGGACTTCACATGACCCCCTGCCTGGACCTCGCTTTCCCTCGTCCCTCTCATTCGCCCCAATCCCTCTCTCACCCCTTGCGCCTAACGTTACCCCTCCTTTGCCCCCCAACCCTCTAAACCTGGCAGGCAAGTTCACCGCAGGGCCGCGGCCGCGGGGCGCGCGCGGCGGGCGGGGCCGCGGCGAGGGCGGCGGCGGCATCTTCAAGCAGGCGGCTGTCGAGGTGCTTCGCCTGGAGAAGCGCCTCATGTCGACTGGTGAGCTTGGTGGAATGTGTTGTGACAATGGGCACCATTGCCTCTGGACCAGGCAAGTGGGCGGGTAGCCTCCTGCCCTTCCGTGCCCCACTCACGCTGCTTCCTCTTACCCACCCACTTCCCTGCCCGTCCCTCTTTGCAGGTGAGATTGCGCGGGTGGCGCTCAAGCGCGGGCTGATCAAGTGCACCGGCAAGACGCCCGAAGCGACCATGGCCTCCGCGCTGTGAGCAGTGCTGCGCACACTGTGGTCCCTGCTGTCTGTGCATGTCACTGTGGCTGACTCACAAATTTTGCAAGCACAGAAACGCGTCAAGAACCACCTCACCGCGGCTGCTTATGTGCTGCTGCCACCGTTCCCATCTAACTGCAGCTACACCGACATCGAGCGCAAGAAGGGGCGCCCAAATCCTGTGTGTTTAGAGCACATGCAATCATCTGCTGAAAGATCGCTCAACATTTACCGTCTCCAACATGCAGCTACACCGACATCAAGCGCAAGGAGGGGCAGTCGGTGTTCATCCGGCCGCACGAGGGCCTGTTTGGCCTGCGGGAGTGGGTGGAGCAGGGCGTGGCCTTCCAGGTGCGTGCAAGGACTCCAGCTTCATTGAATCGCAGTTTATGCAGTGGCCGCTTTGTGGCCATTTGGTTGAAGCGCCTGCGCACGCCCACACACATCTGTTGCCCAGGCAAATCACAAAACATTGCGTCTGAACCTCCTGATCCATGTATTGCAGGACGAGTTTGCTGAGGAGATGGCCAAGCGGGCAGCCGCCGCCTTTGGTGCTTATGTGGGCATGCCAGGTGCGCTGATCTCTTGATGCGGCTCATTGTTGCTTTTCAGTGGTGCACCGTAGGTGCCAGCCTGCCTGCCCGGGTGCCCAGCTCCCACTCCGCCGCCCGCTGCTTGCCAACGGCACCTGCCTGGCTTGGCGTGCTGATGTGCATTACCTTTCTGGGCTCGATTCACACTCGTTCCGGCCCGCTCTCACTTTCCCCCGTCCCCCTGCTGCGCTGTGCTGCACTGTGCCGTGCTGTGCTGTGCTGTGCAGGCATGCCCATGCTGCCGCCCATGATGGACGCCGATGGAGTGCCCATCGCCACCCCCTTCCCAATGATGCCCTTCCACGGTGAGAGCCTGAAGCTGCTTTAGGGCTTGCCCTGGGTTGCTCTTTGGTAGGGCTATGTGTGCTCTACAGCGTGTCCGCCTGTGGTGTGCTCGGGGCGCCTGCCGGCTGGCTGAGTGCATGGCTTGGCATGCCTGGCCTGTGGCCAGCTGCAAGCCACTGGTCTGAGCGCTCACGCGGCGGACGCAGTGCATCGGCTCGCCAGCTGTAACTCCTGCTCTTCTCCTCCCCTGCCATGCCCCATTTCTTTCCCCGCAGGCATGCCACCCATGCCAGGCATGCCCATGCTGCCGCACATGCTGCCCAGCATGCCGCACCCGCTGGCCGTGCCGCCTGGCCTGGGTGCCGGCGCAAAGGCGGGCGGGGCGGATGGCGGAGATGGGCTGATGGAGCTTTTGGAAGCTGCAGAGGAGCTGCACAAGTGAGTGGTTACTGTTTGTGGGTGCATTGTTATTCTGACTTTGTGCGGACGGGCTGATGGAGCTGCTGGAGGTGGCAGAGGAGCTGCACAAGTGAGGCTACTGTTTGTTGCAGTTGGCTCGGCATTGCGCTGCTTAGCAGCATGTGTGGATTGACCTGCTGTCCAGTCCCCTGCCTGCGTGCCTGCAGCCAGCAAAGCGCTCTGCATACATCTATACCTGTCCAGTTACAGCTATGGTCGCCCCCGTGCCTCACACAAGCCACCTGCACTTTCCCACCCCCTGCGCAGATCTGCTGAGAAGGGTGATGCTCCGGAGGGTGCAGAGGAGCGCCGGCAGCCCGCTGCCGAGGCACCCGCTGCGCTCGCTGGCACGGCAGAGGCGCAGCAGGGTGGCGGCGAGGGCCCAGCGCCAATGGACGCTGAGCAGCAGCCAGCCGGCACGCCAGCAGGCAGCGGTGCAGGCACAGCGGCGGGGCAGCCCGATGGTGCAGCCGAGCAGCAGCAGCAGCAGCAGCAGCCTGGTAGCGGCGGTGCAGCAGCAGCGGCAGCGGCAGAAACAGCAGATGAGGAGGGCGATGCAGCGGCGGCCCTGGCGGCAGTGGCAGCTGAAGCTGCTGCAGGAGGGGCCCACGTGTCACCACCGTCGGCAGGCCAAGCAGGCGGTTCAGCAGAGCGGCAGCGTGGCGGCTACCCAGCGGGTGCCATGCCCTACCCCATGCAGGTGCGTGCTGGCTTGCGCGTGCTGTGCTGGTGCTTGGGCGTGTGGCTGCCCCTGTGTGTGTGGCTGGCGTGACAGACTGCTTCAGGCAGGAGGGGTTGATTCCCTGGCCTGGAGCGCATGACTTGCTCCGGCGTGCAGGCCCTGCCCGCCCACCTGATACGTTTACCAACGCCGCATTCCTGCTGCCCCCTCTTCCGCAGTACCCTGCTACCTACGGCTACCCGCCCTACTTCTACCCTCACCCGGCCTTTATGTACCCCCCGCACGCCGCCGGCCTGCCGCCCCTGCCCAAAGCGGGCGCAGCGCGCCAGGACGGCGCCGAGCACGCTGCGGCCGCTGCGGCCGCTGCTGGGCACGCCGCGCCCGAGCTGCCGCCAGCTGGCAGCGCTGCCGGGCTGGACCTAACTGTGCGCGGCACCAACCGCCCTTTTGCGGCGGCGCGAGGCGGCTCGCTGGCGGCGGCGGTGGAGGCAGCGGGGCAGGAGCAGGTCAACATTCTAAACCTGCCGCTGCCAGAGGCAGCTGACGTGGCGCAGGTGCGTCGGCTTGGCTGGGTTGGGTGCCGGTTGGGTGCTGGTTGGGGTTGGCAGCGGTGCTGCAGGTGCTTGCTGCAAGTGGGTAGGGCAGAGTCCCCAACCATACAAGCAATATGGCGCATGCCTGTAATGTTCGCTCAGCTGCCGCCTGGCGCCATCTGTGGGTCCGTTCACCACCCTTCTTGCTTGCCACCCCCCTCCTCCCCGCACAGGCGCCTGCCGGCGGCCGCAGCGGCGTGATGGCACCCCCTGCCCGCGGCGCCCCCGACCCCGAGCAGTTGAAGGAGGCGGAGGCGAGCGTGATGCGGCTTGAGAAAGAGCTGGGCACTTCGCACCCAGAGGTGGGTTGTGTTGGTGGTGAAATCCCGCTGTTGCTGCTGCTGAACCGCTGATGCGGCTAAAGAAAGAGCTGGGCACCTCCCACTCAGAGGAGGGTCGGATGGTGGATAGGGGTTGGATTGCAATGTGCGCTGCTGCTGTTGTGGGGCAGGCCGGCGCAGTGGATGGGCCAAACACATCACATGTGCGGGCTCTCCTCCTTTCCCTCCGCTTTTAAGTCGCCAGGTGGGCACGGCCTACCTCTTCCTCTCCCTCCTCTACCTGGCTTGACACTTGCATTCCTCCCTGCTTTGTTTGCCGCTTCATTCCAGGTCGGGAAAGCCTACCTCTCCCTCTCCCGCCTCTATCTGGCGGGCTGCGAGGACAGCGCGTCCAAGCAGCTGGCCACCGCAGCACTCAGCCGTTCGTGGGAGATCCTCAACGTCTGCCAGGTGCGCAGCTGTAATTCGGTTGTTTCCACATCTGGGTTCTGGGTTAGCTGCCCAGCTGTGAAGCGCGCTGGCCAAGCGGATGTGCACGTCTCCGCCCACACCACTACCTCCCGTCGGTGATTGCTTCACAACTAGCCGACCTTCCGATGTCTTTCTGCCCTCCCATCTTCCTGTGTGCAGCTGGCGCTGAAGAAACAGCCTTCCTGCACCTCCTCCTTCTCTTACCTGATGGACAAAATCCGGGCAGCCGAGGCAGCACCCCTGGCAGCCGCACTGGCGCCGCCGCCCGCCGGCGCTGCGCCGCCAGCCAGCGCAGGCGTGCCGCCCGCTGCCATGCCTGCTGCGGCTGCGGCGCTGTCCCTGGCGTCGCCGCCGCCGGCTGCGGCGGGGCAGCGCCAGTCGGGCGGCGGTGTGACGGCGCACTGACGTGCACCACGCCTCTATTGGTGCAGAGCAGCATGCACAGCTTTTGATTGGGCGGTGCGGCCCATGCCTGCACATACGGCCCCTTTGAGCCGCTGCTCTGTCTCCCCCTCTCCATGTACCAACGCCGCCCGCATTCCAGCACTCTTCTTTTCTCCCTCCCCCAATTCCCCTTGCCTGCTCCCTCCCCACCCTGAACCCACTGCGTGAGGGCAGGAGGGCTGCCTTCAAAACTGCCACCCGTGCGGCGCTTCCCTCCACCTGTCCCCAAGCAGCATTTGTGCATTAACCGACCGCCTGGGATTGCTGGTGGCGCACCTGCGCTGCAATGCGTGCCTGCATTTTGGAGGGCTCCAGCCCTTGCTGACCAAACCCCATTTTGGATGCGCTGCATCAGCAGCCACAAGACACTTGCAGCATTAGATGCAGCCTGCACCTAGGTAGCCAGCCGCCAACTCACCTCAAGCTTCCAGCTTTGTACCTACCAACCGCATTGCACCAACCCATGCACTCGCATTTTGACTGCAAGCCTCAGGCAGCACACCAGGCCACAGCCCACTTGTAACCACAGAGGCCAGACATGGTCGCTGAATGAGCGTGCAGGTTGAGAGGGTGCGCTTGGCAAATTACAGCGTCGGGCAAGTGTTCGTGAGAGCGCCGCACTGCGGTGCTAGTGTCCAGGTAAAGCTGTGGCACTGCGGCGCCCTGACTGCACTGCTAGTGCCGAGGTGCTAGTGCTGTATCAGGCGCTAGTATCAGGCGCTAGTATCAGGCGATTTTACTGTCGCATGAGTATTGAAGGCACTCGTTGAACAACAATTCTTGTATTGTGCCAAAAAGGCGCTGCTGCGCTAGTACTGAGGCACCGACGAGTCCACCGCCCGCGAGTAGGCATCAATCCTGCATTGCCAAAGAACATGAAAATACAAAGCGCGGTTCAAGCAAGTAAGGGACGCATCTGCTTGGCCCCTCTGCGGTGCTGACTGCACTTGCACAGACACACCCACCGCATGCACGAGCACTTCTTGCCCCTGAGGTCTATCCCGCATGTGCCCAGCCCGGCTAAACGGCCCCTG
>VFQQ010002273.1_pt1 | contig 22431 bp, 23 predicted proteins | sample 3512341 | NCBI WGS metagenome assembly VFQQ01 (sample SAMN10412373, study PRJNA504923) | tailings metagenome | isolation source: Relicate 2 Philex TSF1 revegetated site | place: Philippines: Tuba, Benguet | collected 2017-08-29 | reverse complement strand
GGATATCACCGGCCCCTCCTAAGGGTCAGTTTCAGGTTCGAGTCCTGACGGGGACACCATAAAGCACTTTAAAGCCGTATAACCCCATCTAAAAAACCCCGATTAATCATAATGATTGCGGGGTTTTCTGTATATTCCCGTATATTCCCGTCTATTGCAATCTACCATCATGTGTTGGTATATTTGTGGCTCATGTACCAACATCACAATGTTGATACCAACAAAAGGCCCATATGAAGCTGACAGATACCGCAGTGCGTAAGGCTAAAATCGACACCAAGCCCTATAAGATGGCAGATGGCGGCGGTCTATTCGTGTTGGTACATCCGAATGGCTCTAAATATTGGCGAATGGCATATAGGTTTGCTGGCAAGCAGAAACTCCTAGCGTTGGGGGTCTATCCCGATGTGTCATTGCAGCAAGCTCGAGAGCGCCGGGCAGATGCAAGAAAGTTACTTGCCCAAGACATTGATCCCTCTGCGCACAAACAGGCGGCCAAGCAAACCAGGCTCAACCATGTCGCAAACAGTTTTGAAGCCATCGCGCGCGAATGGGTAGCCTCACATATGGCTGACAAGTCAGAAACGCACAGAACGCGTACACTGCGACGTTTGGAGCTATTCCTGTTTCCCTGGCTGGGCAACAAGCCCATTGCTGATATGAGCGCCCCTGACGTGTTGCAGCCTATCAAGCTGATCCAAAACCAGAACAAGCTCGAGACAGCGCACAAGGCACTGCAGATTGCTGGACAAGTATTCCGCTATGCCGTGCAAACTGGCCGGGCAGTACGCGATGTTACGGCAGACCTTAAAGGCGCCCTTCCCTCTTCCACCGTTACCCACATGGCCTCCCTGACTGACCCCAAGGATGTAGCTGAACTATTACGCGCTATGGACGGCTTTACAGGTTCCCTGACAGTCCAAACAGCTCTACGCCTTGCCCCTCTCCTTTTCGTGCGTCCTGGAGAGCTGCGCACCGCGCGCTGGGCAGATATTGATTTGGAATCAGCTGAGTGGCGCTACCGGGTGAGCAAGACTAAGACAGACCATCTTGTCCCTCTCTCTGCCCAGGCCATAGCCTTACTAAAAGACATAAAGCCGCTATCAGGCCATGGTGAATGGGTATTCATGGGAGGACATGACCCTAAGAAGCCAATGAGCGAGGCTGCCATCAACGCCGCCTTGAAGCGCATGGGCTATGACACGCAAACACAGATCACCGGCCATGGCTTCCGGGCGATGGCACGCACCCTGCTGCATGAACGCCTGAATATGGACCCGCATATCATCGAGCACCAGTTAGCGCATAAGGTGCCAGATGCCCTGGGAAATGCTTACAACCGCACGCGCTTCATTGAGCAGCGCAAACAGATGATGCAAGCCTGGGCGGATTATTTGGATGAGTTGAAGGCCGGGGCAAAGGTAATCCCTTTGAAAACGGCATCATAAGGAGCAACACCGCCGCCTGACGGTATCAGGCATTAGCGGGAAGGCTGGTTACTCTTGGCGGGGCCACCAGCATTCCCTAACCACAATGCAATACTAGATAGGAGTATCACGTCATGGCTGACGCCGATTTTACAGCAGTAGACCTCGTTAACCGAGACTTAATTCTGGAAAAACTTGGACCATTGATGAATAACAAGGTTTTTTCTAAATTTGATGAACAAGAGAGAATATCTGGTGGTGAATATGGAATGGGCCTTCTCAAGTTGATCAATGGGATATGCAAAAGCCAAAACCATCAAACAACAGTTGAACAGCATTGGGTCGATAATGATTACATGTTGCACAAAGCATTTGAGGCAGCAGGAGAGCTATCCCCGAGAGCAGCTGGCGTGTTTGCTGTGCTTGTTGAATATATTATTTACTCTCAAGATGATTGCACTCCAGATGTTCAGGTTTGGAATGCAGAAAGTAAGTTTAAGGAGGATGAGATCAAGGAGAAACGAATTGAAAACTCCATCTCATGGATGCGAATTCAACTTGGGCTTGAGTAAAGGGAGCGAAATGAATCCAAATTTAGGTCACAAATCTGAATCAACTTACTCAGCCTGGGTTTTATTCAAACCAACTCAAGATCAAGAATTTGGAACTTCCACTAGAGTTGGAACAGGCATGAGTTACAACAAAGCGATTGCTCTTGCTAAAACTGAAATGTTACAAATGGGAGAACAAGCAATTGGTTTTTGTGCCAGTTTAGAAAGAACTGATAATCATATGGACACAATTATTAATCCCTAAATATGACTATTGGGGCCAGGGCAACCTGGCCCTATGCATATTGGAGAAAAAATGTCAGATCTAGAAACAGCTATTCAGGCAGTTAGGCATTACGCGGAAACGCACCCAAGGCCGATACATGTATCACAATCTCAAGCAGCAGAAATGCTTGGACTGAGCCGACCCACTATTTCCAAGTTGATCAAGAATGGAATTCTGTCGCTCAATAAGTGCGGACTTATCCCAATCACTGAGATTGATAAAGCTCTAACACCAAGGAACTAAAAGTTGCGTTGGTTCAACCCTACCCAAGTTACTGAACTAAAGAAAATAACCTTCACAGATGAAGATATTTTTTATTTTGAATCTAGGATTATGCCTGCACTAGAATTTCATTTGCGATCACCGCGTATGGCCGATCTAAATGATGAATTTCATAAACTACAAAATAATCTTGAGATTACTCTTGAAGCAATTGAACAGCTTATCCGTTCCGAGCAATATGAAAATGAAGCAAGAAAAGAACTTTACAACTTAATAATTATTGAAGATATTAAACTTCACCATACTGAAAACACACTCCAAGAATTCCTGAAAGCTGGGCACAGATTAAACATCCTTTTAAATAAAAAGATATTTCCAAAAATTCCAAAAGAAAAAACAATCCAAAAAAGTGCCTCTCCTTATTTAATTCAAATAATTCATGAAGGACTAATTAAAATTGGAAAAGACTTTCCCCCAAGCAGATCTAAGACTAGTAAGTTTTATATAGTTTCTCAAGAGTGCTGGATAGCACTTGGCAAGTCAGATCCTGAAAGAGCAGTAAGATCATATATTGATCAATTAAAAACCACCCTATAAATCAATATCAATCTAGGACACTAGATCAAAAACTTTTTGACCTAGTGTCCTATAACACTCTCAAACTAATCAGTAGAGTTCATTCCCGTATATCGCCGTATTAATAGCGATAGCTAATCCACCTTTAAAGGAAAAGCATTATGGGAAACTTGAATCAAACCAGCCCCCAGTTTTATCGAATCCCTCAACTTCAGTCAATCCTAAATGTATCTGCCCAAACTATATGGGCTTGGGTTAGAAAAGGCACATTTCCCAAGCCCATCAAGCTTGCAGAAAATACCACGGCTTGGAGCGCAGCTGAGGTTAATGAATGGGCTCAAGCTCGTATTGATGATAGTAAAGCCATAGACCAAGCATAGCCATGGCTGCCTCCCCCAATCCCCAAGGCATTCAGTTCCGCGGTGAGGTGAGCCTACAGAACATCCGTGGCCCCTGGTCATCAACTACCCGAGAAGGCGCCTTTGCCGTCATTTGGAGTGGTGGAAAGAACAAGTGCTGGGCGTTCTTGCATCAGTTTGATCCAGTCTCCCAAGACATCCTGATCAATGATTGCAGGCGCCGTGTTGCATATCAGCTGCACGATCACAGCAAGAAAGATTGGATAGCTTGATGTCAGTCAAGGTCATGGCCCGAGTTTGGGAGTACTTTCCAAGTGGCGGAACTGAGTTGCTTGCACTTTTGGCGCTGGCTGATTGGTCAGACGATGAGGGGAATTGCTTTCCCGCAATGTCTTCAATCGCTAAGAAAATCCGTCTCTCGGAATCACAGGCAAGGCGAGCCGTGCACTCGCTTATTGATTCAGATTATTTACTCGTTTTAGCAAATGCGATGGGGGGAGCCCCTGGATCATCTCGTAAATATCAAGTCAATTTAGGCAGGTTAACCCCTAGCATGGATGACACCCCTACCCCTAGCACCGATGCAACCCGTAGGGCTAGCGTAGATGACACCCCTATTCATAGGGAGACGGGTGTCATGGATGCGCGAGACGGGTGTCATCCATGCGCGGAGACGGGTGTCACCCATGACACCCTAACCACCATATATCCACCATTAACCACCAATATAGTCAGCAAGCAGGTTTTACCTGTTGCTTCTACCACTGCAAAAAAACCTCAAGAAAAGAAGTCAGCTTTAACGCTGGAAGCTTTCCTTGAACAGTGCCGTGCTAATGGTGTGAAACCCATTCTGGATGATGATCCAATTTTTGAGTACGCAGAAAAAGTGGGCATCAGTCATGACATGCTCAAAGTCTGCTGGAGTGAATTCAAATCAACCTACGTTGGCACCAGCAAGAAACAAAAGGATTGGAGAGCTCATTACAGAAATGCAGTACGTCGCAATTGGTACAGTCTTTGGTTCATTCGTGAAGGCGATGAAGCCAAATGGTCTACCCAAGGTGAACAAGCTCGGAGGGCTGCTGCATGAACGCGCTAGACCTCCCAATTACTCCTCAAGCGGTAGAAGCTGAACAATCCATCATTGGCGGCTTGTTGATCGACAACAACGCTTTTGACCGCATCAGCGACATTGTCACGGCGACTGACTTCTACAGGCATGAACACAAGCTGATATTCCAGCATCTGGTGGCAATTCTTGAAGCCAACAAACCAGCTGACATCGTGACCTTGGGTGAAGCTCTGGAAACAGCGAGTGAACTGCAGAATATTGGTGGCCTCCCCTACCTGATTAACTTGGTTCAGAGTACAGCCACAGCAGCCAATATTCGCCGCTATGGCGAGATTGTGCGGGAGAAAGCCGTTTATCGTGCCCTACTCGCAATCTCAAGCGACCTGCAGCAGGAATGCATGCAGGGTGCTATACCAGCCGAGCAAATTGCTATGGGAATTGAAAGCCGGATATTCGACCTGTTCCAAAAGCAAACTGGTGGCGAGCTGCAGTTGCAGGATGCGATTGGTTCACTGCTGGTGGAGATCGACAGTAAATCCGAGCAGGATTCCGGCATATCAGGACTGGCTACTGGGTTTGGCCAATTAGACTGGCTAACCTCTGGCCTGGAGCCTGGACAGCTGGTGATCGTAGCTGCACGTCCAAGCGTCGGTAAATCCGTTTTTGCCTGCAATGTTGCGGACCATGTGGCCACCAGCGGCCGTAGCGTTCTACTGCACACCATGGAGATGAGCGGTAAGGAAATCGGCATGCGCATCCTGGCTGCACGTTCTGGCGTCAGCATGCAGGCCATGCGGGCTGGTACGAAACAAAACCATCACTGGGATGCCATGCACCAGGCACGCCACAAACTGCAGGGTTCCAAGCTGGTGATTGATGATCGCCCTGGTATCTCCGTCAACCAGGTACGCGCCAAAGCGAAGCGCATCCGGCGCCAGCATGGCCTTGACTTAATCGTGATTGATTACCTGGGCCTGATGACTGGTAAGGGTGACAACCGCGTGCAGGAAATGGGCTCTATCTCCCGTGGGCTGAAGAGTCTTGCCAAGGAGATGAACGTGCCGATTATCGCCCTTGCCCAGCTCAATCGAAGCGTGGAAGCGCGGCAGGATAAACGGCCGCTAATGTCAGACCTCCGGGACAGCGGGGAAATTGAGCAGGATGCGGATATTGTCATCATGCTGCACCGCGAGGAACTGTATTCCACGAACCCAGAATTTGAAGGATTGGCAGAGCTGCTTATCCGCAAAAATCGTAACGGCCCGCTCGGTGAGATCACACTGCGTTTCGAGAAGGAAATTTCCAAACTATCCGACTATCGAGGCCCAAAAATTCGGGGCAAAAGCGCACATACCAACTCATCCCGCAAGGGTGGGTTTGCAGATTGAGGTCATGGGCATGTTTATCAACCGACTGAACTGGCCTCCAATCCACTGGAAAGAGCGCATCGATCAAATTGGTCTAGCCAACGCCAGCCGCATTACGGGCATTTCCAAAAATAACCTGAAAAATTACCAGCGGGGAACTCAGCCTTGCTACCGCAATGGATTACTGCTTGAACAGATGTGCAACGGCACTTTAGAGCCCTGCAAGGTACAGGTGGATTGGCAGCGGTTGTTTCTGGATATCCAAAACTTGGCGCTCAGCTCATACCAGATTTCACGAGATACGGCGATTCCGCAAAGTACCTTGATGAGTTGTAAGGCAGGCTCGGAACCAAGATTTAGTGATGGTGAAATCTTGGTTGATTACTACAAGGCAGTACTGGGAAGAAAGTTTGAAGAGGTGCCATTGGTACAGGGCTCACATCCCACAGGAGAACAACAACCGTGAATCGAAATATCGAAACTGCAACTATTGCGCCTGCAGCCGGGATGAGCTCGAAAGCCGCAAGACAAGCAAGAATTCGCTCAGCAACGCGGGCAGACCTAGCAGCAGTGATCGCGCTGGGAAAACTCCTCCATGCAGAGTCTCGCTACTGCACGCTGTCATTCTCCCCTACAAAGGTGACCGACACATTCAACAGTCTGATCAAAGGTGCTGGTTGCGTATTCGTGGCCGAGTTCGAAGGGGAAATTCTTGGAGGCATTGCAGGCTGGCTAAGCCCTACATGGTATGGCGTCGAGCAAAGCTTGATGGAGGTTGCCTTGTTCGTAAAGCCAGAACACCGCCAAGGCGCTGTGGCTGAAAAACTCATTCTGGCTTTCGTCAATTTTGGCAAGAGCAAAGGCTGTGCACTGATCCAATCCGGCGTGGTTTCAGGAGTGGAGCAGGAAAAAACAGAGGCTTTATATCAACGTCTCGGCGGGCAAAACCATGGCTCGCTTTATGAATTTGGAGGGATTTGAAATGGGATGGGGACAAGCAATAGCCATGGGCGTTAGTACGCTTTTATCAGCGAGAGGAGATAGACAGGCAGGCAAAGCACAAAGTGCTCAATACGAGTATCAAGCTCGCCAGGCAGAAGCTGATGCACAAGCAGAACGCGAGTATGGCATTACACAAGCACAAAAGATCAGGAAGGCTGGTGCTAGGCAACTCGCAGAAACACGAGCTTCATTCGCTTCCAGCGGTGTTGATGTGAATGTTGGCACGCCACAAACCGTGAACCGGGCCATTACCCAAGATATCGAGGAGGACGCACTAAGTGCCATTCTTGATGGTGACTACAGGTCTCAACGATTGAAAGCCCAGGCACAGGCATACCGTTCTGGCGCCTCAACAGCAAGTAGCGCGAGCACCATCAATACTGGTGCAACGCTCCTAAGCGGTGGCGCAAAAGCATATGGCGCTTATGACAATTGGAGAAGGGGAAAAATCGAATGAAAATCCCGACCGGTAATTTTGGCTACTCTGTCGCTAGGCCACAGCCTGGCAGCGCACCCGTTCCCAATGCTGGTGCTGTTGGGGAAGCTGTCAGCAAGCTAGGCAAGGTCGGAATGGACTTCACCGCTGGCTTAATCGCTGCCGATGTTGCAGATAGAAAAAAACAGGAGCTAGCTGCAGAGAAAGCCAGGGAAGACGCCGACAAGATAGAGTCTGCGCGCATCATGGTGGAAGCAGAGAACAATTTCCAAGGCCTCAATCAGCGTATTCAGCAAGGTATTCAGGACGGATCAATCAGCAAGGATGCCGCCCAGGAAACCTGGAGAAAAGAATCAACCAAGTTACGAGATACATACCTGCCTCAACTCCCCGAAGGTGGTCGCCAGATTGGCGACAACCAGATGATGAAGATGACCGGCAACCTAAGCCGGGATATCAATGACGCTGTATTCAAACGCAACCTGCAGGACGTTTCCTCCAATCTGTCAGCCACTCTGGAAGGATTGGAAAGGTCTGCCATGACAGATATGCCAGGCAGCGTAGCAAAAGCCGAGCGTCTACTTGACGCCGTGGGGCCATCTGCAGGCATGACTCCCGACAAAATCCAGGAGCGTAAGCAGCAGTTCAGGGAAAAGACCAGCTATACCCTGGCATGGGATTTAATCCGTAATGCTCGGGATGATCTCAATGCCTTAAACCAGCTCGAAGGTAGACTCAGCAGCGATGAATTCTATGCTCTAGATCCTCAGAAAAAAGCCTCTCTTGTTAGTACCATTACCACTTACAGAGCATCGATCGAACAGAAGCGCGAAGCGGCGGCAATACGCGCAGAACGCGAGCGAGAGCGTTACCTCAAAAATGCCGAGGTCACGTTCAACACATTCCAATCGCTGGTGGATAAAGGCTCATTCCTTGACCCCGCATATGTGGATGCCACCCTGGCCCAAACTGCAGGTACTCCCTACCGCCAAGGGGTTGCTCTTTTAGCTCAAGCAGCAAAGGAAACAGGCGGTATTGCTATGCAGCCTATCCAGGCACAGCAAGCGATGCTTGATCGAATTGACCAGGAAATTGCCAATAATGGCAGGTCACCAGCACTGGATAAACGCCGGGAGCAAGTCTCCAAAATCGTGAATGCCAGCAAGCAGGACTTGCAGGATGATCCATTGCGCGCGGGACTTGAGCGCGGAGTCATCAGTGACTTAGCTCCAATTGACCTGAGCAACCCAGCCAATATTGGTGCAAATCTCAAAGCCAGAGTGGAACAAGCAGATACGGTTTCACTGTGGGCCGGGCAAACTGTATCACCATTCGATGCAAGCGAAGCGGCCAGCATACGTGACCTTCTGAACGGGCTGCAGCCTAAAAACAAATCCCAGACAATTGCCCTGATCACCAATGCATTGCCTCCCAAGTATGCCATGGCATTTGCCAAACAACTGGATAAGGATGACCGAGCACTCGGACTGGCATTTAATTTTGCGAATGCAGGTACTACAGGTGCAACGAATTGGCTTGGCAACCAAACAGTAGCCCCGCGCTTTACCTCGGAGCTGGTCGTCAAAGGTGCCCAGGCACTCAAGGATGGCACTGTATTGAAGGACTCTGCCAAGGTGACTGGCTGGCGCGCAAAGATCACTAAGGAAGTGGCTGGTGTGTACCCGGATGCCAACATGGAAAACGCTGTGAAAGATGCAGCTTTTTATATCCTGGCAGGCCTTGCTAGCGAGAACAAATCCGGCACAAGTGACGATGTTACCAAAGCAGTCCACTTGGCATCCGGTGGAAACTTTATAGAGCACAACGGTAAGAAGATTCCACTCATCGCGGGCATGAGCCAAGAACAATTGGATAAACGCTTGCGCACGCTCAGCCCTGATGAATTGCATTCACAAATCCCAGATGGAAAAGTCCGGGCCGGTGGCCTTGAGGTTCCTATCGCGGATTTCGTGCAATCCCTACCAGGGCAACAATTGATGTATGCGGGACCAGGCCGGTATTCAGTTTTGGTCAGAGGCCGTCCCGTGACCAATACGGCCGGCAAACCCATCGTGATAGGAGTGAACAATGGGACTCGGTGAAGCCTATCAGGACAGTATTGACCTGACTTTGAACAACATGGCGAACCTGCCGCTGGATCCATTACCGCCCAAGAAAGGCAATGGTTTCCTCACTGCAATCCCGCGCGCAGTTGCTGGGGCCGTTGCTGAGCTATCCGGCAATACAATGGACATCCTTGGAGCCTATGGCAAGTCTGTAGCCGCTTATGGGGCCCCCTCTGCCTCCCCTCTTGGTCAGAGCGAGGAGGAAAAAGCCGAGTCTGAACGCATGCGCCAAGCGCTCGCCGATGGTGAGGACTTGTTCCGCAATGATATATCCGAGCCGTTTTATGACTTCGCACGCGACTTACGCCCTGATCCCAATACGGCGAGCCTGGCTGAATCGATCACCTTCGGCCTGACCAAAGGTTTGACCAAGGCAATTGGAGCTACAGTTCTGGGTGGTCCTGTTGCTGGTGCCAGCGTATTTGGCGCTAGTGAAGGCATGACCACTGCAGAAGACTTGGCTCGCGAAGGCGTAGATAAAAATACCAGAACCAAGGTCGGTGCTTTGACCGGTGGCTTGGCTGGCAGCACTGCCCTCTTGCCAGTAGCAGGCACAACACTTGGAAAGACTGCAGCTCTAGCGCTCGCTGGTGGCCCGGCTGCATTCGTTACAGAGCAGATGGCAACTAGGCAAATACTGGAAAACGCGGACTATGCCGAACTTGCAGCACAGTACGACCCGCTTGACCCCGTAGGGTTAGCCGTTGCGACACTGATTCCGGCCGGCTTTGGTGCCTGGGCACTGCGAGGCAGAGCAACCCACCAGCCTGCAAAGGGAACTACAGAACCTAAAACACCGGTCCAACCCACCAGCGAACAACTAGATGCTGTCATGACCAATAATCTGACGGTAGCCCGAGACATTCACGAAACGATAGAGCCCAAGTCAACATTAATTCAGACGCTAGAGCAAGAACAAGCACGGTTTGATACACAAGCTGCAGAGCTTGCGCCTATCGCGGCCAGAGCACCTGATGCGGAAACGGTAGCGCGCGTGCAGGAACAACTGGATGACATCAATGCGCAGCCGAAAACGCCAGAAAATGAAACCCAGCGCCTAGCCCTGGAAAAGCAGCTTGACGCGCATGAGGAAGCTTTCCAAGCATCACAACGCATTGAGGCGATCAACCAGGAACGCTCACGGATCAGCCGACAAATCGACAACATGCGTCATGGCGTTCCAGAAGAACCCAGCTCCATGGTAGGCACCTCAGCCACCTCTCCAGGGCAAAGTATTGCGCTATCACCACTGGAGCGAGCTGGCCTGCCGCAATTGAATCCAATCAAGCAGATTGCAAACAAGGTCATTGACCTGCTGCAAACCAATACCAAAGAAACGGCACCACGTATCAAGCATGCCGATCCATTAATTCAGGCTACGGTGAACCGGGTCGAAGAGCTGAACAGGCTGGCACCGGATATGCACGTAGGGTTACGGGAAAACGGTGAGCGTGTGACCTTGGGTGATGAACTAGAAGCTATTCGTAGAGAAGCACAAGAAGGCGCTGACAACAGCCTAGGAATGCTGGATTCTGAGTTACTGCAGGTAGCGGCTGAGTGCTATATCAGTATGGGTTCGGCAGGATGAGATATAGCAGCCCAGCCAGTAGTAACCAGATATACGGCCATATGCCCCAGCCACACTTTAGTAAGCGATAAACCAGTCTTGAAGCTACCGGATGCAATGCTGACAACAGTCAGCAAAAAAGCCAACAGGACAAGAAAAGCGCCAAGAAATTTAAGGACTTGAATCATGCACAGCAAATGTATCACAGCCGTCAGAGCAGCCGCAAATGGGCGCAATATCAGCGATAGCAAGATCAAAGCTATCGAGGATGCAATCCAAGGCAGCATGCGTGAATTGGCCCGGATGGATCGCACCAGATGGGCAGGGCTTACTCTGGATCAGCGTGTCATAGAAGCGGCTACCGCGGCCATAAAGAAATCAGAAAGCGAAGCAGCACGAAAAGAGTTTCTCGCTTCTCAGCAGATACTCAAGACAGATGAAACCAATAACCGGATCAAGTCATTCATGGAGCTCAACAAGCTCACTCGCTCCAAGGCCCTGATTCGTGACATCACTACAACCAACAACTATGTGGATAGCGTTCGCAATGAAGCCTTTTCAGGCCTGACAGACTTGATTGATGCTGTCTCAGATACTAGCCAGGTGGGAGTTGGCCGATCACTGGCAATGCGGATATGGTCCCTGGATAACCCGGCCATGACCGCAGATGTCATTCGAGAAGTATTTGCCAAAGCCGATGGCAGGACGGGCAACAAGGACGCCCAAAAAGCGGCGCAAGCCTGGCTCACGACGATTGAGAAATTGCGGCAGCGATTCAATGCAGCCGGTGGAAATATCAGGCAAGTAGGATATGGCTATCTCACCCAGATTCATGACGCGGTGAAGGTACAAAGCGTTTCTGCAGTTGAGTGGGCGACCAAGGTATTGCCAATGCTCAACCGTGAGTATTACGTGCGCGCAGATGGCCGGCTGATGGATGATGCCGAAGTACTAACCGTGCTTGAGTCAGCGCATGCGACAATCGCCAGTAATGGCCTTAACAAAGTCGAGCCGGGGGCATTCCGCGGTACAGGTTCAACAGCCACACATGGCAGCGATGCACGCGTCATTCATTTCAAGGATGGTGATGCCTGGATAGCCTATATGCAGGAGTTCGGACAGGGATCACTGTATGACGCAATGCTAGGCCATATCGGTGGTATGTCGCGTGATATCGGCTTGGTTGAGCGCTATGGCCCTAACCCCCAGATGCAATTCAGATTACAGAATGATATTGCCGAGCGCGCTGATGGACGGGGAACACTCAGCAATCGCAATCTTGGCAACACTCCACAGGCATATTGGGATTTGCTGACTGGCAAAGCATCTACTCCAGACAATCCAATCATTGCCAAGGCATTTCAAGATGCTCGGAATTTACAAGTAGCTGCAAAGCTTGGTCGGGCTGTTATTTCCTCCCTTACTGATAGTGTCACCATCGCATCTTCATTACATTTCAACCGCATCCCTTATCTTCAAATGCTGCAGAACCTGGGCCGTCAATTCAACCAGGAACATCGAGACATGCTGACGTCTCACGGCATCATTGCTGAGAGTGTTGCAAGTTCCATGGATCGGATTTCAGGCGACTATCTAACCTACAGCGCCAGTGGCCGCCTTGCAGCCAGCGTAATGAAGCTTTCCTTGATGAATGCCTGGACTGACGGTCTTCGATCTGCTTTTGCATCCACCATGATGCAGAACTTCTCCAGGAAAGTAGGAGCAGGTTGGGCTGATCTTGATGAGTGGGATCAATATCTATTGCGCCGTAAAGGCATTGAGGAAGCGGATTGGCAAATCATTACCCAAGCTAACCCCACCGAAAGCAATGGCGTGCGTTATCTGACGCGCGATAGCGTGGCATCCGTCAAAGCCGAGGGAGCGCAACAGGTTGCAACGAAATGGCTGGCTTTTGTTTCAGATGAGAGTCAGTTTGCGGTTATAAACCCTGATTTGGCTACTCGAGCTATTGTCAGTGGTGGTGGCATGCCTACTGGAACCATAAGGGGTGAAGCAGCACGCTCTGCGGCTCAGTTTAAAAGCTTCCCGATTGCCATGATGACAAGGCTTTGGGAACGCATTCTTGAAACACCCCAAGGCCTTGAAGGCGCTCCACTAGGATATGGCGCTCAGTCAGCCTCCGGCGCTGCTGTAAACCGCGTAGCCCTCTTGGCAGCCCTTTCTGTAGGCACCATGCTGATGGGAGCCGTCAGCTGGCAAATTAAATCCATGTTACTTGGGAAAGACCCAGCAGACATGACTGACCCCAATTTCTGGATACGAGCCCTCGCACAAGGTGGAGGACTGGGTTACTTGGGAGATTGGCTACTCAAAGACCCCACAGAACCCACTGGCAATAACTTCCAGCAAGGCGTTGGCTCAGTGTTAGGCCCTGTAGCAGGCATGGTTGCTGGGCTTGCTGGTGATGTTGTATTGACCAATGCCTGGTCAGCAGCCAAAGGGAAGGAAACAGATATCGGGGCTGACTCCCTCAAGCTGATTAACTCAAACCTACCCTATGCCAGCCTGTGGCAAATCAGCGGCATTTGGGATCACTGGATCATCCACAACATGCAAGAAATGCTTAATCCTGGATATCTATCACGCATGCAGCAACGTGCCATACGGGACTATGGACAAAGCTATTACTGGGAGCCAGGAGAAATCCTTCCAGAACGCGCACCTGATTTTGAAGCCGCCCTAGGAGAATAATATGCAAGCCATTACCACCGACATCATGAACCTCAGTTTGGGTGAGTTTTTGCAACTCAATCTTGAAGCTCGAAAAGGGATTTTCATGCAGTTTCCGGTTGAGAAGCGCATCGCCTTTATCGAAGCATTTTGCGATTTCGATCCACGCAGCATTACTGAACTAGCATTGATGGAAGATCATGTCGATGACCCGCTCACGGACGTTCTGCAATCCTCCAACCGAACGAAAATTGACCGTGCCCGGTATGTTCAACATGAGGTCTCAAATCACGTATCAACTCCCACGAAACCACAGTTCACTTTAATCCCAGGAGGCAAAGATGAGTAAGCGGAAAATACTCCCCACTGATACTCCCCAGCCTTATCAGCTGAAACGGGATGAGAAAAAGAGAATTAATAAACTGGCATTTGAAATGTCACGCCAGTTCTATACTCCCTATGATAATGAGCGAGACAAGCTATATGCTCAATTTAAACTACTTAGAGCTCAAGGCATTGCATTTGAAGTAATCGAAGAAGGAGTCACTGGACCAGAGATACTGGCAGCAAGAAAGCTGTTGGCGCGTACAAAAGCACTCGAAAATTTGAGGCTGTGCTTTTTGGGATTATGAGAGAAATATGCCCATTGCTCTTTCAACGCCTCACGCGCATTTATTATAACGCCACCTATCAAATTGAAGTCAATAGGCATGCTCAGGCGAGTGAGTGGCGATGAGTTTTAAGCTTGGGAGAAATAACAATGTAGTAGACTGGTTCCGCATTCTGGCAGACCTTAATAAGATTGGTATTTCACTTCACGCAACGGCAAATCAGACCAGAATCCCTTACAGCACACTGCAGGGATACAAAGGTGGTGCAGAGCCAAAGTACTCGACGGGATGCACGCTATTGACGTTTTGGAGTGTCAGAACAGGCAAGCCTGAAAAGGATGTGCCTATGATTGATCGATTTTCGTATCGGCGATAAATGAGAAGTGGTCTGTGTTTGAGATAGCCAGAACCACTCTGTATGCGGGATATGGTTCTGGTCAGTCTCTGTGTTTAACTAATATACTTTTGCCAAACTATAGGCATCCCTAGTCGCATTTAAATAGCCTGGGCCATCCTGCATATTAATAAACAAGCCGGGGCCACCCTCAGCTGGCTCCATGACGTTATAAAAAAAGACTCCTGGAAATGAATTGTCTGCCCTTATTTTTTTCAGGACTTTGGTCGTAAACATTTGGAAAAGTGCTGGAGCATGTCCTTGATAATTGAATGTTGAGCTGTGAGGTGGCAGAGTCACAAGGCTAGTCGGGATGGTATATGCCCGACGCTCCGCCCCCCATTCTTTACTGACCGCAGAGAACGTCCCGAAGTTGTCTATTAGTCCCTTATAGCTCCGTTGACCAAAGGGTTTTAGCGTTTCTGCATTCGATGCGTCAATCCCTTCGTAATCGCCGCGGAGTAAATAAACGCCGTCATCCACCCATGCCGAATCATAATTTAATTGTCCGGTTGGATAAGTTACCCCTCCAGATGTCGATGGAGATAATGAATTGCGCTGTTGAATCAGCACACCATCCCAGTGCCCTGATATTTTCAATTTTTCGCTCAATGCTCGGAGCCAAGCGCGATAGGTGCCACGGCCAATACCCGATGAGTCTGAGGCAAGTACCTGCACATCATGAATGTAGAAAAGGGCCAGACGTTTGCTCTGGAAAGTAACTGTGAGAATTTTCTCGTAATGATCAATATAGAATTGCCCAAGTTGATTCCATTCAGATTCAAGAGGTACAGGTTCCCAATCGGCAGTGTTGATGTGAGGTGCTCGAGTGCCAGCAATAGCCGTATGTCCTTCTATAACCCTGTACAAGCGGTTGTCTGACACGGAGTTCCTGACAGTAGAGCCTGAAGCGTATGGTTGAGTCGAAATCTGAATTCCTCCCTCGGTGGTAAATAACCAATTACCACCGGATGGCGACCATCCCCCGGAACTTGATTGTGTCCAGGTAACTGTGTTTGGTCTGTATTTTGACGTAGAACCAGTGCCTTGAGCATCTGTTGCAGGGGAATCTGTTTGAGGTAGCCATAATGCTAGCTGCATCTTGCCAGGCCCAATATTTTTTACGTTGGTAAACATCTGGTAAACCCAATGCAGAATAGAAGTCGGCTGATCCCAAGTACCGCTTGAGTGGTCCGTCGGGAGATTGCTACGCTGTTGCAAGATTACTCCATTATGCCCTGCCTCTAACAGATCATAGACCAACCAAGATAATGCAAGAGGATCGTCTCCGTGGAACCATCCAATGGCTGGGTGACGGTCAGGATAATAACCCTGGCCGTTATACCCGTTGATGCTTTGGTAATTCCAGCTCCAGTCATACCAAACCTTAGCAGTGTATTGATTCTTTAGTGTGTAAGTTAAGCCAAAGTCGTTATAAAAAAATGGACAACTCAGCAGTAACCATTCGGGCCGGATTTGCTTAGGTTCCCACTCGGGGCAAGGCCGCAATTGTGCTGGTGCTGTTGGATCGTCCTCGTGCGATAAAACCTTGCGCTCAATCCAGTTTGCCGCAATGCCAATTGTTTCCAGTACACCATTAACCTGGCCATAGGCTAACAATTTATCGCGTTGCAACGGCACATTGTATTTACCAGAGACCGTGATCTGGCCGATACCATTAATCTGTGCAATGTCGTCACCCTTCCATTTGCGGCTCATGCTACACCTCCAAATACACTCACTATTGACCCTACCGCATTGCTGCTACTGGCCTCAAATTTCATCTCATAAAAACCGGGCACATCCAAGGTAATATCCCCTGTATCACCTACAGCTAAACTTGAGAGGTCACCGCTGACACCAATCATGATGCCACGCGGTGTATCGTAGTCGTCTGATGTTGAATAGAGTACTGACCAAGGAGCATTATTAGTGGCCCTGGCACTAATCACGAACTGACTCAGATCATGATTGGCAACTGTCAGTTGTAGAAAGAGCCTGGAGAGCCCTGCCACTTCGATAGTAGCAATCTCCGTAAGTGTGTTTGCGACTGCTACATTGGCATTTTCTACCGAGAGAAAGTTGTTAAACCTGGATGAAGTGACTTGTGCCATTACCGCTCCTCATGGATTAAGTTGCTTGATGGAAATAACACTCTATCTCATCAACAAACACCTAACACCCGGAATACCTCCCGATTAATTGGTTTATTCTACGTTCCCATACAAGAATGTTTGTTATAAAGTCTTACGATAAAAAGCAGGGCAAGAATTACTAGCAAAAAATAAAGCCTTAAAAACAAGGCTACCTAGCGACATAATTAAGGGGATGTATGAAAAGCATTTTGATTATTCTAGCCTTAGCAATGCTGACCGCATGTGCTGACTCACACAAACTTACTAGGGTAGGAAGCCATAAAGATCAGCCTTTGACCGGTAGTGAATCAATTTATATATCTACCTCTCAAGACGGCGTTTACGAAAGCAAGACTTATAAAGGGTCTGGCGTCAACACCACCCAAATCCTTAAATCGTCTTTTGCAAAGCATGCTAGGCGGGTGCAATCCTCCAGGTCTCATGAAACTTATGACGCGGCCCTACAATATGCAAAGTCCAACAAGTTTGACGTACTGGTCTATCCTACTATCCTCCACTGGGAAGATAGAGCTACTGAATGGTCTGGCATTCCTGACAAGGTGGAAGTGAAGATTGAGGTGGTTGATTTAAAAACTGGCAAGACGATTGAAGAGGCAGTGGTAAGCGGAAAGAGCGGCTGGGCAACACTTGGCGGTGATCACCCTCAAGATTTACTACCCAAGCCAACCGAGGATTTTGTTTCCTCACTCTATAAGTAACAATCTAGCTCTCTTAATCGTATGAGCTGCCCAACCTGCGGTCGTCCTATTGAAGCTTTTGATACTAAGTGTATTCATTGTGGGAAGCCTTTGATTGAAGGCTTTTATCCCAGCGAAGAAGCAAAACAAGAGTCTCTTGATCGAATAATACGAGAAAGAGAGCAAAGAGCCGTTGAGTCAGTGAATCGCCCTCAGGGAGGCTGGATCATAGTCATGCTTTCATGCTTATTCTTGAGCTACATGTATTTTTTCTATTGGCAGGATAGGAAGCCGTTTACCTTATTCCTCAATAAGCACGATTCTATTGATGTTACCTGGATACAAGGCCCTGAAAAATACTGGATCGCAGTCGCAATCTACTGTTTGATAGGTTTTGTTGGTATTGCGATTGGTTTGAGCCAAGCGTTGAAAGAGGAGAAGTAAAATTCCCAAACTTCATGTTTTATTGGGAGTTGGCCTCCTCTTAGCTCTCCCCTCCTACGCCGACACACTCACTGGCAAAGTAATCGGCATATCTGACGGTGATACTCTCACCTTCCTTGAAGGTAAGACCCAGCACAAGATACGGCTCAACGCGATTGATGCGCCCGAGAGTAGGCAGGATTTTGGCAACGCTTCCAAGAAGTCACTATCGGAGATTTGCTTTGGTAAGCCAGTAGAGGTGATTATCCAAGGAAAAGATGGCTACGGCCGCAGTATTGGAGAGGTCAGTTGCCAGGCTGCGGATGGTAGCTGGATATCAGCTAATGCTTACCAAGTCAGTACCGGGATGGCTTGGGTGTATCGCCAATATTCCAATGATCCAGAGTTACTGAAACTTGAAGAGTTGGCGCGCTCCCAAAGCTTTGGACTATGGAGCCAGCCCTCTCCTATTCCACCATGGGATTTTAGACATGGGACGATCCAGGCCACACAGAAAGCAGCGGCTGTAGTACAAACTGCAACTGTTTCTACAGCTGGGTTCACCTGTGCCGGCAAGCGCTTTTGCAAGCAGATGACGAGCTGTGAGGAGGCTAAGTTCTATTTGAGGACATGTGGAGTACATCGCCTGGATCGCGATGGTGATGGGATACCGTGTGAGTCAATCTGCAGGAGATAATCATGAACTTCATTAGATTTCTGAATGAAAATGTAGGCGCCTTATCTACCTTATTATCTGGCGTTGTGATGTTAGCTACTGTTGTGTATGCCATATTGACAGCATCCTTGGTCAGGGAAACTCGTAAGATGAGAGAAATTCAGACTGAACCCAGGATCGAAGTTATACCAATATCAATGGAGGAAGCAGTCAACATCTTCTACCTCAGGGTAAAAAATATTGGGTTAGGACCAGCATATAACGTACGCTTTCGCTTTCTTGAAGTAGCAGATAACCTAGGGGAAAAGCTTTTAATCGATGACTTCACGAAGAGTAAATTTTTCGATACAGGATTTCAATATTTTGGCCCAAACCAAGAAAGAAAATCTTATTTCACAAACATCAGATCGAACATTTCAGAAAAAATCAAAGCAAACCTGAAGCTTGAAGTAACGTATGAAAATAGTAGTGGAAAGCCATATCGAGAAATCATACCTCTTCACTTCAATGAGTTTGATGGTCATGGCCAAGTAGAAACCCCGTCACTATATGTAATCTCACAATCCTTGAAAAAGATAGAAGAGACACTTAGGCATATCTCAACAGGCTTTCGGAGATTACAAGTAGATGCCTATTCAGAAACAGACCGCGAACGTGAGACCCAAGAACGCGCAGAACAATTGGCGAATTTAAAAGCCTCTAGATCAAGTAACGCCACCTCCCAGTCCTCACAAAAGTAATCGAAGCGTGCTAGAAATAGCATTTTTACCACCCCTAACTTTGCTCAACTTGCGCTAGTTATTCAAGTCAAAAATATTTTGCGGTTTTATATGGCAAAGTGGGTCAGCTCCACAGAGTTCAAACTTGAAAGGATAGGCTATGGAGAAGCCTCGAGAGGAGCACCAGATTCTGGATGACATAACCAAGTTAGTCGCGTTACCCGGATACGTCCATGCGCTCGCACATATTTGTAATCGCGACAATGTCATTCACATCAAGGGCAAGCTGAAACCGTCCGATATGGACCGATTATTCAGTAGAGAACGTCTTATCCGCACGGAGTTGACGACAGTGATTGGCCTGATGGTAAAGAAATCATTAGACCTGTCTCAGCAGCCAGCTGATGTAATTCAGGGCTACGTCAAGTTCACCGATGCTCTTATGCAGGAACTGCACGACTCGATGTCCTACCCAATATTCGAGTCTATGTTCAAAGCACTTGAAGCGGGTGCCAAGCCGCCAAATCCGTGGCACGGCCCGGGGATGCGAGAACCTATCTTTTACGGCACTGAGTCAGCCTATGCCTTTCAGTACAGGGATCTTGTGCCCGAGAAGTACGGAGCCGATGACACATGGATGCTCAAGAACAAAGGTTTCACATCCGGCCAGGCGCGAACCATCGCAAAGACGATGTGCATCTTGATGGACAAGAAGGGGACCCGACTCCTCTCAGATACCCAAACGGCCAACGCTCCTCCCACAACTTGGTTGCCTGCATTTGAGTTCTCGCTGGATGAGGTGACGTTTCATAGCGGTGTGGAGAAAGACATAGTCGAAGCCTTCTTCCATGCGTTCCTCTTTGTGGGGGATAACTCGGGTTTCAAGGAGGTGGGAGACTTCAATGAGGTCGCTGCTCGGCCGCTGCTACCGACCGACCGTGGAACTGTGCTTCTCTTCTCGCACTACGCCATTTTCGAGGCGCTATACGAATCTCCCTTCTTTTGGATGTGGGACGACAAGGCTTACCGCCCGACAGCCGCCAAGCATCGCGGCGCCTTTACCGAACAGTTCGCTGCGCGCCGGTTGACCAAGGTCTTCGGGCGCGAGCACGTCCATACGAATGTGAACCTGCATCGTGGGAAAGACATTGTGGGCGAGGCGGATGTTCTGGTCGTCTATGGAGACAGGCTCATCATTTTGCAGGCGAAGGCTAAGAAGCTGACCATTGCTGCGCGCAAGGGGAACGATAATCAGCTAAAAGCTGATTTCGCAGCAGCCATCCAAGATTCTTATGACCAAGGCTGGCTATGCGCGAACGAGTTGCTGGCAGGCGGCTGTCGCCTGCTGGACGACAATAAAAAAGAAGTCAAACTTCCACCTAACATTAAAGAGGTCTTTCTGTTCAGCCTTGTGTCGGAACATTATCCGGCGCTGGCCTTTCAGGCGAACCAGTCTCTGAAGTATCAAACAACTGATGTCATCCAGCCTCCGTTCGTGATGGACGTATTCCTACTCGACACATTGACAGAGATGCTGGCGACGCCGTTGCGATTGCTTGGCTATGTGAAATTGCGCGTTGCCGTCTCAGACAAGCTGATGAGCGGGCACGAGTTGACCGTGCTTGGTTACCACCTCAAGCAGAACCTCTGTCTGGATGAAAAGCACGATTTAGTCATGCTCGAGGACTCTATCGCTCGGGACTTAGACACAGCGATGATGGTTCGCAGGGACAACCAGCCTGGCGATGATACGCCAGTGGGAATCCTCACGAAGATGCGCGGTACTCGTTATGAGAGCCTCATCAAAGAAATTGAAGCGAGGACAGATCCAGCAACGCTCGAACTCGGATTCCACTTGCTTTCGATGGACGAAGACGCATGCAGGAATGTCCATCGCACACTCGAAGCCATCACAAGGAAGGCGCAGATCGACGGTAAACGACACGACGTTACGCTTGCATCGAGCAAACCACCTTGCGGGGTCAGCTTCCACTGCAATCCGACGTTATCTCCAGAAGCGATTGCTGTGTTGGAGGCCCACTGTGCCAAACGGAAATACCAGCAACGTGCAGCACAGTGGTTTGGAATCTCTGTGAACCCGGCTGGAAAAGTCCAGTTCGGCGTTACATTGGACTTTCCGTGGGAAGCTTCTGAGGAGATGGAACAACTGACAGCCGACATGAAGCCAGCATTAAATGTGCGCGATGCTCTTCCTCAATATTCAAGAGAAGCAAGACACATGAAACTCGGTCGAAACGCCCCTTGCCATTGTGGTAGTGGACGCAAGTACAAGAAATGCTGCTTGACCTAAACAACCGTGCCAAATCGTCGTTCCCCACTTGCATGTCAAACAAAAAATACGCGATGATTGTTTCTTGATAAGGATAACGGTCTCTCAAGTCACTATGCGTACTCTATTGATCAGATTTTTTATGCCGAAAAAATGATTCAGCAAGGGAAAATCGTTGGTACATTTGTTGGTATGTTGAGATTATAAAATAATCAGAACCTTGTTAAATAATGGCTACATCAATTTGTTCGATTGATGACGGGGACGCCAACTCCAATCAGTTGCGAAGATTCCTGCCGCAACATCCGTTTAAGATGATGGATTTACCATTCGCCTGACTTGGCAAACAAGTCCAGCGATCATTTTGGCATCCTCATCATGCTGCAGTGACTGAAAATCCCTCATACCCGCAGTCTGACTCAATAGCTTACCTTTCGCATCAAATGATGCTGTAGCTAATGTGCGATAAGTCTGTTTACCACAATCAAATTCCAACTTGGTTTGTTTTGCAATAGTTTGCTTGCCGTGCGTCTCGCGCTTGGCAAGAATTGATGAATAAGCGCCCTTTTCATCGTAGGAATCAAGATCAACCAACAGCTCGGTATCAGCTTTCTTCACTAGAGACTCCCACTCTGTTGCGGAAACAGGGCCTGGCACCAACAGTATTGCGGCTGACAAGATGATGAATGGATACATGCGCGTGTACTCCTGAACGTTTGTTTGATGATGTAACAAAACGGGAGGTAGGCATATCAGTCAAATGCCGCAGAGAAAATAAAAAAGCGAACCCGAAGGTTCGCTTT
>VFQQ010002272.1_pt1 | contig 22438 bp, 23 predicted proteins | sample 3512341 | NCBI WGS metagenome assembly VFQQ01 (sample SAMN10412373, study PRJNA504923) | tailings metagenome | isolation source: Relicate 2 Philex TSF1 revegetated site | place: Philippines: Tuba, Benguet | collected 2017-08-29 | reverse complement strand
TGAAGTCGCTGAAGGACCGCCACCGGGATAACCGCGTTATCCGCCGCCGTGGCCGTACCTATGTGATCAACAAAACCAACCGCCGCTTCAAGGCGCGCCAGGGCTGATTGTCCTGCCGGGGCTTTTTTCGCCCCGCGTGCATTTGCGAGTAAGCGTGACGCCGTCGGATGCTTCCGGCGGCGCTTTCGCGTGTCTGGAAAGCCTATGATTCGCCAAAGCGTAATCTTCGATGTCGGCCGCGTCCTGTTCGACTGGGACCTGCGCCACCTGTTTGCCAAGCTGATCGACGACCGGGACGAACTCGAATGGTTCGTGACCAACGTCGTCACGCCCGAATGGCATTTTCAGCACGACGCCGGGCGCCCGCTCGCCGAGATGCTGCCCGAGCTCAAGGCCGACTTTCCCGGCCATGCGTCGTTGATCGACGCCTATGCCGCGCGCTTCAATGAGACGATCCCCGGGCCGATGCCGGGCAGCCTCGAACTGGTCGAGCGGCTCGACGCTGCCGGCGTGCCGCTGTTTGCGATCACCAATTTCGGCCATGAATTTTGGGAAGGCTTCCGTCCGACCCAGCCGATCTTCGATCGCTTCCGCGATATCATCGTGTCGGGCACCGAAAAAATGATGAAGCCCGACCCCGCGATCTACCGTCTCGCGCTCGAGCGCTTCGACATCGACCCCGCAGGCGCGTTCTTTATCGACGATATGGCGGCGAACGTCGCAGGCGCCGACGCGGTCGGCATCGCCGGCCACCTGTTCGGCGGCGCGGCGATGCTCGAACGCGAACTGGTCGCGCGCGGCTATTTGCCCGGCTGATCGAAACGCAGCACCAGTCGCCGCGTCGCGGTGACGTCGGCGGCAAAGCTGCCGTCGGCCTGCGCACGAAGATCGGCAATGCCGAAGGGATTGACGAGCCCCCCGCGCGCTAGTCCGGCCTTGGAGTCGAGCCCGACGATCGTCAGCGGCGCGTCACTGCGCTGCACCGCAGTGCCGAAATAGGCCAGCATCGCCGGATGCTGTTCCGCGGTACCGACGCACAAGCCCCGCTCGATCTGGAAGCGGACAACGCCTTCAACCGCGGCGTCGCCAAACGTGCCGCTGTAATTCCGCGCTTCGAGGGGGCAGGGCGCTGAAACGAGCCCCGCCGGGACGGGACGAAATGGTGCCGCGATCATCTGCGCAGTGGGTTCCATGCGCGACACCCACGCGGCGTTGGAAAGCAGGCTGACCGCAATGCGCTCGCCGCGCCACAGCCCGAGCGTGCTGCGCGCGCCCTGCGTGACGCCATTGTGGAACAGGAATGGCGCGCCGTCGGCATCGGAACCGATCCGCCACCCGAAGCCGACCCGATAATCATATTCTCCGGCCGCTTCGCCGCTGGCCAGCTGTACCGGGACCAGCATTACGTCGAAGGTTTGCGGGCGCACGACGCGGCCGTCGATCATCCGCCCGCCGAAGCTCGCGACCGCGCTCGCGGTGCCGCTTAATCCGCCGCCACCCCAAGTGTAGCTGAAATCATGGCGCGGCATCTCGACGACCCGACGCGCATCGAACCCATAGGCGCGCGAGGCGTCGGGATTATCACTGTTCGTCGCGTCGGCGCGGATCGCGATGCCCGGCGCTACCTCCTCGCTCACATAATCCGTGAAGGGGCGCCCGGCCTTTTCTTCGACCAGCGCACCGAGCAAGGTATAGCCCCAGGATGAATAGCTGTAGGCGGTCCCCGGCGGGGTGAGCAGGTCGCGTCCGGTGAAGATGGCGACCGCGTCGCGACCGGTGGCGTAGTGACGCGATCCGCGATCCGCATCGATCGCCTGATAATGCGGCAACCCCGATGTATGCGCGGCGAGCTGGCGCGGGGTGACCGCGGGCCAGCGGGTATCGAGCCACGGCAACTGCGCCTGCACCGGTGCGTCAAGGTCGAGCTTGCCCTCTTCGGCAAGCTTGGCGGCGGCGGTGACGGTGAACAGTTTGGATACGCTGGCAAGGCGGAACAGCGTATCGCGCGTAACGGACAGGTCGCGGTCGATATCGCGCAGGCCGCTCGAACCCTCCCAGACGATTTGCCCATCCTGCCACACCGCGGCGCCCATGCCCGGCACGCCGTTGGTCTCGCGCAGCGTGTCGAGCAGGCGCTGGGAAATCGTCGCCGCATCGGCAACCGGTGCGGCCCCGGCGGGCGTAGCGCTCGCGAGGAGCGCGCACGCGCCAAGCAGTTGCACCGTCAATCTTATGGTCATCAAACCCTCTCCCTTTGTGGTGGGGAGGGGATGATTGCCAAGTGTCGCATCCATGTATCGAAATGTCGCGCGCCTGTCGCAAGCGGCGCGCTATCGGTACCGGTACATTATTCCTCCACCCCCAGCTGCGTCAGCACAAAGGCGAACTCCTCGGCGTCCTCGCGCAGCGCGCCCCAGCGGCCCGACTTGCCGCCATGGCCCGCGCCCATGTTGGTGCGCAGCAGCAGGAGCGAATCGTTCGTGCGCGTCGCGCGGAGCTTGGCGACCCATTTCGCGGGCTCCCAATAGGTCACGCGCGGATCGTTGAGCCCTGCCGACACCAGCATCGGCGGATAGGCCTTGGCGGTAACATTGTCATAGGGGCTGTAGCGCAGCATATAATCAAACGCCGCCTTGTCGGTGACCGGATTGCCCCATTCGGGCCATTCGCCCGGCGTCAGCGGCAGCGTTTCGTCGATCATCGTGTTGATGACATCGACGAAGGGCACGCCCGCCAGCACCGCGCCCCATAGCTCGGGCGCTTCGTTATAGACCACCCCCATCACCTGCCCGCCCGCCGAGCGGCCCTCGATCGAAATCTTGCCCGCGCTCGTATATTTCTTCGCGATCAGGCCTTTTGCGACGTCAATGAAGTCGTTGAACGTGTTGGTGCGCTCGGTCGTCTTGCCCGCAAGATACCAGGCGCGCCCCATGTCGTCGCCGCCGCGGACATGCGCGATGGCATAGATCATGTCGCGATCGACCAGGCTCAAACGCGTCGTCGAAAAGCCCGGCGGGACGCGGTAGCCGTAGCTGCCATAAGCATAGAGGTGCATCGGCGCGCTGCCGTCGAGCTTTATGCCCTTTTTGTAGACGAGCGAGGCGGGGATCATCGTCTTGCCGTCGCGGCTCGGCAGATTCACCCATTCGGTAATATATTGGGACGAATCGTAACCGGACGGAATTTCCTGCACCTTCAGCGTTTCGAGCGTCCCGCTCGCCAGATCATAGTCATAGACGGTGTCGGGGGTGACCATCGATTCATAGTCAAGGCGCAGCTTGTCCTGATGATATTCGGGATTGTCGCCGAGCCCGGCCACATAGGTCGCTTCGGGAAATTTGATCCGGCCGGGGGTCAGCGGGGCGTCATATTTGCGGACATCGACCTGATCGAGCCCGTTCTCGCGCGCTTCCAGCACGAAATAGTCGCGAAAGATCGACAGGCCGGTGATGTAGCTATGATCCGATCCGGGGATCAGCGTTTTCCATTCGCCGGGCTTGTCGATGCTCGCGGTCGCGACACGGAAATTGGGGTGTTCGTCGTTGGTGTGGATGTAGAGCGTGCCTTCGCGCTCATCGACGCTGTATTCGCGCCCCTTCTGGCGCGCCGAGACGAGCTGCATCGGCGCCTCGGGATTGTCGGCGGGAAGCAGATAGACCTCGCTCGTCTCGTTATCGCCCGTCGCGATGACGATATAATTGTCGGCGGCGGTCTTGCCGATGCCGACGCCGAAGCCGATGTCGGCCTCCTTGTAGAGCAATTTATCCTCGCTCACCGGCGTGCCGAGCTTGTGCAGCCGGACATTGTCGGTGCGCCAATTCTCGTTCGCAAGGCCATAGAGGATGGCGTCGTTGTTCGCGGTCCACACCAGCGACGAGAGCGTGCCGGGAATCACGTCGGGCAGCAGTTCGCCCGTTTCGAGGTTGCGGATGCGCGCCTCGAAGCGCTCCGACCCATTGTCGTCGAACGAATAGGCCATCAGCTTGCCGTTCGGGCTCACCGACACTTCGGCGAGACGGAAATATTCCTTGCCCGCCGCCATCGCGACCTCGTCGAGGATCAGCTGGGTATCACCACCGGCCGCCGGCTTCCTGTACCACTTCTTGTATTCGGCGCCTTCCTCATATTCGACCCAATAGACCCAGTCGCCGTCCTTTTGCGGCACGCTCGAATCGGCCTCCTTGATCCGGCCCTTCATTTCCTGGAACAATGTTTCGACCAGATCGGCGTGGGGCTTCATCGCCGCGTCGAAATAGGCGTTTTCGGCCTTCACATAATCGAGGATGTCGGCGTCATCGATTACGGGGTAGCTTTGATCGCGCAGCCAGAACCAGGGATCGGACAGCGTTTTGCCGTGCAAGGTCACGTCATGCGGCCGTTTTTCGGCGACCGGAGCGGCGGGGATGGTGGTCAATTCGCTCTCTTTCTCTGCGGCAAGGGCGGCCGGGGACGCGACAAGCGGGGTGGTAATTGCGGCCAGAAACATCCAAATAGCGCGCATAAGAAAACTCCCGCAGCATCGTCCCAGATGGGCCGGTTCGGCTGCGATGTAGGAACAAGGAAGCCGTCATGTCCAGCCCCGTCCCCGGCTCAATCCACGCCGAGCGCCTTGCCCGCGTCCGCACCGAACTCGCCGCGCGCGGCCTCGACGGCTTTGTCGTGCCGATCAGCGACGAGCATATGAGCGAATATGTCGGCGATTATGCGCAGCGCATGGCGTGGCTGACCGGCTTTGGCGGATCGGCGGGGACCGCGGCGGTGCTGCCCGAAAAGGCGGCGGTGTTCGTCGACGGGCGCTATACGGTGCAGGTGCGCGACCAGGTCGACGGCGCGCTGTTCGACTATGTCGGGGTGCCGCAGTCGAGTGTCGCCGAATGGCTCGGCGCCCATGTCAGCGCGGGGCAGAAGGTGGGGTATGACCCCTGGCTGCACAGCATCGACTGGGCACGCGGGCTGGAAAAGGCGCTGACGGCGAAGGGCGCCGAACTGGTCGCGGTCGATAAAAATCCGGTCGATGCCGCGTGGGACGACCAGCCCGCGCCGAGCGCCGCGGTCGTGACCGTCCATGACGCGGCGCTCGCGGGCCAGAGTGCGGTGGAAAAGCGCGAGATCATAGCCGACTGGCTGAAGGCGAAAGGGTTGGACACGACGGTGATGACGGCCCTCGATTCGATCGCCTGGACGTTCAATATCCGTGGCACCGACGTCAGCCACACCCCGGTCGGCCTCGCCTTTGCGTTGCTGCACGCTGATGCGACCGCCGACCTGTTTATCGCGCCCGAAAAGATCACCGATGCGGTGCGTGCGCATTTGGGCAACAGCGTGCGCATCCATGATCGCGACGCGTTCGAGGGTGCGCTCGCCGATCTCGCGGGCAAGAAGGTGGCGGTCGATCCCGATCGCGCGGTCGCCGCGATCTTCACTGCGCTCGAAGCCGTCGGCGCGAAAATCGAACGCCACCGCGACCCCGCGGTGCTGCCCAAGGCGATCAAGAACGACGTCGAACTCGGCGGCACCCGCGCCGCGCATGTCCGCGACGGGGCCGCGGTTTCGCGCTTCCTGAAATGGATGGAGGAGGTCGCGCCGCAGGGCGGGCTCGACGAGCTGGGCGCCGCGGCGAAGCTGCGCGAATTTCGCGAGCAGGGCGGCGGGCTGAAGGATCTGTCGTTCGACACCATCTCGGCGGCGGGGCCGAACGGCGCGCTGCCGCATTACAAGGTCGATGAGACGACCAACCGCGCGATCGAAACGGGCACGCTCTATCTGGTCGATTCGGGCGGGCAATATGCTGATGGGACGACCGACATCACCCGCACGATCGCGATCGGCGCGCCGACCGCAGAAATGCGCCGCCGCTTCACCCAGGTTTTGAAGGGACATATCGCGCTGGCGATCGCGCGCTTCCCCAAGGGCACGCGCGGCAGCCAGCTCGACATTCTCGCGCGGCAATATCTGTGGGCCGACGGGGTCGATTATGCGCATGGCACCGGCCACGGCGTCGGCACCTATCTGGCGGTCCACGAAGGCCCGCAGCGGATCGCCAAGCCCGCGGGCGGGCAGGCGGGGACCGAGGAGCCGCTGCATGCCGGCATGATCCTGTCGAACGAGCCCGGCTATTACAAAGCGGGGCATTTCGGCATCCGCATCGAAAATCTGGTCGTCGTGGTACCGGTGAGCATCGACGGCGCCGAAGAGGAGATGCTGGGGTTCGAGACGATCACCTTTGCCCCGATCGCGCAAAATCTGGTCGATGTATCGTTGCTGTCGGCGGCCGAGGCCGACTGGCTCGACGCCTATCACGCCGCGGTGTTCGACAAGCTGGCGCCGGGGATGGACGAGGCGACGCGTGGCTGGCTTGCCGCCGCCTGCGCGCCGCTCGACCGCATGCCTGCCGCGCTCGCGGCTTGAGCGTCCGTATGACCGACCCGCGCAGCGCCGTGCCGCTCGACGATTTCCGCGTGCAGGAGCGCGTGCGCGTGCGCTTCAACGAGATCGACGGACAGAATATCGTCTTCAACGGCAATTATCTGGTTTATGCGGACATCGGGGTGACCGAATATTTTCGCGCGCTCGGCGAAGGACAACCGGGACCGTTTTTTGACCAATATGGTACAGACATCCGTGAAACGCATTGCGAAATCGATTATCATTCGCCGGCGCGGCTGGACGAGTTGATCACGATCGCGGCGCGGATCAGCGCGATCGGGCGGATCAGCTTCACGATCCACTGCGGCATATTTCGGGGTACGGACCGGCTGACCGACATCGAAATCGGTTATGCGCATATCGACAGCGACAGCGGCCAGCCGACCGCGTTGCCGGGCAGCTTTATCGCCGAAGTGCGGCGATTCGAGAAACGGCTGCCGCGCCAAGACTGATTCGCGCGCCGTGCCGGAAACGGCGAATCGCACTCTCAACCAAAAAGGTCGAAAAAAAGGGCCGCCCGAGGGGCGGCCCATGAAAGTTTTGGGAGAGGATGCCTAAAAGGCAGTGTCATATTGCAGCGCACAAAAAATTGTGCAACTGCGAAATGAGCATCTGTAATTGCAAAATTTGCAATCGTTGCCGGGTTGGTGTCTATTCAGTGCAATCTTCGACCCCCTCGCAAATTGACGCGGCATCGCCTAAACTGCGCCGATGCGAATGTTCAAACCTGTCGATGTTGGCGGCGGCCTGTCGGATTTCTGGGCCTATATCCGCCAACCGCGCCCGCATCGCTGGGCGAGCTGGGGGGTGGCGCTCGTTCTTCCGCTGGTCGTGTTTTACGGATTTTCGGAACATCTGATTCCCTACGAGAAGCCACAGCCGAAGATCATCTATTTCGAAAATTGGAAGCAGGACCGCGGCGCCGACGAGATTCGCGCGGACTGGGTCGCACGCGCAAAGGAGACGACCCGCCGAAACGCCGAAAAACGCGCAGAATATCAGCGCCTCGCCGACATGATGGGCGTCGCATATGATTCGGCGGAGGCCGACAAGGTGACCCGCGAAACTTTGGGTGAGGAAGCGGCGGCGGCGGCGAAGCAGAAAAAGCCCGTGGCGGTCCAGCGTTCGACGCTGGCCGAGCGCGCGGCGCGCGGGCCGCAACCGCAGGTCGCCGACTGAGCGCATGCAGCGCTCGCCCGCCGATGCCGACTGGATGGCGGTTGCCATAGCGCTGTCGCGGCGCGGTCGCCCGGCGTCGGCGCCCAATCCCAATGTCGGCTGCCTGATCGTCAGGGACGGGATCGTCGTGGCGCGCGGCTGGACCCAGGCGGGTGGGCGCCCGCATGCCGAAGCGGTCGCGCTGATGGCAGCGGGCGGCGCAGCGCGCGGCGCCACCGCTTATGTCAGCCTGGAACCCTGCGCCCATGCCAGCCCGCGCGGCCCGTGCTGCACCGATGCGCTGATCGGCGCCGGGATCGCGCGCGTCGTCATCGCCGCGCAAGACCCCGATCCGCGCACGGACGGTGCGGGCATTGCGCGCTTGCGCGACGCCGGGATCGAGGTCGCCGTCGGCGTCCTGCCCGCCGAAGCGCGCGCCGCGATGGCGCCGTGGTGGACGCGGCAGATTGGGGGGCGCCCATTTGTCACGCTGAAGCTTGCGACCTCGCTCGACGGCTGCATTGCGATGGCCGACGGGGCGAGCCGCTGGATCACCGGCGACCGCGCCCGCGCGCACGGCCACCTCGAACGCGCGCAGCATCAGGCGATCCTGGTCGGGCGCGGGACGCTGGCGGCTGATGATCCGAAACTCGATGTGCGGCTACCCGGACTGGAAGCGCGCAGTCCGAAAAGGCTGCTGCTGACGCGGGGGATTGCTCCACCTGGCTGGACCGCGGTTGGCTCGCCCGAAGCGATCGATGGCGTCGATTCGGTGCTGGTCGAGGGCGGCGCCGGGGCGGCGTCGGCCTTCCTCGCCGCCGACCGCGTCGATCGCCTGCTGCTCTACCGCGCCCCGATCCTGATCGGCGGCGGCAAGCCCGCGCTCGGCGACATCGGGCTGACCGACCTTGCCGACGCCCATGGCCGCTGGCGCCTGACTGACAGCCGCCTGCTTGGCAGCGACCGGATCGACGTTTACGAGCGGGTCAGAGAAGGATAACGCGCCCCATGTTCACTGGCATCATCACCGACATCGGCACCGTTCGTTTGCGCGAGGATCGCGGCGACACGCGGCTGATCATCGCGACCCGCTATGACACCGGCGCCATCGACCTGGGCGCCTCGATCGCCTGTTCGGGCGCGTGCCTGACCGTTGTCGACAAGGGCGCCGATGCGGACGGGCATTGGTTTGCGATCGACGCCAGCGCCGAAACGCTCGCTTGCACCGCGGCGGGCATGTGGGATGCGGGTCGCCGCCTGAACCTCGAACGCGCGCTGAAGGTCGGCGATGAACTGGGCGGGCATATTGTCACGGGTCATGTCGATGCGGTGGGGACCATCGTGTCGGTCGTGCCGGTTGGCGACAGCGTTACAGTCACCGTCGCGGCGCCCGCCGCGCTGGCGGCGCATATCGCCCCGAAGGGATCGATCACCGTCGACGGGGTGTCGCTGACCGTGAACGACGTCACCGACCAGCCCGATGGCAGCGCGCATTTCACGCTCAACATCATCCCTCACACGCAGGCGATGACGACGCTCGACGAAGCGGCGGCGGGGCGCTTGGTCAATCTGGAGATCGACATCCTCGCGCGCTATCTGGCGCGGATGCAGGCGCGGGGATAGTTGGCCCTCGAGGTCGGTTAGCGGATTCTCTCACGCAAAGGCGCGAAGGCGCAAAGACAGCAAGCCCGCTGGCTGGGTTTTCGACAATCTCACACAAAGACACAAAGATGGCAGCTTCGCCAAACACCGCTGCTTGTGCACAGCGCGAAGCGCATTCTTGATGGTCGCCTGCGGCGACAGACAACGGCCGCGTAACGGCGCTCCCTCTTTGTGTCTTTGTGTGAGATTCTTCTTCTTTGCGCCTTCGCGCCTTTGCGTGAGATCATTTCCCCACCCCGGCGTCAGCCTTCGCCCCACCCCGCCGCCAGCTCAGGATCCGCCGCGACCATCGACCGCCGCATCGCGATGCGGCCGATGCGCAGCAGTTCGGATTTGCGCCGCGCCGGGGCGAGGTTGCAACTTGCGGCTTCGCGCACGACCGCGGCACCATAGCGGTCCGCGATGATCAGGCCCGAGGTTTCGGGGCGATATTCGGCCGTATCGAGGATCGCGGGGTCGAGCCCCGACGCCAATGCCCAGTAAAATCGGTCGCACCAGTCGCAATAGTCGGGCCATTTGCCGTCGCCGTGCAGGTCGGCGCGGCTGACCTTGATCTCGACGATCGTGATATTGCCCTTGGCGTCGATCGCGGTGAGGTCGGTGCGGCGGCCGTTGGGGAGCGGCACTTCGGGGATGGCGACCAGCCCCGCCTGCGCGAACAGGCGACACACGCCGCGCGCGACGTCCGCGGCGGTGATCTGTTCGCTCAGCATCGTGTCAGTTACTCGTCAGAACGGGACGTCGTCGTCCAGATCGTCGTCGAAGGGCGGGCGTCCGCCGCCGCCGGACGATCCACCCGAGCTGCCGCCCTGGTTCCAACCGCCGCCCGAGCCACCGCTCGACCCGCCGCCGCCCCAGCTATCCTCGCCGCCACCGCCGCGCGAGCCGCCGCCGGGCGCGCCGTCGAGCATGGTCAGATTGCCGCCCATGCCCGCGATCACCACTTCGGTGGTATATTTGTCGTTGCCATCGCGGTCCTGCCATTTGCGGGTGCGCAGCGAGCCTTCGATATAGACTTTCGAGCCCTTTTTCAGATAGCGTTCGACCACCCCGACCAGCCCTTCGCCGTTGATCACGACATTATGCCATTCGGTGCGCTCCTTGCGCTCGCCGGTCATCCGGTCCTTCCACTGTTCGCTGGTCGCGATGCGGATGTTGGCGATCTTGCCGCCATTCTGGAACGACTTGATTTCGGGGTCGGCGCCCAGATTGCCGATCAAAATTACCTTGTTGACGCTGCCAGCCATGCCGCTCCGCTCCGCTTGAATGTTGGAAGGATCAGCCTAGTCCAAAGGCAACGGCTGTCCAGTATGTGATGCCAGCTGCGGCATAGGCGAGCGCGAACAAATAGCCAACCATGAACAGCGGCCATTTCCACCCGTTGGTCTCGCGCCGGGTGATCGCGATCGTCGAAATACACTGCGGCGCGAACACGAACCACGCCAAGAACGCGAGCGCGGTGGCGATGCTCCAGCGGCCCTGCAAGCGCTTGCTCAGCGATTGCGCCATCGCCTCCTCGTCGTCGCCTGCCTCGATCGCATTGGCGGTGGCGAGCGCCGACACCGCAACCTCGCGCGCCGCCATCGCGGGGATCAGCGCGAGCGCGATGTCATGGTTGAACCCGATCGGCGCGACGACGACTTCCAGCCCGCTCGCGATGCGGCCGGCGACGCTGTAATCGACTTGGCTCTCGCTGCTGTCGGTCGGCACCTTGGGATAGCTGAGCAGCAGCCACAGCGCGATCGTGGTGACAAAGATGATCGTCCCGGCGCGGCGCAGGAAAATCCACGCGCGCTGCCAAAGTGCGATCGCGACATCGCGCAGCCGCGGCCATTGGTAACGCGGCATTTCCATCATGAAGCCCGCTGCGGTGCCCTTGGCGACGGTGCGGCGCAGCACCAGCGCGACGACCAGCGCGCCGACGATGCCCGACAGGTACAGGCCGAACAGCACCAGCCCTTGCAGCCCGACCGGCGAGCCGCCGACATTGATGTTCGGGATGAAGGCGCCGATGATTAGCGTGTAAACGGGCAGCCGCGCCGAACAGGTCATCAGCGGCGCAATCAATATCGTCGTTAGCCGGTCCTTGGCATCGGGAATCGCGCGCGTCGCCATGATCCCGGGGACCGCGCAGGCAAAGCTCGATAGCAACGGGATGAAGCCGCGCCCCGACAGCCCGACCTTGGCCATGATCCCGTCCATGAGGAAGGCGGCGCGGGTCATATAGCCTGTTGCTTCGAGCAGCAGGATGAACAGGAACAGTATCAGGATCTGTGGCAGGAAGACGATGACCGACCCGACCCCGCCAAGGATGCCCTCGATAATCAGCCCGCGCAGAAAGCCGTCGGGCAACGCGGCATCGACCGCGCCTTGCAAGGCGGCGATGCCGCCCTCGATCCAGCCGATCGGCGCTTCGGACCAGGCATAGACGCCCTGGAACATCACGAACATCAGCGCGAGCAGGATCAGGAAGCCGAGGGCGGGGTGGAGCAGCACCGCATCGACGCGCTGGGTCCAGCGGCGCACCGGGGTTTCGGACAGTGTCGCGGCGCGCGCGATCGCCCGCGCCCGCTGGTGCAACGCGACGTCGGAGGGCGGCGGGGCGGACTGCGCGGTCGCCTGCGTCCGGTACGATAGGATCGCGCCGTCGACCGCGGCGAGCAGGTCGGTCAGCCCGCGCTTGCGCACCGCGACGGTCGGCACCACCGGCACGCCGAGTTCTTGCGACAAACGCTGCGGATCGAGCGTCAGCCCGTCGCGCTCCGCCAGATCGAGCATGTTAAGCGCAACCACCGTCGGCAGCCCGAGCGCGATCAGTTCGAGCGCGAAGCACAGATGATTGTCGAGATTGGCGGCGTCGACGACGACGACCAGCGCGTCGGGCTGCCGCTCGCCCGCCTGCCTTCCCAGCAGCACGTCGCGCGTCACCGCCTCGTCGGGACTGGCGGGGGTCAGGCTGTAACTGCCGGGCAGGTCGACCAGCGACATCGGCCGCCCGTCGGCAAAGCTGGCGTGGCCCGCCTTGCGCTCCACGGTGACGCCCGGATAATTGGCGATCTTCTGCCGCGCGCCGGTCAGCGCGTTGAACAGGCTGGATTTGCCGGCGTTGGGGTTGCCGACCAGCGCGATCGTCGGGATGGCAGCGGTCATGGCGCGGTCGGCGCCACTTCGATCATCGCCGCCTGCCGCGCGCGGATGATCACCTGCATCCGCCCGATCGACAGCGCCAGCGGGTCGCGCGAAAACAGGCTGCCGCGGTGCAGCGGGGTGATTTCGATCCCCTCCATCAACCCGAATTCGCGCAGCCGCCGCCCTTCGTCATGCGACATGGCGTCCCAGTCGATACGGGAAATGCGGACGGCGACGCCGAGCGGCGCAGAATCGAGCCTAGGGTTCATTTGCGAGCGATTATCAATAACACCGGGACAGCGCCAGTGCTTAATCGCGGCTCGCTAGCGCCCCGGATAGCGCAGCCGCCCGACGAAGCGGGCGAGGCTGGGGCGTTCGGTGCTGCGCGCGGCGCGGCGATATTTCCAGCTTTCGAAGCGCATCACCTGGTCGATCCGGCGCGCGAGGAAGGCGCGGGTGTCGGCAAAACCCGCGCTCTCGTCGTTCAGGAACACCGCCATTGTGGAGGCATAGACGGCGCCGAGGATCGCGCGCTTGCTGTAATGATTGTAATCGGTCGCGGTGTCGCCCGCGAGCCGCCACATCGCATCGGCGCTGCGCCAGCCGAGCCTGGCCGCGAACGGCACATTGGTGGGCAGCGCCAGCAGGGCGAGCGCGCGGCGCAGCGATTCGCGGTCAGGGGCGAGCAGGTCGATGCGCGTTTCGACCAGCGTCGTGATGCGTTCGCGGATCTTGAGCGCCGCCAGTTTGTCGGCGGGCCACTTCGCCGCCATGCGCGCGTCGATGTCGGAGAACCAGGCATCGACCATGTCGCGCCCGCCGCCGGGAAAGGCAAGCCGGGCGACGTCGGGATCAATCGCAACGCGGCGCGCGGCGTCGGCGAGCGCCGCGGCGCCGAAGCCGTCGAACGCCGCCGACTGCGCGACCAGCGGCGCGAGCGCGGCGCGGATCTCGTCAAGGGTCGGATCGGCAGGAAGGATCGAAGCCATAGGCTCTAGATAGGCGCCGCGCGGCGGTTCGGCAACCGGATCAGCACGAGCGCGGCGCCGACCATCATCCCGCCGAAAATGTCGAGCGGTCCCAGCAGCTCGCCGAACGCCAGCCAGCCGGCGAGCGCGGCGACCGCCGGCTGGACGAGCAAGGTCAGCCCGATGACGAGCGGCGAGAAGCGCGGCAGCGACCAGGTCATCAATCCCTGGCCGATGAGCTGGCTGGTCAGCGCCAGCAGGATCAGCGGCGTCCAGTTTTGCGGCATGATCGTCTCGCCCAGCCCCATCGCGGTGCCGAGCAGGATCGGAACGCAAACGACCGACGAAATGGCGAGCGCGGTCCAGGGTTCGAGCGTGCCGCGCACGCGCTGCATCAGGATGACATAGGCGGTGTAGAGCACCCCCGCGAGCAGGCTGAGCAGGTCGCCGACCAGATAGGCGGGCGACAGTTCGTAACTTTGCCCCATCAAGAGCGCCGATCCGGCAAAGGCGAGCAGGATCGCCAGCGCCTGCCACCCGCGCGGCCAACGGCGCGCGAGGAAAATGCCCCAGATGACGAGCAGAAGGCTGGCGCAATTTCCGAACAAGGTCGCGTTGGCGACCTTGGTCTGGAGGATGCCGATATGCCAGGCGACGAGATCGAGCGCGAAAAAAATGCCCGCAGCGCCGGCCACGACGATGGCATTGCGGGGCGGCATCCGCCCACCGCTCTCGCGCCACGCCAGCGCCAGCAGAAAGGGCAGCGCGATCGCCATGCGCCAGAAGGCCGAGGCGGTCGGGCCGGTGTCGGCCAGCCGGACAAACAGCGCGCCGACGGACAGCGAAATATTTCCCGCGAGCAACGCCAGAAACGCCCAGCGTCCCGCGACCGTCGCCGCACCGTCTTTCTCGTCGAGGCTTTCGATCTTGGCTGTCATTTAGATTTTCTTTTGATACTGACCATTGTGCAGGCCCCGCGGCGACCATAGCTTTGCGGGCCATAGCGGCGCCCCGAACGGCCGTCGCGCAGATTTTGGAACGTGGAGGATTTATGGCCGTATCGCTTTTCGACCCGATCAAGCTGGGCGCCATCGAGGCACCGAACCGCATCATCATGGCGCCGCTGACCCGCGGTCGCGCCGGGCCGGGCTTTGTCCCCAACGAACTGGCGGTCGAATATTATCGCCAGCGCGCCTCGGCGGGCCTGATCATTTCGGAAGCGACCGGCATTTCGCAGGAAGGGCTCGGCTGGCCGTCGGCGCCGGGGCTGTGGACCGACGCGCAGGTCGAAGGCTGGAAGCCGGTGACCGATGCCGTCCATGCCGCGGGCGGGCGGATCATCGCGCAGCTGTGGCACATGGGCCGCCTCGTCCATTCGGTGTTCAACGACGGCAAGCCGCCGGTGTCGGCATCGGCCACCGTCGGCGCCGGGCGGGCGCATACTCCGGTCGGTCGCCGCGATCTGGAAGTCGCGCGTCCGCTGGAACTGAACGAAATCCCCCGCGTGATCGCCGATTATGTCCACGCCGCCGAAAATGCCAAAAAGGCGGGGTTCGACGGGGTGCAGCTGCACGGCGCCAACGGCTATCTGATCGATCAGTTTTTGCGCGACAATTCGAACCTGCGCGACGATGATTATGGCGGACCGGTCGAAAACCGCATCCGCCTGCTGCGCGAAGTCACCGAAGCGCTGACCGGCGTCTGGGGTGCCGACCGGGTGTCGGTGCGCCTGTCGCCGAACGGCGAAACGCAGGGCGTCGACGACAGCGCGCCGGAGAAGCTGTTCCCGGCGGCAGCCGCGGCGCTGGACGCGCTCGGCATCGGTTTCCTCGAACTGCGCGAACCCGGCCCCGACGGGACGTTCGGGAATACCGAGGTGCCGAAGCAGTCGCCCGCGATTCGTCAGGCGTTCAAGGGGCCGCTGATCCTGAACAGCGACTATGATGTCGCCAAGGCGGAGGCGGCGCTGGTCGATGGTCTGGCCGACGCGATCGCTTTTGGCCGTCCGTTCATCAGCAACCCCGATCTGGTCGAGCGCATCCGGAACGGCGCGCCGTGGGCCGCCGACAATCCGCAGACCTGGTATTCGCCGGGCGCGGAAGGGTACATCGACTATCCGGCGTTGGTGGACGCGTAAACGGTGTCGATCCTCCCTGTGGCGTAGCCATGGGGAGGTGGCAGCGCGAAGCGCTGACGGAGGGGCTATGACGCGGCGTCGCGGCCTCTCCACCATTTGCTTCGCGAACGGTCCCCCTCCCCATGGCTACGCCACAGGGAGGATCGGCTAATCCCTTTCCGCAATCGCCTTGTCGATAATCCCCGCGCCCAGCGGCCCCAGAATATTGCTGCCGAAACGGAACAGCAGGAAGGCGCCGACAAACAGCAGCAAAGGCTGAATGATCAGCGCGACGATCGCTGCGACAAACGCGACGGCAAACAGCGTCAGAAAACCGCCGCTCAGCGCCTGCTGTCCCTTCGGGCCAAGCTCGATCGTGCGCGGCCCTTTGGCATCCCACCATTTGCCGGTGACGATTGTTTTGCGACCGCCGCTTTGCGGCGGCGCCCGGCCGGGGATGCGCGCGGGCGCTGACGCGGTATCCGATTTCAGGGCTGGCCGGTCTTTCGGCCCGGTTGCCCAAGGCCGCTTGCCCGGCTCGGCCGTCGCGGCGGCAACGCGCGGCTTGGCGGGGGCGGGATTCGACACCGGCGGCTGGTTTGGGGCGGGCCGCGCGCTCAACCCCGATTCGGCGCGCGCGGCCGCCGACATATCGGGCGCGGTGCTCGCGCGGCCGGGCCGGATCGGCTCGATACCGAGCTTCCGATCGTGAACTTCCATGCGCTCCGCCGCGGTCGGCGGCACTTGTCCGGTCTCGCGGTCGATCACCACCAGCCGCCCGCCGCGCTCGACGACGGAAAAGCGACTGGGAGGCGGACGGTCAACCAATGCCGAATTGTTCCTTCAGCGCGAGCATGGCGAGCGCGGCCCTTGCCGCTTCGCCGCCCTTATCCTTGCGCGTCTTGTCGGCGCGCGCAAGCGCCTGTTCTTCATTCTCGACGGTCAATATGCCGTTTCCGATCGCGAGCCCGTCGAGGGTCAGCGCCATGATGCCGCGCGCGCTTTCGTTCGATACGACTTCGAAATGATAGGTTTCGCCGCGGATGACGACGCCCAGCCCGACATAGGCGTCGAAGCGGCCGGTATCGGCAGCGAGCGAAATCGCTGCGGGAATCTCGAGCGCGCCGGGGACCGTCACCGTCTCATGGCTGTGCCCTTCGGCTTCGAGCGCGCTGCGCACGCCATCGAGCAGCATGTCGTTGAGGTGCGAATAGAAACGGGCTTCGACGATCAGGACGTGCGCCATGTCATGCTTCTCCGGGGATCGAGCGTTCGCCGACGACCGACAGGCCATAACCCTCCAGCCCGACGAGGTTATTGTGCGACGGCGTCAGCAATTCCATCGCGTGAACGCCGAGGTCGGCGAGGATCTGGGCGCCGATGCCATAGGTGCGAAGGTCCATGCCCCCCGACGGCGGCGGCGTTTCCTCGGCCGCCGCCGATCCGGGCAGCGGGCGCATCAGCATGACGATCAGGCCCGAACCGGCCTCGCCGATCGCTTCCATCGAGCGTTGCAGGCGGCGCTTTTTCGGTCCCGGGCGCCCCATGATGTCGTCAAAGATCGACACCGGGTGCATGCGGACCAGCGTCACCCCGTCGGGATCGACCGCGCCCTTTTGCAACACCAGATTGACGCTGCCGTCGATCTTGTTGCGATAGGATTTCAGCCTCCAGTCGCCGCCATAATCCGATTCAAACGGATCGTCGGACACGCATTCGACCAGCCGGTCGTTGCGGTGGCGATAGGCGATCAGGTCGGCGATCGTGCCGATCTTGAGCCCGTGGCGCCGCGCGAACGGGATCAGGTCGTCGAGCCGCGCCATTGACCCGTCGTCGTTCATGATCTCGCAGATCACCCCCGAGGGGTTGAGCCCGGCAAGCCGCGCGATATCGACCGACGCCTCGGTGTGCCCGGCGCGCACGAGCACGCCGCCATCGCGCGCGATCAGCGGGAAGACATGGCCGGGGGTGACGATGTCGTCGCGGCCTTTGCTTGTGTCGATTGCGACCGACACGGTGCGCGCGCGGTCGGCGGCCGAAATGCCGGTGGTGACGCCCTCGCGCGCCTCGATCGAGGTGGTGAAGGCGGTTTCGTGGCGGGTGCCGTTCGCGCGGCTCATCAGCTCGAGACCCAGCTGGTCGATGCGCGCCTTGGTCAGCGTCAGGCAGATCAGCCCGCGGCCGTGCGTCGCCATGAAATTGACCGCGTCGGGGGTCGCCATCTGCGCCGGGATGACCAGATCGCCCTCATTTTCGCGGTCCTCGTCGTCGACCAGAATGAACATGCGGCCGTTGCGCGCCTCGGCGATAATCTCTTCGGGCGTCGCCATCGGCGACAGATCGCTGCCGTGCGCGAGCCAGTTTTCCAGCTTGCGCAATGTTTCGGCGGTGGGGTTCCAGCCGGGCGATTCCAGGTCGCGCAGGCTGTTGGCGTGCAGCCCCGCCGCGCGGGCAAGGCCCGACCGCGACATGCTGCCGTCGTCGACAATGGCGCGGATGCGCTCGATGAGTTGTGTGGACATGCGCGGGGGGGTCTCACACCATAATGTGATTGTCAATCGTGATATCACATTGACTGGTCACTCAGGCCCGAAACTCGGCCCCAACTCGCGCATCGGCGCGTCGCTCTTGGCGTCGAGCAGCGCGACGATCTGTCCGGTGCGGTCGTCGCGCTTGGCATAATCGCGTGCCGACATGCCGGCGACATGGTCGGCGCGGTCGGGGTTCGCGCCGCGCCGCATCAGCAGGCGGACCATCGCGACATTCTTGGTCTGCACCGCCAGAATCAGCGGGGTTTCGCCGCGGCGGTTCGCCTGGTCGACCGGTGCCTTGGCATTGAGCAATTCTTCGGCGCCGTCGGTGAAGTTCAGCAGCGCGGCGTGCATCAGCGGCGTCGTTCCCTGCCGGTCAGCCAACGCCGGGTCGGCCCCCTTGGCGAGCAGAAAACGCAGCCAGGTCGTGTCGCGCCGCTTCGTCACGATGGCGAGCGCGGTTTCGCCGCGGTCGGGGTGGCGGCTGTTGATCAGGGTCGAATCGTCCTGCAACGCCTCGGTTGCCTTCGTGCCGTCGCGCGACTCGACCGCCTGCAGAAAGGCATAGCCGCCGCGAAATTGCGCCTGCGCCGGACCGGGAAGCGCCGTGGCGGTCGCGACACAGGCGAGCAGAAAGGCGAAGCGGAACGGGAGGCGACGGACCATGGTGCAATCACTCGTGTCGGATTCCGTCGCGGCGCGGCGACGAGAATGGTTGATTTTCGCGGGTTAGCCGACCAAGGCTGGCCGCATGATGAATATCGCGAATATCGGACAACAGCTGGTCCGTGCAAGCCTGATCCTGTCGCTCGGCGCGATGGTGGCGGGGTGCAGCGCGCCGGCGGACGCCCCGCCCGCGACCCCGCCGCTCGAGGGCGCACGGATCGGCGGCCCCTTCACGCTCACCGACCAGAATGGCCGTACCGTCAGCGATACCGATTTTGCCGGAAAATATCGCCTGATCTATTTCGGCTACAGCTTTTGCCCCGACATCTGCCCGGTCGACCTGCAAAAACTGATGCGCGGCCTGGCGCAGTTCGAAAAGGCCGACCTGGCGCGCGGTGCCAAGATCGCGCCGCTGTTCATCACCGTCGATCCGGCGCGTGACACGGCGGAGGCGTTGAAGCCGTTCGTGGCGCGCTATCATCCGCGGCTGCTCGGGCTGACCGGCACACCCGACCAGATCGCCGCGGTCGCCAAGGCCTATGTCGTCACCTATCACAAGGTCGATGGTTCGGCACCCGATCGTTATCTGATGGCGCACAGCCAGCTCGCCTTTCTGATGGACCCGGCGGGCAAGCCGCTGGCGCTGTTGCCGCTCGACGACCCGTCGACCGACGCCGACGAAGGTGCGCCCGACAAGGTCGCGGCCGAACTGGCGAAGTGGGTGAAATGACCGTGACGAAGGCGCAACCCTTCTGGGACGCGCCGCTTGCCAGCCTCGACGCCGGGCAGTGGGAGGCGCTGTGCGACGGCTGCGGCAAATGCTGTCTCCACAAGCTGGAGGACGAGGACACGGGCCGCGTCTATCCGACCAATGTCGCGTGCCGCCTGCTCGATCTGTCGATCGCCCGTTGCAACGATTACAAGCATCGCCGCCGCCATGTTCCCGATTGCCTGACGCTGACGCGATCGAAGGTCGACGATCTGGAATGGCTTCCGCAGACCTGCGCCTACCGGCTGCGCGCCGAAGGCGAACCGCTGCCCGAATGGCATTATCTGGTCTGCGGTGACCGTGAAGCCGTTCACCGCGCGGGCGAGTCGATCGTCGGCTGGACGGTCGGCGAAGGCGTCGCCGGACCATTGGAAAATCATCTTGTCGAACGCGTGGTTTAACCCGCACGGCCACGAACCGCACCTCCGGATCGGCGACGAGACGTGGCCCGTGCGGATCGTCCATCATGCCCAGTCGCGGCGATACCGGCTGGTCGTCGATGCCGCGCGCGGCCAGTTGCGGCTGACCGTCCCGCGCCGCGCCAATGTGCGCGCGGCGCTCAAATGGGCGGGCGAGCAGCAGGCGTGGCTCGCCGAACAGGTGGGCAAGGCCGCGTTGCCGGTTGTGGTCGGCCCCGGCGCCACGATCCCCATTATGGGCACCCACCGGCGTATCGACTGGGTTGCCGGCGCGCCGCGGACGGTGACGCTCGATCCGGAGGCGCTGCGGGTCGGCGGACCCGTCGAAACGCTGGGACGCCGCATCGAACGCTGGCTGAAAGCGCAGGCGCTCGACCTGCTCGAAAGCGAAAGCCGCGACATCGCAGCGCGCGCGGGGCTGATCGTCGGGCGCGTCGGGGTCGGCGATCCGCGAAGTCGCTGGGGCAGTTGCACCCATGACGGCGATCTGCGCTACAGCTGGCGGCTGATCATGGCGCCCGACCATGTACGCCGCGCAACCGTCGCGCACGAGGTCGCACATCTGCGCCATATGGATCATGGCCCGCAATTTCACGCGCTGGTCGACCGCCTGCACGATGGCGACGTCGCGGTCGCGCGCGGCTGGCTCCGCCGCGAAGGACGCGGCCTCCACCGCTATCGCTTTACTGTCGCGGGTTCGGGGGCGTTACATCACGCCGAAGGCCGCGGTCGAGGCGACTAGCCCGGGCCGGAAGCAAGATCGGGTACGCCCCGCAATGGCCGTGCGCCGCCATAGCTTTGGCCGCTAAATGGCATCGACCTTGTCGTATCGCCACGAACGGCGGCGACGCAACGCACAATATGTGAAGAAAACTGGAGCGGGCGAAGGGATTCGAACCCTCGACCCCAACCTTGGCAAGAAATTACTGCAAATACCCCAGAGCTTCTTTTTCTACGCCAAAGCACGATAAATCAATCATTTATTGACTTCGGCCTACGATATTCTATCCTAAAGACACCCTGCGAAGCGGTCGTTTTCTATTACGTCCTTATTACTTTTTCGTTCGGCCACCCTCGCGTAATATGATGGAGGAACTTGTGGCGCTTGCAAAGCTCAACAAGCGGGCGGTCGATGCCTTGGCTGCGCCCGCGTCTGGCCAGGCATTTCTGTGGGACACGGAGATTAAGGGGTTCGGCATCCGTGTTGGCGCAACCGGGACCAAGACGTTCGTCATCCAATATATGAATGAGGAAGGCCGGGTTCGACGGGTGAAGATCGGCCGCTTCGGCGTGATGACGGTTGAACAAGCCCGCGAGCTGGCGAAGATTCAGTTGGGAAAGGTCGCCTCTGGCGAAGACCCGGCTGAGCAGTCGCGCCGGGTCCGGAAGGAACTCAATGTCGCCGAGATGTGCGAATGGTATCTCGTCGAAGCACGAGCCGGTCGCATCCTTGGGCGGAAGAACCGCCCGATCAAGGACTCCTCGCTCAACATGGACGAGAGCCGCATCCGGACGCACATCATCCCGCTCATGGGCAAACGCCTCGTGCGGAAGCTGACGATCGCGGACGTCGAGACAATGCAGAATGACATCGCCACCGGTCAGACCCGAAAGCCCCCCTCGGGCGGGCGCGGCGGCCGCCCGACCGGCGGCGCCGGCGTTGCCGGGAGGAGCCTCGGTACCCTCCAGGCCATTCTCGGCCATGCAAAGCATAAGGGGCTGATTGCAGAGCATCCAACGAAGGGCGCGAAGAAGCTCGCGACCAAGAAGAAGACCCGGCGTCTCAGCATCGCCGAGATCGAGCTGCTGGGTCGGGCAATCGGCCGGGCTGAACTGGGTTCCGAGAACCCCGTCGCGCTCGCGATCGTAAGAATACTGCTTCTGACCGGCTATCGGCGGGAAGAGGCGCAAGCGATGCAGCGGCAGTGGGTCAACCCCATGGGCGGTTACGTCGCGTTCCCCGACACGAAGAGCGACGCGCAGTTTCGGGCGATCGGCCCCGAGGCGATCAAGATCGTCGTCGCTCAACCCGAGATCGCCGGCTGCCCTTATGTTTTCCCGGCATCGAATGGCGAAGGCCCGTTTACCGCAGTCAGCGATTGCTTGGCCCGTCTGTGCCGCTCGGCCAGCATCGAGGGCGTAACTCCGCATACCCTTCGCCACACCTTCGGGAGCATGGCGGGCGAACTCGGTTTCTCCGAGCTCACGATCCGCGCGATGCTCGGCCACGCGTCGCAAAGCGTGACGCAGGACTATGTTCATATCGATGAAGCCGTGAAGCTGGCGGTCAGCCGCACCTCGGACGAGATCGCAAAACATCTCGAGACTGGCGTGCGGAAGGCGGCAAAGATGAAGTTCGCCGCCTGATCACGGCGGCGAACCGTCGCGCGCTTCCATAGCTTCCAAAATCTGTACGCCGATGATTTCCAGGCTGGAGTTGTCAATGTCGGCGACTTTGCGGATCGAAAGGTCATGCTTAAGGATGGCCAGGTCCTTCATGAGTTCCAGCTCGCCGCTCTCCTTCACGTAGCTCGGCACCAGAATATAGGAGCCGCCTGCGGGATAATTCTCGAGAAAGAAACGCAGGTTGGTGT